>Ga0209002_10002008_pt1 | contig 16513 bp, 14 predicted proteins | sample Rifsed16ft2_FD_184010 | JGI IMG/M metagenome (GOLD analysis project Ga0209002, IMG submission 184010) | Soil microbial communities from Rifle, Colorado, USA - sediment 16ft 2 (version 2) | ecosystem: Environmental > Terrestrial > Deep subsurface > Rock core/Sediment | place: Rifle, Colorado...
TCAAAAGAAGGAGGGAGAAAAAATGAAGAGTAAAAAAGGGATGTTTTATGAATTTGCGCTTAGTATTATTTTGCTGTTAGTCTTAACCAACAATATGTACGCAAGCTGGGAGTCACGTGGTGTTGGTGGAGGTGGCTCATTTTATTCAGCCTCTATAAGTCCTTACAATTCGCAGGTCATTTACATCGCCTCCGACATGTCAGGCGTCTATCGCACCAGCAATTTCGGTGCAAGCTGGGAGACTATTGATTTTAAACAACTCGGGGGCGGCATTAATACCAATGTTTGCTTTACCTCAGACCAGTCTATTCTCTACGCCCTGCAAGTCACCAAAAAAGATATACGCATGCCTGCGAAGAGCATAGACGGAGGCAAGACATGGACGAATCCCATGGCTAGCGTTTCTCAGTGGGACGAGGGATATATTTCACTCCGCGCCGACCCTAACTCAACCGGGCATCTTTTTATAACAACCTATTCTGAACTATATTTTTCAAACGACGGCGGGACAAACTTCAATTTAGTCTACACAAGCCCAAATGCAAATGGCTTGTTTATTGCGGGAGTGTTCTGGGACGGTAATAACATCTTCATAGGAACCCTAGACGGCTTACTCATCTCGTCTAATGGGGGAACCAGCTTTACTCTTTTCCCATACAATGGTATCCCACCAGACGAGAACGTTGTTTCCTTTGCTGGCGCAAAGGAGGGTAACGTCATTCGCTTTTTTGTCGTTACCAATCTTCTTGGCTGGGTAGGCATAGAAACCAGTGATTTCTTATGGGGTTATAAAAACGTCTATCGTCTTGATTGGGGGCAAGGAAACTGGGTTAAAAAGATCAACGGCATCCTGCCTGATTGTGACCAACCGTACCTTGTCTCTATGAGCCTCAATGATGTGGACGTAGCTTACTTAGCAGGAGGTGGCATAAATAATTGTTTTGGACACAATGGACCCATTGTTTACAAGACTACTAATGGCGGTAACACCTGGAATAGAGTTTTTTTAACCGACAACAACCAGAACATAGCTACTGGCTGGCAAGGTAGTGGTGGTGATAAAGAATGGTCGTATGACGAGTATGTGAATAGCCTTGCGGTTTGCCCTAACGATCCGAACCTGGCAGTCATCACCGGCCTTGGTTTTGTGCACGTAACAGATAATGGCGGGGACAACTGGAGACAGGCATACGTTTATCCTGCTTACGAGAACCCTGCGGGCGCCCCTACGCCCAAGGGTAAATACTACCGCGGCAACGGCATCGAGGACACCACTTCATGGTGGCTTCACTGGTTCGGACGGAGAACTATCGTTGCCGGCTTCTCAGACATTAGCGGAATCCGGGGCATAAATAGCGGCAAGACCTGGTCCACAGGTTTTAGTCTCGGCTTACCCTATAACACTACGTACTGCATCACCGAACACACAAAAAGCGGTAGGCTTTATGCTGCAACTTCGACCGAACACGACCTGTATGAAAGCAGCGCATATCTGATCGACTACCATATCGACAACGGCTCCGGCTCCATAGTCATGTCTGACGATGGTGGCCAGACCTGGCAAACCATCAAAGAGTTTGGCCATCCTGTGGTATGGCTGGCCATCGATATAAATGACGAAGAGACTGTGTATGCCAGTGTAGTTCATAGCACCCTGGGAGGAATTTACGTTACACACAATCTTAGTGACGGTGACTCTGCTACATGGACCAAGCTTGGCAATCCACCCCGAACCGAAGGACACCCCTATAACATTCGCGTATTGAAAGATGGCGCCCTTGTTGCAACCTACTCTGGCCGAATCGATGCTGGCAGCTTTACTCAGAGCTCAGGCGTCTTTATCAGCACCAATGGGGGTATGACGTGGCTGGACCGGAGCGCGCCAAACATGAGCCGATGGACCAAGGACTTGATTATTGACCCCAATGACACAAATCAAGACACATGGTACGTTGCTGTATTCAGCCACTGGGGAAGTCCTCCCAATGAGGTAGGCGGCCTCTACCGTACAACCAATCGGGGTAATACCTGGCAGCGCATCAGCGATTCCTATAGAGTGGAGTCTGCTACGATTCACCCTGACCGCCCCAATGTATTGTATTTCTCTACTGAGATGGAGGGTCTGTGGCGTACAAATAATCTGAATTCCAACAATCCAACATTCACACAGGTTGTGGACTACCCATTCCACCATCCGATTCGCATCTTCTTCAATCCGATTAACCACTACCACAACGAGGTCTGGACAACCAATTTTGGAGGTGGGTTGTGGGTGTACAGATGATAGGAAATTGCTTTTCTTCAATCAGGTGGCCACTTTAGCAAAAACAAAGAAAATTGCAAGATTTTCTTATTTTATCAGCTCTATTGAACACCAAAGAAGATAGAAAACGAAAAGGACAGCACGAAATTATGATGGTCATTTCACAGGTCGAGACCTCTCCCCATTCCCCGTTTTCACGAGGGCAAGTTTTATTCATCATGTTTCGCCTGTTGCTGGGGACTGTGCCGATACCAGGGCACAAGGAGCCCGTGCCGCTTCCCATTGAACCCTTCGGAACCACCGCCGAAGGTTGCACGCCCACTCCAATGAGATAATTTTGCAGACGTGTTTTGACCAAGCTGAGGAAGAACTCAGCGCGTTTGCGTACGGCGGCGGGAACGGGATAAGCGGGGTTGTCGAAGATCTCTCGCAGGGACGACTTGACGGGAGCAGGTCCGGGTGTGGGACAAAGGCTCACAAGCACTAAGTTGTTTTTGATATTTTTTACAAGGAGTCCAATATCGAATATCGAAGTATAAGAGACTACGCCTTTCCCAAGACTGCGCTTGGAAACGGTGTCCCTAAAGGGCAGTTATAACTACAGCAAACTGTGACAGTTCAGACGACTCGGAATACATCCAGAATTACAACCCCCTTGCCCCCTTTTCTAAGGGGGATTTCGTAGAGATGCCCCCGGCGTGGCATCTGCACTCCCCCTTAGAAAAGGGGGATTTAGGGGGTTGTCTATGCTATTAAACCCATATACATGAACTGTTTCAGCAAACAAATATATCACAAAACATCGACAAAAAATTGTCGATGTTTAGGCGCTAAGCGCCTAAATTCTGCAATGAACCACAGATAAACACCGATAAAATAATGATTTAATTTTTTCGCTATCTCACCCTGCGGATGAGATACAATTCTTGTATTTCTTTTGAAAAATCAGTGTTCATCCCTGTCTGCGTGCGCCGCACAGGCAGGCGTGGCCAATTGCAATTTTTAGGTAGAATAAGGGGGTGTAATAATATAAGTTTTACATAATTAACCTATAATTCAAGCTATATAAATGAAAATACCAGGCAAGATGTTAATGTTATTCTATTACACCCCCTAATTCCCAATATTTTTAATTTTCATGAATCATATTACCCAAAGACATGGGCAGTATACAAACAAAAGGTATGGGTTTAGGAATTTGGTAAATTTTAATAATTTTTGACGTTACGGGAGATAATATCATGGGTGCGATACATGTAACAGTAACTTTATCATGGCCAGAGGCGAAAGAATCTTTTGAATCGCTATTTTTAGTTGATATGGGAGCAACAGATTCTATGTCACCTGGTTCTAAGTTAACAAAAGCTGGTTTTAAACCAATTGAGAAAATGACATATGAGCTGGCAAATGGACAACCAGTTGAGTACGAATTTGCCCTTGCAGTGATTTCCTTTATGGGAGAGATAACGTCTGGGAGGGTTATTTTTGGACCTGATGATGCTGAACCAATTCTTGGAGTGACAGCGCTAGAGTCAGTCGGTATTGTTATTGACCCGGTTAACCGTACTTTAAAAAGACTTCCAGCTATTCCTTTAAAATGCGTATTGCAATAAATGCCTTATCTGCTGTTGATACACATTCATCTGGTAGTCATTCAAGCTATATTGGAAATTTTTTGAATTGAGATATACTTCTCTGCAAAATATCCTGGTAAATACAGGCTGGCTCTTTGCTGACCGTATCCTACGGATGGGGGTTGGTTTGTTCGTTGGGGTCTGGGTTGCTCGTTATCTTGGGCCTGAACAATTTGGACTTTACAGCTATGCACTAGCCTTTGTCTCGTTATTTGGTGCATTTGCCACGCTTGGGTTGGATGGGATTGTGGTGCGGGATATTGTGCGTGATCCTGCTTGCAAGTATGAGACACTCGGTACTGCTTTTGTACTTAAGCTCATAGGTGGGTCGTTAACATGCTTATTAGTAATAATAGCAATTTCGTTATTACGCCCTCATGACAGATTAACCCACTGGCTAGTTGGTATTACAGCGGTAGGAATGATTTTTCAGGCGTTTGATACGATTGACTTTTGGTTTCAGTCGCAGGTTAAATCAAAATACACGGTATATGCTAAAAATACAGCTTTTTTACTTATTACCCTTATCAAGATTGTTCTGATGCTTATGAAAGCCCCGCTCCTTGCCTTTGCCTGGGCAGGATTTGCAGAAATTGTCGTTGGCGCAATTGGTCTTATAATAGCCTATCAGATAAACGGACATTATATAAAAGCCTGGCGAGGCAGCATTGCTCGTGCAAAAAGCCTATTTAGTGACAGTTGGCCACTGATATTGTCAGGTATTGTTATCATGATTTATATGCGGATTGATCAGGTTATGCTTGGTGAAATGGTCGGGAACCAGGAGGTTGGAGTTTATTCAGTCGCAGTGCGCCTTGCTGAGGTATGGTATTTTATTCCTATGTCTTTTGTTTCATCAACGTTTCCAAGTGTCGTCGAAGCCAAGGCAATCAGTGAAGACCTTTTCTATGAACGATTGCAAAAGCTTTACAATTTGATGTCGTTAATGGCCTATGTTGTTGCTATCCCTGTAACATTTATTGCAGGATGGGTAATAGAAATAGTATTTGGTGTGGCATACCGTGGGGCTGGTCCTATGCTTGCAGTTTTAATATGGGCTGGGTTGTTCGTGAATCTGGGGGTTGCTCGAAGTTCTTTTTTGACTACCTTGAATTGGACAGGAGTTCATTTTATGACTGTATTTCTGGGTTGTCTCGTAAATGTGGTTTTGAATTATCTGTTAATTCCTCTTTATGGAGGAATGGGGGCGGCTATTGCTTCGTGTTTTGCATATTGGTTTGCGGTTCATGGGGCATGTTTCTTCTATAAGCCACTATTTAAAACTGGCTATATGTTAACTAAAGCAATGATTTATCCAAGGATATGGTAATAAAAAAATTATTACCTGGAGCAGTATTGCAAGCATATAGGTATATAAAGCTTGACATGCTTAATGGATATGCGATGAAATCTTACTCTCAAGAAGGTGAGGATATGGTTCTTTATAGGATTTTCGAAAAACAGGAATCTGGGTTTTATGTTGATATAGGCGCATATCATCCCAAGTGCTTTTCTAATACCTATTTTTTTTATAAGCGTGGTTGGAGGGGAATCAATATTGAACCTAATCCTGAAGCTATTAAACTGTTTAAGAAGTATCGCGTTGGTGACATAAATCTTGAGATGGGCGTATCAGATCAAGAAGGAGAGTTAACTTATTTTATGTTTGATGAGCCCGCATTAAATTCATTTGATAAAAACCTGACCGAAAAGAGGGTGATCAATACAAATTATCAAATTATTGCTGAGAAAAAAATAAAAGTGAATCGACTCGATGCGATACTTACTGATTACATACCAAAGGGTATAAATATTGACTTCATGTCTATCGATGTGGAAGGGTATGACCGAAATGTCCTCAAATCTAATAATTGGGAACTCTATAGACCAAAATGCTTATTAGTAGAATCGCTGGAATCTAGCCTTTCAAGCGTTTTTGATTGTCCAATGTATCGTTATTTAACTGATCGCGATTATGAACTCTTCGCCAAAACATTTAACTCGTTATTTTATATGGATAGACGCAAGCAGGATTAATAACGGCTATGAAATTAAAGAATGTGTGGGAAAAGGTTCTAGCTCCAATTGTTTTATTTGTTTACAACAGACCATGGCATATGCGACAAACTATTGAAGCATTACAGAAAAATGAGTTAGCAGAGGTTAGTGAACTTTTTATATTTTCAGATGGCCCAAAATCTGAAGCTGATAAAGAAAAAGTATTAGAAGTGCGGGAGTATATCAAAACAATACCTGGCTTTAAAAGTGTGACTTTAATTAAGCGTGAACGAAACATTGGTTTGGCGCAATCTATAATCACAGGAGTCACCGATGTCATTAATAGATACGGCCGGATAATTGTTTTAGAAGACGATATGGTTACTTCTCCGTACTTTTTAAAATTCATGAATGAAGCCTTGGAATTTTATAAAGACGCGGAAAAGGTCGTATGTGTACATGGCTATATTTACCCTATTGAAGCTAAGCTACCGGAAACTTTTTTCCTAAGGGGGGCTGACTGCTGGGGATGGGCTACCTGGAAGAGGGGGTGGGATTTGTTCGATCAGGATGGTTTTAAACTTTTAAATGAAATTAAAAAGAGAAAACTTCAAAAGGAATTTGATATAAACAGAGCATATCTCTATACAAAAATGCTGGAAAATAAAATCCGCGGGAGAAACAATTCCTGGGCAGTACTCTGGCGTGCTTCCACTTTCTTAAAAGAAAAGCTTACACTTCATCCAGAAAAGTCACTAGTTCACAACATTGGAAATGATAATACCGGAACCCATTGCAGAGTATCAAATATATTTGATACTGAAATCTCTAGTAAACCTATTTCAGTAGCCGAAATTCCTCTTGAAGAAAGTAGTTTTGTCTTTCAAGAGATAGAAAAGTATTTGAAATCAAAAAACTTATCTTTTGTTACTTTGATTATTGAGAAGATGAAAAAGCTAATCAAGATACCATGAATAAACGAATTAAAGAAATCATGAGAGATTTTATACCACCCTTATTTTTAAAGATGTATCTAAACATAACAACAAAATACGGCTTTTTTGCCAATTATTCAAATTGGGAGGAAGCTAAAAAGGCATCTACTGGATATGATTCAGATCTGATATTAAATAAAGTGAGCGACTCACTGTTGAAAATTAAAGCTCACGAAGCCGTTTATGAGAGGGATTCAATACTATTTGATAAAATAGAATATTCGTGGCCTTTACTGACGGGATTAATGTGGATAGCTGCCAATGAGGATGGTAAATTGAATTTGATCGATTTTGGTGGATCACTCGGAAGCAGTTATTATCAAAATAGATTATTTTTACAAACACTAAAAGAAGTCAAATGGAATATTGTCGAGCAAAAGCATTTTGTTGAGTGCGGTAAAAAGTATTTTGAAGATGATACGTTGAAGTTTTATAAGAGTATAGAAGAATGTTTAAGAACGCAAACGCCAAGTACAATGATACTTTCTGGCGTTATACAATACATTGAAAAACCATACGAGTTGATTGATTATATAATAAAAAAGAATTTTAAATATTTAATTTTTGACCGAACAACTTTTAATAAACGTAATGTTGATAAGTTAGTTGTACAAAAAATTAATCCCACCATATTTAGTGCAAGCTATCCTTGTTGGTTCTTAAACAAAAACAAATTTGCACAAATGTTTGATAATAAATATGTATTAATTAATGAGTTTAAAAGCTTTGAAAATTCCGAGGATAGAAATAGTCCTCTTTTTAATGGATTTATTTTCATATTGAAACAAGTATATAAAGAAGGCTAATTGTGCAAAGTTTTAAAGCAGTCTATTTCGATATTGTTGGTTTTTGTAATGCAAAGTGCCCTTATTGCCATAGTGGAATAAACAGAATAGGGGGTGGCAATAAAATAAACGTTGAAACATTTAAGAAAACCTTAGCAAGCCTTATAGATAAAAATATAATTAATAGAAGGACTGTAATAAGTTTATATAGTTGGGGTGAGCCATTTTTGCATCCAGAAATACATAATATTATCAATAGTATTAACGAACTGGATTTAAAATATGCTATCAGTACAAATGTTTCTAAAATTCCTTTAATTGATAGAAATTTTGTAAAAAATCTTAAGCAGATAATATTTTCTATGCCCGGATTTTCACAAAAATCCTATAACAAGATACATGACTTTAATTTTCCAAACATCGTACATAATATAGTTAAAATTGTTGAGGACTGTCGAAAGCTTGATTTTAAAGGTAATTTTATTATTTCATACCATGTATATAAGTTTAACGTTGATGAGATTAAAAAGTGTGAGCTGTTTGCTAATGATTATGGGATTGTTTTTCGTCCCTATTATGCGATACTAAATCACTGGTGGATGCTTCAGGATTTTATAAATAAGAGACTCCCAAAGGAAGAAGGTGACAAAGTCTTAAGGGATTTATTTAATTCAGAAAACATTGAAAATAAAATGAAAGAATCACCAAAAGACTATGTTTGTCCTCAATTTAATTTTTTAATTATCGATGAAAATTCTGATGTGATTACTTGTTGTCAATTAGCCAGAAATCACAAAGAGTATTCATGTGGAAATATTTTAAAAGAAGATTTTGAAACAATTTTTAACAATAGGAAAAATCGCCAAGTATGTAAAGAGTGTATGCGTTCGGGATTAGCTTTTTATTTAAACAATTCTATGGTAATGCCTGATTTTTATAGAAGAAGTACCAAACAAAAAGTTTTAGCTTTGAGGCAAAGAATTAAAAAACTAAGAATTTCGTCTTTGAAGAAATTTTAAATTTTTCTGGTTAAAGCGCAAATGCTTAAGACGATTAAAAGTATTATCCAAAGAGAACAATTCTTTCCGTGGTTTTTGGGGTTTTGGGTAAATCCCTTTTATTTTGCCAGAAAAGGACTTTATGAAAATATCTCGATACTCTCAAATTATATTAGAGGCGATATGCTCGATATAGGTTGCGGACAAAAACCTTACGAAAAACTGTTTAATTCTTCTCGGTATGTTGGTCTTGAGATTGATACTATTGAGAACAGAAAAAATAAAAATGCCGACTATTTTTACGATGGTATTACCTTCCCATTTCGAGATAATGAATTTGATAGTGTGATTGCCAATGAAGTCTTTGAACATGTTTTTAACCCTGCTGCTTTCCTGAACGAGATATATAGAGTATTAAAACCGAATGGAATGTTACTTATGACAGTCCCATTTGTCTGGGATGAGCACGAGCAACCGTTTGATTATGCACGATACTCTTCTTTCGGTTTGAAACATCTATTAGAAGAATCTGGCTTTGAAGTAATTGAACATAAAAAAAGTGTCTGTGATATTAGAGTAATTTTTCAACTATTCAATTGCTATATTTACAAGAAAACCGTCACAAAAAATGTGTATGCAAATCTTTTTATTACAGCTTTTCTACTGTCTCCATTTAACATTCTAGGTGAGTTGCTTTCCAAGGTATTGCCAAAAAATGAAGATTTATACCTGGATAATATAATTTTAACAAAGAAGAAAATATCAGGATGAGAAATTTCCAGAAATTTGTTAACACAAAAGTGCTTGTTACAGGTGGCATTGGTTTCATTGGTTCATCGCTTGCCCGACGATTGGTTCACCTTAACGCAAAGGTCACCTTAGTTGATAGCCTTATCCCGCTCTATGGCGGTAATCTATTTAACATTCACGATATAAAAAACCAGGTGACGGTTAATGTTAGTGACGTGAGAGATCCTTACGCCATGGCTTATCTTGTTCAGGGGCAGGACTATTTATTTAATCTGGCAGGCCAAACCAGTCACATAGACTCTATGACTGATCCGCAAACCGACCTTGATATTAATGCATCAGCCCAACTATCAATTCTTGAAGCCTGCCGTAAATATAATCCAGGTGTAAAAATCATTTTTGCCAGTACTCGCCAACTTTATGGTAAGCCAGAGTACTTGCCGGTTGATGAGCAGCATCCAATTCGCCCTGTCGATGTAAACGGTATTAATAAACTAGCAGGTGAATGGTATCATTTGCTTTATAACAATGTTTATAAAATACGCGCCTGTGCGCTACGCTTAACCAATACCTATGGCCCAGGTATGAGAGTAAGGGATGCACGGCAGACATTCCTGGGAATTTGGGTAAGGAATTTAATTGAAGGGAAGCCGATTAAAGTGTTTGGTGATGGATTGCAATTGCGGGACTTTAATTATGTTGATGATGTGGTGGATGCCCTCTTGCTCGCAGCCATTAATTCTAAAGCCGACGGTGAAGTATTTAATTTAGGAAGTACTGAATACATTAATTTGAGAAATTTGGCTACTTTATTGATTGAGATTTTTCAAAAAGGCACCTATGAGATAGTTCCTTTCCCTCCCGATCTCAAAGCAATTGATATTGGAGATTATTATAGCGATTACACTAAGATTAATCAAACTTTGGGATGGTCGCCGCGTGTTTCTCTTAAAGATGGGTTAAAGCTAACCATTGAGTTCTATACTCAAAATAGAACCCATTATATGGAGTAGCTATGATTTTGATGAATGACTTTCGAGCAGAACCTACAGAGCTTATACAACAAGAAATTGCTGCTGTTGAAAAGGTAATTAAGTCTGGCTGGTACATTCTTGGAAATCAAGTTAAGACTTTCGAGTCCGCTTGGGCTAGCCGCTGTCAGGTAAAGTATGCTGTTGGGGTTGGTAATGGGATGGATGCTATTGAGATAGGACTACGCGCCCTCAATATCGGTTCTGGTGATGAAGTGATTACTACGTCCATGACTGCTTTTGCTACTGTGTTGGCGATTATTCGTGCTGGTGCAACGCCGGTGCTTGCTGATATTAATCCCGCAACGGCCTTGTTAGATCCTCTGAGTGCTGAACGATGCTTCTCCTCTCATACAAGGGCAGTCTTACTTGTACATCTTTATGGGCAGGTGCGAAAAATGGATACATGGATTACGCTTTGCAATAACGCCGGCATTCATTTGCTGGAAGATTGCGCTCAATCTCATTTAGCATCATGGAAAGACAAGATTGCTGGGTCTTTTGGTGCTTGGGGAGCTTACAGTTTTTACCCGACCAAAAATTTAGGTACGGTGGGTGATGGAGGGGCAATAATTACTAATTTAGCAGAGATAGCAAATCGGGCCAAAATATTGCGTAACTATGGACAATCCCAGCGTTACCACCATTCAGAACTTGGCTTGAATAGCCGTTTGGATGAGATGCACGCCGCAATCTTGGCTACTCGCATTAGCTGGTCTGATTTGTTTACGGCTAGGCGCAAGGAAATTGCAAAGTCCTACTTTGATGGTATCAAAAATCCGCTTATTCACTTACTGGCTGAGCCGATTGATAATGGAAATCATGTTTATCATCTTTTTGTAATTTTATGCAAGGAGAGAGACCGTCTAAGTAATTATCTTAAAGAACACGGCGTAGACAATCTTGTTCACTATCCGATACCGGTTCATCATCAACCACCTTGTAGAAATATACGACGCGACACAAAAGGGTTGGCTATCGCAGAATCCCACGCGGTTCGTTGTCTTTCCATTCCGTGTCATCCTCAAATGAGCGACAAGGATGTGTGTAAAGTGATCGAGGTTATTAATGAATTCAAATAGACCTATAGAGCACTTTGTTACTTTATTTGACAGCAAATTTTTACCTATGGGAATGGCGCTTCATGATTCATTGATGATTCATGCGCAGCCTTTTCATTTGTGGATTTTATGTATGGACGAGCTGGTTGAAAAACAGTTAAAACAAATTTCCTTATCCCATGTAACATTAATTCCACGTAAAGAGATCGAAACCCAGGAACTATTAGCTGTGAAACCTGGACGCACACTGGGTGAATATTGCTGGACATTGACACCGTTTGCACCCCAAGCCGTATTTAACCGAGATCCAAATGTAAAGAGTGTTACGTACTTGGATGCAGACATTTTCTTTTTTGATGATCCGAGAATCTTACTTAGTGAATTAGATCAGAGCAGGAAACATATTTTGATCACAGAACATGCCTATGATCCTAAATATGATCAAGCGCTTGCAAGTGGGAGATTTTGTGTTCAGTTTATGACTTTTAGAAAGACCCAACAAGCCATAAAGGTTATGAAATGGTGGCAAGAAAGATGCATAGAATGGTGTTTTGCAACGGTGGAGGATGAAAAGTTTGGCGATCAAAAATACCTGGATTGCTGGCCTGAGCTATTTGATGGCATAGTACACATTGTCCAGCAAGTTGAAAAAACTTTAGCTCCCTGGAATGTATTATTCTTTGAGAAAAAGATAGGCGCAAAAATATATCCTGTTTTCTATCACTTCCAAACCTTACGAATTATTAGTTCACGTAAAATTCAAATGTACTTTGGTTATAAGATTGGGAAACTGGGGTTAAGTTTATATGACCAGTATTTAAAGAATTTGCGTAAATGTTTCACCGTCCTAAAGACATATCACATAGAGGTGCCTTATGTTGAACAAAAAAAGGAAAAATGGGAGATGATGCGTTATTTCAAAAGAAGAATAACCAAAGTAGTACGTTTCGCTTCAATTAATTGTTTATAGCTGTTAGTACTAAAAAATTATGAAAATTAGTGTAATTATTCCCACGTTTAACAGTACAAAGACTATTGAAGGCACCCTTAAAAGTATAATAAGCCAGAATTGGCCTGATCTTCAAATTATTATACAAGATGGTGGGTCTACCGATGATACTAGATCCATCGTTGAGAAATATCCAACAGCCTTATCGGGCTGGCAATCAGAACCAGACAATGGTATATATGACGCCATGAACAAAGGCATTAAACGTAATACGGGAGAAATCATTGCCATTCTCAACAGTGATGATACCTGGTTGCCAGGTACGCTTGATTGTGTTGCATCTGCATTTTCACGAAACCCAGACGTTGGTATAGTTTCCGGATCGATTGAGGTGTGGGAAGATGCTCCCAATGGAGCTAAAGTTGTCTTAAAATCGAGCTTGCTTCATTTGCATAAAGGATTGACTGTTCAGCACCCAGCTACATTTGTGAGGCGAAATGTGTATGATCGCGTTGGGCTTTTTAATACTTACTACCGTATAGGTGCTGATTATGATTTTGTGTTGCGGTGTTTGGAGGCTGGTATTCCTTGGATTATACTTACTGATATTCTTGTTCGTATGCGAGCGGGTGGAAAGGGTGGTTCAACTTTTACACTCGATGATTGGAAGATTCGTCGGTCTCACAAACTTTCATCAGTCATTAACGAGACCTGTATTTGTGCAAACAGCTTCGCACGGTATTTAACCAGGCAGGCTGTTTTAAAAATCTTTGGGAGAAAAACTTTATCGGCTCTCAGAGGGTGCTTATGGAACAGGCGCATATATCGATAGATGAGAATTTACTAAAAATTTATAGAATAGTTTGCTATAGGCTATTTTAGAGACTTTCATTTAAACAACACTTTCAAAAATTTTTAACATTCTGATTGCTGTGTTTTCCCATGAAAAAATTTTTGCCCTTTTCAATGAATTTATTTTCAACTGAGAAATCAGATTTCGATCTTTCAATGCCTTCAATATTATGTCGGCTATTGCAGCAGGATTTGTTGGATTAAAATATACAGCTGCATCTGCACAAATTTCCACCATCGGTTCTACTTTAGAAGCAAGTATTGGAGCGCCACAAGCCATTGCCTCTACTAAGGTCATTCCAAATGATTCGCATATTGAAGGATAAACAAATATCATACAAGCAGAATAGAGAAAGGGTAATTCCTCATAGGGAACATTACCCAAAAAAATGATTCGGTCCTCATATCTATGCTCTCTAATAAAATCCTGCATCTCTTTGTAATATTCCTCGTCAAAGCATCTTCCTGCAAAAACAAGCTGAATATCATTGCCTATTTTGTCCTTCAGTAACACAAACGCCTTTATAAGCTCAAAGAAATTTTTATACCTTTGGATATGGGATACATAAAGGATGAATTTATCTAAACCGTATTTTTTCTTAAATTGAAGGGATATATTGTCTTCGATACCGGGATGAAATATTCCTTTATCAATGCCATAATGGATAACTTCGACATGATGCATTAAAGTTCCAGACTTTTCTGTAAGAGTACGTGCTTTCATAGAAGGGAAAATAACTCGCTGAGCCTTTTTAATAGAGATCATGGTTAATATTTTTAATAGTTTCAACCTTATTCTTTGAATTAAACCCCTTCCTCTTGAGAGATCGTCGCTAAATGGCTCGATGTTCTGTACCATGATAACGTTCGGGAGCTTACTGAAAAGGGGACATATATTGCCGGGAGAAAAAAGAACATCAACGCCTTCTTTTTTCAGGATGAAAGGTAAGATTAATTGCTCCCACAGAATGCGTAATAGAGGATTTCTTGAGGCCATTCTAAACGACAAAAATGTAAAATTGGGATGTTGAAAATAAAATACATCTTTCCCTTTGAGTGTTGTTAATATAAGGTATTGGTGATTAGTATTTATTTTTGATAAATACGTTAAAAGGTTTTTTATATAAGTAACACCACCACCCGCAATGGCAGACGTTGTATTAATGGCTATTTTCATGATATTTCACAAATTAAAGAAAGATGTAACCCATGGGTTCCTAAGCACGATAGAATTTATAAATAAAAGATAGTAGCGGAAAATAAGGCATGAAACAATAAAAAAGTAACAAAGTGATACTTACCTTGACAACAGATAAAGTGTTACTGTAGAATCAAATTTGCATTTTGATATTTTCATTTTTAATTCGCGTGAGGCTTCATTGATAAAACCTGCCGACATAAATAACATCATTATCCGTTCACCCAATTGGGTGGGCGACGTTGTTATGGCTACGCCTGCCTTCCGCTGTATAAGGGAAAACTTCCCAAACGTAAAAATCACCATCGCCCTCAAATCTTACGTCCAGAAGCTTATTGATGGCGCTCCGTGGTTTGATGAGGCGCTTCTTTTAGACTCAACCAGTCAGTCTAGAGGCGTACAATTTTTTTCGCTTATAAGGCAAATCCGATCCGGAGGATACGATCTTGGTTTTCTATTTCCCAATTCCTTTAGTTCCGCACTTATGTTTTGGCTGGGTGGTGTGAGGCGTCGTGTGGGTTACAGGAGGGATGCGCGTTCGTGGTTGCTTACTGATGGCGTATATCGATTATATGAAAATGGACGGTTTCGCCCAACCTATATGGGGGATTATTACCTGCGTTTGTGTATAGAGATGGGATGTGAAATACGCTCGAAAGAATTGGAATTATTTATTAACAAAGAGAGTCAGCGGCGTGTGGATGAAATATTTAGAGATTGTAATCTGAATAACGGTCTTCCCTTAATTCTGTTAAATCCCGGCGCTGCATACGGTTCTTCAAAATGCTGGACTGCGGAAGGGTTTGCCCGGACGGCAGACCTTATAAATCAACAATCGGCTTGTAATATAGCCATTGTCTGTGCTCCCCATGAAATACAATTAGCCAGAGATATTGAGCAGGCTGCAAAATCAAGATTAATAAATCTGGCAAATCAGATCGTATCTCTCGATATCCTTAAGGCGCTCATAAAAAGATGTGCCTTATTGATAACCGTAGATTCAGGCCCCCGACATATTGCCGTTGCCTTTAAAAGACCTGTGGTGACACTGATGGGACCAAATGATCCCCGATATACTGAGTCTCCATCAGAGATAGGGCAGGTAATCCGGGCTGATGTCGATTGTCTTGCATGTCATCTCAAGGTATGTCCGAAAGATCATCGATGTATGACACAGATAAAGCCAGAACGGGTTGCCATTGCTGGTTTGGAGCTAATACAGAAAGGTGAAAATAATGGAAATAGAACTGGCCGGTTCGTCTCTTAAACCCCAGCCTGAAGGCTGAGGTTATTCTTCGGTCGTCAGCCTGTGAGACAGAGTTATAACACCGCCATTTATGGCGGAGATTATATCCGCAACATCAATACGGCTTTAGCCACCTAATGTTTTGATTATAGCTGATTTTGTCCAGCAAAAAATTGTCCAACAGTAAGCCCATCAAGAGGGAGAAACCGTTTTCCCCGCCCCTGGTGGGAGGGGTTAGGGGAGGGGGCTGAACTGGTACGTTATTTCGTATTTTCCTTTGCGCTCTTTGCGGTGAACTATAACCATGGCTGAACAAACTATAAAATTTACTATTACCGGTATGCATTGTGTGAATTGTGCCTTGACGATTGAACGAAGACTTAAGGATTTACAAGGGATTAAGTCTGTTCAGGTTAATTTCTCCAGTGCAACCGGGATTGTCACCTATGATTCCAATGTTACAAATAAGTCCTCTATTACAAAATATGTAAAGGACATCGGTTATGTAGCAAAGGAACGAGTCAGACTTGACCATGCCTCAAAGGCATATATTCAGATGGGATGGCTTGTTTTTAGTATCACGGCCTCTGTCCTAATAATGGCGCTGATGTATGTCCCCATGCCTGAAAAAATACACGCCTATATGCCTTACACGTTGATGATTGTTGCTACCGTAACGTTATTAGGTCCGGGAATGGATTTTTTTATTAGCGCCTATAAGTCCATTAAGAACTTCTCTGCCAATATGGACGT
>Ga0209002_10002009_pt1 | contig 16510 bp, 17 predicted proteins | sample Rifsed16ft2_FD_184010 | JGI IMG/M metagenome (GOLD analysis project Ga0209002, IMG submission 184010) | Soil microbial communities from Rifle, Colorado, USA - sediment 16ft 2 (version 2) | ecosystem: Environmental > Terrestrial > Deep subsurface > Rock core/Sediment | place: Rifle, Colorado...
GGAGCCACCGGGCGATGACCGTCTCCGGACGCTCGCCGTCGCGGGTAAGAGCGGTATAGCGCATCGCCGCGGTGCGCACCTCGGCCAGGTCCGGATCGGTGGCGATGCGCGCAAAGGCCCGGGCCAGTCCGGTGACGTCACTGCGCAGCGTCGGCACCCCGCAACCGTCGATCCCGGTGGGCGTCACGGGACGCCTCGTAGCGTCTTCGACCGCCTCGATCACCGCCTCCTGCAGCGGGTGACCGAGGGCGGTGTATTCGAGCGACCAATCGTTGGCGACACAGGCGCGCAGCATGGCGGCATGCTTGCCCGAGCAGTTATGGAAGATCCGCTCGGGCTCCGACCGGCCGCGTCGCGCCCACAACACCTCGGCATCCCCGGAACTGGGGTGATCGGGAGGACAACGGAGGTGCCCCGCCTCGAGGCCCACCTCGAGCAGCATCTGCTCGACGTAGGCGACGTGCACCGGAAAGGCACTGTGGCTGGACGCAGCCACCGCCAGTTGCTCCAGGCCGAGGACGGCACCCTTGCGTTGGGACACCGCGGCCTGAATCGGCTTGATCGCCGAACGCAGGAAGAACTCCCGGCCGATGACATCGCCGGATGCCGCCACCACGGTGCCTGCGGCGTCGACTGCGGCCACGGCCACAGGATGCACGGCCTCGACGAGACCGCTCCGGATCGAACCGACGATCACTCTCGGGCCAGCAGCCCACCGGGATCGGCCAGGCCCTCCCGATAGCGGCGGGTCAACTCCTCCTGGAGCCGATCGAGGGCGGCGTGAACGACCTTGCGCTGCTGGGACACCTCGACCTCGACGTCGGTGAGGAAGGCATGGGTGTCGCGCAACTCGTCGTCGCTGAACGCCGACAGCCTGGCGAGGAAGTCGCTCTGCAGCGCCCGATCGACGAGCCGGCGACCCGGCGAGGGGATGTCGGGGACCTCGATCGGGACGGCGCGGGTGGGGAGGCCAGAGTGCGACGTGTAGGCGCCCTCGGAGAGGATGCGGGGAAGGGCCTCGAGCAGGGTTTGCTGCTCCTCACCGGCCCGGCGGCGCATCTCGAAGGCGAGCAGGTCCATCCGCCCGTGGAGCATCCGCCGGTGGTACGAGAGCTCGACGTCGAGATCGTCGCACATCGCCCGGCGGGAGCGCAGCTCGTCGAGCGGCAATTCACGGAGGCCGCGGAGGAACCCGGCGTCCTGGATCTGATCGATACGGCGGCGCTTGGTGTCGGTCACGGGATGGAGGGTAGAGGATGCGTGAGCCGGGTCAGGGGCACACGGCCCGCACCGTAGGATACGGATTCACGTTCGTGATTCCACCCGGTCGCATCCCGAAGTGCACGTGGTAAGCACCGGGGGCGGCATTCCCGGTGTCCCCGTTGTAACCGATCAGCTGGCCGCGCTCGACCCGCTGCCCGTCGACCAGGCCGGCGGCGTACCCGTCCAGGTGGGCGTAAAAGTAGTCCACACCGTGGTCGGCCCAGAGGTGGATCACATTGCCGCCGAGGCTCGTAAAGGACAGCCGAACCACCCCGTTGGCGACCGCCACCAACGGAGCCCTGAGGGCGGCGAACATGTCCGTCCCCTGATGATGCCGACCGCCCGATCGGGGGGCTCCCCACGAGTCGGTGAAGAAAGTGGGCGCGGCGATCGGGCAGATCACACCCGGGGTGATCGACATCGGCACACCCTCCGAGGGCGCCCCCAGAGCGGCCCGAATGGCGTCGCGCTGGCGCTGCTCCGCCTCGCGGCGTTGCCGCTCCTCTTCCTCGCGGCGGCGCTGCTCGGCCAGGGCCACCGACGCCGCCACGAAGTCGGCGTCGGCCTCGGTGAACTCGGCCTGGGCGACGGCGAACAGCTCGTTCATCCGCACCACCACTGCATCCGCCTCGACCCTGAGCTCCGCAACCCGGTCGCTGTCGACGCGGAGATCCTCACGCAGCCGCTCCATCTCAGCCGTCGTCGCCAGCAGGGCGTCGAGGGACGACGAATCCGTGTCCACGGCCAGCGCCAGCACCTCGCGGGCGATGATCGACTGCTGCACCATCTCGGGGTTGAACACCGCGCTGAGTGTGTCGCGCTCGTCGCCGTGCATGTAGGAGTCGACGGCCCGATCCCGGATGACGTCGCGCAAGTCCCGCGAGCGCGACTCGTACAGGTCGATCTGCGACCGGAGTCGGCCCACCCGGAAAGTGAGCTCCTCGAGTTCGGCGTTCAATGCCTCGTACGCCGTCACCGCTGAGTCGAGGTCCGTGAGCGCGGCGGCGCGCTCGAGCGCCGCCTGCTCGCGTTCCTGGCGCGCCCGCTCGACCTCTTCCTCGTCGATGGAGAGGGCCGGGATCATCCCCTGGGTGAGGGACACGACGGTGAGGACGGCGAGCGCGAGGGCTCGCCGCCGAAACGGCTTCACGATTCGCATCGTATGGTCTGGACCCTTCATTCCCTGGGATTCTCTTCGGCAGGTGCAGCGCCGAGGTGAACCCGATGGTGCCGCACATCCAGGTTTATGGGACGCGTCGACGACCGGACGGTCGGTGGTCCGCAGCCCACCGTCCGCCAAACGGGGAACGGGTAAACGGGCGACGGGCGACGGGCGACGATCCGCGGTGCGCGCCCTAAGGTCAGGCCCGATGCCCATACGGTTCCGCTCCGATCTCGATCGCATCCAGGCGTATCGGCCCGGACGGGCCATCGCAGAGGTGGCGGCGGCATACCGCCTCGACACGGTCGTCAAGCTGGCCTCCAACGAGAGCCCCGAGCCCCCGTTCCCCGAGGTGCAGGCGGTGATCGCCGCCGCCGTCTCCGGTCTCAACCGCTATCCCGACAACACCAGGCTCGATCTCACCCGGGCACTCGCCGGGTTCTACGGCATCCCTGCAGATCGCATCTGGTGCGGGGGCGCCAGCAACGAGCTCACCCTGATCACCGGGCTGTCGATGACGGCGCCGGGAACGAGCGCGGTGTATGCCTGGCCATCGTTCAGCCTGTACCAGATCGCAACCCGGGCCGGCTTCGGCGACGACATCGCGGTGCCGCTCGACGGCGACCATCGCCACGACCTGACGGCGATGCGAGCTGCGGTCCGTCCCGACACGACCGTGGTGTACGTGTGCAACCCGAACAACCCCACGAGTACCCACGTGCCCGGCGATGAACTGGAGGGGTTCATCGATTCGATCCCGGAGCACGTGCTCGTGGTGATCGACGAGGCCTACGCCGAGTTCGCCACGGCCGCCGGCTTCCGCTCGATGCTCCCGCTGGCGGCCACCCGCGACAATGTGATGGTCACCCGCACCTTCTCCAAGGTCTACTCGCTGGCCGGCTTGCGGGTCGGATACGCGGTAACGGCTCCCGGATCGATCGCCGAGTTCCGCCGCATCCAGCTCCCATTCACGGTGAACACGCTCGGAGAGGCCGCCGCCGTCGAGGCGCTCAGGCACCAGGACCGGGTGCGCGAGCGTGTCGCTCGCAACACTGCCGCCGTTGCCTTTCTCACCGCGTCGCTGCGGGAAGCCGGCATTCCGGTCGCCGACAGCCAGGCCAACTTCGTCTACGCCGGATTCGGCGAACGGTCGGGCGCCGTCACCGAGGGCCTGCTCCGCGCCGGGTACATCGTGCGCCCGGCACTCCCAGCAGGATGGCTGCGGATCACCGCGGGCAGCCCGGAGGAGAACGAAGGATTGGTGGAAGCACTGATGCGGCTGCTTCGGTGAGCCAAAGGCTGACCGCACGACGGCCGGCAGCATGCAACATGCAGCCCCGCCTTTCGCCTTCGCTCTTCCCCAATTGCCAATTGCGGGAGGACCCGAAGGGTCCGACCTCTGCCCATTGCCCTTCGCAGGCGAATCAGCCCCGCGCCTCGGCTAGCTCAGCATTGTCAATATCGACCAGAAGGCGGCGGCCGCCATCAGGGCGCCGTCGAAGTAGGACAAACTGCCGGGGATCGGGCCCTGCACGAAGAAACCGCCGGCGCGAAGCAGTGTGCCGAGATTGCGTCCGGCCACCAGGGCGATGGCGGCGGCCGCCGATGCCCCGATGGCGTTGAGCAGGTCCGGCGCCCACAGCGCCCCTCCGACCGCTCCGGCGAGGACGGCGCCGACGATGAGGGCGACGAGGGGATCGAGGATCGGCATCTCGGAACGGTCCGACAGCCACGAGACGAGCACCGCGACCGTGAGCACGAACAGGAACACCAGGGTTTCGTCGCGCGAACGCAACCGGAGGAGCACCACCGCCGAGGTCCCGGTGGCGGCGACCGCCGCCACGGTGACGCCTGCGGCGAACGAGTCGATGGGCCGGAGAATGGGACGGAACACGCTCCAGATCAGGACGGCCAGCACCGCACCGCCGGTCGCTCCCGCCATACCGATGGCGCCGAAGCGGAAGGTGCCGATCGCACCGGCACCGATGGCGAGGAGGATGGCGGTGTTGGCCATGGGCAGGCTGCGCCTATCGGTGGCCCCGGTGAGATCCAACGCCCATACCGAGGCGATGAGCACCGTCACCACCGTGAACCACTCGAGCGACACGGCGTTGCCGACGAACAGGGCGGCGAACGTCACCACCACCAACACGATCTCGATGCCGATCGGCGATCGCACCACCAGCGCTCCACCGGACACCGGAGGGATCAGGGCAACCTCGGCCCCGGGCCCCACCGGAGCGTCCAGTCCAACGCGATCGCCGTCTACCCAAACCTGCGCCGTCTGCACGGCCCTGGCGAAGTCGGAGCCGAAGCGATCGGTGGCGGCGAGCAGCACCTCTTCGACCGTGGCACCGTCGACGTCGACCGACGACGCTCCCGCCAGTTCGCGGAGGTTGGCGAACAGTCGGAGCCGCGCCATCATCCGGCCGCCACGTCGACGACGCCGGTGATCACGACCTTCCCATCGGGCCGCCCCGTCTCGAATCCGTGGCCGTCATCCGATCTCCACACGGTTGTGACCACGTCGCTCCCCGGGACCACCAGATCGGTGAACCGCACAAAGAGCCGGCGCACGCGTGACGGATCGCCGGCCACCAGGTGCTCGACCAGGCCGCCGACTACCAGCGAGAGAGTGCCGAGCCCGTGGTTGATCACCCCGGGCAGCCCGACCATTCGCGCCACGGCATCATCGAGATGGATCGGGTTGTGGTCTCCGGAGGCGGCCGCGTAGGCAGCCGGCATCGCCGCATCGACGTGCCTGGCGAATACGGCGACCGTCTCCCCGCGCTCCGGCGGCTCCGGTCGCAGAGATGGGGGACGCTCGGCGCCGCTCCCGCCACCGCGCACGAAGATCGTGGCTCGCTGCTCATTGACCATCGCCCCATCGGGGGTGGCCGCGATGACCCGGGCGACGAAGGTGGCACCCTTGCCCTTGTCCTCGACCGACACCAACGAGGGGGAGAGCACCAGGGTGTCTCCGGGGCGCGTCGGCCGGTGGTGCACGATTTCCTCCTCCCCGTGCACGATCATCAGCGGGTTCTCCACGTTCAGTTCGGGATCGGTGGTGACCACGGCCATCAGGGGCAGCCCGTGGACCACCGGGAAGACGACCGAAGCGATCTGATCGGGGCCCGGAGCGTGCCGGGGGTTCGGGTCGCCGGAGGCAGCCGCGTAGGCGGCGATCTCGTCCGCAGTGATGGTGACGGTCACCGGCTCGTAGGTCTTGCCGCCGAGCGAGAAGTTGAGAGGCATCGGGGGAAGGGTACCGGGGCGCGACCGACCTGCGGGCGCGCAACTCGACGCCCGACGCCCGACGCCAGCTACGGAGAATCGGGATGTCCGACGGGCGACGAGCGACGGGCGACGGGCGACGCCGGCAACACCGTCCCCACGCACTCCCCGAAGCCGATCCGGGGAAGCCCGGAGCGTTGGCACCACCCGCGGAGCGTGACGGTGTCGCCGTCGAGGAGGAAGCTCCGCTCGGATCCATCGTCCATCCGTAGGGGCTCGCGTCCGTTCATGGTCAGCTCGATCAGGCTCCCGTAGGTGCCGGGCTCGGGACCAGACACCGTGCCCGAGGCATAGAGGTCGCCGGGCCGGACGTTGGTCCCGTTGACCGTGACGTGGGCGAGTTGCTGGGCCATCGTCCAGTACGTCCCGGAGAAGTTCGTCCTGGAAATCTCCCGGTCGACGGTGGTCCCCGCCGCCCGCAGCGTCACCTCGAGCTCGAGGTCCACGGCCCAGTCACCGGTGGTGCGCAGATACTCCACCGGCATCGGGTCCTGCCGGGGACCGGGAACCATGTACGGAGCCAGGGCATCGAGTGTCACGACCCACGGGGACACCGACGTGGCAAACGACTTCCCCAGGAACGGGCCGAGAGGGACGTACTCCCAGCGCTGGATGTCGCGTGCGCTCCAGTCGTTGACGAGTACCAGGCCGAAGATGTGATCGCCGGCATCGTCGGCGGCGATCGAATCGCCGAGGGCATTGCCGGGACCGGTGACGAAGCCGACCTCGAGCTCGATGTCGAGTGCCGCGGTCGGTGCGGTGTCCGGTGGTCCGTCGGGCGGCTTCACCTGGCCCCGGGGCCGGCGCACCGGGGTGCCGGACACGACGATGCTGCTCGCCCGCCCGTGGTACCCGACGGGGAGGTGGCGCCAGTTGGGGTGCAACGGCTCGTCGCCGGGCCGGAACAGCCTCCCCAGGTTGATGGCGTGGTGGAGGGAGGAGTAGAAGTCGACGTAGTCGCCGGGATCGAAGGGGCGGCGCAACCGCACCGCCGCCCGCTCCCGGACGGCATCGCCGGGAAGGCGCTCGAATCGATCCGACGACACCAACTCGACCAGTCCCGCCCGGGTCTCCTGCCAGGCGGGGCGACCGAGGGCGAGGAAGGGGTTGAGCACGGGGGCCGCCAGCTCGACCGGGTGCGGCAGGAGACCGGCGCCGGATGCGGCCCGTAGGTCGATCACGTGGTCGCCCAATGCGACACCGAGGCGGGGACCGTCGCCGGGGTCGAACACGCCGTAGGGGAGGTTCTCGAGGGGGAAATCGCTTCCCGGCGGGACCGGTACCCGCGGCTTCACGAGGCCACCGGGAGGATGCCGAGCGCGGTGAGGTCGGCGACCGGCTCGTCGAACGAGCACGAGCCGTATCCGACGAACAGGTCTCGCCGGACCGCGGCGAGATCGCCGGCATCGATGCGGTGGTCGCGCCAGACCAGACCGCGTGCCGTGAGGTCGAACCCGCCGGGGTCGGTGTCGGCCAGCACCTCGGCGAGTACCGCCGGGGAGACGCCGCCGTGGGCGAGTGCCGCGGCGGCGAGCAGGTTCACGAAGCCGTGGTGGGTGAAGCCGGTGGCGGGATCCGTGTGCCGGAACGGGTGGTGCAACCCGGCCGTCGCCTTCACCGGCAATCCGCGATCACGGCAGGCGGCGAGAAAGCCGGCGAGCACCTCAGGGGAGGGAAAGGCCTCGGCAACGACGCCCCCGCACCGCACCTTTGCCCCGAGCGTCCGCCCGGAGGCGGCCCGGGCGGTGACGAGGACGTCGAGCGCCGGTTCTACCGGTCGCCGCCACGGCACCTCGAAGAAAACCACGCTCTGGAGGGTCTCCATGAGCCGGACGACCAAGGCGGTGTCCGCCCCGTCGGCAAGCGGGGTCTCCACCGCATCCACGTCGGCGCCACCCGACATCTCGGCGACGAAGTCGGCGATCGCCGCAGCCTCGTCGGGCCGGGCCGTGACCACGAGCGACCAGGGCTCCTCGTCCTCGGTCATCGTCGTGGTCAGCAACCCGGCGAGTTCGAGGAGCCGATCGGCCGGGCAGATGAACCGGTCGACCATCCACGCCTGCGGTCCGGTGCGGGCGGCGCGATACTCCGCCACGGCCTCCTCCATGCCGAGGGAAGCAGGCGGGAACAACCCGGCGTAGTCGATGAGCCCGGTCAGCGCCTCGCGACGGGCGTCGCGCCGGGTGATCTCGGGGAGCATGGAGGGAGGGTACCGAGTAAGAAAGCTTGCAGCCTGCAGCTTGCAGCCCCGATAGGCGGGCCTCCCCCGCTTGCTCCCCGAAGTTGCCACAATGCTCCTACTCGATTCCAGGAGCACGAGATGAAGGTCGATCAAGGCACGCTCGCCCGCGCCAGGACGATGGCGACACGCGACACCTTCCCGATCAAGGGTTTCTCCCACCTGGAGTGGTGGGTCGGGAATGCCTTTCAGGCCGCCCAGTTCTTTCGCAACCTTCTCGGCTTCCGCATCGTCGGATACCGGGGTCCCGAGACCGGCACACGGGAGACCGCCTCGTACCTCCTCGAACAGGGACAGATCCGGTTCATCGTGACCGGGGCGATGGGTCCCGACCATCCGGTGAGCGAACACGTGCACCGGCACGGTCCCGGCATCCACGACGTCGCCATCCAGGTGCCCGACGCCGAGGCCGCATTCGAGATCGCCCTCGAGCGCGGAGCCGATCCGGCCGACAAGCCACACGCGATCGAAGACGACCGGGGCCGGGCCGTGATCGCGGCCATCCAGGCCTACGGCGACACCATCCATTCCTTCGTCGAGCGCGAAGGAGAGATCCCCGGATTCGAACCGCGTGAGGACACCATCGCCCGGCCGATCGGCCTCGAGTTCGTCGACCACGTCGTGGCGAACGTGGAACTCGGGAAGATGGACTACTGGGTCGAGTTCTACGAGCGGGTCTTTGGATTCACCCTGCTGCGCCACTTTGACGACGAGGCAATCAGCACCAAGTACACCGCCCTCATGTCGAAGGTGGTGTGGGACGGGACCGGGATCATCAAACTGCCGATCAACGAGCCGGCCGCGGGGCTGAAGCGCTCCCAGATCGACGAATATCTGCAGTTCTATCGCGGTCCCGGGGTGCAGCACATCGCCATGCACACCAGCGACCTGCTGACGACCGTCGGTCACACCCACACGCGTGGGTTGGAGACGCTGGCGGTGCCCGCCACGTACTACGAGGACGTGTGGAAGCGCATGCCCGACGTCGACGTCGACCGCAAGCGCGTAGAGGAGCTTCAGGTGCTGCTCGACCAGGACGAGGGCGGCTACCTGCTGCAGATCTTCAGCCGGATGCTGCAGGACCGCCCGACGGTCTTTTTCGAGTTCATCGAGCGCCGCGGCGCCACCGGGTTCGGCCAGGGAAACTTCAAGGCGCTGTTCGAGGCCATCGAGCGCGAACAGGCGAAGCGGGGCAACCTCTGATCGAGATCGTCGAGGTCGGTCCCCGCGACGGCCTGCAGAACGAGGTCGTCGTCCTCTCGGTGGAAACCCGGATCGAGCTGATCAGACGGATGGAGCGTGCCGGAGCCGGCCGCATCGAAACGGTCTCCTTTGCCCACCCGCGCCACGTCCCGCAGATGGCAGGCGCCGAGGAGATCTGCGCCACCCTGACGGAGCGCTCGTTCTCGGCGATCGGCCTCGTGCTCAACGAGCGCGGGCTGGATCGGGCTCTGGGCTGCGACCTGGACGAGATCAACTGCGTGGCCTACGCCGCCGACGGCTACTCGCTGAAGAACAGCGATGCCCCGGCCGCGGAGCGCAACGCTGAGGCCGCAGCGCTCGTCGCCCGGGCGAAGACGGCGGGACGCCGGGTCTCGGTCACGATCGCGGTCGACGGCGCGGTGCCCCCGGGCCACGTCGCCGACATGGCCGCCGTATTCGCGGCGGCGGGGGCCGACGAAATCGCCCTCGGCGACACGATCGGGGCCGGCAACCCCGTTGCCGTCGAGCGCCTCGTGCCTGCGGTGATCGCGGCCGTCGGCAAGGTGGGAGTGCGCTGCCACTTCCACAACACCCGCAATGCCGGCTACGCCAATGCGGTAGCGGCGGTGCGGTCGGGGGTGGGGGCACTCGACGCCTCGGTGGGGGGGTTCGGCGGCAGCCCGTTCTCCCCCGGTGCCGGGGGCAACGTCGCCACCGAGGACCTCACCGCCCTGCTCCGCGACATGGGGATCCCGACCTCGATCGACCCGTGGCTTGCCGCCGAAACCGGCACGTGGCTGGCCGGCGCCCTGGGCCACGACCGCGCACCGGCGATGCTGGGAAGGGTGGCCCGTCCCGGGTGATCCCCGAACGGGCTAGGAGATCGTGACGACGAACGAGGTCTCGACCGGATCTCCGCCGACCTCGATGAGCGCCCGCAGGTCCCCTGCGGATAGAACCCCGTCTTGGTCGAAGTCGATCCACAGGCGCAGCCACAGCGTGGCTCCGGTGGTCACGCCGTCGGGGAGGGCCACCTCGAGGTCGTCGGCCGTTCCCGGGTCGACCGGCGCCACCGCCAGACGGATTCCCGGCGCGCCGGAGGCGTTGGAGAGGATCTCGATGAACCCCGCCGCCGGAACCTCGGCTGAGCCAACGACGAAGGTCTCGCCGGCGGTCTCCTGATCGGCGACGATGAGCACCGCGGGTTCCCGCCGGAGCACGGTGACCACGACGCCGGTGGCGGCAAGCGATCCGTCGTCGCGGACGGCTATCTCATCGCCGTCGGGGCCCGGAGTGAATTCGCCGTCCTCGTCGCGGTCGACCCAAGCCACCGCGAATGCGAGTCCTGTGATCGGGAGAGGTGGTTCCAGCGCCAGGGTGAACTCCCCGACCTCGCCGGCAAGGAACAGCCCGCTCACCGCCAGCACGGCCCCCGGTTCACCGCCCTCGTTTTGCTGCACGGCGATGAATCCGGGGGCGGGGAGCAGCCCACCGGCGACGACCAGGCTGGTGCCGTCGGTCACCTGCTCTTCGAGCAACGCCTCCGCCGGCCCCAACGGCGGGAGCAGAGTGATCGTCACGGTGGTGGTTGCCGGCTCCCCGCTGGCCTCGGTGGCGATCTCGTCGATGAACGAGTCGGGCGGCTCGTAGCGAAACTCTCCGTCGCCGTCGACGTCGATGTGGATCGTGAGGTGGACGGTGGTCGTTTCGGCGATCGGGACCAGGAACGAAACCGGTACCGCGGAAATCACCCCCTTGGACAAGAGCTCGCTGATCCCGATGACCTCGCCCGGCGAGCCGTCGTTGTCGGCCCTCGCCACCACCCATCCCGCCGCCGGAAGCGACAGCGAATCGATGAGCACCGAGGAACCCTCGGACCGCTGATCCTCGGCGACGATGTCTGCCGGCCCCGTGGCGATCGGTTCGTCTTCGATGAGGGCGACGCTCGTCGTCGTGGTACCCGACGACTCGTAGGCGCACGCCGCGGCGAGCAGCAGCAGGGCGGCGAGCGGGGATAGCCGGCGGAACATCGCTCGGGGAGGGTACTCAGGATCGGGGACTGCAAACCCGGATCAGCCCGAGGCAACCACCTCGCGATCCAGGCGCCGAACAGACGCAACGCCATCTCGCGCTGCCGGTCGGCGCCGGAGCGCACCGCGTTCGGCGAGTGCATGCGGGCCGTTCGACCCTGGCCGGGTGATCTCGCTCGTGCGTGAATTCACTCAGGCGTCGAGTCGAGGACCGACACACGATGCGGCTCGAGTTGTCCAACCGAACGGAGTTCGCCCGGCGGGCCCTCGGGGTTCTCGCCGCTGCGCCGGACACGATCCGGAAGGGTTCCGATCTCGCTGCGGAAGTCGGCACGACCCGTCACTACCTCCCCCAGGTGATGCGACCCCTGGTCGAGGCGGGATGGGTGGTGTCGGAGCCGGGACCGACCGGGGGATACCTGATCACCCGTGCCCCCGGATCGGCCACGCTGTGGGACCTGATCTCGATCGTCGAGAGCCGGGCCGACGAGGGACGCTGTGTGGTCACCGGCGGTCCCTGCACCGAGGATGCTTCGTGCTCCGTACACCGCGCCTGGCAGAAAGCGCGCTCTGCCCTCCAGAGGGAGTTGGCAGCGGCACCGGCGATCGACCGGTCTCGCGCCGTGGGATGATATTCCGTCTACACGAGATGAACGGCGCTCCCGTCGGGGCGCCATATTCAACCCATGATCAAGGGAGACACATGCGACGCGTGACGATCGTCCTCCTGGCGTTGGCCGTCGCGGCCTGCGGCGGCGGCTCCGAAAGCGAGGAGACCACCACGACGATCGCCACCGGGACCGGCGATGCGGCTCGCGGTCGGGAGATCTTCAACGGCACCTGCATCGCCTGCCACGGCCCCGGCGGGATCGGGGTGGAAGGTCTCGGCAAGCCGCTGACCACCTCCGAGTTCGCCGCCGGCCTCACGGACACCGAGCTGCTGGCGTTCCTCGACATCGGAAGGGCTGCGGACGACCCCCTCAACACCACGGGAGTCCTCATGCCGCCCCGGGGCGGAAGCCCTTCGCTGACCGACTCCGACCTCATCGACGTCATCGCCTACGTGCGCACCATCAACGGCTGACGCACAGACAGCAGGCACCAGGCACCGGCATGCAGCACCGCCGTTGCCTCTCGCCCTTCGCCGGGCTCCGCAGGGCCGACCCTCGAAGTACCCTCCGAACATGACGGCCGACACCATCACCTGCACGGAGTGTTCGGGAACCGCACATCGGGTGGGTTACCCGCCTCCCGACGAGGACTTCACCGCCGGCGACGTAGTGGCATACCTGTGTGAGGACTGCGGGCACCGCATGGACGTCGTGGTCGAGGACGACGAGGACAACGAACACCAGCCGTAGCGTTGCGGTAGCCTCCCGCCATCCAACCATGGGGGACGTAGCAATGCGACGATCGCGCAACCTGCTCCTCGCGCTCGGGGTGGTGATGCTGGTGGCGGTGCCGCAAGCATTCGCCCAGGACGCCGAGGAGCCGGTAGTGGACCTGATGGAGTTCATTCCCGAGCAATTCCGGGCCGACTTCAGCGATATCAACGGCGACGGCATCCCCGACATCGGCGAACTGCCACCCGAGGGTGTCGCCGGAATCTGGGACGACAAAGTGGGCGAGGTCACTGAGGACGGCTTCCTCGCCGCCGTGACCGGGAACTTCGACCAGAGCGACACGGGTTCCAGCCTGACCGGCCCCTGTAAGGGGGTCGTCATCACCTACGACGCCGACGGATTGTCGGTCGATGCCATGTTCGACCGGGGCGGGGACGAACCGCTGTACGACATCTACGGCCACCAGAAGATGACCCGGGACAACCCGCTGCTCGTCGACACCGGGGGGACCCTGGTCTACTACGGCTCGAGCATCCCGGCGACGTTCCACGACCACCGCTGGTTCCTCAAGGCCGAGGGTGTGTTCAAGGACGACGGTGGCGATCCCAATCCCCGGGACAAGAACCGCAACGCCGGAGCCGTCGACTTCGGTGACCTGCTCCCCTTCGAGTTCACCGCCCTGCTCAAGGCCAAGGGCGCGTGGGTGGACGGGTGGGGTGCGACCGAACTCCCCGAAATGGCCACCTATCCCGAGCCCAACTGCGTTGGTGAGGGGTGGGTGAAATTCGTCGGACCGAACCCGCTGCTGACCCCGCCGGGCATCCTGGCGATGCTTCTGGCGGCGGCCGGATTCACCGGTGTCCTGTTCAACGCCCGACCGGCGCTGTCGTGGAGAGAGGGATGACGATGGCAGAGACCACACTGAAGAGACATCCGATCCGGGGCTTCATCTGGGGCCTGATCACCGGCGCCGGGGTGGGCCTGTTGCTCATGGTGCTGAGTGTCGTCCCGCTGTCGATTCCGACGCTGATCGTCGCCACCGCGGCGGCCGCGGTGATCGGCATGCTGTGGGGGCTGTTCGCCCCGCCGAAGAAGCCGAAGGGCTCCGCACCGGGAGGATCGCCTCCGGCGGCGCCGGAACCCGCGTGACCGCGGGCATCGGTCGGTAGAGTCGAAGGGGTCGGGCCGCAAGCCCGGCCCCTTCTCATGTACCCACCGCCTCCGCCCGTCGTGTATCGCCGAATCGAGCCACACCCCGGAGCCCGAACGGCGTCCTTCTTCTTCGGTCTGATCGGTGCACTGCTGACGGCGCTGGTCACACTGCTCCGCACCGGGTCGCTTGGAGCCGCCGTGGCCGCTGCCGCGGTCGTGTTCGGCGTCGCGGTCTACGCGATGATTTGGGCGTCCCGGGCCGTCTCCCGCGGGATCGCCACTTTGCTGTTCCTCCTCGTGGCCGGCACCGCCTGGTGGTTGGTGGTTCAAGCGCTCATGGTGCAGCGGGCGCTGACCGACACCGCCGGCCCGGCCGATCCGGCCGATCCCACGGCGTTGGCCGCGGCGGAGTCAAAGATCGAGGCGTTCGATGCCAGCGGCTCGTTCCGCATCGAACTCACGGAAGAGGAGATCGAGGCGGTCATCCAGAACGGACTGTCGGATGCAGAGTCGCCGCTGGCCCGGGTGGAGATCGACATCGTCGACGGAGCACCCCAGGGAACGCTCGGATTCGTCGGCCAGTTCAAGAGCGGGGAACTCGAGGTATCGGGAGCGGTGTCGGCGGTGCTCTCCGCCGGGGCGGTCGAGGTCGAACTCGTCGACCTCGACTTCGGATCGATGACGGTGCCCGCGATCGCCGACGGCGCCATCGAGGATCTCGTCGAATCGGTGGCCGACCTCAACACGATCCTTGCGGAGAACCGGGCCGACGTGCAGTCGATCGTCCTCGGCGACGACCGGCTGCTCGTCACCGGGACCCAGGGTGGAGGCGAGGTGCTCACCTCGGTGGACCTGCTCGCCGACCTGGAGGCACAGGCCGCTGCGGCCGGCTCGTCGGTCGAGCCGCCCCCGGAGCGCCTCGGTCCGGGTGTGGTGAACGGCACCAGCGCCCCCGGAGCGGTGTTCTACGTCGCCCTGGGCGACTCGCTGGCGGCCAACGTGGGCGTGGACCAACCCCGCGAGGGATACGTGTCACGGCTTCACAACCAGTTGCAGATCCGGGACGGGACCGAGTACGGCCTGCGCAACTTCGGCGTCTCCGGAGAGACCTCGGGAACGCTGATCCGATCGGGGCAGCTCGACCAGGCCATCGCATTCATGGCGGCGAACGAGGTCGGCTACGTCACGATCGACATCGGCGCCAACGACCTGCTGGGCCACCTCGGCTCCGCCGACTGCAGCGAGTCCCTGGACGCACCCGCCTGCGCCGAGCGCATCGACGCCGCGTTCTCCATCTATGCGGACAACATGACCGAGATCTTCGACCGTATCAGGGCGGCGGCGCCCGACGCCACCATCGTGTTCATGCGCGCCTACAACCCGTTCAGTCTCGGCTTCGGCGCCGCGGTCACCCTCGAAGCGGACAGCGACGAGACGCTGGACCTCTTCAACGAGGTCGCGGCGAGGATCGCCGGCGACCGGGAAATCCTGGTCGCGGACGCCTTCACTCCCATGCAGGGGACCACCGCGGCCACCACCCACATGCTCGACGACCCCCCCGACATCCACCCCCTCGCCATCGGCTACGACATCCTGGCGTCGGCGATCGTGGACGCCCTCGGGTAGCATTTTCTGCGTGATCGTCATTGTGTTGTTGGTTGTTGCTTACTTCCTGTACGTCTGGATCCTCGAGGAGAAGTGATGAAGCTGCGTACCGTGCTGGTCGCCGTCCTGGCGATGGCGATGCTCGCCGCGGCCTGTGGCGACGACGACGGCACCGGTGGATACTCCGACGGGGTCCGCGACTCCTACATGCGGGGTTGCACCGGGTCGCAAAGTGAGGCGTTCTGCGAGTGCACGCTGAACGAACTGGAGAAGCGGTTCACCGAGGAGGAACTCATCGCCTTCGCCATCGAGGCGTCGGAACAACCGCCGGACGACTTCGTCGATGTCGCCCGCGCCTGCATCGGTGAGGCCGACCGCGGCGGCTGACCCGACCCATTGCAAGCCCGGAGTGTTCCGGGGTCCCGATGCGTCGTGGACCAGATCAATCGGGCAGGCGCAGCGCGACGCCCGTGAGCACGTCCGGTTCCAGATCTGCCGGCAGGGGGGTGCCTTCCAAGAAGCGGGCAAGGTAACCGGCGCGGCCCACTCGCGTCTGCACATCACCTGGGGTTCGACGGCGTTGCAGCCGGAATCGCTGCCGCAGGTTTGTCGAGTGACGACCAAGCACCGAGGGGGTGGCAACGCAGGCTACCCCTCACTCACGGTCCCGGAAATAGATTATGAGGTCGCTCCGAATACGGAGCGCCGTCACTCAAGCCCTAGCGCCGCCTACTGAAGCGGAAGCCGCCGAACACGACGAGCAAGATGACGATGAGGATGAGCCAACCGGTGGTACTCACGAGGCCAACATAGCAGCGGCGTCCCGCGCCGTCCCGAGGCGAGGTGCGGTATCACCGGCATCGGTCGGCAGAGGCCCGCGGCTCGGCAGAGAGCCGATGGACGGAGCGGCCATTTTGGGGGAATCCCCGGGTGGCGGCGTCGCCCGGCCGTAATCTCGTTGCATCGTGTTACCAGCACCTGCCCGGCACCAGGGGATCTCGTCTCGACCTCAGCGTGCCGCCGGTCTCCTCGTGGCACTGCTGGTCTCGGCGTGCTCCGGAACCGGGACTTCTCCTTCATCGACCGCGCCTCCCACCACGGTGACCACCACCCCCACCGCGGCACCCACCACTGCGGTCGTCACCACCACGACCCGGGTTCCGAGCACGACCACCCTCCCGGCGACGACGACCCTCGCCGCCGCGCCGTTCGACCCGAT
>Ga0209002_10002010_pt1 | contig 16509 bp, 13 predicted proteins | sample Rifsed16ft2_FD_184010 | JGI IMG/M metagenome (GOLD analysis project Ga0209002, IMG submission 184010) | Soil microbial communities from Rifle, Colorado, USA - sediment 16ft 2 (version 2) | ecosystem: Environmental > Terrestrial > Deep subsurface > Rock core/Sediment | place: Rifle, Colorado...
GGCCGCCGAAGCCGGCGCGCGGTCCGGGTCCTGGACATCGCCTGCGGCATCGGGAACGTCGGCCTCAGGCTCGCGCGGGAGGGGTACACGGTCGTCGGCGTCGACGCGGTCCGGCACCTCATCGCGATCGCGCGGGAGAAGCACCACGCGCAGGGGCTGCCGAACCTCACGTTCCAGCACCTCGACATCGCGCAGAGCACGTTCCCGGGCGCCGGGACGTTCGACGTGCTCGTGAGCATGCACACGCTGTACTGGCACCCGGAGCCCGCGCGGCTCCTGGAGGGCTGCCACCGCGCGCTGCGGCCCGGCGGGCACGCCGTCTTCCTGACCTACGGGCGGCCCGCGCTCATCGGCAGGACGTTCCGGGACGTGCGGGCGCGCCAGGGGCGCCTGGCCGCCCTCCGCGCGCTCCGGTGGCTCGTGCCGACCGTCGTCTTCGAGGCGTTCCGGGACTGCGACCACCGCTACTACGGCGCGTCGGAGTTCCACGCCGCGATCGAGGCCGCCGGCTTCGAGGTGCTCGAGACGCGCGACACGTTTCTCGCCGGGCTCAGCCGCCTCGCCTGGGCCCGGGTGCGTGACGACGCCGCGGCGCGTCCGGAGGGGAAGTGACGGGGCACAACGGTCGCAGTGGCCGCGGAGTCGCGCGGAGAAGGAGCGTCTGGTGATGAGCGTACTGGGGGATCGTTCTCGCGTATGGCTGGCCCTCGCCCTGCTCGGCGCGCTGGCGGGGAGCCCGGCGCCCGCGGCGGCGCACGGCCACCGGGACGTGACGCTGTACGAGCTGACGGAGCAGGCCGCGTTCACGCCGGACGGGCATCGCGTCGCGACGTCCGCCCTGCAGGGGAAGGCCCGGCCCGGCACCCCGCTCTGCCCGCAGGTGCTGATGGACGCGGTGTTCCCGCTCCTGCCGTTCCACATCAAGGAGACCAAGCGCTGCGTGGTCAACGCGGTCGGCCAGAGCGACATCTCCCTGACGACGTTCGGCGGCACGATCAGCGGCGACTTCTACCTGGTGGTCAACACGGCGGAGACCAACCTGACCGACGCCGCGGAGCTGGTCGTCATGAGCGGCACCTTCACGGGCACCATCCAGGTGACGGATCCCGACGGGCTGATCATCACGATCCTCGGCGGCACGTTCACGCCGACGGCGGTCATCGGCGCCCCGTCGCCCGCGGCGCTGGGGATCGTTCCCGCGAGCTTCACGGGGAAGTTCCGGCTGCCGTTCACGGTGCGCCACTGGGCGGTCTACCGGAAGGACAACGGGCGGCCCACGCCCGTGCGGCCGGACGAGCGGGCGCTCGGGGATCCGACCGTGCGCGTGGAGGTGACCTTCGACTAGTGCGGGCCGCCGGCGCCGGGACGTGAGCATCGTGGACAGCGCGCCGCTCGCATCCTCGGGGCAGGGCCAGGAGGCCAGGCGCCGCGCGGGGATCGTCTCGCGCGGCACCCGGGTCTACCTGCGCACGCTCCAGCCCGAGGACCTCGACTACCTGGCGCAGTGGTCCGAGGATCCCTTCACGGAGCGGATGGTGGGCAGCGAGTTCCTCGGCGCGTACAAGCACCTGTACGACAAGGACCCGTCCTTCTACGATGCGTGCCTGACGGACACGACGCAGGTGGTCCTCGTGGTCGAGGCCAACCAGGGATGGGACAAGCCGGTCGGGCTCGCGCGGCTCTTCAACATCCACCTCCTGGAGGGCTACGCCTTCCTCGAGGTGATGCTGACCGACCAGCGGGCGATCCGGCGCGGATTTGGTGTCGAGGCCGGGAAGCTGATCTCGTACTATGGGGTGGACGTGCTCGGGCTCAGGCGGATCGAGGCCAAGGTGTACGAATACAACCAGCTGAGCGCGAACTCCCTGCGACGCAACGGGTTCCAGCAGGAGGGAATTCTCCGGAAGGCCGGGTACCAGGACGGTCGGTACTGGGACATGTTCGTCTTCGGCATCCTGAGGGACGAGATCGACGCGCAGCGCAAGCAGGACAAGGTCTCTCTCCCTCTCGAGGGCCCCGAGGGGGACGCCCGTGAGCCTGCATAACCTCCTCCCCCTCCTCGCGTTCCTCCTGAACGTCTCGCTCGCGGGGATCACGGTCATCCGGAACCCGGCGAGCCGGCTGAACAGGCTCTTCACGTACTTCGTCTCCGGCATGGCCGTCTGGAACTTCGGCGTGTTCATGCTGCGCCGGTCGCCGGACGCGCCGACCGCGGTGTTCTGGGAGATCGTCATCCACGCGGGCGTCGTCGTCCTGCCCGCCTTCTACTACCACTTCGTCCTGATCTTCCTCGAGAGCACGACCCAGCACCGCCCCTCGCTGACGATCGCGTACCTGCTGGCGATCGCGTTCAGCGTGATCAACCTCGGCGCCTCGCCGCTCTTCATGCGCGGCGTGACCTGGACGTACTGGGGCTGGGCGCCGGCGACGGGCCCGCTCTACACGTTGTTCTTCCTCTACTTCAACTTCTTCCTCATCTACGGCCTCTCGCACCTCGTGCGGGCCTACAAGGACGTCGACTCGAGCTTCCGCCGCAACCGCGCCACGCTGATCCTGCTGGGCACGATGGTGAGCCTCGCGGGCGGCGTCATCGACTTCGCGCGGTTCATCCTGGCCCGGTTCATCCCGGCCGCGGACCTCGTGTACCCGATGGGCATCCCGGCGAACATGGTGTTCGCGCTCATGCTCGGCACGTCGATCGTGCGCTACCGCCTGTTCGACGTGAACGTGGCGGTCAAGAAGAGCGCGATCTACCTCCTGGTCTGGGGCGTGCTCACGTCGGTGCTCGTCGCCGGCGAGCAGTACGCCGACTGGGAGCAGATCAACCCGCTCTTCCTCATCCTGCCGCTCGGGTTCCTCATCACGCTGCTGATGAGCCCGCTCGGTCACCGGCTGGAGGAGCAGATCGAGCGCCTCATGTTCAGCCGCCGCCGCGGCTGCTACGAGACGCTGCTGGACCTCTCGAAGCGCATGAGCTCGATCCTCGACTTCGGGCGCCTGATGGAGACCCTCGTCCACGGCCTCGTGCGGGGCGTGCCGCTCACCCACTGCGTGCTGATGATCTACGACGCGGCGCAGAGCGCCTTCGTCGTCTACCGGGAGGAGACCAACCTGGGCGAGGGGGCCGGCGTGACCTCGATCGCCGTCGACAGCCCGGTGGTGCAGTGGCTCAACCAGACGGGGCGCCTGCTGGTCAAGGAGGAGGCGCGGCTGAACCCGGCGATCGCCGAGTACTTCGAGACCGCCGAGGCCGAGCTGGAGGAGATCAAGGCCGCCCTGATCGTGCCGCTCAAGATCGAGAACAAGCTGACGGGCATCCTGCTCGTGGGCGAGAAGCTCTCCGGCGACATCTTCGACGAGCCCGAGCTCGAGGTGCTCGCGGTGCTCTCGAACCAGGTCGCGATCTCCCTCGAGAACGCGCGGCTGTACGAGGAGCTCGCCAGCTCCAACGCGCAGCTCATGCAGGCCAGCCGCCTGAAGTCGCAGTTCCTGGCCAGCATGTCGCACGAGCTGCGCACGCCGCTCAACTCGATCATCGGCTTCTCGAAGGTGCTCCTCAACCGGCTCGACGGCGACCTCACCGAGCGGCAGGAGACCTACATCCGCTCCGTGCACAACAGCGGCACGCACCTGCTCCAGCTCATCAACGGCATCCTGGACTTCTCCCGCATCGAAGCCGGCAAGCTCGAGATGGTCTCCGAGGAGCTCGACCTGCACGACGTGATCGACGAGTGCATCGAATCGTCGGTGCCGCTGGCCCGCGGCAAGCAGCTCAAGGTCGAGAAGAGCGTCCCGCTGGAGCTGCCGCGGGTGGTGGCGGACCGCACGAAGGTGAAGCAGATCTTGCTGAACCTGCTGTCCAACGCGATCAAGTTCACCGCCCAGGGCCGCATCGTCGTCGGCGTCGTCGCCGAGCCGGAGGTCCTGCACCTGAGCGTGGCCGATTCGGGGATCGGCATCCGGGAGGAGGACCTGGCGCGCCTGTTCGAGCCGTTCCAGCAGCTCGACAATCCCGTCGCGCGCGGCGCGGGCGGGACGGGCCTGGGGCTGGCGATCAGCAAGAAGTTCGTCGAGCTGCACGGCGGCCGCGTGTGGGCGGAGAGCCGCGAGAACCAGGGGTCCACGTTCCATTTCACGCTGCCGTTGAACTGAGGGGACAGACGCCCTATGTCGGTACGTGCGACGGACCAGAGGCCGAAGATCCTGTACATCGAGGACAACCGGGAGAACCGGATGCTCGTCCGCGCGGTCCTCGAGGCCGCCGGCTACGTCATCGCGGAGGCCGAGGACGGCCTGGCGGGCATCGAGGCGGCGGTCCGCGAGCAGCCCGCCCTCATCCTGCTCGACATCAACCTCCCCGGCGTCGACGGGTACGAGATCGTCGCGATCCTGAAGTCGTTCCCCAACCTCGCCGCGACGCCGGTCGTCGCGGTGACGGCCTACGCGATGCAGGGGGACCGGCAGCGGACGCTGGTGGCCGGCTGCGACGGCTACATCCAGAAACCGATCAACGTGGACGCCTTCCCGCGCCAGGTCGCCGAGTTCCTCGCCGGCAAGCGCGAGCGCATCGAGAGCCGCGAGGAGGGGGTCTACCTCCGGGAGCTCAACCAGCGCCTCGTCTACCGGCTGCTCAACCAGGTCGAGGAGCTCAAGCGGCTCAACCAGCACTTCGTGCGCCGCGCGGGCCAGCTCGCCGACCTGCACCACGCGGTGCAGGACATCACCTCCGAGCTGGGCGTGCCGGAGATGCTGGAGCGGCTGCTGCGCGGCGTCTCCCGGGCGATCGGGACGACGAGCCTGCGGGTGGATCTCGAGGAGCCGGCGGGGGTGAGCGTCGTCGTGCGCGGTGACGGCGCCGACCAGCCGCGCAGCGTGCTCGCGGGCACGGGGGGGGAGCCGACGGACGACTGGGCCGAGGTCGAGTGGACGCTGCCGCTCACCGTGCGCGACCGCCAGCTCGGCGTGATGGTCGCCCGGCACGCCCTGCCGCCGGGAGCGAAGGCGGACGAGGAGCAGCTCCTCAAGATCGTCGCCGACCAGGTGGCGATCGCGGTCGAGAACGCGCGACTCTACGAGGGGGTGCAGCACCGGCTCCGCGACACCGAGACGCTGCTCGTGGTGAGCCAGGACGCCAGCTCGACGCTCGAGCTCACCGAGGTGCTGCGGCGCTGCACGCGCGCGCTCGTGCGCGCGCTCGGCGCCGACACCGGGGGCGCGTGGCTCCTCACCCAGGACGGGTCTCGCTTCGTGCCGATCGTCGGCTACCGGGTGCCGAAGGAGCTGTTCCAGACGTTCACGACCGCGCAGATGGCCCCGGCGGACCCGCTGATCGACCAGGTGCGCCAGCTCGACGGCGCCGTCTACTCGAGCGACAGCCCGAACGATCCGCGGTTCGACCACCCGCTGACGCGGCTCCTGCCCCACAAGTCGCTGCTCATCCAGCCCATGCGCTGGAAGGGCGCGTCCATCGGCGGGTTCGCGGTCGCGTGGCTCCGGCAGGCCCACGAGTTCACCCCCGACGAGCTCCGGCTCGCCGAGGGCATCGCGCTGCAGGCCGCGGTGGCGAGCGAGAACTCGCGCCTGTACGAGGGCGTCAAGCACCAGATGGCCGAGCTCAAGCGCGCCCAGGCGCAGCTCATCCAGTCCACCAAGCTCGCGGCCATCGGCGAGCTCGCGGCCAACATCGCCCACGAGATCAACAACCCGCTGACGAGCGTGCTCGGGTTCGCCTCCTACCTGGCCGAGCGGATCCCGCTCGGCCAGTCGATGCGCGAGGAGCTCGACCTCATCCAGGAGGAGGCGGGGCGGGCGCGCGACATCGTGCGCGACCTGCTGCACTTCAGCCGCCAGCGGGAGTTCGTGCCGCAGATCATCGACCTGAACGTCGTCCTCGAGCAGACGGTCGGGATGGTGCGCCGCCAGGGCGTCCTCGACGCGATCACGCTGCAGGAGGAGTACGCGCCGGAACTCCCGCCGGTCGAGGTGGACGCCACGCGGATCAAGCAGGTCTTCCTGAACCTCATCAACAACGCCGTGTACGTCATGAAGAAGGGCGGCACGCTCACGCTGCGCTCCTCGCAGCAGGGCGACATGGTGCAGGTGGAGGTCGCCGACACGGGCGGCGGCATCGCGCCCGAGCACCTCGACCGGATCTTCGAGCCGTTTTTCACGACCAAGCCCGACGTGAGCGGCACCGGGCTCGGCCTCTCGGTGAGCCTCGGGATCGTGCAGAGCCACGGCGGGACCATCGAGGTGCAGAGCGAGCCCGGGCAGGGCTCGACGTTCACGGTGAAGCTCCCGGCCAAGCCCGGCGCCACCCCCACCGTAGAGCTCCCGGACGCCTAGAGACTGAGAAGTGTCCGGGTAGGTTCGCTCCAGGCGCGAAGCTTTTCACCATCTTCCGGAAGCCACGATCCAGTCCTGCAACATCTTGAAATCACAGCGATTTTCTTCGCCAATTTGACCCTTTCGGCCCGGTTGATGGTAAGGATCTGATCAAAAGACCGGAAATGACTCCGGAAATATGGCTTTTTTACCTAAATAAATCAGCTAGTTAGCTGCAGAATACCTTGGTACTTGGCTTGCACTTCCTCGGGCCCAAGGATGCGCGTAGTCACTCATCTACGTGGACGAGGAGAGATGACGATGAGAACGCTCACTTGCAAGAGCACGACGGTCTGGGGCCTCCTGGGGCTCGCGTTCCTGATCGTGCTGCTGGCTGGGCCCGCTCCCGCGCAGGCCCGCCGCAGCCTTCCGGACGCGGTGCTCTACGAGGCGACGGAGGACATGTACCTCCTGGACGCGGCCGGCAACCCGACCGGCGACCTGTCGGCGGCCGTCACCCGGTACGCCACCTCGGCGCTTTCCGGCTCGGCCGAGTTCGGCTCGCCGCTCTGCCCGGTGGAGTTCCTGGTGGTCTACCCGAAGGCCAAGCGGTGCGCGGTGAATGCCCGAGGCCAGAACCTGATCAGCCTCGTGGACGGCACGGGGCCCTTCTGGGGCGACTTCGTGGTGGTCATCCAGGGCGACAACCCCACGGACGCGCCCGAGGCGGTGGTGGGCGTGGGCGCCTTCCAGGGCCAGGGCAGCCTGGCGCCGGTGTTCCAGGGTGTCCCCCTCGGATCGCTGGCGGCTCAGGGCACGGTGAGCTTCCCGGCCCTCGGCATCGTGAACAGCCCGTTCAGCTTCTCGGGCACCTTCCGGCTGCCGTTCAGCGTCGCCAAGGACGGCTCCCACGAGCGTGCCTGGGTCAACCGGGGCGCCTTCTACCTCAACGACCAGAACAAGAAGTCACCGGTCCGGCACAACGAGCGCTCGCTCGGCTGGCCGACGGTGCGTCTCGACGTCGAGTTCCAGTAGCAGGGGCGCCGCACTCCTCGAATCCACGGCGGGCCCGGGCCAGAGCATCGGTCCGGGCCCGTTAAGCGTTTCCGGAGCTACTCGGCCTTGAAGTACCGCGCGGCGGGGTGGTGGAACACCAGCGCCGAGACCGACGCCTCCGGGTCCATCATGAACCCCTCGGTGAGCCCGAGCCCGATCCCCTCCGGCTCGAGCAGCCCGAACAGCGTCGCCTGGTCGGCGAGGTTCGGGCACGCGGGATAGCCGAACGAGACGCGGATCCCGCGGTAGCGCCCCTTGAGCGTGTCGGCGCGCGCGAGGTCGGGCGGATCCGGAAACCCCCAGAGCGTACGGAGCCGCGCGTGGAGCAGCTCGGCGAACGCCTCGGCGCACTCGATCGCCAGGGCCTGCAGCGCGTGCGAGCGGACGTAGGCCCCCTCCGCCTTCCAGCGCTCGGCGAGCTCGCGCACGCCGCCGCCGCACGTCACCGCGAACAGCGCGAGGTAGTCGTCCACGTCGTCCCGGACCCAGTCGGCCAGGCACAGCCGCTCGCCCCCGGGCTGGCGCGGGAACGCGAAGCGCGCGACCTCCTCGCCGGGCGCCCCGAACAGGACCACCGCGTCGCCCGCGGCCCGCGCCCGGTACCAGCGGTAGACGCCGTGCGCGCGCAGCAGGCCGCGCTCCGCCGCCTCGCGCTCGAGCCCCTCCACGAGCGCCCGGAGCTCCCGCGCCTTGGGGTCGCCCTGCGCCAGGAGTCGCTCGACGGGCCCGCGCAGGCCGAGGTGCTTGCCGTAGAGCATCTGGAGGTTCAGGTAGGGATAGACGTGGGCGAGCGGCACGTCGCGCAGGACGTGGCGCTCGAGGTCGGGCGGCGTCGGCACCGGGACCCGCTCCGCCCGCGGGCGCGCGCGCCCCGCGGCCGCGGGGGCCGCCGGGCCGGCGGCCTCCGGCTCGCCGGCGCCGAGCGCCGCCTGCTCGCGCCGCACGCGCAGGACCAGCGCCTCGCGCGTCGGCGCCGAGAAGAGCCGGTTGGCGAGGTCCAGCCCCTCCATCGCGTCCTTCGCGTAGACGGTGAGCCCGCCGTACTCGGGCGCGATCCGCGTCGCCGTGAACTTCCGCGTGAGCGCGGCCCCCCCGACGAACAGCGGCAGCTCGATGCCGGCCACGCGCAGGTCCTGGGCGGTCACGACCATCTGCTGGGCCGACTTCACGAGGAGCCCCGACAGGCCGATCGCGTCCGGCTTGTGCGCGTGGTACGCGGCGATCAGCTCCTCGGGCGGGACCTTGATGCCGAGGTTGATCACGCGGTAGCCGTTGTTCGACAGGATGATCTCGACCAGGTTCTTGCCGATGTCGTGGACGTCGCCCTTCACGGTCGCGAGCACGAGCGTCGCGCGCGTCGCCGACTGGCTCTTCTCCATGAACCGCTCGAGGTGCCCCACCGCGACCTTCATCGCCTCGGCGGACTGCAACACCTCGGCGACGATGAGCTGGTTGTCGTTGAAGAGCCGCCCGACCTCCTCCATGCCGCGCATCAGGGGCCCGTTGATGATCTCGAGCGGCGCCGCCTCGCGGCGCTTGGCGTCCAGGTCGGCGAGCAGGCCGTCGCGGCTGCCCTCGACGATGTAGCGCGCCAGGCGCTCGTCGAGGGAGAGCGCGCGCGCCGGGGCCGGCGCCCGCGTCCTGTCCCGGAAGTGCGCGGCGAACGCCCCGAGCGGATCGGCGCCGCGCTGGTAGAGCAGGTCCTCCGCGAGCCGGCGTTCCTCCTCGGGGATGGACGGGTAGCGCTCGAGGCGCTCGGTGTTGACGATCGCGTAGTCGAGGCCGGCCTTGGTCGCGTGGTAGAGGAAGACCGAGTTCAACACCTCGCGGCCGGCGGGCGGCAGCCCGAAGGACACGTTGGAGACTCCGAGGATCGTCTTGCACTCGGGGAAGCGCTGCGTGATCGCGCGGACGCCCTCGAGCGTCTCGACGGCGGAGCCCGCGTAGGTCGCGTCGCCGGTCCCGATGGGGAAGACGAGCGGGTCGAAGATCAGGTCGCGCGCCGGGATCCCGTACCGCTCCGTCAGGAGCGCGTGGCACCGCTCCGCGATCGCGAGCTTGCGCGCGCACGTCACCGCCATGCCCTGCTGCTTGTCCTCGTCGATCGTGCCGACGACGACCGCGCCGCCGTAGGTCCGCAGCAGCGGGACGACCTTCGCGAGGCGCTCCTCGCCGTCCTCGAGGTTGACCGAGTTGACGATCGCCTTGCCCTGGCAGTGGCGCAGCGCGAGCTCGAGCACGTGCGGGTCGGTGGAGTCGATCATCAGCGGGACCTTCACCGCGCGCGTGACCTGCGCCATGAACCGGTCCATGTCGGCGGCCTCGTCCCGGTCGGGGTTGGCGAGGCACAGGTCGAGGACCTGGGCGCCACCGCGCACCTGGGCCCGGCCGACCTCGGCCGCCTCCTCGAACCGCTCGGCGACCACCAGCTCCTTGAACCGGCGCGAGCCGATCACGTTCGTGCGCTCGCCGACGAGCAGCGGGCGGTTGTCGTCGGTCGGGTAGACGACCTCGATGCCGCTCACGGCCTGGGGCTCCCGCGCCGCGGGCACGCGCGGCGGCCGGCCGCGGACCATCGCGGCGATCGCCCGGATGTGGGCCGGCGTCGTGCCGCAGCAGCCCCCGACGAGGTTCACCCAGCCCTCCTCCACGAAGCGCGCGAGCTTGAACGCGAGGCTCGCCGGCGTCTCCGCGTACTGGCCCCGCTCGTCCGGCAGGCCCGCGTTCGGGTAGACGCTGACGAAGCGGGTGGACAGGGCGCCGAGCGAGCGCAGGTGGTCGGTCATGAACTCGGGGCCGGTCGCGCAGTTGAGGCCGATCGAGAAGAGGTCGAGGTGCTCGAGCGAGACGTAGAGCGCCTCGACGCCCTGGCCGGCGAGCATCGTGCCCGTCGGCTCGATCGTGCCGCTCACCATCAGCGGCAGCTCGCGCCCGGCCGCGCGCAGCGCGCGGCGCACGCCGAGCGCCGCGGCCTTGAGGTTCAGCGTGTCCTGCGCCGTCTCGAGGAGCAGCGCGTCCACGCCGCCCGCGACGAGCGCCCCGGCCTGCAGCTCGTAGGCGGCCAGGACCTCGTCGAAGGTGACGTTCCGCGTGACGCTGATCGAGCGTGTCCCGGGGCCCATCGCGCCGACGACGAAGCGCGCGCCGGCGGCCTCGCGCGCCAGGCGCGCGCCGGCGAGCGTCAGCTCCCACGCGCGCTCGGCCAGCCCGTACTCGCCGAGCACGTAGGGCGCGCAGCCGAACGTGTTGGTCGACAGGACGTCGGCGCCCGCGTCCAGATAGGCGGCGTGGACCGCCCGAACGACGTCGGGCCGCGTCAGGTTCAGGTGCTCGTTGCACCCCTCGTACCGGGCGCCCCCGAAGTCGGCGGCCTGCAGGCCGGCCGCCTGGAGCATCGTCCCCATCGCGCCGTCGAGGACCAGGATGCGCGCGGTGAGCGCGTCGCGCAGCGAGGGCATGGAGGTATAGTAACGCACATGACGACCGCGGCCTGCTCCCTCGACGGCATCCGGGTGCTCGATCTCTCCCGCGTCCTCGCCGGCCCGTTCTGCGGGGCGCTCCTCGGCGACCTCGGAGCGGACGTGATCAAGGTGGAGGACACGCAGGCGGGCGACGAGTCCCGCACGTGGCCGCCCCACAAGGACGGCGAGGCGGCCGGCTACCTCGTCAACAACCGCAACAAGCGCGGGATCGCCGTGGACCTCAAGGCGCCCGCGGGCGTCGAGGTCGTCCGCCGGCTCGCGCGGCGCGCCGACGTGCTGATCGAGAACTTCCGCACCGGCACGATGGAGGAGTTCGGCCTCGGGTACGACGTGCTCGCGGCGGACAACCCGCGGCTCGTGTACTGCTCGGTCTCCGCCTTCGGCCGCACCGGGCCGCGCGCCGAGGGGGCCGGCTACGAGGCGCTCATGCAGGCGTTCAGCGGCATCATGTCCATCACCGGCGAGCCGGGCGGGCCGCCGGTGCGCTGCGGCGTCTCGTTCCTCGACCTCACGACGGGCATCCTGTCCGCCTTCGGGATCGTCAACGCCCTCCTCTACCGCGGCAGAACCGGGCTCGGCCAGCGCGTCGACGCCTCGCTGCTGGAGACGGCGATCGGGCTCCTGAACTTCCAGGCCGAGGGCTACCTGCTCGCCGGCACCGTGCCGAAGGCGCTCGGCTCGGCGCACCCGTCGCTCTCGCCGTACCGCAACTTCCGCTGCCGCGACGGGCAGTGGGTCTTCATCGCCGGCGCCAACGACCGGCTCTGGCGCCGCCTGGTGGCGGCCCTCGGGCTCCCCGCGATGGCGGACGACCCGCGCTTCGCGACGAACGTCGAGCGCGTGAAGCACCGGCGCGAGCTCGAGGCCGCGCTCGAGGAGGCGATCGCGCAGGTCGACCGCGAGCCCCTCCTCAAGCGGCTCGACGAGGCCGGCGTGCCGGCGACGCCCGTGAACACCGTCGACCAGGTCCTCGACGACCCGCAGACGGCGAGCCGGAGCGTCATCCGGCGCATGGCGCACCCGACGCTCGGCGAGATCCCGGTGGTCGGCATGCCGCTCGCCTTCTCGCGCCTCACGCCCGAGGTGCGGCGCCACGCGCCCCGCCGCGGCGAGCACACCGACGAGGTCCTGGCCGAGCTCGGCTACGCGCCCGCGGAGATCGCCGCGCTCCGGGCGCAGAAGGTCATCCTGTGAGAGGAGACATCCCGCGATGGCACGTCTGGAGATCCTGAACCCGGTGGCGAAGACGGTCGAGTTCTCGGTCAAGCCCGCGCCGCGCCCGCGCGACCTCGCCGGCGCGACGATCGGCCTCTACTGGAACATGAAGGCGGGCGGGGACCACGCGCTCGACCGGACCGAGGCGCTGCTGCGCGCCCGGTTCCCGAACACCCGGTTCAAGCGCTACACGGGGTCCGTCGGCTTCATCATGCGCCACTGCACCGCCGAGGACGCCGACCGCATCGCCTCGGAGGTCTCCGCCGTCGTCGGCACCACCGCCGACTGAGGCTCGTGCACGTCGTGGGGGACCCACGACATGGTCGAGCTGGAGCGGCGGGACGTCCCGACCGTCCTCTTCACCGCGCAGACGTTCATCCACGACGCCGAGCGGAGCGCCGCGAGCTTCGGCCTGCCCGGCCTGCCGCTCGCGGTCGTGCCGCTGCCGTTCACCAACCAGACGCCCGACGACGTCCACCGGATGGCGGAGGCGGCGTTCGAGCAGGTGGTGGCGGGGCTGACCAAGGCGGTCGCGGCACGGGCCGTCGAGCGCCCGGCGCTCGAGGAGCGGCTCGCCTACGAAGGCGACGATCTCCTCGACGCCTGGGGGCGCCTGCAGGCCGACTTCCTCAAGCGCGGCTGGGGGGACGGCTTCCCGCTGGTGGCGCCGACCGAGCGGGCGGTGGCGGCGATGCTGCGCGGGACGAAGCGCGCGCCCGGCGACCAGGTCGCGGTCCTCGAGCCCGGCTTCGGCATCGCCACCGTCGAGAAGCTGGCGATCAACGCGGTGATGGCCGGCTGCGGGCCCCAGCACCTGCCGCTCCTGATCGCGGCGGTGCGGTGCCTGGCCGAGCCGAAGATGTACCTCCGCAACAAGGCCATGTCCACCGGGCCGCACGCCCCGCTGGTGCTGGTGAACGGCCCGAAGGGCCGCGTGGCCAACATCAACTCGGGCATCTGCGCCCTCGGCCCCGGCGCGCCCTCGGCCAGCAACACGGTGCTCGGCCGGGCCCTCCGGCTCACGATGATGAACGTCGGCCACACCTACGTCGGCGTCTCGGACATGGACACGATCGGCTCGCCCGTGAAGTACAGCTGCTGCTGCGCCGAGAACGAGGCCGAGAGCCCGTGGGAGCCGTATCACGTCACGCGCGGCTTCGCCAAGGAGGCGTCCACCGTCACCGTGCACTTCGTGTACGGGATCTGCGAGCTGCACGACTTCAAGTCCACCACGCCGGAGGACCTGGTCCGGGTGTTCGCGACGGCGGCGACCAACGTGGCCCAGGTGGGCACCGGGCTCTGGCTCATCGGCCGGCGAGCGGACCCCCGGACGAAGACCGAGGAGCGCGAGCACAACACGCTGTTCATCTGCCCCGAGCACGCGCAGGTCTTCGCCAGGGCGGGCTGGGGGCGGCGCGAGATCCAGGAGGCGCTCTACCGCGAGGCGCGGCTGCCCTTCAAGACGATGATGCTCAACAAGGAGCCGCAGGCGATGGCGGCGGCGCATCCCGAGCTCGGCTGGATGCACGACCATCCCGACCTGCCGATCCCCGTCGTCGAGGACCCGGGCTGCTTCGACATCGCGGTGGTCGGCGCCGCCGCCGGGCGCGGCACGTACTTCTACGGCGCGGGCGAGCCGGTGACGATGCCGGTGGAATGAAGTGCGAGGTGAGCCGCCGCCGCGGCGAGCCGAGCGGTGAAATGGCTCGAAGAATCATGCGCGCCGGGGCATTCGCGCTCGTCGCTCTCGCGGCCGTGCTCGCCGCCGCGCCGGCGGCGGCGCAGCTCTACCGCTGGACGGACGCCGACGGGACGGTGCACTACACGGCCGATCTCAACGCGATCCCGCCGGCTCACCGCGACGCCGCGCGTTTGCTCGCCCACCCCCAGGCCCGTCCGGCGCCGCCGCCCGGGACGCCCGAGCCCGCGACGATCCGGGTGGACCCCCGGGCGCCGCTCACCGTCGGCGTCCACCTGAACGGCGTGTCCCTCACGCTCATCGTGGACACCGGCGCCGAGCGCACCGTGCTGTCGCCGGCGGCGCTCGATCGGGCGGGCTTCGGCGGCCTGCCGGGCCGGCCGATCCAGATCGTGGGCGTGACGGGGACGACGACGGCGCAGCTCGTCACGGTGCCGCTGCTCGACATCGCCGGCGCGCGGATCGGGCCGCTCGCCGTCATCGCCCACGCGCTGCCGGCCGCGGGCCGGGCCGAGCCCGTAGACGGCCTCCTCGGCCGCGACGTGCTCGACGCCTTCACGCTCACCGTGGACACCGCCTCGGGCCGCGCCACCCTCACGCTGCGCTGAGGCACCCCGAGCGGGCCGCGCGCCGGCCGGTTGTCGCCACGTGCGACCGTGCGCTATATGCGCTATAGTTGGCGCGGCAAGACGCGCAACGGGCGGCACCCGGGACGCATGTTGCGTTTCGCAGCAAACGCGACGGGATATGCTGCGTGATTTCGCAGCCTATCGCGGTTCCGCAGTGCGTGCCGGTGGAGCGCATGGTGCTGAACACAAAGGGCCGGTCGTGAACGGCAGGGATGCGCATGGCTCCGGGATAGGCTGCAGAACCTCACAGCGTTCACCGTATTACGCAGACCAGCCTATCCCACAGCCGAATTCGAGTTATACGCATCCAATAGAGCGACAGCCGAGGTGGGTAGTCGGGATAAACTGTCACGATGGCTTTACGCTTTGTCTGGGACGCTCGGAAGGCAACCGCGAACGAGCGCAAGCATGGAGTCGGCTTCCTGGAGGCCACGACGGTGTTCGACGATCCCCTGTCGGTGACGATTCCCGACCCCGCTCACTCAGTAGGCGAGCAGCGGTTTCTCCTGCTCGGCACGTCCCGTCAGCAGCGGTTGCTTGTGGTCGCCCACTCAGAGAGCGGCGAATCAATCCGGATCATCAGCGCGCGACGTGCCAGGCGTCGCGAAAGGCGAGCCTATGAAGAAGAGGACTAAGCGCGCGGTAGATCGAGACACCCTCCGACCCGAGTACGATTTTCGGGGTGGCGTCCGCGGGAAGTATGTGGCCCGGTACCGCACGGGCACGAACGTGGTTGTCCTCGATCCGGATGTGGCGGAGGCGTTCGGAAATGCCGACGCGGTGAACCGGGCCCTGCGAGCGTTGCTGGACGTCGTTCCGGCTCGACGAGCCAAACGGCGGAGCGCATAACTTTTGGCTTGAGCGGGCGGGCATGGCCCGCCGCTCAGCCAAGCGTTATGCGGAGATGGAGTGTGCGACGGTTCACGATTAGACTGGGTGTATGCCTGAGATCAGCCGTGTCAAGGGTCGCCCAAGGAGAGCCACTCAGGGTCGCCCATAGGGAGCCAGTGCGGGGACGTGACCGGGTTCCGCGCATTGAGGTTCAGTTTCTCGGGTGAGTCGTCATTTCAGACCTCGGCGTGAAGAACGCGAGGGCCTAGGAGGCGCCAGGATCGAAGATGAGGGGTGGGGGGCATATCCCGGTATCCCCCTCAGCTCCCGGTTTTCCCGCGCCGTTGGGCGGTGAGTTGCTTCTTGGTGTGCGAGATCCTCGGGCCCCGGCGCGCGCAGCGCCTTGAGCCCGAACTCGTCGAGCACGAGCAGGGCCGGGCGCGTGTAGCGCGCGAGGCGTTGCTCGTGGGTGCCGTCGGCCCGGCCGCCGGCGAGATGGGTGAGCATCTTCGTGGTGTTGATGAAGAGGACCTCGTGGCCGCGACGACACGCCTCATGGGCCAGGGCTTGAGAGACGTGACTCTTGCCGACCCCGGTCGGGCCGTAGATCAAGACGTTCTCGTGGCGCTCGATGAAGGCGCACGTCGCGAGATCGAAGAGCTGGGCCTTGTTGAGCTTGGGGTTGAAGCTGAAGTCGAAGCCCTCGAGCGTCTTGGTGGGATCGAAGGCGGCGCGCCGCAGGCGCAGGCGGAGCTTGCTCTGCGCGCGGCGCTCGACCTCATCGTGCAGGAGCGTGGTGAGGAACTCGACGAAGGACGACTGCTGCTCGACGGCCTGGCGGTTGCGGACCTCGAGCGTCTCGAGGATGCCTGACAGGCGCAGGGTGCGGAGCATCGGGGTGAGCTGATGAGTCAGTTCCATGTGGTGGACCTCCTGTCTTCGGCACCGGGGTCGGGGAAGAAGGTGGTCCAGGGGCGGGCGTGGCGCGGCACCACCGTCGGCGCCACGGGCGCGGGCGGCGTGAGCATCGGGAGCGGCTGCTGATCGAGACCGTTCACCAAGATCGTCTTGATCGTGTGGTAGCGGTACTCGCCCACGACGTGGGCGCGGGCGCACGCGGCCTCCAGGCGCGGGGCGCCAAAGCGCTGGGCGAGGCGGAGGACTCCCTGGGCACTCCGGAGGCGATCGAGCGGGCGATCGTCGAGGAGCGCGTCGATGAACACGGCACAGGCGGGGCCGACCGCGGTGGCGCGTTCTCGGCACCAGGTCGGGG
>Ga0209002_10002011_pt1 | contig 16496 bp, 25 predicted proteins | sample Rifsed16ft2_FD_184010 | JGI IMG/M metagenome (GOLD analysis project Ga0209002, IMG submission 184010) | Soil microbial communities from Rifle, Colorado, USA - sediment 16ft 2 (version 2) | ecosystem: Environmental > Terrestrial > Deep subsurface > Rock core/Sediment | place: Rifle, Colorado...
CGAGCACCCGTGCCAGGTCATCGCCGACTTGTTCACGGCGCAAGAACGGAAAGGGGCGTTGAAGCGCCTCAAACTCGCCTACGTCGGGGACGGCAACAACGTCTGCCACTCCCTCCTCCTGGGCGCGGCCATCGTCGGGATGGACATGACCGCGGCGTGTCCTCCCGGATACGAACCGAACGCGGACATCCTTGCGCAGGCGAGACGAATCGCGAAGGAGACGGGCGCCACGGTCGACGTGGTCCCCGATCCCGCGATCGGCGTCCGCGGCGCCGACATCGTCTACACGGATGTCTGGGTCTCGATGGGACAGGAAATGGAAAAGGAGGAACGGGAGCGGACCTTCCGACCGTACCAGGTCAACGCGAAGCTGCTCGATCACGCGAACCCCGACGCGATCGTGATGCACTGCTTGCCGGCCCATCGGGGCCTCGAGATCACGGACGACGTGATGGACGGCCCGCACTCCGTGGTCTTCGATCAGGCAGAGAACCGACTCCATGCGCAGAAGGCGATCCTCGTGCGGTTTCTCGCAGGAGTCTGAGACCACCGCGAGCGGGGGTCCGCGTGGGTTCACCCCCGGGCACCCGGTCGCCCACGGAAGCCGTAAATAGCCTCCGCCCCGTGCCCGCCGAGATGTCGGGAGGCCGCCTCCATGGCCGACGGCTCGCGTTGGCGGTCCTGGTCGCCAGTTTGGCCGTCGCCATCGCATTCCCGCAGCAAATCTCGACGATTCTGGCGATTCCTCTCCTCGCCGCATTCTCGCTTGGCCGCATGGTCGCTGCCTATACACTCGCGGTCGCGTTTTCCATCGGCGTCGGACTTGCCGCGACGTCGAGCCGGCGGGCCGCATCGGTCCTCCTTCCACTCCTAGACGTGCTCCAGTCGATCCCCATCTTCGGGTTCTTTCCGGCCGCCCTTGTGTTCTTCGTCTCCTCATTCCAAGGGCACCCGATCGGCCTCGAACTCGCGGTCGTTTTCCTTATCTTCACGAGCATGGCTTGGAACATGGCCTTCGGAGTGTACGAATCCCTGACGACAATCCCACGCGACCTGGAGGCCGCCGCGGATAGCTACGGCCTCCGGGGGTGGTTGCGATTTCGCCGTGTCACGTTCCCTGCGGTGATGCCCAAGCTCGTCTACAACTCGATGCTCTCCTGGTCAAACGGTTGGTACTTCCTCGTCGCCAGCGAAGTGTTCACGGCATTCGGAGCGACTCATGTCCGACCGGGCCTGGGAGCGTTCATCGCGGAGGCCGGCATCACGGGTGCAGCCGATCGAATCGCACTAGGGATCGGCGCCCTCGCGGCCGTCGTCGTCGCGCTTGACGTGCTCGTGTGGCGACCAACGAGCCTTTGGGCAGAGCGATTCCGGCTTGAGACCACGGGACGACAGGTCGCGCGGGTTCCGGGACCCTACGAACGGCTGAAGTGGCTGCCCCGGTTTCTCCCGATCCGGACCGCCACGCGCGCAAGGCTCCGGCCCGTGGCCGTTGCCTGGAGGCGGATTTCGGCTCGAATCGAAAAGGTGTACGCGGTCCATCCCGATGTCCTTCGTCGGCTTGCCGTCATCAACCTCGCGATGTTCCTCGCAATCTTCGCGGTCGTCGGAATCGCGGGCCTTGCGGCTCTCATTGCACTCCTCGCCCGACCCCTGCCTGCGGAGGCCCAGGAAATCCCGATCGCGGCCCTGCACTCGTTCCTGCGGCTCCTCGCGGCCTACGGCATCGCGCTCGTGTGGACGGTGCCGATCGCTGCATGGGTCGGTCGGAGCCAGCGCGCCTCCCGCTTCCTGACCCCATTCCTCGAAGTCTTCGCGTCCCTTCCGGCAGCCGCGCTTCTCCCCGCAATCTTGGGGATCTCGATTGTGATCGCATCGGCCGTCGGGCTAGAGGCGCAGCTCGCGGCCCTTCTGATTGCCCTGTTCAGCATGCAGTGGTACCTGTTGTTCAACCTGATTGCGGGGGTGCGCTCGATTCCCGCGGACGTCGAGGAGGCTGCGAGGGCGTTCGGACTCCGAGGGAGGACGTACTGGAAGCGCCTCCTTTTCCCGGCCCTCGTCCCCTCCCTGATCACCGGGAGCATCACCGCGTGGGGAGCGGGCTGGAACGCATTGATCGTTTCGGAATACATCCTGTTCGGTCAGAGAATCTACCGGGTCACAGGGGTGGGAGCGATGCTCTCGGAGGCCACGTTCGCCACACCGCCGAACGCGTCGCTCATCCTGCTCACCGTCCTGACGATGATCGTGGTCGTGGTGGGGATGAACAAGCTCCTCTGGAGACCGCTGTATCGTAGGGCCTCGGCCCGATTCCGCCTGGAGGTGGAATGAGCCCACGTCCTGCGATCCTCGAGGTGCGGGACGTCTCCCGATCGTACTTCGAAGACTCGAGGGAGGTGAAGGTCCTCGACGTCATTCGATTCGAGGAATGGGAAGGGGACTTCGTCTGTGTGGTCGGCCCGTCCGGCTGCGGCAAGTCGACCCTGCTAAAGATCATTGTCGGGCTCGATCGTCCAACGTCGGGGGAGGTCCTGTTCGAGGGCCGGCCGATGCGGGCAGACAACCCTCAGGTCGCGATGGTCTTCCAATCGTTCGCGCTCTTCCCGTGGCTGACCGTCGAGCAAAACGTCGCCGTCGGGCTCGAGGCGCGGCACGAGCCGGCGGACGAGGCCGGCGCCCTCGCGCGGAAGTACATCGAGGCCGTTGGCTTGGACGGCTTTGAAAACGCGTTCCCGCGAGAGCTGAGCGGCGGGATGAAACAACGCGTCGGAATCGCTCGCGCCCTGGCCGTGGAGCCGCTCCTGCTGTGCATGGACGAGCCGTTCTACGCGCTGGACAGCCTGACCGCCCAGACGCTGAAGGACGAAATCCTCCAGCTTTGGTCGAATCCCGACCTTCCTCCGAAGGCGGTCCTCATGGTGACCCACAGCATCGAGGAGGCCGTGTACCTGGCGGACCGCATTATCGTGATCGCCGGCCGACCGGGGCGGATGATCGCGGAAGTTGACATCGACCTTCCACGGCCCCGCAATCGGAAGGAACCGGAGTTCTACGGTTGGGTGGATGAGATCTACTCGCTGATCGTGTGACGTGAGGGGTCAAGTGTCTAATAGGAACGACGTCGTTGGACGAACCGGTGCCGTGGCGGACTTCCGTTCGATCGCGAAGGTGTCCGTGGGTCAGATCATCGGCCTGGTGGAGGCGGTCGACGAGGTGGGCGGCACGGCGGACGCTGCGACGATCTCCCAGGAAGTCGACATGGACTTGGACCACCTGGGCCCGATCCTGGACGCTGCGGAACTCCTCGGCCTGGTGACCGTGGCCGACGGGGACATCCGGATCACGGACCTGAGCCGGAAGCTGCTCTCCGCGAACCTTCGCGAGCGAAAGACCATCCTCCGCGACATCACAGGCCGCCTCCCTGAGTTCCGCCTGATCCTAGACACAGCGCGGCAAGCGGGCCGTCCTCTCGGACGCCAGGAGATCCTCGACGTAATCGCCGCCCGCGTCGGCAGCCATCAAGCGGAAGACCTGTTCAAGGCCCTCGTGTACTGGGGACGCTACGTCGAATTGTTGCGCTACGACAGCGAGTCGGAACAGCTCACTCTGCGCGCGCCGACGAAGTGACCGCTATCCCGTCGCGCCAAAGAACTGCCGCAAGAGCGGATGCATCTCCATCATCTGCTCCCGTCCGATCGCCTCGTACAGCTGGATCATGATCCCGACGGCGAGGAGGACTCCGGTGCCAGACGCCTGCCCGACCGTCCCGATCATGTCGGCGCCCGCAGCGAGGGCGCCCACGGAAGCCCCGGAGATCACCGCGACGACGGGTATGTATCGGTCGAGCACTCGCCTCAAGATCCGCGGATCCCGACGGAAACCCGGAATCTGCATCCCGCTGGACTCGATCTGCTTCGCGACGTCTTCCGGGCCCATGTTCGTCGTCATGATCCAGAACTTCGCGAACATGACGGACCCACCGATGAAGACGGTCAGGTACACGAGGAGATGGAGGACGATCTGCCAATACGCCAGCCCCCGGAGATAACCCTCGTACGTGACCGGATTGAACAGCGGCAAGAGCCAGTCTTGGACCCCGTTCACGGTCGACATGTAATACGCGAGGCCTCCCGTGGGAGTCGTCCGCTGGATGATCCCTCCCGTGACGAGCGGGTCGATCGCACTCGGATAAGAACCGAGGAGGGGATTCTGCCCGACGAGGGGCCATTCCGGATGCTGCCAGAAGAGGAGGGAGAACATGCTCACGTTCGCCAGGACCGCGGCCACCAGGATGACCGGGATGTTCGAGGCGTACATGAGGCGGATCGGATACCGTCCGCGGGCGCCTCGGGCCATGCCGTGGGCCAGGGGGAGCTCAATCCGCGTCGACTCGACGTAGGCGACGATGAAGAAGATGACGACCGTCCCGATCAGGGCGATCAGCGGATTCGGCGGCTGGACCATGATCTGCTCGATGCCGCCGTTTGCGAGCTGACCGCCGGAATAGTTCTGCAGATAGTATACGGTCTTCGGGATCGCGCCCGCCGGGACCGCGCTGCCCGCCCGCGACGGCTCCCAGTTGAACGTCCCCGTGAAGATCTGCTGGGCCACGCCGCCGGCGATGAACAGCGAGATCCCGGACCCGATGCCCCACTTCGAGACGACCTCGTCCATCAGGAACACGAGGTAGGATCCCCCGAACAGCTGCACGACGATCAGGATGTTCGCGAGCGTGTTGCCGTTGCCCGCGGAGATCAGGCCGAACAGCATCGAACCGTTCAGCATGTTCACGAACCCGCCCGCGGGGGTGAGAAAGCCGAACACCTGGGGGACCGCCTCGACGAAGATCATTATGATCACAAGGAACTTCTGCGTCCCCTGGTAGACGCTCTTGTCCTCGTCGTCCCGCAGGTTCAGGTTGATGATCTTCGCGCCGGCGAAGAGCTGCATGATGATCGAGGCCGTGACGATCGGCCCGATCCCGAGGTGCATGAGGGACCCCTGCGCCCCCGCAAGGATCGCCCGGAGGCTGGAGAAGAAGTCGATCACGTTCGTCCGGTCCAGGCCGTAGATGAAGATGTTCGTCATGGCGAAGTACAGGACGAGGATGACCAGGACCCAGAGCATCTTCGTCCGGAAGTGGACGTGGCCCTCCGGACGGTTGACCGCCGGGAGACGGTCCGTCAGGGGTTTGAGCGCGTAGAGCCGGCTCTTCTTCTGCTCCTCGATGGGCATCGCTCACTTCCCGGCCTTCGGCGGGACGACCGGCTTCGGGGGCAGGACGACCTCGCCTCCCGCCCTCGAGACCTTCGACACGGCGGCCCCGGAGGCCTTCGCCACCGTGATCCGCATCGGCACCCCAACTCGGCCCGAGCCTAATAGCTTGTCAAATCCCGCCGCGGTCAGGTCCACGTTGATTCGAGAATTGTCCTTCGCCGCATGGCCCGCCGCCTCGAACTCCGCCAGGCGCCGGACGAGGTCCTCGAGATCAATCGCGTTCGTCTCGCGGATCTGCGCGTGCCGCGTGAAGCCGTGCCGACCGAAGTGCATCGGGTCGTACTTGACCATCCACTTGAACTTGTGCTTGTGGAGCCCCGCGTTCCCGGTGCCCCCTCGCCCACCCGCGCCGCGCCCGTGCTTCTTGCCTCGGCCGTGCGTGCGGCTCCCGCGCAACTTGCGGGTCCTAGAGACCATCCTTCGCCTCCTCGACGAGCATTCGCTGAAGCAGCTCGTTAATCGCCTGACCACGATACCCGAGGTCCCCGCCGTCGTGGTAGCCGCGCTTGATCCCACGGAACCCCCTTCGCGGGGGCGGGAGCCGGATCATGGGTCGGAGTTCGGCCACGTCCGCGAGGAGGGCGTCTCCCTTCGCGAGGGCCTGGCTCAGATCCCAGATCGACTTGTACTTGCTGTGACCTTTCACGAACGCATCGTCGATCGGCCGGTCGCCGACCTGGCGGCCCCGTTTCAACAGGAGGCGCGCGAGGACCTCCGCCTCGACCTCGCCCCAGGTCACGTGGTCCTTCACGAGCTGCAGCATTCCGCGGTGCGTCGCGTCCTGCGGCACGATCGCACAATGATTCTGTCGGGTCAAGTGCAACATCCGGAGGGTATCCTTCACGTCGTGGCGGAGATCGCCCTTCCCACGGATCCGGAGGACGGCGAAGCTCACTCGTCCTTCGCCTCCCCGTTCACCGCCGGCGTCGCGGCCTCCTCCGTGAGATTCTCGCCTTCGACCTCAATTTCCTCCGGAAGCTCGACCGGTGCCTCCGGCGCCGCCGCGGCGGCCGCGGTCACCTTCCGAACGAACACTTGCTCGGCTCCCGCCTTGATCTTCAGCCGATCCGTCTGCTCCCGTCGCACCTTCATTTCCCCGGTCTGCCGGAGCGCCTCGAACGTGGCGAGGGCGTAGTTCACGGTCGTCTTCGTGTGGCCCTTCGTGAACCCCCAAGCATCCGTAATCCCGGCCAGACGGAGGACGCTTTTCGCGACGTCGCCCACGGCGCGGCCGACCCCTTGCGGCGCCGGCTTCAGCGACACTTCGACGGAGCCGCTCGCCCCGGTCACGCGGAAGGGCAGCGAATGGGCTCGCTGGCATCCGCACTCCCAAGAGCCGCAGCCCCGCTTGACCTCGATCATGTTCAGTTTCGCATTGTCAATCGCCCGGCGGATCGACGGTCCGACCTCGCGGCCCCGGGCGCGTCCCAGGCCGGCAAAGCCGTCCTTGTTCCCGACGATGCAGGTGATCACGAAGTTTACCCGGCGCCCGGAATCCGTCATCCGCTGGACCATGTTCACGTCGAGCACCTCATCCTCCGTCCCCGGCAGCAGGATGTCGACGATCTCCGGCTCCCGGATCGGGAGGCCCGTCTGGATCGCGTCCCCGAGCGTGGTGATCTCGCCCGCGAGCACCATTCGGCCGAGCTTCGTCTTCGGGCTCCACTCCGTCAAGTCTCGCTCGGGCCGCGCGGCGCGCGCCTGCCGGCGGCGACCGCCCCTCCGTTGCGGCATCAGGATGCCTCCAACTTCGACTTCACCGCGTCGAACTGCTTCGGGACTTCGTCTCCGATGTGCGCCCCGCGAAGCCGGTCCTGGGGCGGCAGCACGGCTTTGTCATGGGGCACGACCACGCCCGCGTCGAGGAGGCCTTGGAGGGCAGCGAACAAACGCCCGCCTCTCGACGGACGCTGCATGCCGATGTCCAGGATCGCTTCCTTCAGGCCTTTCGCGGCCGCCCGGCGTCCCGCGAGGAAGCCGGTCAGGTAGGCGGCCGGGAGGTTGCCCGTCCCCGCGGACCAGCCGTGGTCCTTCAGCTCGAGGGATTGGGCCGTCGCGAGGACGCGGTCTCCCTTCGCATCGGGCACGATGAATTGAACGATCGTCTGGTTCAGGGTCTTGCGCACCACGACCCGGGGCCTGCCGCCCCGGAGGAGCTTCGACCGCACCCGGTAGTCCGTGCGGCCTTCCCGCCGGCGGCGGAACGGGACACGGTAGTGGGGACCTTGGGTCATCTCGCAGCCTCCTTGAGCACGCCCGCGGCGCGCAACTGCTGCTCCAAGTGGGCCCGGGACTTGAACATGCCGCCCTTCGATTGGCCGTAAAACCGACGGTAGGTGGACACGTCGATCCGACCCTGCTGCCTCAGCTCCCGCAGGTAGCGGCGCATGCCACGAATCAGACCGATCCATCGGGTCTTCTGCGGCGTCCGCGCGTTCAAGCCGCCCTCGCGAGATCCTCGGCCGCGCCGTCGGCCCTTCGCGCGCTGGGCGGCGCGGTGCCGCGCGCGACCGCGCGACACACCCCGCTCCGGTCGCTTCTGGATCACGTTCCGGCGGATGAGGCCCCGGACCCCGTCGCGTGTGATCGCGTCGAGGATGTTCTCCTGTTCCTTCGGGTCCGGGCTGATGTACACCCGGTTCACGCCGATCCCGAGGATCGACGCCGCGAGTCGCCGCTGATAGTCGAACCTCATTCCGTCACCATCCGATTCAGGACCCGCAGGCCCTTGTCGTCGCACGCCTTCTCGATCATCTCGCGTTTCCGCGAGCCGACCCCGCGCGCAATGCGAACGGCCTGCGTCTTCGCGTCGAGCCGGTCCAGTTGCCGCTCGTTGTGGACCAGGACCTCGATGAACCCGCTCGGATGGAGTCCCCGGACCGCGCGGGGCCCCCGATACCCGATTGACGGCACGTTCCACCGGTATCCGAAATGGCGGCGAAGCTTCGACTGGCCGCCTTGGGGTTTTCTCCATTCGTCCCCGAACTTGCGGTAGCGGAACCACTCCTGCCGCCGGAACTTGGGTCGCTGCGCGTTCTTCGTGGCGCGCATCGCGAGGAGTCGCCGCGTCCGGTCGTCAAGGCTCGGCTTCGCGCGAGCCTCGTGGACCACGGCCTCTTCCTCCGCCTCTGCCTTTTTCGCCTTCTTCGGCTCGGGCTTCTTCTCTTCCTTCTTCGGCTCTTTCCTCGCCGCCGGCTTCTTCACTTCCGCCGGAGCGGGCTTCGCTTCTTCGCGGGATTCGGCCTTCGCCTCCCGCGTCGCGAGGAACCCGAGGAGGCGCTCGCGGAGTTCGTCGACCTTCCCTACGGAGTCCAGCCCGAATCGCTCCGAGAACGAGACGAGCTCCGCTTTCTTGGCGGCGCGGATCTCCGCGGGCGTCGGGAGCGTCTCCGGTGGCGTGGCCGGTTTCTCCGGGACCGCCGTCTTCTTGCGCTTCGTTTCCTTGGGCTCCTTCTCCTCCGCCATCCTCACTCCTCCCCGGCCTTCTTCGTGATGTAGATGCCGTCCTGGAAGATCCGCGGATCGAAGCCTCGGATCTTGGTCGCCTGCTCGATGTTCGCCGCGGTCTGACCGACGGCTTCCACGTCCGGGCCCGTGAGGAGGACTTGGTCGCCCTTCACCTCAACCTTCGTCGCCCCGAGGATCCGCGCCTTCCGTGGGAACTTTTCGCCCAGGAAGTTCTCGATGGTGAATTCGGAGCCCTTCACGGTCGCCTTCACCGGGAAATGGCTGTACACGATCTTCATCTCGTACGTGAAGCCGTCTGTGACCCCGACGATCATGTTCCGGAGATGGGCCGCGAAGGTTCCGACCAGCGCGCCCTCCCGGCGGCGCGGGAACTCGCTGCGGACCTTCACCTGCTTGCCCTCAATCCGGATGTGAACCCGGGGATGCGAGAGATTCCGGCGGAGCGTGGTTCCCTTCCCCGTCGCGACGACGTCCCCGCGGTCAAGCCGGAGCTGGACGCCGTCGGGAATCTCGATGACTTCTTCCAGCAATCCGGCCACGGGCATTCCTTCCACCTCAATACACGTACGCGAGGAGCTTGCCGCCCACGCCCACTTCCTTCGCCTTCGTCTGAGAAATCACGCCTTCCGTCGTCGTGAGGATGAGCACGCCGAAGTCCTGCGCGGGCAGGTAGCGGGCCTCCCATTTCTCCAGCTCGGTCCGCTTCACCGCGAAGCGGGGCTTGATCACGCCGCAGTTGTTGATGCTTCCGAGGAGCTCCACCCGATACAGGTTCCCGCGGCCGTCTTCGATCAGCTCGAACGAACGGATGTACTCGTGGTCCTGCATCACCTTGAGGACGCGCCCAATCAACTTCGATGCGGGGCGGACGACGCACTCTGTCTTGCCGACTGCCTCCGCGTTGCGCATCGTCACCATCGCGTCGTTGAGAGGGTCCTGGAGCATCCCATCACCTCAGCTGTACTTCCGGAAGCCGAGCTCGTACGCAAGCTCGCGGAAGCATTGACGACACAGGTGGAGCCCGTAGCGCCGGACGATGCCGCGCTTGCGGCCGCACCGCAGGCAGCCCTTCTTCCGGCCGAACTCCCGCGTTCGCCTCACTCGACCACCTCGACCTTGAACTGGTCCTTCATGAACTGGATGCCTTCCTCCCGCGAGACGCGGTGTCGTCGCGGAATCCGGCGCCGTTGGGTGGTCCGGCGGGCGATGCGGTAGCCGGGGCGCTGCAGGCTCACGGCCACGTCCATCCCGAAGACGCCGATCTCGGGATCGTACTTCATGCCGGGGAAGTCCGTGTAGTCTTGGATGCCGAACGAGAAGTTCCCGCGCGGATCAAAGCTATAGGAGGGCAGCCGGTTGTTCCGGATATCGAGAGCGGATTTCAGGAACGCGTCGGCCGCATCGCCACGGAGGGTGACGCGCGTCCCGATCGGCATGTTCCGCCGAACGCCCCAGTCACGGACCGCCTGATGGCTCAGCGTCTGCACGGACTTCTGCTTCGTCACGATCTCGAGGACCTTCTGGGCCTTCACGAGCTTCTCGCCCGCTTCGCCCACGCCCAGGTTGACGACGACCTTCTCGATCCGGATCTCCCGCATGCTCGCCATAATCCCACCTAGAGCGCCGAGGCCTCCGGCGTCTTGATCACGGGTCCTTCCTTGCCCACGACGAACACCTTCCCGATGTCGGTGGAGAATCCCTCCTTGAACGTGACGATGTTCGCGCGCGGGTTCCGGGTTCGCTGGACTTCTTCGACGTGTGCGACCTGGCCCACGTGCTGCCCCGCAGTCACCAAGACCGGAGCGCCCTTCGAGAGCTCGTAGTGCTCGACGACCTTCTGTCCCGGCACGTGGATTTTCAGGGTCGCCCCCGTCTTGTAGGCGTCCTTCGCCAAGAGCAGGTTCCGCCCGTCATGCAGGTTGAGCTGCGTCTTGCCGCCCCGGACGGTCGTCTTGTCCTCCACGCGGCACAGCTTCCACTTCGAGTCCCCATCCTCGATCCCGACGAGGGTCATGCGGCCCCGCGCGTCGACGAGCATGCGGTAGTGGGATTTCGTCTCGTGCAACGACAGGACATCCATCAGGCCGACCGGGAACTTCGGGTCCGTCACGACGCGACCGTCCACGAGGACCCCGCGGCCGTTCAGGATTCGCCGCGCCTCGCGGGCGGTATCGCAGACCTTGAGCATGTCCCGCAAGATCGACCCGAGCGGCACGCTCTCGGCGATGCCGTGCGGGCCCGGCGAGGGCCGGACGATCCAGAAGTCCGTCTTCCGCGAGATCGACCAGGACCGCGGGGCCGGCAATCGCTTCAGATGTTTCTTCATCGCCTCACTCCTCGAACCTTCGCCGGCGCCAGGCGTCCGTGTCGTCCATCCGGATGATCAGGAGGTTTGAGGCGTGGAGCGGCCGGGCCACCTTCTTCTCGTCCACCTTCTCGATCGTGATCCCCTCGATGACGACGGTGCCCTTCACGCGGTTGACCGACACGACCTTCCCCTCCCGCCCGCGGAACCCGCCCCGCATCACGCGGACTGTGTCCCCTTTGCGGACGGGGATCGCCCGAGGCATCCGGCCCTTCGCCTTGTCGTGAATCTCCGCGGCCAGGTGGGAGGACGCGAGGATCCGTTTCCGGTGGAGCGGCGCGTTCGCCGCCCGTTTCCGCTGCGTCCGGGGTTTCGTGCTCGTCATCGTCCCGACCTCACACGATCATGCTCGCGGTCGCGGCGACCCGCGGCCACCGCTCCGCCGCTTCCCGGGCGACGGGGCCCTTGATGTCCGATCCCTTCACCTCGCCCTCCGGGGTGACGATCACGCAGGCATTGTCCTCGAACTGGACCATCATCCCTTCGGGCCGCCGGAACGGCCGGCGTTGCCGCACGATCACGGCGCGCATCACTTGCTTGCGGGTCTCCGGGGTCCCCTTCTTCACCGAGACGACGATGAGGTCCGCGATGCCGGCGGAGGAGATCCGATTCCGCACGCCGCGGTACTTCATCACCTCGATGATCTCGACGATCTTCGCGCCCGTGTTGTCGATGCACTCGAGGCGCGCGCCCTTCGGGAGACCGCGCGTCTGGCGGCCGGGCAGTCCCTTCATGCGGCGACCCCCTGATTGTGGATCGCGACGAAGTGCACAGTCTTCCCGAGCGGCCGGCACTCTATGGCGACGACGCGGTGTCCGACCTGGAGGCCCAGGCACGGAGGCGCGTGGACATTCAACCGCCGGGTGCGCTTCTCGTAGCGCTCAAACTTCTCGATGTACCGCAGGTATTCCCGTTCGATGACGACCGTGTGCTGCATCCGGTTCGAGACGACGATGCCCTCGAGTGTCTGTCCGCGGACGGACAGGCGACCATGGAATGGACACTTCGGGTCCGTGCACGCCGTGGGGGGCATCGGCACGTCGATCCCGATGTCGCGCCCGGGCGCGCCCTCCGGGGCGGGACGGGCCGCGGGTTTCTTCTGCGCCTTCTTCTCCGCCATTCGGTTCACCGGGCCTTTTTCACGCGGTCTTCGGGCCGGAATCGGATCTCCTCGCCATCGATCTCGAAACCGCCCTGGACGTCAAAGCGGAAGCGGGTTCCTTGTTTCGGGATTCGCTTCTCCTGTCCCTGGACTTCGAGGACGAGCATGTTGCGTGTCTCATCGACGACGAGGCCCCGCAGGTGCGCCTGGCTCGGGTCCGTCGCTCCGACGACTTCCACTGTGAGGCCGATCAACTCGTGCTTCCGGAGGTTCATCTCACGGCTCCTCCTTGGGCGCGGTCTTCGCCGCCGAAGGGGCGGCGGCGCCAAGCTTCGCATCCTCGGACATGATCGTGAGGATCCGCGCGATGTTCTTTCGCAGGGCGCGGATCTTGCCGGGGTTCGGCGGTGCTCCGCCCATCGCGGCGACCCCGCGTTCGTGCATGAGCTCGTCCCGGAGCTCTGTGAGTTTCTTGCCGCGCGCCTCTCCGTCCATCGCGCGAATTTCCTTCGTCCGGAGCAGCGGCATTACGCCTCGTCGCCTCCTTCTGGTTCGACTTCCGCGTCGACCCCGAGGTCTCTCACTTCCTTGGCGATCTTCTTCAGCCGCTTCGCGGCGACCCGGCTCTTTCTCACCTTCGGAACGACGGGCGCGTCGTCCAGCGGAAGAGGCTCCGGCTCCTCGCCCGCGTCCTCCGCGGCGATAGGCGCGGGTTCGACGGGCACCACCGGATTCGCCTCGACCGCCTCGGGGGCCGCGACCGGCTCCGCCTGCATCGCGGCCGCGGCCGCGACGTATTCCGCGGAAGGCTGCTTGATCTCCACTTCGTCCGGCAGCTTGGCGTGGGGATCCATGATTTCGACGGTCACTCCGATGACCCCGGGCTTCAGCTTCGCGACAGCGAAGCCGCGGTCCATCCACAGGTTCCTCGGTTCACCGCAATACTTGATGTGACCCGCCTTGAACTTCTCCCTGCGGTGTCGCTTTCCGGTGAGTTTTCCCGCAACCACGACGAGGCAACCCTTCGCGCCGGACTCCATGATCCGGCGAACCGTCGAATGGCCCGCCCGCCGGAAGTGCCAGCCCCGCTCAAGGGCGTTCGCGAGCTTTTCCGCCATGATCTGCGCGTTCAGCGCGGGGCTCGCGACCTCCTGGACTTCAATTTGCGGATTGTCGAACTTGAACTGGCGCTCCACGGCCTCCGTAAGGCTCTTGATCGCACCGCCCTTCCGGCCGATCACGAGGCCGGGCCGCTCGGCGAGGAGCGTGACCCGCGTCCCCATCGGCGTGCGCTGGATGTCGAGCCCCCCGAAGCCGGCGCGGCGCGTCTCGTTCATCAGGTATTCCTTTAAGAGGACGCGGCGCACGTTTTCAACGATGATGCGCTTGTCCTTCCGGTTGACCTTCGCTTCCGACACCACCTCAGCTCACCTCTTCGAGGACGATCTCCAGGTTCACGGTGTCCTGATTCCAAGGACCGCTCCGGCCGTACGCGCGCGGCCGATAGCCTTTCGTTATCGCGCCCTTGTGCGCGTTGATCACGCGGATGACCATCGTATCGGGGTCTTCCTTCCCGGTGAACTCGGCGTTCGCGACCGCGCTCTCCAGGATCTTGAGGAACGTCTTCGCCGCGTTGACCGGATATCGGGCAGGTCCCGTCCCGGCCTTGTGAGCGACCCAGCGATGGTACGTGCGCATCGGCACGGGTTGCTTGAGTGCGACCACCCGCTCCAGATAGTCGCGGGCCTTCTCCACGCTCTTCCCGCGCAACTGCCTCGCAAGCTCGACGGATTTCTTCCAAGCGAGAGGCAGGCCACGGCCGTACGCTCGGGCCATCGTCTCGATCTTGTATTCCGTCGTGTACCCGAGCTTCGTCATCGGCCTCACTTCAACGGCATGAACTTCGACGAGCGCGTCGCGCCGACGCCCGGGCCGCTGTGGACGACCGCCTTGCGCGTCATCGCGAACTCGCCGATGTAGTGCCCAATCATCTCCGGCTTGATCTCGACCGTCACGAACTCCTTGCCATTGTGGACCGCGACCTTCTTGCCGATGAAGTCCGGGAGGATCGGGACGTCGCGGCAGTGCGTGCGGACGGCTTCCTCGCTCCCGTTCGCCCGGACCTTCTCGACGAAGGTGAGGCGTTCGTCGTCCAGCCCACGGATGAAGGAGCGCCGCGGCCGGGCCGGCAGGAGCTCGATGATCTCCTGGAGGGGCATCGCCTTCATCTCGTCGAGCGTGTACCCGCGGTACGTGAACTCCTTCTTCCGGCGCGTCTCGACGAGGCCTGCCCGTTTCCGCAGCTTCCTCCGCGCCGCCTTCGCGAGCCCACCCATCTTCTTTGCCATCTCGATTACCACCGGCGTCTCTTCAGCTTGAGTCGCTTCGGCTTCGGCGACATCCGGCCGACCTTTCGGCCGGGAGGAGCGTCATAGCCAACGGTGGACGGCTTCCCGACGTGTTGATGGGACCCGCCGCCGTGCGGGTGGTCGACTGGGTTCATCGCGACCCCGCGGACCTTGAAGTATGGCTTGCTGAACGATCGGAAGGAGAACCATTTCTTGCCGGCGCGAGCGAAGGGCTTGTCCCCCCGGCCGGCCCCGGCTACCGCTCCGATCGTCGCGCGGCAGTCCGGGTGGAAGGGACGGAACTCGCCCGAGGGCATCTGGATGACCGTCCGGTCGCCTTGGCTCACGACGACGGCTTGGGTGCCCGCGGCCCGCACAAACCGACCGCCGTCTCCCGGCATGCCCTCGATATTGTAGACGAGCGTGCCTTCCGGGATCTCGCGGAGCACGAGCGTGTTGCCGCGGTCCACGTTCGGCACGCCGTAGGTGACCTGCTGGCCCACGGAGAGTCCGTCGCACGCGATCATGAGGACCTCTTGGCCGCCGAAGCGGACGCGGGCGAGGGGCGCGGTGTGGCCAGGCGCTTGGAAGATGTCCGTGACGATGCCCGAGCCGCGGAGGTGTGGATGGGCGACGGGACCGGGATGGCGGTGGCTCGGCGACCGATATGTCGGCGAGGTGCCGCGCCCCCGTCGCTGGGACGGCAGATTCTTTCCCATCAGAACACCCCGATCCGCATCCCGATCTCTTCGGCGGAGAACTCCGGTTTCATCTTGATGATCGCATGCTTGCCGTCCCGCCGGACGAACGTGTTCACCTTCGCCACCTTGACTTGGAACAGCTCCTCGAACGCCTTCTTCACCTGGTCCCGGGTCGCCTCCCGACGCACGAGGAACTCAAGGCGATTCCCGTCTTTCAGGTTCTGCGCGGGCGTGCCCTGCAGCATGTTGAGCGTTTTTTCCGTCACATAGGGATGAAGGAGGATTTCGTGCGGCTTCATGGCTGCCAACCCCGCAACACCTCGAGCGCGCCCTCGCTGAACACGGTGAGACGGCCGGGATCCCCTCCAGGTGCGAGTCGCTCCGCATTCAGCCCCCCGGGGCTCACGACCTCGATCCCCGGAAGATTCCCGAACAGGCGGCGGACCTTTGTCGTGTCCTTCACGACGACGAGCAGGCTCACCGGCTGCCGATACCGCCGACCGCGCATCTTCCCTCGCCCGGCCCGGACATGGCGCCCCTCCTTCGCGCGCTCGACGTCCGGGAACACGCCGATGCGGCTGAGGATTTTCACGCCCTCTTGGGTCACGCCGTGGTCCGGCGCCAAGATCTCGATGTCGTCCTCGATGACGACGGGCAGACTGAGTTCCTCCTTGAAACGGTGACCGCGCCCGAGGACGATTGCCGGGTCCTTGACCGCGGCGAGGGCCGCGTTCCGGGCCATTCGTCGCTCGTGATCGTTGATCTTCTTGGACCAGACCTTCTCCGGCCGGGGCGGGTGGGCCCGTCGTCCGCCGACGGTCCCGGGCGCCTGGGCGCCGATCATCGTCCCCCGGATCCTCGGCACGCGGGAGACGCCGTGGCCCTTTCCCGACCATCGGACGGAGTGGCGCGCGCCCGCTCCGCGTGCCGACCCATACGGCTGGCGTCGGTTCGCTTGGGCGGCGGTGACCGCGCGGCGAATCAGATCCGTCCGCAGGTCGGACCGGAACACGGGCGGCAGGTCCACTGTTTTCACGACGTCGCCATCCAGCGAGTACACGTGGACCCGTCCTCGCTCGGGCGCCTGCGTTACGGGCTTCTCTTTCGCCTTCGTCGCTTTGGCGGCCTTCGCGGCTTTCGGGCTCTCTCGTTCTTCCGCGGGGTGCGATCGAGATCTTCTTTTCCCCCCGCGGGCTCGAGGGCGCGCGCCTTGGCGAGCCCGAAATCGAGGACCT
>Ga0209002_10002015_pt1 | contig 16485 bp, 12 predicted proteins | sample Rifsed16ft2_FD_184010 | JGI IMG/M metagenome (GOLD analysis project Ga0209002, IMG submission 184010) | Soil microbial communities from Rifle, Colorado, USA - sediment 16ft 2 (version 2) | ecosystem: Environmental > Terrestrial > Deep subsurface > Rock core/Sediment | place: Rifle, Colorado...
CCCCCAACCGATCCAGAAACAGCAGAAGGGAATCGTGTACCAGAGGCAGCCAGTCTTGCGCGGACGCCGGAATGACTTCCAAGACCCGGGACTGGTGTAGGAAGAGCTCGACGATCTCCGAACGCCATTCCTGCCAGTCCAGGGTCTTGAGGGTGGCCAGGATCTCCCCCTCCGAGAACGACTCTGCGGACTCCCTGTCTTGGGCTGCGCGGTGCGACTGAGCCAATGCCATGACGCGATCACGCGTCGCCGGTTCCAGCCGGGGGAGAAGCGCGCCGAAGAGGGCGAGCGCGGCGAGCTGCGGATCATAATTCTCATAATGCTCCAGGGGAGTGGGAAGTTGAACCTGGGAGTAGGAGAGATCCGACAGAAGCGAGAAGCAGAGAAAGAACGGGAGCGTGACGGTTCGCCGGAGCCGTCTGACAATGGATTCTGCGTGCAAAGCTAAACGATGGGAGCGTCTACTGGATAGCGAAGGACGTCGACTCGGCCACAGCCTTCAACGTCTGTGCGTTCGGGTCCTCCGGGTTCGAGCTCAGCGCCGCGTTGTAGGCGACTCGGATCGAGCGGTTGATGTCGAAGTTCCGCGGAAGCGAGAGATAGGGGCGAGGAAAGATCACGGGCTCACTGGGTCGAGGGGTGAGCATTTGAGCCGCCTTTAGGTACTCCGCCGAGGCCCGAACGGGATCGCGAAGCTGAGCATAGGCGACGGCAAGGGACAAAGGAATGGCGGGATCGGAAGAGGAGAGGAGTCTCGCTCGCTCGAGCTCGGCAGCCGCTCCCGAGTAATCCTGGGCGCGAGACTTGGCCTCCGCCAACGCCAGACGCGTCGGCGATTCGCTGGCGCCGATGCCCAACGACTGCTCCAGAAGCGTTACCGCCTCGCGGACTTTTCCCTCCGCCAACGCCACCTGTCCCAGGACCATGAGCCGTTCGCCTTCCGGCACTCCCTGAGCGGTCTCCAGGATCTGACGGGCCTTGGCGAGGTCCCTTCCATCCCCTTGGCCTTTCCCGATACCGAGCCAAGTCCGCCCTAGGGCGATCTGAGCCCTTGGCTCCCGGGCGTTGATCTGCAGAGCTCGGATGAGCTCGACCCGCGCCGGTTCGTATTCCTTCTGGTGCAGGAACACTTCGCCCAGTAGGGCGTGGGAGCGTGCGTCGCCGGAATCGAAGCGGAGAAACTCTCCCGCGACCGCTTTCGCTTCGTCCAGCTTATCCTGTTGGAGGAGCGCATAACCGAGCTCCGCGAAGTAATCTCCGCCGGCGTTGATGTGGGGCCGTGCCGCGCGCAGCTCCCGCTCCGCTTCGGCATGACGACCCTTGGCGTTGAGGAGCGTGCCCGCTAACAGATGGGCTTCGCCGTTGGACGGATCCGCGGCGATGGCGACCTGCAGGTGATCGAGCGCCTCATCGGATCGGTTGACCTGTACCAGGCTCGCTGCCAGGCGGTAGCGAGCGTCGGGATCCTGGCTTCCCGCATCGACGGCCCGCTGGTAGTACTCGGCGGCTTCTTGATAGCGCCCGCGAACGTAGAGCACGTCCGCCACTTCCTCCGCGGAGGTCGGAGCTCCCGGCTCGAGCTCCACCGCCCGCGTGAGATCGGCCAGACCCCCTTCCAGGTCTCCCAAGGCGATTCGAGCCCGCCCGCGCCCCAGGTGGGCGGAGGCGATGCCCTCCCAGCCTGCAAGGATCCGGGAGTAGGCTTCGGTCGCCTCGCTGTAGCGGCCGGCGTTCAGCGTGGCGAATGCTTGCTCGAGGAGCTCGACGGGCTCACTCCTGCCTCCCAAGGAGAGAACGGAGATCCCCACGATCAGGAGAACCAGAACGCAGGCGCCGGCGGCGAGCAGGTAATGGGGAGGAAGCGGCACCCTGGCCCAGTACCAAGCGAGCGGCGAGCCTTGATCCGTAGTCGGACGCAGCGCTTCGGCAGCGGCCGGTGTGCGTGGATCGGTGTCGGAGGGCTCCGATCCTGGCCAGTCGCGGTCTTCCGCGAGCCGTACCGCCCCGGTCGAAGGTCGGAGAGTCTCGGAAGACGAAACCTGGGATGGATTGGGTAACGACGACTGCTCTACCGTCTGCGCCACCAGCAGGAGGGCGTGCGCTTCTTCGGGATAGCCTTCGGTCAGGAGCTGACCTCCCAGAGAGACGATCTCCTGGGCGTATTGGTTTCGGCGTTGATCCGACTCGGTGCTCGCCAGGAGGACGAGACATTGGTAGGTGCGGCTGGCGGGATCGCTGGCCAGACAGACTTTCCAGTACTCGATGGCCCTCTTCCTGGAGCCTTCGGCGAACGCCTTGGTCCCTGCATGCAGCCTGCGCCGCACGTCCACCCGCGCCGCCTCACCGGACTCACAAGCTCGGGCGACCTCCAGAAGATGACGGGCCTCGGGAGAGTTTGACTCCTGCTCGATGATTTCCCGAAGCTTCTTGGCCGCGGCGGTGAAATCCCTGGTGGCCAAGCGAGAAAGCGCGTCGGCTAGATTGGCTTGGAGCAATGTCTCGGCCTTCCGAACCACCGTCTGCACGGAGAGACTGCCGTCTTGGAGCTTCGCCAAGACCGTCTGATGTTGCGCATCGATCCGGCGGAAGATCGTTGGCATGTGCTCGGACAGGGGTTGGAACTCCCCCACGTTGGTCTTGGTGCGGAAGAGCACCTTGCCACCATGGAGAACCCGACTCTCGATCAACGGAGATTCCTCGCCGACTAGCTCGGTGAGGACGGTGAAAGCCTCCGAGTCGACGGTTAGATCGGTCCTGCGGCTGCGGCCCATGGAATCGCCGTATCCTATTGAATTACTGGAATGTATACAACGGCCGCGTCATCTTTCGCAAGTAGATCCCAAACGCCGTCACTCGCTCGAGCCGTGTCAGGATTGACGTTGGAAAAGGGCCCTGAAGACATAGCCGGCGATGGTCGGGTTCTCTCGAAACCGACGCAAGGAGTAGGGGTACCAGGCGGGGCCGAAGGGGACGGCGACGCGCAACCGATGACCCGCGTCACGAATGATGCGGCGCAAGGGTGCATCCACTCCCAGCAACATCTGAAACTCGTATCGTGAGGCGTCCAGTCGGAGGCGATCGATGATGCGGAAGGCCTCCCACACGAGTCTCTCGTCGTGGGTGGCGATGCCCACGTAACAACCGGCCCCCAGCAGTTCCTCCAGAAGGCATGCGTAGTTCGAGCGCACCAGCTCCTTGTCCCGGTAAGCCATTCGTCGAGGCTCTATGTAGATTCCCTTGCACAGGCGCACATTGGCCTTGACCCGGGCCAGCCTCCGGACGTCGGCCAGACTGCGTCTCAAATACGCTTGAATGGCCGCACCCACGTTGTCGAGCTCGTTCCGCAGGCGAAAGAAAATCTCCAAGGTATCGTCGGTGCAAGACGAGTCCTCCATGTCGATGCGGACGAAGTTCGAATGCTCTCGGGCGGAAACGACCAGTCGGCGGACGTTCTGATAGCAGAGCTCTTTGTCGATCTTCAGTCCCAGATGAGTGAGCTTGACGTGAATGTTGCTGTCGAGCTTGTCTTGAGCGATCCGGCGGAGGGCGGCCTGGTAGTCGGCGACCGCTGCCTCGGCTTCCTCGCGGCGTTCCACGAACTCGCCGAGAATGCCGGTAGCGGCCAGGAAGCCTTGTTCGTTCAGGGAACGGACGACTCTCACCTGATCGTCGAGGGTCTCTCCCGCGATGTAGGGACGAGCGAAGTATCCAAGCAGTGGCTTGGGAACGAGAGGGAGGGAGGAGGCAATCAGACGATCGACAAGGCTCATGTTTTTCGATTTCAGTTGATCGGGCGAGAACTTAGCACAGTGGATTTTGCAAAAGCAAAAAAAGAGCCCACCGCTGGCGGTGGGCTCCAAGACTGGAACCGACGAATCTGAAAACTAAACTTGGATCTGGTCTAACTTCACCAAGTCTTGCGGTGCGCTGGGCTTCTGCTTGAGAACGACCTCTTCGTAGAGCTTGGCCATACGCTCGTCCTCGGGCGTCTTCACCAGAACCTTGGCGTCGCGGGCGCGCCGCTTCTCTTCGCGGGCATTCTTGGCGATGCCTTTGGCATCGAGATCGGTCTGCACGCCATGATTCACGTCGGCCTGGTTCAGCACCAGGGAGTGGTCGATGCTCGGTAGATCGACTGATTTGTCACCGGCGTAGATGAGATGCCGGCCCCTCTCCTCGTACCATTTGTGGATGGTGGCCGTCTGGTGCATCTTCTCGATGATGTTCCGCCAACCGATACCGGTGTTGTAGGCGCAGAAGGAGATCTCGCCTTCTTGGGTGGCGTAGGGGATGATGCATTGCTCGGTACGGCGGAAGTCGTAGTTGAACAGATCCTGGAACCACATCCCGGCGATGAAGAGGAAGTTCCAGCGGTCGGCCCGCCGCTTCTCGATGTCCGCCAAGGTGCGATCGCCGGTGACCTTGCCGTAATCCCGCCCCGTTACGTTGTAGGTCTTGTCGAACTTCTCGAGGAAGGCCTTGAGCGTGAAGTAGGTCGGCGCCTTGAAAGGATCGTAGTTCCTCATCACCGAAAGAGCGAAACCGAAGGCCGATAGGAACTTGCCGCGTGCCGCATCGTTGAGGGTGGCCACGTCCTTGGACAAGCGATCGGCGTTCAAGAAGGCGGTCACCGGTACGCGCTCCTTGGTTTCCTTGTCCACCATCACCGCCATGCCGACTCCGCAGTTCGGATGACAGCCGCAGTTGAACTGGCCCCAGCTGTGCTCGGGCCCGTGAATGAGATCCGCCCAATCGGAGAACGTCCCCAGGAACGAGATGGGGAACCAGTCTCGTGCCGGCTCACCCAAGCCGGTTTGCTTCTTCACGTCATGAGCCAGGTGGGAGAGCGTGTAGCGTTGCGCCATGCGCCTCTCGTCGGTTACCGCCTCGTCGCGTCCGGTGAAGGAGACCGGCTGAAACGAGAGGAACGGGATCTTCTTCGGGTTATCCAGCGCGAAGCGCACCACCGAGCCCACCTGCTCGTTGTTGACGCCGTTGATGAGGGTGATGACGGGAACGATATCCACCCCGTTGTTGTAGAGGTTCTCGATCGCCTGGAGCTTCACGTCGAAGAGGTTGCCGACGTGCCGGTGCGCGTTGGCTGCATTGCCGATACCGTCGAACTGCAGATAGGCGTAGCGTAAGCCCGCCTGGGCGGCTTCCCGGCAGAACTCGGGGCTCTTGGCAAACTCGATCCCGTTGGTGGCGGCTTGGGTGCTGATGTAGCCCACCTTCCTCGCGTAACGGACGGCATCGAGGAAATAGGGAGACATGGTGGGTTCTCCGCCCGAGAACTGCACCGACATCTGACGCTTGGGCTTGATGGTGATGGCGTTGTCCAGGAGCTGCTTCACGTCGTCCCAGGTGAGCTCGTGAACGAAGCCTACCTGGTTGGCGTCCATGAAGCAGGGATCGCACATCATATTGCAGCGGTTGGTGAGATCGATGGTGAGCACCGATCCGCGGCCGTGCTTGATGGTGCTGCTGCCGTGCTTGTGCAGCTTGGAGTCGTTGTGAGCCCGGATGTCTCGACCGGGGAACACCTGTTCGAGATGTCGGAAGAAGTCGGTATCGATCGCCATGAGGTCCTCGAAATGCCCGTGCTTCGGACAGTCCTTGACCATCATGATCTTGCCGTCACGCTCGATGATCTGAGCCTTGATCTCTCCCACCTTCTCGTTCACCAGAACTGAAACGTCGGCTTCTCCGTCCAGGATCTTTTTCCGCGCCTCCGGCACGCATTTGGGACAAAGAGAATCCGTGGTGCGAGGCCAGCCCAGGGTTGGCTTGGTTTTCTGCCAAGACTTGAGCAGAGGCTTTTCGGACCACTTCGGCGTGAAGGAGGGTCGGGGCCGGAGACGGTTCAGTCTTTCGAAAACGAACCAGGCGCCGTTGGCGGTATAGGTGAGGGCCTTTTCCGCGTACTTGACCGGTCGATGCATGAGAAATCCACCTCTTGGGTTAATAGGGCGATTGGCGCGTAGGGGGCTGGAATAAGCCTCAACCTTCCACCAACATAGACGAATTCGTCCTTGGACACTGTGGTCAAGAGTAGGGGAGCCCGCTGGCGCAAGCTACTGTTTATCAACGAACTAGCCGCTAGATGGACTGTAGTGGCCGCGGCGGGGGATGAATGGTCGAGCGATTTGGAGTTAGACGTCATCCTAAGGCTAAGGCATTTAGAATGAGTACTTTGGTGCCATGGCGTCAATTGTTGACACAGAACAACTTACAGGCTGGCAACCTAGTGCAAGGTGCTCTGTCCCTCGACCCCGAAGTCGTCCCGGATCAGGTTCTTGTTGATGTGCTTGTCCAGGTTGATGACGTAGGTCTCTTTGGCCTCGATCAGGACCGGGGAGTGGGTGGCGGCGATGATGCGGAACTTCTTCTGGTCCACTAGCTCCAGGAGCATCTTGAGTACGCGCTTCTGATTGGACATGGATAAGGCCATCTCCGGCTCGTCCAGAAGCAACACCGTACCCTCTGGAAGCTTGGGGAAGCTTTCACGGAAGAGAGACAGCATGACCTGGCCGTGGCTGGCCGTCATCAGAAATTCCTTCATCTCGGGTTGGTTCTCGAAGAACTCCAGTTGGTTGCGGGGGTTGTGCTGCTCGGCGTCGAAGAGGAAGATTCTCTCGGGGTCGACGTCCCCGAGCTCCGCCTTGTAGACATAGCCCTCGGCCTGCTCTCCCTTGAACGCCATGAAGATCGAGTGGAGAAGCGTCGACTTCCCGGAAGCGTTCTCTCCCTGCAGCAAGATCAAAGGATGAGAGAGGTCGACGATCATTGGCATGTAAAAGCCCAGATCGGTGAAGACCGGATGCGCCAGGATCTTCAGATACATGTTCATGGGATACTACTCTACATTAATAATGCCGGCGAGCAACAGGGTTTCCCCAGGCCAAGCCGCCGAAGCACGGGCCGAGCCCTGGGGAGCGGTGGCGGCGGCGCGCTATCTCAGCCCGGACACGATCTCGAAGGGATAGTGACGATGCCCGCGCTTGACTTGGTAGGCTCCGAAATCCCTACGATCGAAGGTGAAGACCTTTCGTGTGCTCAGTTTCTCTGCCGCCACCACTAGGGAGGCGTCGGCCAGGTCCATCGGGTGATGGCGGTATCGCTCCATGAGCTCGAACGCACGCTCGAGCTCCGCTCCATTCAGAAACCAAACCAATAGACCTCGTCGGAGAATGAAATCTCGGAGGCGATCCGCCCCTTGACTGGAAGGGGTGGGCATGTGAAAAAACCTCGGTGAGAACGGGCACGGTGGTTACCAGTGGCTCCCGAATGCTCTCGAGAGTCTTCTTGGAGTTTTGGTGTAGTGCGTCCTTGGGGTCGAATAGCGTTACCAACGGTCCGGTGTCCGTAAGCGTCAACGGCGATGCTTCTTTCTCAGGGCCTTCCTGACGCCGCGCCGAACCTCAGTCGACGGAGCTATAGCGTAGCCGCCGGGACCGAGATCTAGCTCGCGATAGATTTCGAACGGAGTCGGGGAGGCTTTTTTCGAGGCGTCCTTGCGGAAAGCTTGGATGCCCCGCTTGAGAACCTCCGAGATGGACAAGCCGGTGGTGCGCTGGATCTCTCCCAAGGTCTGCTCGCTCTCGTCGTCGAGTCGAACGGTTCGAGTCCCCAATGCATTGACCCTCTACGTAATACGTAGTGTATTACGTGGCGGGGTGCGTGTCAAGTTCGGGCCGCGCGGGTGGTGCGAGAGTCGCGAAGAACTCGTCGGACAAGATTATTCCGTAGGAGTTTCTACTATCCGCCTCTCTATTGGCAAGACTAGCGTATGAAAAAGCGCTTGCGACCTGCTTCCACTTGCCGGATACCCGGAATAGAATAGGGCTCCTAGGTGCTGAAGCTCTTGTGGCAACGGATCGCCTACATCCTCCTGACCGTGGTAGCGGGCACGTCGTGCCGCACCACCCGTGTCGAGTCGCGTCCCCCCATCGTCCAGCCGGGTGCCCCTGGTGAATCCAGCCGGGTCATTGCGCCTCATGAGGCGGTCGATCTCTCGCGGGTTCAGTACACGGCGGCAGACGTGCAATTCATGCAGGGCATGATCTCCCACCACGCCCAGGCGCTGGAGATGACGGCGCTCGTCCCCTCGCGGAGCACCAGCGAGGGTCTGCGGAAGCTTGCCCTGCGAATCGAGGTGTCGCAGGCGGACGAGATCGAGATGATGCAGGATTGGCTTCGAGCCCGCCGCCAGGAGGTTCCGGACGTGCATGCACACCATGCGCACGGCGCCACCCTGATGCCCGGCATGCTCACCGCCGAGGAGATGGGCCGCCTGGCGGAGGCGAACGGTACCGGGTTCGACCGGCTCTTCCTGGAGTTCATGATCAAGCACCACCAAGGGGCCTTGATCATGGTCGAGGATCTCCTCTCCCAACCCGGCGCGGCCCAGGAATCTGAGATCTTCGCGTTCACATCCGACGTCAATGCCGATCAGAGCATGGAGATCGATCGCATGGGTGCCATGCTCGTCATGCTCAAGGAGCCTCCTCAATGAGATCCGTTGTCCAAAGAGTTCTGGGTTTGTCCTCTGCCGTGATGCTCGCAGCCGCGGTCGCGGCGGGTGTGCAAGAAAGGCGGGAGAGCGCCCTAGCCGCGGCCCCGACCGATCCCCGTGTCCGACTCAAAGCGGGCTTCCGCGACGCCGGGGAGGCAGCGCGCAACCTGGAGTTGGTCGCGTCTCTTCCCAAGCCGGAAGGCTTCTTCGATCCCAAGGCGCCGGCGGGCGAGCCCACGCCGCCGGAGCGCGATCCCGCGGAGGAGAAGAAGGAGGAGGAAGAGAAGAAAGAGGACGATACGTCGGCCGAGGCAAAGTGGTCGAGCTTCCTGAACTTCGCGAACTCGGATCTCGCGTTCAGCGGAGACCGGCTCTTCGTCGGCAATTTCCACGGGTTCAATATCTACAACATCGAGGACCCGACGACGCCCAAGCACCTGGTCTCGGTGGTGTGCCCTGGCGGCCAGGGCGACGTGTCCGTCCTCGGCCATCTGTTGTTCATGTCGGTGGAGCAGACCCGGGGCCGGCTCGACTGCGGGGTCCAGGGCGTACCGGAGCCGGTCAGCGCCGAGCGTTTCCGGGGCGTCCGTATCTTCGACATCAGCGATGTGCGCATGCCGAGGCAGGTTGCCGCCGTGCAGACCTGCCGGGGCTCCCACACGCACACCCTGGTGACCGACCCGGACGACGAGGGGAACGTGTACCTCTACGCGTCCGGCACGAGCTCCGTGCGATCGGCCGAGGAGCTCGCGGATTGCTCTGGACTGAAACCCGAGGAGGACCCGAACACCGCGCTCTTCAGCATCGACGTCATCCAGGTACCCGTCGCCGCCCCGGAGAAGGCGCGCATCGTCAACCGGCCGCGCATCTTTGCCGACGCCGCGACCGGCGCCGTCGCGGGACTGTGGAAGGGTGGCGACCATGGGCCGGGGACGCAGAAAACGTCCGAGACCAATCAGTGTCATGACATCACCGTCTTTCCTGAGATTGGTCTGGCCGCCGGGGCCTGTTCCGGGAACGGTATCCTCCTGGACATCTCCGATCCGGCGAATCCAGTCCGGCTCGATCAAGTGGTCGACAAGAACTTCGCCTACTGGCACTCCGCCACGTTCAACAACGACGGCTCGAAGGTGATCTTCACCGATGAATGGGGTGGCGGCACGCGGCCCCGCTGCCAGGAGACCGACCTGCGGGAGTGGGGAGCGGACGCGATCTTCGACATCGTCGACCGCAAAATGCACTTCCGGAGCTATTACAAGCCGCAGGCGCCGCAGGGCGAGCTCGAGAACTGCGTGGCCCACAACGGGTCGATTGTCCCGGTGCCGGGACGCGACATCATGGTCCAGGCGTGGTACCAGGGCGGCATTTCCGTGTTCGATTTCACCGACTCGGCGAACCCCGTCGAGATCGCTTTTTTCGATCGAGGTCCGATCGACGGCACTCAACTGATGATGGCCGGGCACTGGTCGGCCTACTGGAACAACGGTTTTATCTACGCCTCCGAGATTGCCCGCGGGGTCGATGTGCTCAGGCTGACGGCCAACGAGCATCTGTCGCAGAACGAGATCGACGCCGCGAGTCTCATTCAATGGAGCGAGCTCAATACACAGCAACAGCGGCGGATGGTGTGGCCTTCGAGCTCCCCGGTGGCGCGCGCCTACCTCGATCAGCTGGCGCGCAGCGAAGGCATTCCGCCGGAGCGTGCCGATGCCCTGAGGGCCGCCCTCGACCGTGCCGACCAGCTTCAGACCGGGCGGGAGAGCGACGCTGCCGCCACCCTGGATGAGCTCGACGCGCTGGCGACTCAACTGGAGCGCGATGGCGCCGCGGCGAGCGTCGTCGACGCGGTTCGCCTCCAGTCGCTCGCGGCGACCCTCAAAGGCTTCGCCGCGAAGCTGCGCTGATCCCCGATGGGAGATTCTCGAGAACGATGAGCGTCATGGAAAAGAGCAAGTTTCGTTCCTTCTTGCAGGAACACGACCAGAAGACCTGGAACGAGGTCGTAGATCGGTTGGTGCCCTCCATTCATCCAGTCGATCGAGCCGCCACGCGGATCTGGTTCGGTTTCTGGCCCCTCGAGCTGCGAGAAGCCTTGGCCGACCCGCGCGGGACGGAGGAGATGGCTCGGGTCATGGATCTGGAGGGGAAGTGGCAGCTCGAGGAGCTCATCGACGCCGAGGTGGACTTCCTCTACGGAGCCAAGTACTGGGTCCCGGTCAAGAAGGCCGTGCTCGCCCACGCCGAAAGATACCAGACGCCCCAAGGGAAGGATCTCGAGCAGCGCATCCGCGAGGTAGCCGGCGAAGTCGCTACCTCAGAGAAGATCGACGAGTCCGTCGTGTTAGGCATCACCGCCGTCGCGTTCATGGCGCTGCAGCAGATCGGGACGGAGGCGCTGGCGAAGGTTGCCGACAAGCCGGTCGCCCGTTCCTGGGGATCCGAAGCTCCCGAACAGGTCGTGAAGCGACGAGAGAAGAGCCGTGCCGGCCTGGTGAGCTTCCTCAAAGGACAGGGACAGAGCCATCGCGTCGTTTGGGATGAAAGCAGAGAAGGCGCGTTCTTCCTGGCGCGCCACCGCCAGGATCTGGCCATGGCAGCGGCCACTGACACGCGAGACTACCGTGCCATGGACTACCGTTGCCTGGAAGGACCCATACCGGTGGAGTGCCGGGTGGCTTCGTGCGGATACTGCTGGGTCGGGGTGTTGAGCGGCCATCGGAATCTATCCGATATCTCCGACTTCGAGAGGGAGCGGCTCGACTATTTCGGCTACGACTCGGTGAACGAAGCCGAGGATCCGCAACCGCTCATTCGCCTCGCCTGCCAGACCCAGTGCCTGGGGGACGTCACCCTCGTCACGCCGCCCTGGAACGGCGAGCTCAAACGCCGCCACCACAGGTCGCGAGACGAGCTCGGCACGGCTTGACGTCTTCACTGCATCAATGCCGCGGGGCCCCACCCCCACGGCTTGCGCCTTCGTCGGCCCATTCGGGCCGGGCTCGCTCCGCTCGCGCAGGGTGCGTCTTGATTTATCATCACCCTGCTAGCCCTTCCGGTCCGGTTGTACTAGAGTAGGCTCGCCATGGCGGAAGAACCCAAGCTTGCCTTATTCATCGATTTAGAGAACATCGCGATCGGCGTCCGGGACGCCAAGCTCAAGACCTTCGAGATCTCGCGCGTTCTGGAGAGGCTCGTCGAGAAGGGAAAGATCATCGTCAAGAAGGCCTACGCCGACTGGGGCAGCTACCGGGACTTCAAACGACCCTTCCACGAGGCGGGCATCGAGCTCATCGATATCCCCCAACGGAGCTACAGTGGTAAGAACAGCGCCGACATCAAGATGGTCGTCGACGCCATCGACCTTTCCTACTCCAAAGAGCACATCAACTACTTCGCCCTCGCGTCGGGCGACAGCGATTTCGTTCCCCTGGTATCCAAGCTCAAGGAGAACGACAAGACCGTCATCGGCGTGGGCGTAAGGAACTCGACCTCAGAGCTGCTCGCATCGAATTGTGACGAGTTCATCTTCTATGACGACCTGGTCAAACAACAGGCTCGCCGCACGCCGCGCCGCATGGCGAAGCTTCCTAAACAGAAGCAGGAGTGCTTCGATCACGTTCTAGACGCCATGGAGGCCCTGGAGCGGGAGAACAAGGAAGTCATCTGGGGCTCCATGGTGAAGCAGACCATCAAGCGCAAGAGCCCTTCGTTTAGCGAGAGCGCCTACGGATACAGTCGATTCAATGAGCTACTGGAAGACGCGGCCAAGGCGGGGCTCATCAAGATCAGCAAGGACCAGAAGAGCGGTTCCTACATTATTAGTGCCCTAGGCGAGGGAGCCTCCTAGACCGAGCTCCCGGCGGAGCTCTGCGGGCTTCGCGGCGGCGCCTTTCACGGCGCCGGCTGGTCACCGACCATGAGGAGGACGACGATGACGGGTGGCGGTGCGCTGGTGCGCACGAGTCTTCCCCACATGGCTAGCCGACGCTTTGAGGTCGGCAACGTGATCGACAACCCGCAGCGGGGACTGCGTCCACAGTCAGCCTAGAGTTCAACGGGACTCTACGGACGCGCCCGGACGGATCTCGTCGGTAGCTCGGGCGACGACTTGCTCGCCGGGTTCGAGCTCGCCGAAGATCTCGACGCGATCTGCCTCGAAGGCCCCTCGGCGCACGTCCACCCATTCCGCTCGCCCATCTCGGATCCGAATGACGAAGACACGCTCCGTTGTCTCGACGACGGCGGTGCGCGGCACGAAGAGGCTCTCCTTATCGCGCCGGAGCGGCCAGGCCACTTGAGCGTACATGCCCGGGGCGAGGCGTCCCTCGCGATTGTCGACATCAGCCTCGACGGCCATGGTGCGGGTCTCGGCAGAGATTGACAATGCGGGACGGGAGATGACTGCCGTGAAGATCTCCCCTGGGTAAGCGGAGACCGAAAACCGGACGTCCGCTCCCTTCACGACACCCGCGGCATAGCTCTCGGGAACGGGTGTCACGAGCCGGAGTCGATCCACCTGTTCGAGTCGCACCAGATGGCTCGCGCCCGTGCCGGGTCCGGTGAGGCTCCCCACATGGACACTTCGCTCGGTGACGACGCCGCCGAACGGCGCCGTGACGCGTAAGTAAGCGGTCATCTGCTCGACGGAATCGAGCGCGGCGCGGGCCGCCTCGACGCTTCGCGTGAGGGCGGAGACTCGGGCTCGATCCGCCTCGGCCCCTTTTTCCGCGCGAACGAGATCGTTCCCGGCCACCACTCCGGGAGTCTCGGCCGCCTTCGATAGACGCTCGTAGGTGCTCTGAGAGGCGGCCAGACGGGCTTCCGCCTCGGCCAGGTCGGCCTCGGCGGAGGCGACCTGAGCTTGCGCTTCGGCCTTCCTGGCGTCGAGCTCGGGAGCCGAGAGCTGGGCGATGAGATCGCCTTTTCCCACGCGGCTCCCGCGATCCACCCGGATATCCTCGACGAATCCCGTCACCTTCGCCGTGAGCTCAACCTGCTGAAACGGGAGAAGCTCGCCGGGAAGGGCAGACGTTTGCTGGAGGGTTCCAGATTCGACCTGGGCGAGATCCACGGTCACGCTCTCCTGCGCTGACATGAAGCCAGGAGACCAGAGTGCGGCTAGGGAAGCGATGAGGATGACGCGTTTACGCGGCATGCGATTCTCCCTTTGGGTTTGTCTCGAAGAAGTGGCTCGCCGGGTCATCGGGATCGATGGAGGGCGAGCGGGCCGGAACGCCGCCGGTAAGAATCGCGAACGCCGACGGCACCACGAAGAGCGTACCGAGAAGCGAGGCGAGAAGCCCGCCGATGACCGCGATGGCAAGCGGCGCCGTCTGCGCCGTACCGAACGCCATGGGGAGCATGCCGCTCACCATCACCAGCGACGTCATGACGATCGGCCGCAGCCGCGACCGCCCCGCCTGGAGCGCCGCCTCGTCCGCTGGGAGGCCTTCCTGGCGGTAACGCTCGGCGAACGTACAGAGGAGGATCGAGTTGGCGACCGAGATCCCGATGGCCATCATCGCACCCATGAACGACTGAAGGTTCAGCGTCGAGCCCGATACGAGAAGCGCAAGGCCCACACCCACGAGAACCGCGGGGAGCGCGGTGACCACGGCGAGCGCTACCCGTCCCGACTGGAAGTAGGCCACCAGGAGGACGAATACCGCGATCATCGAAAGCACGACCCCCAGGCGCAGGTTCCGGAAGATCTCCGACAACGGTGCCAGTTGACCGCGGACGCTGACGTTCAGGCCGGGTGGAGGCTCGGGGAGCCCGCGAAGCGCGGAGGCCACGCTCGCCGCCGCGGACCCGAGGTCCGTATCGTGCAGGTTGGCATTCACCGTCACCATGCGCTGCGCGTTGCGCCGGTGGTACTCCCCGAACGACTCGCCGGTGCGAAGCGTGGCGACGTCCCTGAGCAGCGTGGGAACGCCCTCACCGTTCTGGCGCAGCGGTATGCCGGCCACGTCGTCGATCGAGCTCACCCGTGCCTGCGGGATCTCTACCTGCACTTGATAAGCGATCCCCGAGTTGGGGTCCGCCCAGTAGACCGGGGTGGTGAACCGGCTCGACCAGGTGGCCGGAGCTAAGGCACGGCCTACGTCGATGACGCTCAAGCCAAGCTGGGCGGCGCGTTCGCGATCGACGTCGATTTGAAGCGTCGGATACTCGAGAAGCTCTCCGAGCTGCACGTCTCTCAAGCTCGGGACCGCCGCGAGAGCTTCCCGGATCACCTCGGCACGCTCCCGACTCGCGGCAAGGGACGACCCGGTGACGGCGATCTCGATGGGAGTCGGGGCTCCGAAGCTCATGACTTGGCTCACCAGATCGGCGGCCTCGAACGTCACGCTCGCGCCGGGCATCACCTGAGGAATCCTCTCGCGAAGGCGTTCTTGAAGAGCCGCCGCCGAAACCGCGGACTCTTCGGCTAGGCGAACGAGGAGCACTGCCTCGTGGGGGCCGCCCGTCCACAGAAAGATGAGATTCACCGGAAAGGAGGAAGGTTGCACGCCCACGAAGGCGAGAGACGTCGCGAGGTTCTCGGCGCCCACCTCGTCTTCGATGACGTCCAGAACGTCGTGTACCAAGCCCTCCGTGCGCTCGACCCGCGTGCCGGCGGGCGCTCGTAGCCGCATCTGTACGAGACCGGTGTCGGTGCTCGGAAAAATTTCCGTTCCCAGGAGAGCGAGGAGGAGCGCGATGAGGACGACGCTTCCGCTCAGATAGCCAAGGACGAGGGGACGGCGCCGGCCGAGGGCGCGCTGTGACCAAGAGGTATAGCGCTCCCGGAGGCGCTCCATATACCCTTCGCGCGCGCCGCCGACGGGATGCTCGTCTCCCTTCCTCTGGAGCCAGGTCTCCATGATGGGAACGAAGGTGTTGGCAAGGAAGAACGAGGACGTCATGGCAAAGCCCACCGACAGGGCGAGGGGTACGAACATGGCGCGGGCGACCCCTGTCATGAAAAACGATGGGGCGAAGATGGCGAGAATCGAGAGCATGATGAGAAGGAGGGGAACGACGACTTCTTGACTTGCATCGAGAACGGCACGTGCCACGGGCTTCTTGTCCGCGAGGTGACGGTGGATGTTCTCGACGACGATGACGGACTCGTCGACCAAAATGCCGATGGCGAGCGTGAGCCCGCCGAGAGTCATGAGGTTGATGGTTTGTCCCGACGCCCAGAGCGCGACGAGGGCGGAGAGGAGGGCCAGCGGAATGGTGGCGACGACCACGACCGCGCTCCGGAAGCTGCCGAGCACGAGCACGATCATGCCTCCGGTGAGGAGCGCCCCGAGCACACCCTCGAACTGAAGGGCGGAGAGAGCATCGGTTACATAGAAAGACTGGTCGAACTCGAAGGAGACGTCGATGTCTTCGGGAACCGCGGTCCGAAACGTGGGCAGCGCTTCACGGACGCGGCGCACGACGTCGAGCGTCGAGGCATCGGCCCGTTTGGTGACCGCGATGTAGACGGTGCGGCGGCCGTTGACCAGGGCGTAGCTCGTCAGGATGTCGGAGCTATCCTCGGCGTAGCCGATGTCTCGGAGATAGACGGTCGCACCCGGCCCGGAGCGGATGGGAACGTCGTTCAGCTCCTCTGCCTGTCGGACCGTCGAGTTCACCGGTGTCATGTAGTTGACGTCGCCGATGCGCACGCTTCCCGAGGGGAGGATGGTGTTGGTGCGGGCAATCGCGGTAACGACCTCGTCGGGCGACATCTTGTAGGAGCGTAGGCGGTCCGGGTCGACGCGCACCACCAGGCTCCGCGCGGTACCACCGAAAGGCGGGGGCGCCGAGACGCCCGGCACGGCCGCGAACATGGGCCGGACGCGGAATAGTGCCAGATCCGAGATCTCATCGACGCTTCGCGTTTCGCTCGAAAAAACAAGGTAGCCCACCGGAACGCTCCCGGCGTCGAAGCGCATCACGAAAGGTGGCACCGTACCGGGAGGCATGAAGGAGCG
>Ga0209002_10002020_pt1 | contig 16460 bp, 19 predicted proteins | sample Rifsed16ft2_FD_184010 | JGI IMG/M metagenome (GOLD analysis project Ga0209002, IMG submission 184010) | Soil microbial communities from Rifle, Colorado, USA - sediment 16ft 2 (version 2) | ecosystem: Environmental > Terrestrial > Deep subsurface > Rock core/Sediment | place: Rifle, Colorado...
AGTCCGGTCACCCGGTCGGCGACGCTGTCCCGGGCGGTCAGCACGAGGACCGGGGTCGTCACGCCGCGGGCACGGGCGGTCCGCAACACCGCGACGCCGTCGCGCCCGGGGAGCATGAGGTCGAGGACGACGAGGTCGTAGGGCGGCCCGGCCAGCAACAGCTCCAGGGCCTCGGCGCCGTCGGCCGAGACCTCGACCGTGTGCCCCTCTTCCTCGAGCCCCTGCCGGATGAAGCCCGCGACCTTCCGCTCGTCCTCGACGACCAGGATCCGCATGTCAGCGGCCGCGCCCGCGGACCGGGTCCGACCCCGGCGACGTCAGCGGTCGCGCAGCTTGCGCGCGGCCTCCGCGCGCATCTGCTGCATCGCGCGCGTCTCCTGGTCGGAGTAGCGCTCCTCCCTCCAGGGGTCGGCGTTCATGTGATAGCCGTTCTGCTCCCAGAACCCGGGCGGGTTCACGTCGACGAACTCGAAGCCGCGCAGCCACTTGGCGCTCTTCCAGAAGTAGAGCTTCGGCACGACGAGCCGCATCGGCCCGCCGTGGTCGGGCTCGAGGTCGCGCCCGTTGTGGCGGAGCGCCAGCAGCACGTCGTCCTGCACGAGGTCCGCGAGCGCGATGTTGGTCGTGTAGTCCGGGTCGGCGTGCTGCACGACCCACTGCGCGCCGGGCAGCGGCGTGACGTGCTTCATGATCTCGTGGATCGAGACGCCCTCCCAGACGTTGTCGAGCTTCGACCACCGCGTCACGCAGTGGATGTCCGAGGTGAGCGTCACGCGCGGGAGGCAGCGGAGCTCGTCCCACGTCCACGCCACCTCGCGCTCGACGCGCCCGAAGCACCGGAAGGTCCAGGTCCGGGGGTCGAACCGGGGCGTCAGCCCGTACGTGAGCACCGGCCACTTCGTGGTCAGGGTCTGTCCCGGCGGCACCCGGCCCGCCACGGCAGGATCGGCCTGCTTCATCTGCGCCCTCCGCAGCTTCCAGAGCTCCCACAGCACTTTCGCCACGATGGCCCCACTATACACCGCGCCCGGCGCCACGAGCTTCTTGGGCCGCGTCGCGGCGGAGACATATAATGACGGTAGGACACGTCGCCGGACGGGGAGGGTTCGCCACGAAAGGACACGGCGGATGAACGGGGAACGGAAGCTGGCGTTGTTCATCGACTTCGAGAACATCGCCCGCGGCGTCAAGGAAGCCCAGTACAAGGCCTTCGAGATCAAGCTGGTGCTCGAGCGACTCCTGGAGAAGGGCAAGATCATCGTCCGGCGGGCGTACGCGGACTGGAACCGCTTCACCGAGTACAAGCGCCCGTTCCACGAATGGGCGATCGAGCTGATCGACGTGCCCCAGAGCCGCTACAGCGGCAAGAACTCGGCCGACATCCGGATGGTGGTGGACGCCCTCGACCTCGCCTACGGCAAGACCCACATCGACACCTTCGCGCTCGTCTCGGGCGACTCGGACTTCTCCCCGCTCGTCTCCAAGCTCCGCGAGAACGACCGCTACGTGATCGGCCTCGGCGTGAAGTCGTCGTCCTCCGACCTGCTCGTGGCCAACTGCGACGAGTTCATCTTCTACGAGGACCTCATCCGCGACACGAAGAAGACCAACCTGCTCCGGGGGCTGCCCGAGAAGAAGGCCGAGGCGATGGCGCAGCTCATCGACGCGATCCAGGCGCTGCAGCGCGAGAACAAGGAGACGCTGTGGGGCTCCATGGTCAAGCAGACCATGATCCGGAAGAACCCGGCGTTCAACGAGTCGTACTACGGCTTCTCGACCTTCTCGAAGCTCCTCGAGGAGGCGGCCAAGCAGAAGATCGTCACCCTCGAGCGCGACGAGAAGAGCGGCACGTACGTCATCACCACGCTCACCGAGGAGGGCGGGCGCGCCGCCTAGCCCGCGTTATTCGCGAACCGGTCATCGCGCGAGCCGGGCGGGGCCTGGCGCAGCATCGGGGGCCATCGCGGGGCCCCCCACGCGATCACTCGCCCCAGGGCACGAGCAGCCGGTCGATCGACCACATCCCGGCGCCCCCGATGAGGATCGAGAGCGCCATCGCGATCAGCGCCAGGTTGAACTCCCAGCCGTGCCCCCGCCCGGGCTCCATCGACCAGTTGAGGAAGAAGCCGTGCCGGGCGTGCACCTTGGAGATCGCGACCAGCATGACCACGATCAGCCCGAGCGACGCCGGCCGCGCCAGGAAGCCGAGCAGGAGCGCGAGCCCGCCGAAGCACTCGATGCACGCCGCCAGGACCGTCGCCGCCGGGGGGATGTTCATCTGGCGGAAGCCGGCGATCGTCTGGGCGAGCCCCTTGCCGCCGAACCAGCCGAAGACCTTCTGCGCGCCGTGCGCGAAGAAGATCACGCCGAGTCCGAGCCGGACCACGAGGTGGGATCGCGAGGCGAACGTCCCGAACACGAGCTGGAGCAGGTCGTCCATGGCGCCTCCCTGTCGTGCTATTCTCGCGCCGTGAGCCCGCGCCGAGTGTACACCATCGCCGCCCTGGCGCTCACCCTCGCCGCGCAGGGCGTCGGCCCGGCCGCCGCGCAGATCGAGCTCAGCGCGAGCCCGGCGATGACCAGGGGCCCGGTGCACGCGCCCGTCACGATCGTCGAGTTCTCCGACTACCAGTGACCGTACTGCAAGAGTGTCCAGCGGGCGCTGGACCAGATCCTCAAGGAATACCCGGGCAAGGTCCGCCTCGTCTTCAAGGACCGGCCGCTCGACAGCCACGCGCTGGCGCGCCCGGCCCACGAGGCCGCCCGGTGCGCGGCCGCCGCCGGCAAGTACTGGGCCTACCACGCCCGGCTCTTCGCCGAGCAGCCGAACTTCGAGCGCGCCGCCCTGATCCGGTACGCCGTCGAGCTCGGCCTCGGCCGCGCGGAGTTCACCCGGTGCGTGGACGAGCGCCGCTACGCGGCGGCGGTCGAGGAGGACGTGGCCCAGGCGCGGGCGCTCGGCGTGACCAGCACGCCCACCTTCCTCATCAACCACCGGGCGGTGGTCGGCGCCATCTCGGTGGACGACTTCCGCTGGCTCGTCGACGAGGCCCTGCGGCAGCGGCGCTGATGCCGTGACGGACACCCCCCCGAGCCTGTTCGTGGACGTCGCCGGCCGCCCCTGGCAGGAGCGGCGCCCCGGCATCCACTGGAAGGTGCTCTGGGAGGAGGGCGATCGCCGCGCGGTCCTGATGCGCTACGCGCCGGGGGCCGCCATCCCCCGCCACCGCCACCTCGGCGACGAGCAGATCTTCGTCCTCGAGGGCAGCGTGACCGACGACACCGGCACCTGCACGCGCGGCAACTACGCCCGGCGCCCGCCGGGCTGCGTCCACGCCGTGGTGAGCCCCGGCGGGGCCCTCGTCCTGGCCATCATGACGGGGGGCACCGAGCCCGTCGAGACTGTTGCGCGCGACGCCCGACACAGGTAGTGTAATGACAACTCTGCGAGAGCGAGGACGAGCCAGTGACTGAGCGCGCCGTCAAGCATGTCCGGAAGTTCCTGGGGCAGCGCCTCCGGGCGCTGCGCAAACAGCGGGCCCTCAGCCAGGAGCGGCTCGGCGAGCGGGCCAACCTGTCCGGCAAGTTCATCGGCGAGGTCGAGCGCGGGGAGAAGTCCATCTCGATGGACAGCCTCTACCGCGTGGCCGCCGCCCTGGAGATCCCGCTCCGGGACCTCATGGACGTCGGCGACAAGCACCAGCCGATCCCCACGGAGGAGGCCGAGAAGATCTTCGCGCTCGTCTCGGGACGGCGCCGGCCGGAGGATATCCGGAAGGCGTACAACGTCCTGCGCGCGATGTTCGGTCGGGCCTCGTAGTCCCCGACGGCCGGTGGCCGGCGGCCCCGCCGCCCACCGGCTCCACGCAAGTCCGCCCGGTGTGAGGGTTGCCACGATGACAACGGATCAGGTTTGGCTCGGCATCGGCCTGCTCGGGCAGGCGTTCTTCTCCGGCCGCTTCCTCGTGCAGTGGATCGCCTCGGAGCGCGCCAAGGAGAGCGTGGTGCCCCACGCGTTCTGGTACTTTTCGATCGGCGGCGGGGTCACGCTGCTCGCCTACGCGATCTACCGGCTGGACCCGGTCTTCATCATCGGCCAGGGCGCGGGGCTCTTCGTCTACTCGCGCAACCTCTACTTCATCTTCCGCAAGCCCGAGCGCGTCGCCCACAGGCGACGGCCGGTGTAGAATCGGCGCGACAAAGGAGACTGCCGTGTCCGTGACGATCAACTGGGCCCAGTGCCACACGCGTCCGGTGCTGATGATCCCCGGCCCGACGGAGCTGCCCTGGCCCGTCGTCCAGGCCCTCAACCAGCCGGCCGCCATCCAGTACGACCGCTCGTTCGACGAGGCGGTCCTCGAGCCGACCACGCTGGCGCTGCGCGAGGTGTTCCAGACGCGGGGCGAGGTCCTCCTGATGCCGGGCTCGGGCCGCACCGCCCTCGAGGCGGGCGCGCTCTCGGTGATCGAGCCGGGCGATCGCGTGCTCGTGGTCGGCGCGGGGCAGTTCGGCCTGCTCATGCGCGAGATCATGAACCGCGTCGGCGCGGACTGGACCGAGTTCCCGGTCGAGTGGGGCGCGCGCCTCGACCTCGACCGCCTCCGGCGGGAGGCCGAGCGCCTCCGGCCCAAGGCGATCACGCTCGTGCACAACGAGACCTCGACCGGCACGACGTATCCGGCCGCCGAGGTGGGCACGATCGCCCGCGCGGTGGGCGCGCTGTTCCTGCTCGACACGGTGTCCTCGATCGCCGGGCTCGACGTCCGCACCGACGAGTGGGGCGTGGACCTCAACATGACGGGCTCGCAGAAGTGCCTCGCGGCGCCGCTCGGCCTGGCGCTCGTGGGCGTGAGCCCGCGGGCCTGGGAGGCGATGGAGCGCCGCGCCCGGAAGGCGCAGAGCTACGTCTACGACCTCCTGCGCTGGAAGGAGTGGTGGGTGCCGGTCTCACGCGGCGGCAAGGTGCCCGACGGCGCGCCACGCCGCCAGCCCGTGTCGATCCCGACGCACCTCACCGAGGCGATGCGCGTCGCCGTGCGGCTGATCCTCGAGGAGGGCCTGCCGCACCGCTTCCGCCGCCACGAGGTCGCCGCCGCCGCGCTCCGCCGCGGCCTCGCCGCGATGGGGCTCGAGATGTTCCCCGACGCCTCGATCCTCTCGAACACGGTCTCCTGCGTCCGGACGCCCACGGGCATCGAGCCCGCCGCGGTCGTCGCGCTCATGCGCGAGCGCTACGGCATCCTGATCGGCACGGGCCTGGACCGGATCCGCACGACGACGCTCCGGATCGGCACGATGGGCATCACCGCGAGCCCGCAGTACGTGCTGCCCACGCTCGGCGCGCTCGAGCTGGCGCTGCGCGACCTCGGGGCGAAGGGCGAGCCGGGCGCCGGCGTGGCCGCCGCCCAGGCCGCCTTCGCCGACGCCGCCTAGGCCGTGGCCGCGCCGCTGATCGTCGTTCCCGACGACTTCCCCAGCGTCTTCGAGAAGTCCGCCGCCCACGAGCGGGCCCTGAAGCTCGGCGAGGTCCGCGTCCACACGGCGCGCGGCGCCGACGAGGAGGCCGAGCTGATCCGCCGCATCGGGCTGGCGTCGATCGCGATCAACATCCGCGCGCACGCCCGCTTCACCGACACGGTCATGGCCGCCTGCCGGAACCTCAAGCTGATCTCGATCTGGGGCACCGGCACCGACAACGTCGAGCTGGAAGCCGCGGGGCGTCGCGGCATCACGGTGACGAACACGCCCGGCGTCAACGCGTTCGCGGTCGCCGAGCACACGCTCGCGCTGATGCTCGCCGTCGCGCGCAAGATCCCGCGGATCGACCACGAGATGCGCGGCGGCGCGTGGCCGCGCGAGATGCTGACGCAGCTCCTGGGCAAGACGCTCGGCGTGGTCGGCACCGGCAGGATCGGCGCGCGCGTCGTCGAGCTCGCGCGCGCGTTCGGCATGGACGTGCTCGCCTGGAGCGCGCGCGGGGACGCGCCGGCGATCGCCGCGCTCGGGGCGCGCGCCGTCTCGAAGGACGAGCTCTGCCGCGCGGCCGACGTCGTCTCGCTGCACCTCCGGCTCGGCCCGGACACGCGCGGCTTCCTCGGCCGCCGGGAGTTCGCGCTGATGAAGCCGACCGCGTTCCTCGTCAACACCGGACGCGGGGCGCTCGTCGAGCGCGAGGCGCTGCTGGACGCGCTCACCCGGGGCCGGATCGCCGGCGCCGGGCTCGACGTCTTCCACGAGGAGCCGCTCAAGGCCGACGACCCCCTGCTCCGCCTCCCGAACGTCGTGCTCTCGCCGCACAACGCCGGCCAGACGCCGGAGGTGCTGCGGGACGGCCTGCTGCGGGCCGTCGAGAACGTCGCGGGCTTCCTCCGGGGCGAGCCGACCGACGTCGTCGTCGCCCCGCTCAAGCGCGGGAGGTGAGGACCGCGCGGCCCGTCCGGGCGCTCACCACGGGTGGGTCCTGTACCACTCGTAGATCTCCTCGCCGGTCGTGAACCACACGCCCTTCTGCTTCCGCATGTAGTCGTACACCGCCTCGAAGTACTTGATCCGGTGCGGCACGCCGGAGTTGTACGGGTGGACGGCGAGCGCCATCACGCGCGGGTTCCTCGCCCCCTCGAGGTAGAGCCGGTCGAACTGGTCCCGGCAGCGCTGGAGCCAGGCGCCGGACTCGTGGTGCTGGATGACCATCATCGGGATGTCGTTCAGCTCGATCGAGTACGGCACGGACACGAGCGGACCCGAGGCCGTCCGGATCTCGTAGGGCTGGTCGTCGTTGACCCAGTCGGAGACGTACTCGATCCCCTCGGCGGCGAGCAGGTCGAGCGTCTCCCAGGTCTCGGTGAGGCCGGGGCCGAGCCAGCCCTTCGGCTTCTTGCCGGTGAAGTCGCGGATGCGCTGCACGGCCTCGTGGATGGCCGCCCGCTGGTCGGGCAGCAGGTGCATCGCCCCCTGCTTGACGCCGTGGCCCATGAACTCCCAGCCGGCGTCGAGCATCGCGCGGGCCACCGGCTCGTAGGACGCGCACACGTGCGCGTTGATCGCGGTGGTGGCCCGGATCTTCCGCTTGGCGAGCGCCTCGAGGAGCCGCCAGAAGCCGACGCGCATGCCGTACTCGTGCCACGCCCAGTTGGGCACGTCGGGGACCGTCGCCACGCCCTGGGGGGCGGAGAGGTACTGGCGCGCCACCGGCTTCTCGATGTCCCACTCCTCGATGTTGACGATCGTCCACACGGCGATGCGGGCGCCCTTCGGGAGCTTCCAGGGTCTGCGGGCGACGATGGGCGAGTAGTCGAAGCGTTCGTGCGGGAGCTTCACGGGCACCTCCCTGGTGCGGATGTTCGCGCGCGACTATAGTACAATCCCGCGCCATGAGCGCCCCCCTCGCGATCGACATCCACGCGCACTTCTTCCCCGAGAGCTTCCTCCGCGTCGTCGAGACCGACGGCGCCCGGTTCGGCGGCAGCGTCGACCGGTCGAACCCCAGGGGCCCGGTGCTCGCCGCGGGCGGCGCCCGGACCCCGCCCCTCGACCCGACGTACTACGACGTGGACCGGCGCGTGCGCGCCATGGACCGCGTCGGCGTCGGCGTCCACGCGCTGTCGCTGACCGTGCCGATGGTCTACTGGGCCGACGGCGAGGTCGGCGGCCGCCTCGCGCGGGCCACCAACGACGCGATGGCGCAGGCCCACGCCGCCTACCCCGACCGCTTCGTCGGCTGCGCGACCCTGCCGCTGCAGGACCCGCCGCGCGCCCTCGCCGAGCTCGAGCGCGTGGCGCCGTTGCCGGGGATCCGCGCCGTCTACCTCGGCACGAACATCGCCGGCCGCGACCTGTCGGACCCGGCGTTCGCGCCGATCTTCGCGCGCGCGGAGGCCCTCGGGCTGCCGGTGCTGCTCCATCCGCTCAACACCGTCGGCGGCGGACGGCTGGCGCCGTTCTACCTGAGCAACCTGCTCGGCAACCCCTTCGACACGGCGATCGCCGCCGCGCATCTGATCTTCGGCGGCGTGCTCGACCGCCACCCGCGGCTCCAGGTCCTCCTGCCGCACGCCGGCGGCGCCCTGCCCTACCTCGCGGGGCGGCTCCAGCGCGGCCAGAAGGTGCGGCCGGAGGCGCAGCGCCGGGCGAAGCGGCCCGTCACGGCGTACCTCAAGCGGTTCACGTACGACACGATCAGCCACTCGCCGGAGGCGCTCCGCTGGCTGATCGCCTGCGTGGGCGCCGAGCGCGTGATGCTCGGCAGCGACTTCTGCTTCGACATGGGCTACGAGCGGCCGCGCGACATCGTCACCCGCCAGCTCGGCCTCAAGGCGGCCGCCCAGGCGAAGGTCCTGCGCGGCAACGCCGCGCGTCTGCTCCGGCTCGCCTAGCCGGCGCGACGCCGCTTCGCCGCGCCGATCAGCACGCGACGTCCAGGAAAGTACGCGACCAGCGGCCGTACCGATTCACCTTGATGTCTTTCGCGTCCACGAATCCCGCTGCCCGGAGAGCGCCCTCGGCCGCGCCCAGGAGCGACGCGGCCCGCAGCACGGGCTCCGGCTGCGCCGTCGCCCACGTCGTCGCCTCCGTGAAGTGGCCACTGGCCGCCTGGGCCTGGGCGATCTCGCGAAACGCGCGGCGCCGCTCCCGTGCGTCACCGATCGCGGCCGCACTGTCCCGCGCCGCCGCCACGAAGGATCCCGCCGCCTGGCTCGCGGCGACCTTCCGCATCCGGCAAGCTCGCCAGAACGGATCGCGAAGCGCGGCGGCGATCCGTCGGGCGGCGCGAAAGAGCCGCGCGGCCTCGTCGCGCTGCTCCCGCCTCGCCAGCACCAGCGCCACGTGTCGCTGCGCCTCGATCCGGTCTTCGTCCCCGCCGACACGCGTCAGCGCTTCCCGGGCCCCGTCGAGATACCCGCCCTCCGCGAGGGCTACGGCCAGGTAGCCCTTCCGGCCGAGCGAGCCATCGGTCTTCAGCGCGCCGGCGGCATCGCCGACCGCGGCCTGGGCGATGGCGATCTGCCACCGGATGTGGTGCCGCAGGAACCGATCACCCAGCGCGGCGAGGGACAGCGCGGCGGCAAACTCGCGCATCTGCGCGTGCACCAGGGCCGTCACCATGAGGGCGTAGTTGCGCCCCGGGCTCGCGGGTGCCCCGCGGACGATCGACGCGGCCTGCGCGAGCGTGGCGGCCGCCTCGCTGCGGGCGCCGGCACGGAACCGCGCCAGCGCGATGTCGGCGAGTGCCACGGCCCGCTCGACCTCGGGCGCCAACTCCCCGGCCGTCGCGACCGCGCCCGCTGGATCGCCGGCCTCGGCCTGCGCGACCGCGATGTCCCCGAGCGCGAGCACGCGGGACGCGTCGACGCGGATGGTCCTGGCGATCGCCCGCGCCCGGCCCGTGTCTCCCCGGCGAGCCACCGCCCAGGCGACGTACGCGATGGGCCCGTCGGGGCTGTAGGCGCCGCCGATGTCGCCGGCCGTGGCGAGCGCGCCGTCCACGTCGCCGGCGTCGACCTGGGCGAAGGCCACGCTCATCAGCGCCTCGTCGCGGAACCGGTAGACCAGCGTCGTCGCCTCCTGGCGCGCGGCCGCGAGGTCGCCCCGCTTCAGGAGGACGCGGACCCGGGCAAGGCCGATCGCGCGGGTGAGAACGACGCGAGAATTCTCGTCGGGGATCGCTGGCACCGCCGCGGCCGCCCGCGCGAGCGCTTGGGAGATGTCGGCCGCCGGCGGATCGTCCGACGCATCCACGGGCGACGGGACGACACCGGCAAGCGTCGCCGCCAGGAGCGCCACGAGGACCCGGGCGGCTCGCACGTGGACCATCTCGCGTTGCCCTCCAACCCGACGGACCCCACCAGAGGACGACGGAAGCCGGCAGACGGGACGGCGGTTGAGCCAGGATCGGCCGAAACCCTGCATCATGCGTGTTCGGGCTGCCGCGACTTCCGGGCTTTTCGGCGCTTCAGCGTGGGCAGACCCTTGATCGCCCTGCCCGCCCTCCGCTCGGCCAGGCGCAGCTCGTAGAGGCTCTGGAGGTTGAGCCAGAACTCGGGGCTGGTGCCGAAGAAATGACCGAGGCGCAGGGCGGTATCGCCGGTGATCGCGCGCTGCCCGTTCAGGATTCCGGTCACGCGGTTGGTCGGCACTCCCAGCTGGCGCGCGAGCTCGGCGGCGCTCACCTCGAGCACCCGCAGCTCTTCGGCAAGCTGCTCGCCTGGGTGAATCGCCGCACGTGCCATCTGGCTCTCCCTGGTGATCGTCGACGAGCTCGACGTTGACTGGACCCGCCGAGCCCTCCGGCCATTCGAAACACATCCGCCATTGGTCGTTGATCCGGATGCTGTACTGGCCCTTCCGGCCACCGCGGAGCGCCTCGAGCCGGTTGCCCGGCAAGGCGGCCAAGTCCCCCAGTGAAACGGCGCATCGAGACGATCGAGCTTCAGCTGCGCCGCCCGCCCGACGCCCGAAAAGGCCTTGATTCGCTTGCCGGCCGCGAAGTCCCGGGTTCGCGTGTCCCGGTAGCCGAGGATCATTGCTTATCCTGGACGCCCGGATGTGTTACGTCAAGCGTAACGCTCGGCCCGTCGCCCGTCGTAGCTCGAGCGCTCGGTATCGTTCTACGAGGAGCAGGTCGCGGGGATCCTCGCCGAGCGCGAGCGGATTCGAACCCCTACTGGTGTCCTCCCTGGCCGTAGACCTCGGGGTTCGCGCAGTTCGGCGGGCGCCGGCCCGCGAGCACCGCCAGGATGTTGTCCACGACGACGTCGGCCATCCGCGCGCGCAGCTCCACCTCGGCGCTGCCGATGTGCGGCGTGAGCACGACGTTGGGCAGCGCCAGGAGGCGGGGGTCGACGCGCGGCTCGTGCTCGAAGACGTCGAGCGCCGCGCCCGCGAGCCGGCCCGCGGCAAGCGCGACCGCCAGCGCCGCCTCGTCCACCACGGGGCCCCGCGAGGTGTTGATCAGGTAGGCCGTGGGCTTCATGCGCTGGAGCTCGGGCGCGCCCACGAGGTGGCGCGTCGCCGGCCCGAGCGGCACGTGCACGGACACGTAGTCCGCCTCCGCGAGCAGCACGGGCAGCGGGACCCGCACGAGGCCGAGCGCCGCCTCCTCGGGTGGCGCGAGCGGGCGCGGGTCCGCGTAGAGCACGCGCATGCCGAAGCCGCGCGCGCGGCGCGCGACGGCCTGGCCCACCCGCCCGCAGCCCAGCAGGCCGAGCGTCCGGCCGGACACGCCCAGCCCCTCGAGGCGGCACGACTGGGCGCCCGGGAACACATTGGCGCGCACCAGCCCGTCCGCCTCGACCACGCGCCGGCCCACCGCGAGCAGGAGCGCCCACGCGAGGTCGGCGGTCGCCTCGGTGACCATCGGCGGGATCGTCGTCACCGGGATTCCCCGCGCGGTCGCGGCGGCGACGTCGACCTGCTCCGGCGTGATCGTCATCGTCGCGACCACGCGGAGCGCCGCGCCGGCGGCGATCACCCCGGCGTCCACCGTGTCCTGGACGAGGCAGAACAGGACGTGGACCTCGCGCACCGCCCGGGCGAGCGCGGCGCGGTCGAGGATGTGGAGCGGGTCGGGGTGGCACTCGACGTCGGCGCCGGCGCGCAGGCGATCGAGCGCCCCGCGGGCAACCGGCTGGGTGACGAAGACGCGCGGGCGCGTCAGCGGATCCAGCGCACGAGCCCGGTCACGCCGTCGACCGCGACCGTGGCGCCCTCCGGGATGCGCCGCGTGGCGTCGCCCACACCGAGGACCGCCGGGATGCCGCGCTCGCGCGCGAGCGCGGCGAGGTGCGAGGTGCTCCCGCCGAGCTCGGCGACGACGCCCGCGACGCGCGGCAGCACCGCGGTCAGCGCGGGGCCGGCGACCTGGGTGACGAGGACGTCGCCGAGCTTCACGTGCTCGAGGTCGTGCTCGTGGACGACGACGCACGCCGGGCCGGTGCCCCAGCCCACGCCCGCCGGCTGGCCGCGAAGCGCCGGGTGGCGGAGCCAGACCTCGTCGACGTCGAAGCCCGTCTCGACCCGCAGCGCCCGGGCCTGGAGGATGTGGAAGCCGGCCGCGTCCGTCGCCCACTCGACCTCGACGGGCCCGCCCAGGATCGCCTCGGCCTCGAGGACGAGCCGCGCGAGGGCCACGGCCTCGTCCGGCTCGAGGCAGGGGGCGTCCACCAGCCCGGGCTCGACGGCCTCGGGTCGCGCGCCGCCGTCGGGCGCGTACGCGACGCGCCGGTCCTTGCGCCCGGGCTCCACGCTCTCGAGCGTCGCGTCGCGCGCAAGGACCCAGCGGTCGGGGACGACCTCCCCCTGCGCGACGGCCGAGCCGAGCCCCCATGTGCCGGTCAGCAGCACCGCGCCGTCCGCGGTCCGGCTGTGCGCGCCGCCCGCCGCGCGCGCGGCGACCATGCGCTGGACGAGGACCGCCATCGCCGTGCGCGCCGGGTCCACGGCGTGCGCCTGCATGTACCGGAGCGCCCGCGTGGCCCACAGGCTCGCCCAGCAGGCGCGCACCGCCGTCGCGCCGTCGGCCTCGCCCGTCACGCCGAGGAAGGTGTCGAACTGGCCGGCGAAGGAGGCACCGGGCGCGTCCTCCCGGAGCGCCGAGGAGCGCACCGCGACCGGCGACGCCGGCGGCGCGCCGGCCCAGGCGGCGAGGTCCCGGAGCGCGTCGGCGACGGCCGGCGCCAGCGGGGCGCGGAGGAAGCCGAGCCTCACGTCGAGCGCGAGCCGGCGCGCCTCGAAGCCCTCCGCCGCGGCCACGCGGCCCGCCGCGGCCGCCGCCCCCGCCGCGCCGAGCTGGGCGTGATAGGCGTCGGCGGTCAGGCAGCGCGCGTCGGGCACGGGCAGGCCCGCGCGCTCCAGGCGCGCGAGCGTCGCCGCCTTCGGCCCGACCCGCGCGGCGTCGAGCGCGTCGCCATCGGCGAGCGGGACCACGAGGCGCGACGTCGACTCAGGCGCCGGGGCCAATGACGAGCCTCAGGATCGCGCCCGGCGCGCGCTCGTAGTCCTCGAAAGCGGCCGCGACGCGCTCGAGCGGATAGGTCGCGGTGATGAACCCCTCGAGGTCCACGGCGCCGCCCGCGACCAGCGCGATCGCGGGCCCGACATCCTCGGGCGTGAGCGCGCGCGAGCCGTAGAGGGTGAGCTCCTTGAAGTACAGCGGGTACGTGGTGAAGTCGGGCACCGGGCGGTGGCTGATCCCGTAGACGAGCAGCGTGCCGCCCGGGGCGAGCATCTCGAGCGCGGGGGCCAGGAGTGCCGGCGCCCCGGCGGCGTCGATCACGACGTCGGCGCCGCGGCCCGCCGTCGCCGCGCGCACCGCGGCGACGAGGTCTTCCTGCGAGGCGTCCACGACCGCGTCCGCCTTCATCCGGCGCGCGAGCGCGAGCTTGGCGGGGCTGCGGGACACGGCGATGACCGGGCCCGCGCCGGCGAGCTTGGCGAGCTGCGTGTGCAGGAGCCCCGCGGCGCCCTGTCCGAGCACCACGACGGACTCGCCCGCGCCGATGCGCGCGCGCACCTGGGCGTGGCGCACCGTCGCCAGCGTCTCGATCAGCGTCGCCGTCGCGAGCGCCAGGTGGTCGGGCAGCGGGTAGAGGTACGCCTCCGGCAGCACGACGTGCTCGGCGAGCGAGCCGTCCATCTCGCGGCCGAAGAGCCCGGCGTTGCGGCAGAGGTTGCCCCGGCCCCGGGCGCAGCTGTCGCACGCGCCGCACGCGATGATCGGGTTCAGGATCACGCGCTGGCCCGCGCGCAGGGAGGCGACGCCGGGGCCCACGGCCTCGACCACGCCCGCGGCCTCGTGCCCCATGACGCGCGGCAGCCGCACGCCGGGATGCCGGCCCGTGTAGATCTCGAGGTCGGTGTGGCAGACCGCGGTCGCCGCGACGCGCACGAGCGCCTCGCCCGCGCGGGCGACCGGCGTCGGGCGCGCCACCAGCTCGAGGCGTCGGGGCGCCGTGAGCACCGCCGCGCGCGTCAGGTGGTCCATTCGAGCGCCGGCTTCGCCGGCGCACTCCCGTTCGTCGGCATGTGCGGTCCCGCTGGGGGGTGTCGCGGGGAGCGGCGGCGCTCCCCCCGACCTCCGGTCAGATGACGACCGTGATCTCCTCGACCGGGAAGCTCGAGATGATCTCGGTCTTGTCCGCGTGGACGATCAGCATCTCCTCGATCCGCACGCCCCACTCGTACTTCTTGCCGTGCTGCGTCTCCAGCGCGAAGACCATGCCCGGCTTGATCTCGAGCGGGTGGTCGAGCGACCAGATGCGGGAGATGACCGGCTGGTCGTACTGCGCGAGCCCGAGGCCGTGGCCCCACAGGTTCGCGGCCGCCTGGTCCTCTTCCTCGTAGCCCCACGCTTCCTTCGCCGACGGCCACTTGAGCGCGATGTCGCGCGTGGTCACGCCGGGGCGCACGGCGTTGATCGAGTCGTAGAGCCACTTGAGCGCGGTCGCGTAGTAGTCCTTCATCTCCTGCGTCGGCTGCTTGCCCACGCAGTAGGTGCGGTAGTAGCAGGACTTGTAGCCGTTCCAGGTGAGCGCCGCGAGGTCCATGAAGACGATCTCGCCCGGCTTGATGATCCGGTCGGAGAAGTTGCGCCAGTTGGGCCAGGTGTTCGGGCCCGACGACACGATCACGTCCTCGACGTCCTCCATGCCCGGGATGTTGTAGAGGAACTCCATGATGTGCGCGGTCACCTGGTTCTCGGTGAGGCCCGGCTTGAGGAAGCGCATGGTCTCCCAGTGCGCGGCGTCGCCGATCGCGCCCACGATGCGCAGGCACTCCTGCTCGTCCACGTTCTTGATCGCGCGCGCCTCCATCATGGGCGTCATGCCGTCGGCCCACGTGAGCTTCGCCTGCTGGAAGGCCTGGAGCATGTTGATGTCGATGAAGTCCACGCCGAGCGTCTGGTCGGCGACCCCGAAGCGCTTCATCTCCTTGACGATCGCGTCGGTGAATTTCTTGACCTGCTGGCTGGACGCCGGGCCGGCCGCGCCCTTGATCCACGCGTACGACCAGCGGATGTTCTCCTCCGGGATCCACGGCGAGTGGCGCTGGATCTGGAACCCGATGTCGCCCTGCTCGAACAGCACCGGCGCGCCGTCGCCGCACAGGAGCGCGTAGCGGAGGCCGGGCTTCAGGCGGTTCCAGCCGGGCGTCAGCGTGCTGGTCACGTAGCGGACGTTCTCGTCGTACATCAGGAGCAGCGCGCCCAGGTTGTGGGCCTTCATGCGCTCGCGCGCGCGCTCCAGGCGGTACGTGCGCAGCCGGTCCCAGTTGATGCGCTGCTGCCAGTCCACGCCGACCATGCCGAAGTTGCCCATGTCTGTCCTCTCTCTGGATGGTGATGGCCACCGTCAGGGCGTCCCCGCGCAACCCGCGATGCTCCGGCAGGCCCTACCGCGGCTTCCAGCCGGCCGGCGCACGCACCGTCGAGAGGTCCACGGAGGCGATGTTCTCCTTCGTCACCGAGAGGATCGGCGTGTACAGGAGCTTCGGGACCTGGCGCTTCTCGAGGATGTTGATCGCCGCGCGGACCGCCCAGCGCCCCATCGTGACGGGCTGCTGGACGACGGCCTGCGTGACGACGCCCTCGCGGACCAGCCGCTCGGTGTCGGGCTGGAAGTCGGCGGTCACGATCATCACCTTGCCCGCCTTGCCCGCGGCCTTGAGCGCCTGGGCCGCGCCGATCGCGACGAAGTCGGCCGAGTTGTAGACGGCGTCGATCTGCGGGAACGTCTGGAGGAAGTCCTCCATGTTCTTCAGGCCCTGGTCGGGCGTGTTGAGCGAGTGGCGCTCGCCGAGGATCTTGATGCCGGGCGAGTGCTTCTCGATCCACGCCCGGAAGGCCTTGGCGCGGATCTCGAACGCCGAGGCGCCGGCCACGCCCGACTGCATCACCACGCTGCCCTTCTTCAGGCGCTCGTGGAGGTACTTCGCCATCGTCTCGCCGATCACGTTGTCGTCCGAGCGGACGCGGATGGCGACCTTCTCGTTGTTGGTCATCACGTTGACGTTGACCACGGGGATCCCCGCGGCGACCGCGCGGTCCACCACCGGCACCGTGCCCGGCCCGCTCACCGCCACGAGGCAGATCGCGTCCACCTTGCTCGCGATCAGGTCCTCGAGCTGGGCGATCTGCTTGTCCAGGAACTGGTAGCCGCCCGCGTCGTGCAGGATCACCTTCGCGCCGAGCCGCTCCGCCTCGTCCACGTAGCCATAGGCCTGCCCGAGGAAGTGCGGGTTCGTGAGCTGCGGCACCAGCACGCCGATCGTGTACCCCTTCGCCGGCTTGGCCGGCCGCGGGTAGGCCTCGTCGCCCGCCGCCCCGGCCAGCGTCACCCCGACCAGCAGCACCCCCAACGCCAGCAGAATCCGTCGCATGGTTCCCTCCTTCACGCATTTCACCGCACGCCTCGCCCGGCCCGGCCATCTCATCGCTCGGCTCGCCGCGCGACGCGGCTCACCTCGCC
>Ga0209002_10002021_pt1 | contig 16457 bp, 12 predicted proteins | sample Rifsed16ft2_FD_184010 | JGI IMG/M metagenome (GOLD analysis project Ga0209002, IMG submission 184010) | Soil microbial communities from Rifle, Colorado, USA - sediment 16ft 2 (version 2) | ecosystem: Environmental > Terrestrial > Deep subsurface > Rock core/Sediment | place: Rifle, Colorado...
CCAAACGCTGTCAGGGGAGGTGGTTATTTTGAAAACAGCCGCGAAGTTATTAACGGTATTATTTTGTTTGTCCCTTATTTTTCTTGCTTATCAATCCCGGGCCTCATCACCGGGCAAGGAAGAGGTAATAAAAGAGCGGTGGGAACATTACGCGACCGATGAGGATGAAGCCGATTATTTTTTTAATCCCGATACCATACAGCATTTGAAAGGCGGGTTTGTCAGCGTGTGGGTACGGGCAATCTATTCAGAGAAGAACCCGAAATATAGTGAAGCGAAGTTCCTGTGGGAAATTAATTGTACGAAAAAGAAGATGCGCGGGCTGAAGGCAAATGCGAAAAAGAAGGACGGCACTTCGGCAAATATCACAGAATCTTCCGATTGGTCGGTTATTCCCTTCGGGTCAACCGCTGAAACTCTCTATGAGAAAGTGTGCGGGAAAAAGAGTAAAAAGACCCCGTAGGGCCAGGTTTTTCTTGTCGAGGATCAGCTTTTCCAGAACCCCCTGCATCCCGAGAACAGGGACACGCACAAGCATGCGTGAAAAACCATTATCAGACCACTAAGCCAAAACAGCACAGCGCAGCAAAGCGGAGCGTAAGTGCTGCGGGTGGGTAAGACGATCAATCAAGGCTTATATTACCATGGCATGCCTGCGTGGACCTGTGAACGGCGGTGCAGAAAAAAGAAACTGGATCATGAACTTCCAGGAGACTTACTGGTTTGATCAGGATCCTTATTTTTTTGGGCGGCTCATCGCTCAGCCGCCTCTGCATGCCCGATAGAGTACTTGTTTTTCAATAGGTATCTCGCATTCTGAAGAAGCATTATTGTATTCGACCTTCGGAGGGGGCATGCTCAACGACGGCCTTCGCGTCAGAGCCGCCCGGCACAGGGGAACGTCAGAAGCATTGACCTTGTGCTTTTTCCCAAAATCCGCTGCACCCCGGTCTTCGCCAACGAATAACCGATGATAGGCATGGAAACCTTAACCTGTCAGGCTGATGAAATATTTAGCATAATAATAAAAAAACCATTGCCTCCGGCGTTCTCTTGGAGTAATATGCAAGGCTTGTTATCAAAAGGAAGCTTTGCTTCATTCGAGGGGGAACATGCTGCAGGTCACGAACATAGAAAAGAATTACGGCAAACAGACGCTCTTCGACGGCGTCAGCTTTACCATCAACCCGCGCGAGCGCGTGGGCCTTGTCGGCAGGAACGGCCACGGCAAGTCAACGCTCTTTCGCATGATCCTGGGAGAAGAACGGCAGGACTCCGGAACGATCACCGTGCCTTCGGGATACACCATCGGCCACCTGTCCCAGCACATTCACTTTACGGAAGATACGGTCCTCAAAGAGGCTTGCCTGGCCCTTCCGGTGAACGAAGACTACCTCGACGAGACGTACAAGGCGGAGGCCATCCTGCATGGTCTCGGGTTCACGAACGATGACTTTGACCGCTCGCCCTCGTCGCTGTCCGGTGGTTACCAGGTGCGCCTGAACCTTGCCAAGGTGCTCGTGTCGGAGCCGAACCTCCTGCTGCTCGACGAGCCCACGAACTACCTCGACATCATCTCGGTCCGCTGGCTCACCCAGTTCCTGCGCGCCTGGAGGAACGAGCTGATCATAATCACCCATGACCGGGACTTTATGGACGGCGTCACCACCCACACCATGATAATCCACCGCTGCAAGATGAAAAAGATCGCGGGGGGCACGCAGAAGCTCTACGACCAGCTCCTTGTGGAAGAGGAGATCCACGAAAAGACGCGGCAGAACGACGAGAAAAAGCGCAAAGAGGTCGAGCAGTTCATCAACCGCTTCAGGGCCCAGGCGACCAAGGCAAGCGCGGTCCAGTCCCGCATCAAGGCGCTCGCTCGCCACGAAAAGCTTGAAAAGCTCGATGAGATCAGGAGTCTCGACTTTTCCTTCCGGTCGGCGCCCTTCTCCGCCAAGTGGCTCCTGAACGCGGAAGATATTTCCTTCTCTTTCTCGGGCAATGGGCCGAAGCTGATCGACGAGCTGAGTGTCGCCGTGGGCAAGAAGGACCGCATCGCCGTGATCGGTAAGAACGGCAAGGGCAAGACCACGCTGCTGAACCTGCTCTCGAACGAGCTTTCCCCCACATCCGGCGAGGTGAGACTGCATCCCAATGTCAAGCTGGCATATTTCGGCCAGACGAACATCAACCGCCTGAACCCCGCCATGACGGTGCTGCAGGAGATCATGGCCGTGCATCCGGAACACAACCACGGCATGGCGCGCGCCATCTGCGGGGCCATGATGTTCGAAGGGGACAACGCGCTCAAGAAGGTGAGCGTGCTGTCCGGGGGAGAGAAGAGCCGCGTGCTGCTGGGCAAGCTTCTGGTCTCGCCGGCCAACCTGCTGCTGCTTGACGAACCCACGAACCACCTCGACATGGAATCCATCGACTCGCTCGTCGAGGCCATCGAGGTCTTCGACGGCGCGGTCATCATCGTGACCCATAGCGAGATGATCCTGAACGCCGTGGCCACGAAGCTGATCGTGTACGACAACGGGATTGTCAGCGTGTTCGACGGCACATATCAGGAATTCCTCGAACGGATAGGTTGGAACGACGAGGGAGGCGTGCGCGTAAAAAAGGCAAAAAAGCAGGGCAACAACAAGGGCCTGAGCAGAAAAGACCTCAGCAAACCGCGTATTGAGAGTGTTTCTGACAGATCAAGGGTCCATGGCATGACTGCGGTCATCGAGGAAGAGGTCGCGGCCCGATAAGGGCTTCTATTACAAGGCACCGTATAATGAATAAGGATCGGGGACCCAGACAAACCCTTTTCAGTAAATTCACGATCCCTTTTCTTTTTTTGCAGTCCTGATTTGTAAATCCTCCTTGCCTTTTACTCCCGTTTATACTATCTTTTCAATCAAGATGCAAAGAGCGCGAAATTTCAAGGCTGAAAGTTAACTCCTTGTTTTTTTCGTGCACTCCGGTCCCCTCGTGAGAAGTCAGGATTTCCCAGGGGTACGGTTGCGGTAAATTTCATTTCCTGTTCGGCAGACAATTATTCTGGAAGGTGCTGGATTTTCGGAGCTGATCACATGAAAAAATATTTCGAATTCGCGAAATACCGCACCAGCTACAAGCAGGAGACCCTTGCCGGGCTTACGACCTTCCTCACCATGGCCTATATCATCATCGTGAACCCGGCGATCCTCGAGGCGGCCGGCATTCCGAAAGGTCCTTCGACCACGGCCACCATTCTGGCCGCGGTGTTCGGCACGCTGATGATGGGCTTCTACGCCAGACGCCCGTTCGCAATCGCTCCCTACATGGGAGAGAATGCCTTTATCGCCTTCACCGTCGTCAAGGTCCTCGGATATTCCTGGCAGATGGCCCTGGGCGCTATCTTTATTGCCGGGGCGGTCTTTACGGTCCTGACGGTTTCGAAGATACGTGGCTGGCTTGCCAGCACCATCCCGCTGTCGCTGAAATACAGTTTCGCCGTCGGCATCGGCCTGTTCCTGGCTTTCATCGGGCTGAACGAAACAGGGATCGTCTCGATCGGGGTCCCGGGCGCTCCGGTAACGCTGGGAAGACTTTCCCAACCATCGGTACTGCTCGCCGTGCTCGGGTTTTTCATCATGGTGTTGCTCATCATAAAAAAGGTCAGGGGCGCCATCCTTTCAGGCATCCTTGCTACAACGTTCATCTCTATTATCCTCGGGGTCAGCCCGGCCCCTCACGCGCTGGTGAGCCTGCCTCCGGATCCGGGTCCGATATTGATGCAGCTGGATATCGCAGGGGCGCTGAGTCTCAAAAACCTGCCGATCGTCCTGATCATCTTTGTTATGGCATTTGTGGACACGGTCGGGACATTGATCGGTCTTTCCGCGAGGGGAGGATTTTTGGACGGGAAGGGGAACCTTCCGGAAATAGAAAAGCCGATGCTGGCCGATGCCGTGGCCAATCTGGTAGCGCCGGTACTCGGCACGACGACGACCGGGGCATTTATCGAATCAGCGGCCGGAATCGAAGAGGGGGGAAGGACCGGGTTTACTTCGGTCGTCGTGGCAGGCCTTTTTCTGCTCTCCCTGTTCTTTGCCCCGGTCCTTACCGCGGTTCCACAGCACGCGTACGGGGCCGCCCTGGTCGTCATCGGCGTCTTCATGATAGGCCCGATCATCAGGATAGACTTTACGGACTACACGGAACTGGTCCCTGCCTTTCTCACGATCGTGCTGATGGGCTTTACGTTCAATATTGGTGTCGGAATGACTGCCGGCCTGCTCGCCTATCCGCTGCTCAAAACATTCGCCGGTAAACGCCGGCAGGTTTCGGGCGGCATGTGGATCTTCGCTGCGTTGTCTCTCCTGTTCTATGTTTTTTATCCGTATAAATAAGGGATCATCTCCAAAATGAGAGGGCGCGCCCTCAGATTCAGTTCGGAGTTCCCCCGATACGAGTATTCGAGGGCAGGCTGGGTTCGGAGTGGTGAGTGAAAAAAACAAGCATCGTGATTATCTATGATGATCGTGATTGTTTTTCTGCACCGCCGTACACAGGTCCCCGTCCCGTCAAGGCGGGATTCACGAAATGCAGAGGTTCTGGAAAAGCAAAAGATTCAAACGATTTTGGATTTGCCCCTGCGTTCGAAAGAACACGGGAAATCCCTTCCGTTCTATTCATTTTCGTTCATACAAACCTATGAGCTCCGCCTTGTCGAGGATGTGCCCTTTCATGGCAGCCTCGAGAGCGGCCCTGGTTGCGTCCGGTCCGAGGGTCAGCGCGGTGTCGAGGGCATAAAGCTTGAAGAAATAACGATGCGTGCCTGATGGCGGACAGGGGCCTCCGTAGCCGCGATTCCCGAAATCGTTCATTCCCTGTGCTGCGCCTGTCGGGATGGACTGTTCCTTAATCTCTCTCGTTCCCGGATCGATGTTCCACGCAACCCAGTGTACCCAGGTGCCGCGCGGCGCATCAGGGTCATCGACGATCAATGCGAGGGACTTTGCCCCGGCTGGAATATTTTCGATCGTAAGAGGGGGATTCACATCTGCGCCGTCGCATGTGTATTTTGAAGGCAGGTATGCGTTATTTTTGAATGCCGAACTCGTTATCTTTATCCCAGCCATGTCTATCGCCTCCGTATCAAAGCGTACACGAATAATAAACACACCACAACGACCCCGACACGACGAAACTCATAATTGAATCTCCTTGCAGTCCCGCTCCGGCGGGACAGGAAATCCCGATTCTTAAGGTAAGAACATAATCGTATCAAGCTACGGGGAATGCGCTCACTCCAGAATTCAATATATCCACCTCGGCTCAGGAAATTCACATTTTTAGCCTAACATATTTTTTGACTGATGTCTAATTACGCGAGGAAATCGTAAATATGATCACTTAGCAGGATATGAAAAAGTCGGGAACAATTCGGACATACTACTTAAGTGTCCATCATCTTTGAGGTTGCTAAAGGGGGGGACGCCAGCGCGTCTTCAAGGCCAAATACTCCTTAGAGACGCGCGGGCGTCGGGGGGGTATGTTATGCGGCCATTGCAACATCCGCCGTATCTTTTATCTGGAAGCGACCGACGGTTTCGCGAAGCTTCTTGGACTGTGTTGCAAGCTGGTCTGCCGAGGCGGAAAGCTCCGTTGAGCCTGAAGCATTCTGCTGGATCATGTCGCGTATTCGCTCGATGGACTTTACGACCTGTTCAACGCCGGCGGACTGCTCTTCAGACGAGGCGCTGATATTTTGCGTCAGATCGTTCAGCGTGGAAATGGCCTTGATGATCTGATCGCCTCCTGCCGATTGTTCGCTCGTGGCGATCCCGATCTCAGCGCTGTACTTGGCCACTTCTTCGACGGATTCCTCGATATGCGCGAGCGTGGACGCCACTTCTTTGCGGCCCTGGTCGAGCTCGTTCTGGACGCTCTGAAGGCTGGTATCCATGTGTTTGACGGCATTCTGCGCTTCTTTCTGAATGCCCCTGATGAGGTCGTTGATCTCCTTTGTGGAGACGGCAGAGCGCTCGGCAAGTTTGCGGACCTCATCCGCAACCACGGCAAAGCCGAGGCCCTGGTCACCCGCTTTTGCCGCCTCGATTGCCGCGTTGAGTGCGAGGAGGTTCGTCTGCTCGGCGATATCATCGATCACCTCAACGATGCGGCCGATGTCTTCTATCCTGACACTCAGGGTGCTGACGGTGTCCGCAACCCGGGTAATGGCGCTATTGATCTCCTCCATTCCTGCGGCGGATTTGTTCACCGCAAGCCTGCCCTTGACCACGGCATCGCGGGATTTTTGTGAGATATCGACGAGCCGTTTTACGTTTTCCGCAACGCGCTTAATGGACACGATCATCTGTTCGATGGAGGAGGACGTTTCGTTCACTGAAGACGCCTGTGACATGGTGTTTTTGGCCACGCTCGACGTGTTTGCCGCCATCTCGTGCATGGTGGCGGTTATCTCTTCGATCGCCGCGGCCGCGCTTTCATTGTTCTTGGAAGCCTCTTCAGCCATGGAAGCAAGCTGGCCGCTGGCGGCGGAAATTTCCTGTGAGTTTTGGCGTACGCGCGACACGATATTCTGCAGGCCGGACATCATTTTCTGGAATGACTCGCCGAGGTAGTCGTGCTCAGACCGCCTCGTCACTTCCCTGCGGAGCTCGCCCTGCGATATTTCGCCGGCGGTTTCTCCGATGTTCTTCAGATACCCTGACATATCTCCGAAGCTTTCCATGAGTTTGCCGATCTCATCATGCGACGAGACCTCTATCTTCTGGAAGATCTCTCCCTGCGCGATCCGCCTTGAAAGCTCGGTCAGTTTTGCGATCGGGCCGAGGATGATCTTTTTCGATGAGGCATAGAGTGCCCCTCCGAGCAGGAACGCAACGACGAGATTTACGGCAAGAATATATGAGACGGTCATGGTGATCTGACGGTTGATCTTATGATCTGACATGCCCATGGTGATAGTGCCGAGGACATCCCCCTCTATCACTATCGGAACGGCATAGTCCACCACGATGCCGGATTTTTTGATCGCCGCGATAAGTTCCGGCAGCTCGCTGTTCTTGGGCGCTGTCGCTACGGCGGCCTTGAGCCCGGGTACCTGATAGTTGATGCTTGCATAAAGAGAGGTAAGCACCTTTCCATCCGCGTCCTGGACCGTGGCGTATGCCACTTCGGGGTCCTTCGTAATATCTTTGACGATAGCATCCAGCTGGATATAGTCTTTCATGATGAGCGGGTCCTTGCTGAGCTTCGCTATGTAAGAACCAAGGCTTTGACCCTTGTCGAGGAGGGACTGCTTGAGCATCTTTCGCTCATTCTGCGCAATGAAGGCGCTCGCCGCGAAAGCGGTGATAACCATGATGACAAACATCACGCTCAAAAATTTGAACTGGATACTCTCGGTGAACTTTTTTTTGAATCTGAACATACGCACCTCCACCCCGCCTTCTGCATACCCCTATTCGATCACCCGGGTCGCCGCCTTCAGGAAAGCCGGCGGGACATCAATATGTCCTGCTTTTGCCGCTTTCATGTTTACGATCACATCGAGCTTCTTCAATAATGAATACAGTTGCGACACCCGCAAATAATCTCCCCATGGTTCTCATTTTTCTTCCATTTTTATTATGCAATGGATTGCATCCAGGTTTTTTATTAACACATCATCATATTAAAGCAAAACGTTTGCCATTGTATTTTTTCGTCAATATACAACATGTTAGCATTTTGCGCGATATGAGAGCATGTCGATTTCTGAACGGGATATCGTTTAATATTCCTATGAGTATGGACCTAACAAATTGAAAAACATAAGTTATCACAGTGTTGTATTTTGGACTGTCTTAACACGTGTTAGCCTGACAGAAGCCTCGTTTTGCCCTTTCCTCGCACATATGCGGGGTTCTTATGGCCTTGATAATCGCAGCGGGGGGCTGATAAACCTGTTCTTTTCTATCTGTGCAATGATATGCGCGGACCACCCCGCTACCCTGCCTGCCGCGAATATCGGCGCACAGAGCCCGGTCGGCACGCCGAGCATATGGAGTATCTGGCCGGCGTAGAGGTCAAGATTGCAGCGCAGACCTTTTTCCCTGAGCATGATCTCCTCTATTTTTTCGCAAAGGGTATGCCGGCCATTATCACCCATTTGATCTGCAAGCCGCTTACTCAGTTTTTTCATGATCCGTGCTCGTGCATCACCCTGTTTATGAACCCCCTGGCCAAATCCCATGATACGTTCTTTTCCCGCGAGTGCGAGCCTGATCCATTCCTCCGCCCGGCCTGTTTCCTTGATCTCCAGCAACCTCCGCAAGGCCTCTTCATTCGCGGCCCCGTGCTGTCTTCTCTTGAGCGAACCGATCTCGGCGGTGATCGCCGAATGATAATCCGTGAACGAGGATGCGGCAACCCGGGCCGCAAGGCTTGAGACACCAGACTCGCGTTCTGCATACAGAATGAACACGGCGTCAAGGGCGGTTACCGCATCCTCATCCGGGCCATAACCTGAGAGCATGTAAAGAAAATTTCGCGCGTGACCAAACTGTCGCATCGGGCTTATCGGCTCCTGGCGCTGCGATATCCGATAGCTCGCTGCGATTACCGTCGGCAGCTTTGCGATCGTTCTTACCGCTTTTCTCAGAAGCGCTTTTTTCGAATTGTCCTTTGCCTCCGGGTCAACAATGCCCAGGAACGCCATGGCGGTCTGCAGGACGTCCATCAGGTGCGCCTTCGGCGATCTCTGCTTGAATATTTCTCCTGATTCAGCCGGAAGCTCCCTGCTTTCTGCAAGGTTATTTGAAAAGTCCTGGAGTTCCCCGGCGTCCGGGAGTGTCCCGAACAGCAAAAGATAGCAAACCTCTTCATACGTTGATCGTTGCGAGAGCACCTGGATATCATGCCCGCGATATGCAATGTTGCGGTTTTTCGGCCGTATATCGCTTGTCGATGTTATGGCGGTGCGGTATTCGCAATCAGGATAGTAAAGAACGCTCATATCACCATCCTCACATCCAAGGTGATTTATCGGTTACTCTTCTGTTTTCGGTCAGGACTCGGGCTGATGTCGATTATCTTGGGTGATGACCGGATTGGCGAGGAACTCGCGTCCTTTGCCAGGTCCGCCGTTCTGTGGGGTCTGTGATGAGAATCACCGCCGCCGGTCAGGGGAGCTAAACGATTTTTTGCCTCCAGCAGAACGCGAGCTTGACGCGCTTCACCTGCGTCCCGGCGACGCTGCATTTTTTCATCTTCAACGTCTTTATCGGCGGAAAGCACATAGCCAATCTGATTATACCGGCGCAGCGCCGCAGTGTCTTTGCTCAGTGCAAGCCGCCCAGCAGACATTTCGGCTGCTAAACGCAGAGTACTCTCAAAGTCCCTTTCTATATATTGCTGGTTGGTTATTTCTCCGTCCTGAAGGTATCCGATCATTGGCTTTGCCATGATAGACTGATGACGCACAAAGGATGTCAGCATACGCATTGGTATCAAGCGATAACCGCCCGGTCCTTCAAGAACAAGCGGCGCTACCATGATGTCGTTCCAGATATAATCGGCACGCCGCAAGTAGCGGGTGCGCTCGATGAACGACTGGTAATTCGAACCCGTGGTCGTTCCGTGCAATGACACATAGACCGGAACAATCAAGTCATGATAGAGAAACTTCTGGTGAAGCTCCGGCAAACTATCTGCCTTGATAGCGCAGCGATATTCCTCATCACGGCCGATATGCGTAGGGCAGATGTCGCAGGCAATACAGCGATTGATGCGTTGACCGGTCAAATTGACCACGGTTGAATGCATGTCGGGCTTGAACCGTGCCACAAGTCGGTCTACCTCGCGTGCCCCGATATTGTCTGAGTCATGTAATATGAGGAAAAGAGTTTTCGGCTTATCATGCAGCCTGTGTCCGGACCGTATCTGCTTCAACACCCGCGAAATACGCCGTCCGGTTCCCATGGACGTATCAATGCCGTATGCATCTTTATGCACTGTGCCTACGTCCCCCGCTTGACCGGTTCCTCCGTATTGGGCAGTCGAGTCACTGTCGTTACCCACGCCCAGCAACCCCAGGTTCACCATATCGAACATTTGATACATCAGCGTCGTTTCCTGGCCGCCGTTGCGTTTTGATCCGACTGAAAGTCCGCCGTAAACACTGCCGCGCATGGCCGATTTCAGCTCGGAATCACCGGCGATGAATTCAATCAGGCTTTCCACAGGGCTGCTGCGATCACCAAAATAAACCGGGCTCGAGATTATTAAGCCGTCGGCCTCGAGCAATTTGGCGCGAAGGATTTCAGGATTGCGTTGCTGACCAGTAGCAGTAAAATGTTCGGAAAGGGACAAATGATCTATATCGGCGCCTTCTTTGTGCGCAGCCCACAACGCCGCAGCGAGTAATACCTCGGAATTGCTCAAACCCGAATCACCGCGGTTCTTCATTAGATTATCATATATTTCAAGAAAGTTTTTCCCTTCTTTTCTGCCCGCCTCGAGGTAGTTCTCGATATGCAATTGCGACTCGCGTGCAAAATATGCTGTGAGATCTTCCTGCTTGTCTATTTGCTTCAGTTGATCGATCAGGCTGCGATTGCCGGCGCCCCAACGCGCGTTGCGCAAGCTTGCTGCAATACCGATAATCTTTTGTGATTTCATTCTAAATCTCCTTTTCGGTGCAAAATAAGCAATCAATACTTCTCTCGTGAAACTGCTTCAGAGAGCAAATATTTTTGAAGAAAATGCACCTTTGTCGACAAATAAGCAATTTACATGCCTGCTACCACGATAAATAATGAAGTTGTTGATTATCCGTGCTATATTTCCATGTTGCGCAATAAAATGCATTTTGTCTCATACACTGCCAGAAGTTTCCAAGAGATTATTTGTCCAGAATTTGGGCGAAAGAGTCGGATTACGTCTTTATTATTACTTAAGGAGACAACTTAAGGAGAGAATTTGCGTATTTGGAAAGAAAGAGTTTGTTGATCGACGCAGCTATTTATTCATTTTTACGGCAGGTACTATTTTTTTCAGGCATCTTGCTTTTAAGATATCGCAGCCCGGTCCAGATCAGCACAGTTGCGAAAATGATCCGTAAAACGGTTTCCGAAAGTACATGCGCCAGCGTTCCGCCAAGATAAGTACCGAACAGAATCCCGGGAATGAGTCCCATCAAAAGATTTGTTTTGACATTCCCGAGTTTCCAGTGTGTATGCGCGCCGACAGCGCCCGCCGGTACCATTGCAAAAAGCGAACTGCCTTGTGCCAGGTGCTGTTCAAAGCCAACAAGCAGCACCATAGCCGGAACCATGATCGATCCGCCTCCGACGCCCATCATACCGGAGAGAAAACCGGTGAAAACGCCGGTTAAGAGCAATACGAGGATTTTTGGCAAACCCGATTCCATGCCATGAACATGCGGAAGATAAGGTTTGAGAAGCAAAAGGAGAGACACGAAGAGGAGAAAGCCGCCAAAGGACTTTTTTAACATCCACTCAGGTAATGCATGGGCATATCGAGCTCCCGCCCGTGCGGTCACCGTGGCTGTTGTAGCCAACAGAATTGCAGCGGTAACATCGACGCTGCCCCGCATCCCATAAGCAACGGTACCCGCAACGCCGGTAAAGACGAGGGTTACGAGACTCGTACCATGAGCTTTGATTTGATCCATCTTCAAAATATCGACCATGAAGAGGATTATGATGACGCCGCCGCCGAGTCCGACGAGGCCTCCGAACATACCGGCTAAAAAACCGATGAGAAAACTCATAGTGTTGTCATGATAAGTTCGCTATCCAGAGACTTTGATCGTCTGCAAGTGCATGTGTGCTCACAGTATAACATGAGGTTGGCGGGAAAGTAAATCCTCTTTGCGAAAAAGTCCTTGCGCAGTAACGGCCCTTAAGGTATACTTTTATGCATCGTTGTTGTTAGAGTGTTTCTGGATTTGCCCGATAGAGAGAAATGACAAGTCCGCATAAATGGCGGAACGCCGTTTACTATCGCATAAAACGGGAAATCTGCTGTCAAGCAATGCGATAAGGCGCTTAGCTGAGCAAACGAAGCAATTTTCAAATCCGAAACGAAAGGAGAAAAAGCAATGTTGATTGTTAAAAAAGGTTATTTTATTGCATTGGTTTTCATTATCGCCGTGTTTGCGACAGAGGCCATGGCCAAAAGCAAGATAGGGATACTCATCTGGAGTGAAGAGAGCCGCTATGCCGAGGCCAACCGAGGCTTCATGGAACAGCTCAAGAATGATGGTTTTGCGGAAGCACAGGTTGATTTCACGATAGAAAATGCGAAGGGAAACAAAGTAAAGGCGTCGGAATTGGCGCAAAAATTTGCTTCACGCGGGATGGATATGGTCGTAGCGATCGGCGCGAGCGCAGCGATTGCTGTTGCTAAAGAGATCAAGGACGTGCCGGTTATCTTAAACTTTGTCTACGACCCTGTTGATGCAAAAATTGCCCAGTCCTGGCAGAGTTCAGGCAACAACACTACAGGGACAACCCCAAAATATCCAGTGTCGAAACTGGTGAGTTACCTCAAACAGCTCGCGCCGGTAAATAAATTAGCCGTCCTGTACACGTCGGGTGAGAAGAACTCAGAGGCTCAGTTAAAAGAGTTTCTGGCAATACAGGCTGATTCTCAAATCACCATTGTACCGGTCGACTTGTCCCGGAAAGAAGAGGTGAGTTTGACCATACCTGATGTCTGTCAGCGAGTGGATGCGATATATTTTTCCGGCAGCAACATTGTGTCGCAGACAGCCGCTGAGATTGTGGACATAGCGGCCAAAGCGAAAGTGATTACCGTAACACATCTCGATGACCTTGTAACAAAAGGTGTGCTTTTGGGGGTCTACGCTGATCCGCTTTTAGTAGGTAAGCTGGCGGGAAAGAAGGCAGTAAAAATATTGAAGGGCGCAAAGCCCTCATCCATTCCCATAGAATCCATGAAAGACTTGGAGGTTGTTATTAACATGAAGACGGCAAGAGCGAGCCGCATCGATGTGCCGTCGGCTTTTTTGAAGACAGCAACGAAGGTGATCGAATAACACGCCTGGCAAGGTTATATTGCAGCGAGCTTGCAATTCGGGGCCAAAATTAAATAAACATTAGTCCATAAAAAAGCACGGGGCACAAATATAGCCCGTGCTTTTTTTTACAAAATGGGGACTCATGATGTCCCCCCGCCGATGCCGCAATGCCTCCAGGTAAACCGGCAAGACAGCCGATCAGAAGACTTATAGTCATATTCATATAGACTCTTTCCAAGCTTGTCTTCGCGAAGAGTTCACGAAGACAGCAACCTGCCCAGGACAGAACACATATTATTTTGATTTATTCATAAAGAGCTGACAGTGCCTATAATGTCTCGGACAACTCTATAATTGCTGCTGCGAGGAGCGGAAACATGATCTCGTGGTGGCCGGTGAGCGCGTACCCCTTGCCGCCTTCCTTCGTGGGGCGGTGTACAACGTTCGCATTTGGTCGATAGTGCTGAATGAAATCCATGTTGACCGTGGTAAAGTGCCGAAGCGGGTATCCGAGGTTTCGACAGAGCGTCACGGCCTTGAGGAAAATTTCCGGCAGGAGCACCGCTGACCCGAGATTTATGTAAACGCCTCCCTCGAGATCGGACACCAGCGAGCAGAACGTTCGGAAATCCTTATGAGCGGCTGCGCCGGTTGACCGGCCGTCGAACGACGGGTGCATGTGGATGATATCGGTCCCCAGTGCTATATGGACCGTCACGGGTATCCCCAGACGCTCACCGGCAGCGAGCAGACTCCGGTCCTTATACGGGAAGCTGCCCGCGCTGATCATGTTGCCGACTGCCTTGCCGATCCCCTTGTCTTCGTCGGAGCTTTCCGCAGCAGCATGAACAGCCTGATTTAGCATGCTGCCGGTTTCTTCCGCCATGCCGAAAGCGCCGCTCAGGATCTCCTTGTCCACGTCTTCTGATGTCTGCCCGATAAAAGCAAGTTCAAAATCATGGATGATCCCGGCGCCGTTGAGCGAAAGGCTCGTGATGATACCCCGTTCCATCAGGTCTATGATCACCGGGCTCAACCCTACTTTGATGGGGTGGGCGCCCATCCCGAGCATGACGGGCTTCTTGTTTCTGCGAGCCTGGACCACGGCGGATGCAACTTCCTTCAGGTTTTTCGACGCGAGGATGTCCGGAAGGGCGGAAAAGAAATCTTTAAAACTCCTCCCCGGCTGATGAGGTTTGGAAAAATGATCGATCCTGACCTTACTCGGCCGATCCTTGAGGGAGTAGCGTTTTATGTGAGAGATGTCTATCTTTTTCATGGAGACGGGGGTGTCGGCTCAGTGAGGCCTGCCAAAGAGTTCTTCATCCACCATCTCGCAGATAGTGTGGCCGAGCGTGATGTGGGTTTCCTGTATCCTCGGGGTATGCTTCGTCGCAACAATGAATGAATAATCGGCTGACTGTGCTAATTTTCCACCGGACCCTCCGGTAATAGCGATGATCTTCATGCCGTTCTTTTTCGCCACCTCAACCGCCTTGAGGACATTGGGCGAGTTGCCGCTCGTGCTTATGGCGATCACGATATCGCCTTCGTGACCGAGCGCGGCAAGCTGCTTCGAAAACACCTGAGAATAGTCGTAATCATTGCTGATGCTCGTCAATACGGCCGGATCGGTGTTCAGGGCGATCGCAGGGAGCGGCGGGCGCTCCATAAGAAAACGGTTCACGAATTCAGCCGCAATATGCGAGGCGTCGGTGGCGCTGCCCCCGTTTCCGAAGAGGATCACTTTTTTCCCCTCGCGGAACGCCTGCGCGATCAGTCGGACGACATCTACGATCTTTTCCGCGTTTTCCCTGACGAATGCGGTCTTAACGCGAGCGCTCTCTTCGAAAATTTTTATTATACGATCCCGCATGTTCTTTCCCTTTTTAATGCTCCGGTATTATATTCCAAGCCTCATAAATGTCAAGGCAAAAGGGGATGACGGCGCATAGGGCGGATAGCAGAGGGCAGGGCGCAAAGAGCGTTCAGTAAAATCCGCGTTCCATATCCTGTGCCCCATGCCCTTTGCCCACAAAAAAGAAAGGGCCCCGGTATATACCTAAAATATAATACCGGGGCTTTCGGGGGGGTAATCTACAGCCCAGCCCGGTTCCTTCGTGAGAACCCGGCCGGCCCGTAAATTGAAAGGCTTTATGTGAACTAAATTTAACATATTTTTATTGTTCTGTCAAGTTTTTTAAGTTACAGCTAATTAACTTGTTTTTACAGCATGTTGACCCTGCAAAAAATCAGCCAGCGCCCCAAAATCGCCAATGCTCAGGGTCTCTGCCCGCCGGCCGAGGTCAATGCCTGTCGCGGACAGGACCTGGTCTGTCCGTTCCTTCGGAATACCGAGTTGGCGGATGGCATTTCGGAGTGTCTTCCGGCGCTGGGAGAAGGCGGCCTTTACGAGGAGAAAAAAGAAATGCTCGTCCCGCACCACAACAGCAGGCGCGTCCCGGACCCGGAGAGTGATGACTGCTGATTCGATCTCGGGCTGGGGCGTGAAGGCACCCGGAGGCACGATGAATTCCATCCTCGCTTCGGTATAGAACTGTACCAGCACCGAGAGATAGCCATACTCCTTGCCGCCGGGCGGCGAGGCGATGCGTTCCGCTACTTCTTTCTGGAGCATGAGGGTGAGCGATGAAAACTTTTCCCGGACTTGGAGAAGCTTCCGTATGATGGGCGTTGAAATATAGTAGGGAAGATTGGCAACGACTTTCCATTTGCCGGGCAAGGTCTCGTACTGATACTCGAGCGCATCGGCATGGACGATCTCTCTGTTCGCCGTTCCCGAAAATTGTTCCCGAAGGCGGGGAATAAGCCGCTTGTCAAACTCGATAGCAATGACCCTTTTTGCCCTGGCTGCGAGTTCCCGCGTGAGATGGCCGAGTCCCGGGCCGATCTCGAGCACCTGATCGTCCGGATTGATCCGGGCAGCCTCAGCTATTTTTTTCAGATAATACGGCTCTTTTAAAAAATGCTGACCAAGCGATTTTTTTGGCCGTATAGGTCCGCCCTCGTCCATCGAATCCTCTCTCAACCGTTTCTATACGCGCAGTCGCGGGTCCAGCCTGTCCCGCAAGAAGTCGCCTAACACATTAAAACTGATCACGGTCACGCTGATCGCGAGGCCCGGGAAGATCACCATCCACGGAGCGGAACCGATGTAGGCGCGATTGAGACTGATCATCGAGCCCCACGTGGGGGTCGGGGGCTGCACGCCGAGTCCGAGGAACGACAGCAGGCTCTCCAGCAGGATTGCCTTCGGCACCAGCAGCGTCGCGTAGACGACGACCGGCCCAGAGCCGCGCCGCGGCCGAGCGACGAGCGCGTCGACGCCTGCGATGCGCTCGCGCTCGCACGCGTTCGCGTCGCCCCGGAGGGCCGATGCGAGCAC
>Ga0209002_10002023_pt1 | contig 16454 bp, 14 predicted proteins | sample Rifsed16ft2_FD_184010 | JGI IMG/M metagenome (GOLD analysis project Ga0209002, IMG submission 184010) | Soil microbial communities from Rifle, Colorado, USA - sediment 16ft 2 (version 2) | ecosystem: Environmental > Terrestrial > Deep subsurface > Rock core/Sediment | place: Rifle, Colorado...
TGCCTGCGACCGGCACGCCCGCCGAATACACCGTCAAGCTGACGACCGCGAAATACCCCGCAGGAGCGCAAATGCGGGCGGTCGCCCTCCAGGGGTACTTCACCCAGACTGTCGGGACCGATAACGTCGCACGTCACACTACTTCGGTCGTGAAAGGGGTCACGGGTGACAGAACTCGCCGGGTAGTGGTCAAGACCGGATACACGGACAACGTAAGCCCGGGGACCGCACAGCCCGTCGGCTGCATGGAGTGCCACGAAATCCTGGAGATGCACGGCGGAAGCCGCGTCAACAACGTGCAGGTCTGCGTAATGTGCCACAATCCGAACTTAAGCAGCAGCGGGCGCACGGTGAACCCGGCCACGGCCAATCCGGTCACCGTCGCAGTGTTGGGGGCCGATCCTCTGACGTGGCCCGAAGCGACGAACAACTTCAGATCGATGATCCACGGCATCCATGCGGCCCCGGTTCGGGATGTCCCCTTCCAATTCGTCCGCAACCGGTCGAACGGCCTCTACTACAACTGGAGCGAGGTGAAATTCCCGGGCAACCTGATGGCCTGCGAGAAGTGCCACCGAAACGACGCGGATCACCCCGCCACCTACAACCCCTCCAATCTGCCCGCCGGTCTACTGTGGGTCACCGAGAAAATCACGACGGGGATCTCGGCAGAGACCCGGGCGGAGATCATCGCGGCTCGCGCCAGCATGCCGAACCTTACCGACCTGGTGACCAGCCCGATCACTTCGGCGTGCTATTACTGCCACGACAGCAGCGCCGCTGCGAGCCACTTCGTGCTGAACGGCGCCGACATCCTTTCGATACGGGCGGATGCGCTGCTGGCCGCACCGTAGGAAAGAGGCGAGCAACCAACCCCAAACGTACGTAAGACATCGAACCCCCCGGCCCCTTTTCGGGGCCGGGGGGTTTTTTTTACCCCCGATATCCATTCCCGCTGCCTTTTCCCGAGTGGTACGTTTCTTAGATTATGGCAACGTATCCATGCGTGCCTTCCGGTGCCCAGGGGCGATGCGGGGGGTTCCGCGGGCTGGGCGGGGACACTCCTCTCCCGCATCCCAGAGATGAATCAGGAATGTCCCCGGTGAACTGCGTCGAGCGGAATGGCAGCGAGCGGTCGCGGCGGAGCGCACGCAGGAGGGGGTTCCGAGCGGAGCTTTTCGGGGAGGAAGGGCGAGCGCAGACTTGCAGATTCATCGCAAGTCGAGCGACGAAGCGAGGGGCCCCCTCCGAGGGAGCGGATGCCGATCCCGCCAACCGTGGACGGGGACCCCTCCTGGCTTCCGCCCGACCCCGAGGAGGATCGCCGCCGCCAGGAAAAGGATCGCCGGGACGAGCCGGTAGCCATACGACTGATAGACGGTGGAAAACGGATCCTTCCGGTAGGGGACATCGTAACTTTGGAACCATTCCCGATGCAGGGGCGACCTCTCGAGGATCGTTCCGTCCGCCAGCATCACCGTGGAGATCCCGGTATTGGTCGACCGGATGACGGGACGGCGGAATTCGATCCCCCGGGCCAGGGTCATGAAGAGGTGTTGGCGCGGCTCGGCCCACGTCCCGAACCAGGAGTCGTTCGTGACGTTGACGAAGACGTGCGCCCCCTGGTCGGCCAGCGAGCGGGCGAAACCGGGAAAGAGACCCTCGTAGCAGATCTGCGGGCCGAGGACGAGGCCGTGAAGAGTTTGTACCTGCGGCCCGCCTCCGCGGGCAAAGTCGGCCGTGTGGGGGAAAAAGCGCGCAAGCCCGGGGAAGGTCCCGGCCCCTGGGACGTATTCCCCGAAAGCCAGTAAAATCGATTTGTCGTAGGGGGGCGCGGTCATCTCTCCCCGTTCGTTGAAGACCACGAAGGAATTCGTCTTCTTTCCGCTCTTTTCCTCGTACCCGCGGGCGCCGGTCGCAAGCGCGATCGACTGGTCGCGCAGAAAATCCCGCAAGGCCGCGGCATTCCCGAAGCCGGTTTGGCCCGGGTGGATCACGTCCGGGAAGGCCGACTCCGGCCACACCGCGAAATCCGGACGGTCCCCTACCGAAGCCGCCAAACCTTGCGCGGTCAATGCAAAGTACCCCGAAAGGATCTCCTCCCGGAATCCTTCGCCCCTTTCCGCCCGCTTCTTCGCGAGGTTGCCGATGTTTCCCTGGACGATCAGGACCCGCGTTTCCGCGTCGGGGGGAGGAAGACTCTTTCCGCGCAGCCATCCCAGTACGTTGACCGCCGCAAAGAAGGCGAGGACGCCCCCGAGGATGCGCAGCCCGCTCATCGTCTTGCGGTTTTCCCAGGCGGCCAGAAACGCGAGGTTCAGGAATATGGTGAGCGCGCTCAACCCCGCAAATCCCGCGTATTCCGCCAGGTGGAACGCGGGCAGTCTCCCCCACATCCACGAGTACCCGAAATTCCACGGGAAGATCATCGGCCAGGCGTATTCGAAAAGGGCGGTGAGCGCCGGGAGCAGGCCGAGGCACGCCCAGGGGGGGAGGTGCATCCGGGAGCGGCAAAACGTCCAGACAAGCCCGGCGAAGGGAACATAAAGGTGCCCCAGGGAGCAGAAGAGCAGCAGGACAAGAGCCGAGAGGGGCCAGGGGAGGTGACCGAATTCGTGCGCCGTGTGCGCTACCCAGTGGAACCCGATCAGCGTGAGGACGAACTGGGCGACCCATCCCCCGACAAGGATCCGTTTCCAGGAGGTTTCGCGGAGCCAGAAAAGCCACAAGGGGACGAAGCAGAAAAAAAGCGCCCAGGGAGGAAAGGGAATGCAGCTTGTCCCGGCGAAGATGCCGGAGAGGACGGGGAGCAGGTACCCTCCAGGACCCCGCGCCGGTTGTTCGGTCGATACCACCCCGCCCCGTACCGGGGACCCTAGGCGATGCGGGGGGGTCGACGAGGCGGCCTGTGGAGCGAGGAAGAAATCGCGTCGAGCGGAACCGGCAGCGAGCGGGCGCCAGGTCGCGAGCGTAGCCGAGGGGACCCCTCCGCGAGCCAGGGTCCCCGACCCACCGGGAGCATTCCCCGAGGTTGCCGGCAGGACGGTTGAAGGAGCGTCTCCGCCCAACCGGGTCACCGGCCGGAGAACCGCGGCTTCCGCTTCTCGGTGAACGCCTTCTTCCCCTCCTTGAGGTCGTCGCTTTCCATGCACCGGCGGATCCATTCTTCCGCTTCTTCCGCCTCGCGTGGGGGCAGCCCGCGGAAGGCCATGCACAGCGAGAGAATCCGCTTCGTCCCCCGGATGGAGAGCGGCGCGTTCTCGGCGATCTCCCTGGCCATCTCGTACGTCACCTGGGGAAGTTCCTCCGGGGGGCAGACGCGGTTGACGAGTTTCAGGTCGAACGCCCGCCTGGCGCTTACCTTCCGGGCGGTGTAGAAGAGTTCCTTCGTCGCCGGCAGCCCGATCGTGTTGACGAACCGCATAAGCCCCGCGGGACGGTAGATGACCCCCAGGCGCGCGGGGGTCATCCCGAAGACGGCCTGGTCCGAGGAGACGCGGATGTCGCAGGCGATCGCCAGTTCCAGGCCGCCGCCGAAGGCGAAGCCGTTCAGCATGGCGATGACCGGCGCGGGAAACGATTCGACGGAGCGGATCATGTCGTCGAAGGGATTGCTGGAGAGCAGCACCTGCGCCTCCCCGGACCCTCCCGCGGGGATCGCGGCGATGTCGTACCCCGCGCAAAACGCCTCCTCCCCCTCGCCCCGGAGCACGACGCACCGGGTCTCCTCCCCGGAAAGATCGGAGAAGGCCTTCCGGAGTTCACCGAGGATTTTCAGATTCAGCGCGTTCTTCTTGGCGGGGTGGGAAACGGTGACGGTCGCCACCGGCCCTTCCCTGTCGACAATGACTTTTCCGCCCATCATTTCCTCCCGTTCACCCGGATTCCCGGGTCATCGTATCTTTATAAGGAAAAGGCGGGCCGGGTGCAACAGCGCGCGCGTTCTTAAAGGTCTTGCGCAAGCCGGGGAATCAGCGGGAAGGTCGCAGGGCGGCGCGATTGACAACTATACCGGCGGGTCCTATAATTTCAAAACATTATTTTATAGCGTGCCTGCCCACCACCCTGGGGAAAGGAGGACCTGCGCCATGGCACGGGAATACCCGAAAGAGGTGAAGGTAAGGGACGGAAGCACCATCGTGCTGAAACCCTTCGAGAAGAAGGACAAGGACGCTCTCTTCCTCTTTTTCCAGAAACTGCCGGAAGGGGACCGGCTGTTTCTGAAAGACAACGTCACCGACCCCGCCGTGGTGGAGCGGTGGGCCGTGGAACTGAACTACGACAAGGTCTTTCCCCTATTGGCATGGCGGGGAAGCGAGGTCGCGGCCGACGCCACCCTGCACAAGAACCTCGGGGGGTGGATGAAGCACGTCGGCACGATCCGGATCGTGGTGGGGGGCGAGTATCAGCGCCTGGGGCTGGGCAGCATCCTGGCGAACGAGCTCTTCCTGCATGCCCTGAAATGCGGCCTGGAGAAGATCGTCGCGGAGATGATGGAGACGCAGCAGGGCGCGAAGAAGGTCTTCGAGAAGCTCGGCTTCCGGCAGGAAGCGGTGTTCCACGGGCACGTGCGCGACCAGATCGGCGTTCGCCACGATCTCCTCGTCCTGACGAAGGACCTCGAGGATTTCTGGGCGAACATCCAGACCCACGAGTACTTCTCCTACCCCTCGCGGCCGATGGAGGGATAAAAGTAAAGGGACGTTCATGAACTTTGGCGAAAAAGTTGTATGAACGTCCCTCTCCTTTTCTGAAAAGTTGTAAGAACGTCCCTTTGCTTTAGGGAACGCGAGGTCCTGCGGCGTCGTGACCACGATCGCCCCCGCGACCGGGGTCAAATTCTCCTTTTTTGCTGAAGCGTTCCCCCCCCATCGATTATAGTCAGTAGGATGGTCCACTCGCCCTCGCGACAGATACGACGCGCCGCGGCGGTCATGATGGCGTCGGTTTTCCTGAGCCGGATCCTCGGGTACGCGCGGGACGCGGTGATCGCCTACCGGCACGGGGCGACCCCGGAGACGGACGCCTACTTCGCCGCCTTCACCATCCCCGACTTCCTGAACTACCTCCTGGCCGGGGGTGCCCTCTCGATCACCTTCATCCCGATCTTCGCCCGCTACCTCGCGGAAGGCAGGGAGGAGGACGGGTACCGGTCGTTCTCCTCGATCGCCACGGTCATGGGGATCGCGATGCTTTTCTTCGTCATCGTAGGCGAGTTCCTCACCGAGCGGCTGATTCCCTTGATCGCCCCGGGGTTCCCCCCCGACCAGGTCCACCTCGCCGCCCGGCTCACCCGGATCGTCCTCCCGGCGCAGCTGTTCTTCTATCTCGGCGGCCTCCTTATGGCGGTCCAGTACGCGCGGAACCGGTTTTTCCTTCCGGCGACCGCCCCGCTCATCTACAACGCCGGGATCATCCTCGGGGGCCTGCTGCTGGGAAGGACGATCGGGATGGCCGGATTCGCCTGGGGCGTCCTGGCGGGCTCGTTCGTGGGGAACTTCGTCGTCCAGGCGATCGGCGCCCGTCGCACGGGCCTTGCGTTCTTCCCCCGGTTCGACCTTCACGACCCGGGCCTTACGGAATTCGTCCGCCTGTCGATCCCGATCATGCTCGGGTTCTCGCTCGTGGTGGTCGACGAGTGGATGACGCGGGTCTTCGGGTCGTTCCTCCTCGCCGGGGCCATCACGTGGCTCAACAACGCCCGGCGGCTCATGCAGGTGCCGGTCGGGATCTTCGGCCAGGCCTCCGGAGTCGCCTCCTATCCGTTCCTGTCCGCCCTCGCCGCGCGGGGGGAGAGGGAGGCGATGTGGGAGACCCTGTCGGTCACCCTGCGCTGGGTCTTCCTCGTGTCATGCGCTGCGGCTGCGGTGACGAGCGTGCTCTCCCGCGAGGTCGTTCTCGTGGTCTACCAGCGGGGGGCGTTCACCATCGAGGATACGCTGCAGACGGCCGCGGCGCTCGCCTTCTTCTCGGTCGGGATCCCGATGTGGTGCGGCCAGACGATCGTCTCCCGGGGATTCTTCGCGCTGAAGGATACGTGGACCCCCACCCTGGTCGGCACCGGCGCGTGGCTTTGCACCCTTCCCGTCTACTACTGGCTTACCCAGCGGATGGGGGTCAGGGGCCTGGCGCTCGCGAGCACAATAGGCATCTCCCTGTACGCCGTGGCCCTGTTCGGGATCCTGATGGGGAGGACGGTGGGAAGGAAAGGGGTCGGGGAGATCGGCGAATACGTCAAGACGGCAGTCGCCGGGGTGGCCGCGGCGTTTGGCGGAAGGTACTTCCTGGATGCGTTTTTCCGGTGGGCGTCGTGGGAGACGTTCCCGGGCGCACTCACCCGGCTCGCCGCGGGAGGAGCGGCCGTTTTGTTCGTCTATGCCCTGTGCGCGATCCTGTTGCGAAGCCGGACGGCGAGGGAGATCCGCGGCAGGGAAGACCTGTTCCGCCCGCCCCGGTTTCCCGACGCAGGGGAACCGGATGAACCGCTCGCCCCGGAGCCGACAGACCCGCCGTCTACAGGCGCATGAACGTGTCCTCTCCCTCGAGAGCCCGCCGCAATCCCTCCATGTCCGCCACGTTAAACCCCACGCGGCAGCTCCTCCGGCCGAAGAAGGCCTTGGTCCCCCCCGCGATCGCCACCCTGGCGAGCTCGATGCGCCTGGTGCGGAGCCCGAGCGTTCCTTTCCCCCACTGGCGGATCTTGAGGAGAACAAGCCCCAGCCAGACCTTCTTTGCGCGCCCCTCGCACACGACCCCCACGATCCGGACCGGCTCCCGGCTGCCCGGGGAGGCGTGGCGACGCACCTCGGACAGCGCCTTCGCCGTGGAGTTCGCCACGATCACGGTGTACTCGTTCTTCCCGGCCATCTTTCCGACCTTGGCCATCTCTTCCTTCGAGAGGCAAAAAGGGAGCAGGAGGATTTTTCTCATTCACGCCGCCGCCGTCCGGGGATGGAAATCATTGTATGATACCCCGATTCCCGCCTCCCCTGCCGGGAAACCCCGGCAACGCCCGTGATCCGGCGTCTCTCCGACCGGATCTTGCTGATCGAAGGCGAAAAAGGCGGCCGGTACCCGCATTCCCACTCGCTGTACCTGCGCGACGGGGGCGGCATTCTCGTCGACTGCGGGTCGGACCTGGGCGAAATCCGCCGCCTGAAGGCGGAAGAGGGGCTCGCGGCGGTCCTTTTGACCCACTACCACGAGGACCATTTCCTCTTTCTTCACCAGTTCCCCGAGGTGGAGGTGTGGGCGTCGGAAGAGGACGCCCCCGCCCTCGAGTCGCTCGACGTTCTCCTCGACCGGTACGGCGTTGCGGGGACCGATGAGGAACCGTTCTTCCGGGACCTTTTCGCTTGCAAGTTTCCCTTCCGGCCGCGCAACGTCGCCCGCCGTTTCGCCGACCGCGAGCGTCTCCGGTTCGGCAAAACGGAGGCGGTCATGATCGTCGCCCCCGGCCACACGCCGGGGCACCTGTGCCTTCATTTCCCCTCCGAGGGGATCCTTTTTTTGGCGGACTACGACCTCTCCGCCTTCGGACCGTGGTACGGCGACAAGCCGGGAGGGATCGGGGAGTTTCGCCGGTCGGCTGCGATGCTCGCGGCGATCGGCGCGAGGACGAACGTCGTCTCCCACGAGGCCCCCGTACACGAGGGGAGCATCCAGGCGAAGGTGGAGACGTACCTCTCGGTCATCGACCGGCGGGAGGAGTCGCTGCGGGAGTTTCTTGACCGGCCGCGGACCCGGGAGGAAATCGTGGCGAGACGGATCGTCTACGGGGAGGGTCGGCCGGGCCCCTGGTTCGATTACGGGGAGTGGGCCTTGCTGGGAAAGCACCTGGAGGGGATGATCGGCCGGGGAGAGGCGTTCGTCGAGGAAGGGCGCTACGCCTTGCGCTGAAGGGGGCTGGGGGCGCCTTGCGGACTCCTCGCACCCGTCCTTATTTTTCCTTCAGCAGAGAGTTCAGTTCCCGGCAGACCTGCTTGGGGTCGAGACCCTTGTGCCACGAGGTGTAGTGGATCGTCTCCAACCGGTTCGACTTGCACTGGAGACATTCCGCCCCGAAGAACTCCTTCACCTTTTCGCGCACGGAGGGATACCGGCGCAGGATATCCCCCAGGAACATCTCCGGCCGGATCGGCCCTTCCCTCGTCATTTCTGTTTTCTCCCCCTGCCCGAAGGTCCGTTCATTATAGCAGGAACGTTTCTCCTCTCCGGTTTTTTCAGAATGTAGTAGGTCGCGGAGCCGAACGCCACGACCTCTCCCTCGTCGTTCCGGATCTCGGTTGCGCCTACCGCGATCGTCGTCCCCAGGCGCAGGATCGTCCCGTAGGCGGTGACTATCCCTTCCGAGACGGGCTTGAGGAAGTTCACCTTGTACTCCACGGTGGTCATCCAGCAGGAAAGGTCCATCACGCTTCGAAGCGCGGTCGCGACCGACATGTCCACGAGGGCCCCCATCACCCCGCCGTGCAGGGTCCCCGCGGTGTTCCTGAGCAACGGGCGGATCCGGCACCGCATCACGCTTTTCCCTCCGCCCGACGACAAAAGCTTCATCCCCATCAGCTTCACGAAGGGGAACGTGTTGACCCGGTCCTTGTAGAACTGCTCGTCGAACTTCTTCATCGGTCCTCCTTAACGCCGGGCAAGCGCGCATCCCACGGCAGCCGTTGCCTGCGGCGAAAGGACCCTGGCTCGCGGGGGGCTTCCGCTCGGCTACGCTCGCGATCTTCGCCCGCTCGCTGCCGGTTCCGCTCGACCCAATTTCCTCCTCGCTCCACAGGCCGCCTTGCGGAACCCCCCGCTACGCCCCGGGTCCTCCGGTTGCCGGGTGAGCAGCCGAAGGACGGGGGGTCCGAGCGGAACTTTCCGGGAGGGAGGTCAAGCGCAGACTCGCGGGTTCATCGCGAGTCGAGCGATGGAGCGAGGACCCCCCTCCGAGGATGCGGAAGCCGGCCATGACGCCCCGCACCAAGGCGCGCAGATGTCGCCAGCCGCACAAAAAAGCACGGCAAGCCGAAGAAGCCCCCCTCCGAGGCGGAGCGTGGCTCGCGACCGCTCGCTGCCATTCCGCTCGACGCATTCCCCGGGGACACTCCTCAACGTGACACTCGAGCCAGGGATGAAAAGTTTTAAGAACGTCCCTTTACTTTTGGTCACGATGCGACCCGTGCCGCCCGGTCGTAGTGGGAGAACTTCATCATGTACGTTCCCCTCCCCTGGGAGAGGGACCGCAGGGACGTGACGTACCCGAACATCTCCTTCAGCGGGACGAGGGCGGAGAGGTGGCTCACCTCGTTGCGCCGGTCGACCGAGGTGACCCGACCCCGGCGGGCGTTGACGTCCCCGATCACGCCCCCCAGGAACTCCTCGGGCACCGTGATCTCCACCGCCATCACCGGCTCCAGGAGGTACGGCTTCCCGTTCTCGTAGGCGGCGAGAAACGCCCTCACCGCCGCCACCTTCGCCGCGAGCGGCGTGGCCGTCCCGGAGAGGAACTCCACGTGCGTCACCTCCGCCTCCACGTCGTCCACGGGATACCCCAGGACTCCGGTGAACGCTCCCTCCCGGACGCCGGCCTCCACCCCGTCGGCGACCTCCTGCGGGAGCTCGAGCATCCGGAGCCGGTCGGAGACCTTGATTCCCGACCCCCGCCGGCCGGGGCGGACCACCATGACGATCCGCACGGTCACCAGGCGCTCCGCGATCTCGCGCTCGAACACCGCGTCCGCGGTGCCCTCCCAGCCGATCGTCTCCCGGTAGACGACCTGCGGGTTCCCGGTCCGGACGGCGAGCCCGAAGTCCCGGCCCAGGCGGTCCACCAGGATCTCGAGGTGCAGCTCCCCCATCCCGGACAGGATGATCTGCCCGGTGTCCGCATCCTCCTTCAGGGACAGCGTCGGGTCCTCCTCCACCATCTTCGCGAGCGTCTCGCGAAGGCGGTCCATGTCCCGGAGCGTCTTCGGCTCCACCACGACCGATACCACCGGCTTCCGGATCTCGATCGACTCGAGGATGATCGGTGCCGCCGGGTCGCAGAGCGTATCCCCCGTCCGCGCGTTCTTGATCCCGCGGATCGCCACGATGTCCCCCGCCACGGCTTCCGCGATCCTTCCTTTCTTCCCCGCGTGAATCCGGAAAAGCCGCGCCACCTTCTCCGTCTCGCCGGTGGAGGCGTTCCACAGAACGTCCCCCTCGGACACCTTTCCCGAATACACGCGCAGGTAGACCGTCCGCCTGCCCTCCTCGATCATCACCTTGAAAACGAGCGCGGCAAACGGCGCGGCGGGAAGGGGCTCGCGGGCGACGGGCACCCCGGTCCTCGGGTCGTCCCCCGTGGCCGGGGGCACCTCGGCGGGGGAGGGAAGAAAGTGCACGATCCCGTCCATCACCGGCTGGATCCCCTTGTTGCGGAGAGCCGCGCCGGCGAAGACGGGGAAGAACCTGGCGGCCACCGTCCCTTTGCGGATCGCCCGGCGTATCGCCTCGGGGGGGACCTCCTCCCCGGAGAGGTACCTTTCCGCGACGCCGTCGTCGACGTCGGCGGCCGCCTCGAGCAGCGCCTCACGGTAGGCCGCGACCTTCGCGACCTCCTCCGGCGAAAGCGGGGACCTCGCCACAACCGTCCCCTGGTCCTCCGCCGAGAACTCCACCTTCTCCCTCGTCACCAGGTCCGCCACGGCATGGAAACCCCCGTCCGCGTTCAACGGGACCGTGACGGGGACTCCCCGGGCGGAGAGTTTCCTCTCCATTTCCGCGACGACCCGGTCGTAATCGGCTCCCGGCCGGTCGAGCTTGTTGATGAAGGCCAGGCGGGGGATCTTGTGCCGGTCCGCCTGCCTCCATACGACCTCGGACTGGGGCTCTACCCCGCCGACCCCGCAGAAGACGACGACCGCCCCGTCGAGCACCCGGAGCGACCTCTCCACCTCGATGGTGAAATCGACGTGCCCGGGCGTGTCGATCAGGTGAACTTCCGCGCCCAGCCACGGGAACTGGGTGACGGCCGCGGTGATCGTGATCCCCCGCTCGCGCTCCTGGGGGAGGTAGTCCATCTGGGAGTCGCCGTCGTGGACTTCCCCCATCCGGTGGCTTATCCCCGCGTAGAAGAGGATCCTCTCGGTCAGGGTCGTCTTCCCCGCGTCGATGTGCGCGATGATCCCGATGTTCCGGACTTGGTCCGCGTGGGCCATCCTAGAAGTTCCCCCGGAACAGGTTGAACGGCGAGGTGCCGGGGATCGCGCGGTCGGAAAAGAGCGCCTCCAGGACCTTCCCGATCTCCCCGTCGGGGACGTCCCGCACATCCGCGAAGAAATCCCGGATGCCCGCCGCGCGGATCTCGTGGAGAGACCCCGACGCGGAAAACGGCACGGCGGCCCGGACGGTGGATCCCCGATCGTCGGCATCGACCAGGAAGCGCTCCTCCCTGGGACTTACCACCTCGCCCCGGACGCCGGATGACGGAACCAGGCGCGAGATCATCAGGGGGACGGCACCGTAGGCCATGGCTATCCCCAGGTCGTGCAGGTATTTCCCCACCGCCCGCAGCACGGCCAGGTTCGCCTCCACCGGGAGGATCATCCGGGAGGCCCCCAGCCTCGACAGGGCGGAGAGCGACCCCGTATTGAAGGCGTAGAGGTAATGGTCGCTGACCAGCGTTACGTGTTTCCCCGGCTCGAACCCGGCGAAGAGCCGGAAGTGCCCCACGTCGGAGACCACCCAGCGGCGGTGCCCTTTCCCGACCGCCTCCTTCACGGTCCTGCGAAAGAAAGCGGCGTCGGATTCCCGCATCGGCGGCGGAAGCCGGAAATACGCCCGTTCCCGGAACCCCCGGTTTCCCGGGGACGGGTCCCGCGCAAGCGACCGGGTGAACTCCACCACCGGGATGATCTCCGGGACGTGCGGCAGGCGTTCCAGCTGTTCGGCCCGGCAGCCCACGAAGAAGACGGTCGGCAGCGTCTCCCGGCGGCTTCCCCGCACCCGGAGGGTGGGAAGGATGGTGAGGCGCAGGTCCTTCCCCGAAAGGTAGAAATCCTTGTCGAACTTCCGCGCGGCTTTGAGGAAAAGGGCCACGACGTCCTGCCAGGAAACGGTGGCCCCCCTCCCCTCGACATGGATCTCCCCCGGCGGGAGATCCGAACGGTAGGCGGCGCGCAGGCGATCCCCGGCGTCCGGCGGAATCCTCCCCTCACCGTGCGCGGCTGCGCCGGAAACGCGGAAGGAGAACTCCCTGTGCACTTTGCCGTACGACGCCTCGATGGATACGACGCCGTCCCCGACGACGACCCGGAACCGTACCCCGCCGGGAGGCAACGCCTCCCATTCCCGCCGGGCGGAACGGGTGATCTCCGACCTCCCCCCTCCGCCGACGCGGAAGAGGAGGTCTCCCGGCGAGACGTCGAACGGGATCCGCACGTAGAGATCCCCGGCATCCGCGCGCATCGACAGCGCGGAGAACCCCTTGCCGGAGCCATCGCTCTGAAACTGCACGCGGAGCCGGTCCCCCTGCGTGACGGTGGCTTCGGCCGCGACGTGGGCCCATCCTTCCCGGACCTCCCGGACCGGGCCCACCAGCTCCCCCACGTTCCCCGTGGCTCCCCCGGCGACGACCTCCCGGGGGGCCGCGCCCCCCGTGAGGCCGGGCGTCTTCTCGCGGCCGATCACCCGCTGCAAGAGCTCCCTCCCCTCGGCAACGGCCTCCGCTTTCCCGCCCTCGCGGATCCGGTCGAGGGCCCGCCGGTAGGCGGACACGACCCCGCCCACGTACTCCGCGCTCCGCATCCGCCCCTCGATCTTGAACGCGGCGAACCCCAGCGGAACCAGCTCGGGAAGGAGGTCGATCAGGGAAAGGTCGCAGGTGGAAAAAACCGCCTCCTCGCCGCCCTGGTGCCCGTAGAGACGTCGGCACGGCTGGACGCACGCCCCGCGGTTGCCGCTCTTTCCCCCGAGGAAGGAGGAGAAGAAACATTTCCCCGAGTAGGAGTAGCACATCGCCCCGTGGACGAAGATCTCGATGCCGACGCGGCTGGCCGACACGATCCTGCGCACCTCGGAGAGGTCCAGGTGACGCTCGAGGATCACCCGGTCCGCGCCCAGGGCCGCGAACACGTCGGCGGCGAAAGCCGAGGCGCAGCCCGCCTGCGTGCTGACGTGGAACTTCATCCCGGGGAAGAAGTCGCGCAGGACCCGCATGAGCCCGAGATCCTGGACGATGAGGGCATCGGGGGAGAGGGGGGCCACCTGGTGGAGCATCGAAATCGCCTCGGGGAGGTCCGCCTCGGTAAGGACCGTATTCATGGCGAGGTACACGCGGATCCCGTGGGTTCGCGCGTGGGGCAGGATCCGGCACAGGTCCGCCAGGGTGAAGTTCTCGGCGCGTTCCCGCGCGTTGAACCTCTGAAGCCCGAGGTAGACCGCGTCCGCCCCGGCGGAAACGGCGGCGAAATACGACTCCACCGAGCCCGCCGGGGCCAGAAGCTCCGGGAAAGACGTCCGGGCAGGCACGGCGGGCCCGCTCGGGGATCGTTCGCCGCGTCGCGTCCCTCTCCTGCTATTTGGGGAAAAGATCTTCAATCCGTTTCCCGGCTTTCACGGGGAACAACGCTCCCTCGGGGCGTTCCGGCCGCAAACCCTTGTCCGGCCGATAGGATCAGCCCCTTTTCGTTTGACATTCATCTTACATCCGATAGACTTACCGGGAAATAGCGTTCGGGGAAAACCCGGGAAAAACCCCCTTTCGGAGAGGTGAAATGAGCTGGATTCCGGCGATCCTTGCGATCGTGCTCGTCGGCTGGTTCGTTTTGACGTACAACGCCCTCGTCAGGCTGCGCAACCTGTTCCGGAACGCCTGGCACCAGATCGACGTGCAGCTGAGGCGACGGTACGACCTCATCCCGAACCTCGTGGAGGTCGTCAAGGACTACATGTCCTACGAGCAGGAAACGCTCACCCGGGTCATCGAGGCCCGCGGCGCCGCCATTTCCGCGAAGGGTGCTGCGGAGCAAGGGAAGGCCGAGAACGCCCTGACCGAGTCCCTGAAGAGCCTCTTCGCCGTCGTGGAACGGTATCCCGAGCTCAAGGCGAACCAGAACGTGGCCTCGCTCCAGGAGGAACTGACCGCGACGGAGAACAAGATCTCCTTCGCGCGCCAGTTCTACAACGACTCGGTGATGACGTACAACAACAAGATCCAGTCCCTCCCGTCCAACCTCATCGCCTCGGTGTTCGACTTCTCCCCGGCGGAATATTTCGAGGCAGGGGAGGAAAGCCGGGGCGTGCCGAAGGCGGACCTTAGATAAATTCGATGATCTGCCCGGGATGCGGAACGGCCAACCACCCGGACGCCGCGTACTGCAACCTGTGCCAGAAAACGTTTTTCCCCACCGGCGTCTCCCGGTTCGCGGGGGAGGCGACAGGCGGTTCCCCGGGGCCGGCCGCCCCGGTCCTGCGCCCGGTTCCCATGCTCTCCTTCTACGAAGCGGCATCCCGGAACGTCCGGATGTCCCGGCTGCTCTTCCTGGCGCTCTTTGCCACCTTCCTTGCCGTCGGAGGAGGGATCGGGAGCGCGTACGGAAACGTCGGCTACGGCGTCGCGCTCGCGCTCATCCTCTACGCGATCCTCGCCTCCACGGCGTATTTTACCGGGTCCTCCCTCGTCCTTTCGATCCACGGCGCCCGCGAGGCGGACCCCGCCATCCACCGGAAACTGCGGAACGTCGTCGAGGAAATGAGCATCGCCTCGGGGATCCCGATGCCCCGCGTCTACGTCATGGAGAGCCGGGGGATGAACGCGTTCGCCGCCGGGAGGAGGCCGGAAGAGGCCCTCGTCGCGGTGACGACCGGTCTTCTCGAGCGGGTGAACCGGGAAGAACTGCAGGGGGTGATCGCCCACGAGATGGCCCACATCAAGAGCCGCGACACCCTCTACAACATCTGCGCCGCGGTCCTGGTGGGGTCCATCGCCCTCCTGGCCGACATGTTCCTCCGCGGGGCGCCTTTCCGCGGGAGAGGCCGGTCCGGAGGGGGAGGAAGGGGGAACGCCGCCTTCCTGGTGCTCGGATTTTTCCTCGCGATCCTCGCCCCCATCGCCGCGAAGATCCTCCAGATGAGCATCTCCCGCCAGCGGGAGTATCACGCCGACGCCGTGGGCGCGCAGTTCACTCGAAATCCCCTCGGACTGGCCGCGGCGCTCAGGAAGATCTCGCAGACCGGCGCCGAGGTTCCGGGCGAGAATCGGGGGACCCAGCACCTGTTCATCGTGAACCCCCTGCGCCATTTCGGCGACGACGCCTCCGCGCTTCTTTCCACGCATCCATCGACCGCGCTGCGCATCCAACGGTTGAACGCGATGGCCGGAATCGCGCCGGCGGCTGTTGGATCCTGATCCCGGAAGGAGGAAACCGTGTCGCGCATCGTGACGATTTTCGGGAAGGACACCTGACCGTACACAACCAACGCTCGTATGGATTACGAGAAGGCCGGCGCCCGGGTGGTGTACAAGAACGTCCAGCAGGACAAGTCCGCGATGGCGGAGATGATGGCTCTCTGCAAGGGACGGCGCGACGTCCCCGTCATCCTCGACGCCGACAAGGTGACGATCGGCTACGGCGGCACCTGAGCGGCATGACGACCGCGGCCGTGCGCCGCGAAGGATCCGGGGGAAACGGATAGCGGTTTTGTGGTATGGCTATTTCTGTTGCCCGACCCAACCACTTCGACCGGAGGATGTCATCGATGAAAGTGACCGAAGATGCGCTCAAGTTCCTGAACCTGGGGATCAACTCCGAGATTGCGGCATACGTCTTCTACCGGCGGGCGTCGAAGATGATCGGGGACGAGGATCTCCGCAAGGTGCTCGACGGTCTGGCCATGGATGAGAAGGCCCACTTCCTGTCGCTGGAGGACGCCTACGACAAGAACGTCCGTTCCGAGTGCTGGGCCCCCTACAAGGACATCCTGAGCCGGGAGGGCCTGCCCGAAATCGACGAGCTGGTGCAGGATACCCACAAGGAGCTGCTCGGGAAGATCCGGAACCTCAAGAACAAGAAGGATGTCCTCCAGATGGCGCTTCTGCTGGAAAAGGAAGCGTACGACCTGTTCCGCAATGCCTCCTCGAAAGCGAAAGACCCCGGGATCAAGAAGGTCTTCGACCATCTCGCGGCCTTCGAGATCGGACACGTGAAAACGATCGAAAAGGCCCTTTCCGCCCTGTAACCGGCAGGCGGGGATCGGTCCGCGGACGGGCGCGGGTCTCGCTCCGCAGCCTCGGAGGGGGGCTCCGTTCGTGGCTTCGCAGTGCGTTGAATCTGCACGGCTGCGCTCCGCCAACCGGAGACCCTGACTCGCGGAGGGGTCCCCTCGGCTACGCTCGCGACCTTGCGCCCGCTCGCTGCCGGTTCCGCTCGACGCAAGTCCTTCCTCGCTCCACAGGCCGCCTCGTCGACCCCCCCGCATCG
>Ga0209002_10002026_pt1 | contig 16450 bp, 8 predicted proteins | sample Rifsed16ft2_FD_184010 | JGI IMG/M metagenome (GOLD analysis project Ga0209002, IMG submission 184010) | Soil microbial communities from Rifle, Colorado, USA - sediment 16ft 2 (version 2) | ecosystem: Environmental > Terrestrial > Deep subsurface > Rock core/Sediment | place: Rifle, Colorado...
GGTCTCGGTCCGCCGGCAACCCGGCTCCAACACGGTCCGGGTGGCGGACGCCGTCAAGGCGCGGATTGCCGAACTCCAGTCACAGCTGCCGCCCGCGATCGAGGTGAGCCTCCGGTACGACCGCTCGCAAACCATCCGTGAGTCGGTGGCCGACGTCAAGTTCACGCTCGGCCTCACGCTCTGCCTCGTCGTGATGGTGATCTTCCTCTTCCTGCGGAACATCCCCGCCACCGTGATCCCCAGCCTGGCGCTCCCGATGTCCGTGGTAGGCACCTTCGCCGCCATGGCATTGCTGGGCTTCAGCGTGGACAACCTCTCCATGATGGCGCTGACCCTGGCGGTCGGCTTCGTGGTGGACGACGCCATCGTCATGCTGGAGAACATCCACCGGCATCTCGAGATGGGGAAACCGGGCCTCCAAGCCGCGCTGGAAGGCTCCAAAGAGGTCAGCTTCACGATCCTGTCCATGACGCTGTCGCTGGTGGCGGTGTTCATTCCCCTCCTCTTCATGCCGGGGCTCCTGGGCCGCCTGTTCCATGAATTCGCGATGGTGATCGCGGTCGCCATTCTCATCTCGGGCTTTGTGTCCCTCACGCTCACGCCCATGATGTGCAGCCGCTTCCTCAAGGGAGAGCACCAGGCGCGCCACGGACGGTTCTACAACGCCATCGAGAATGGCTGGAACCGGGTCGTCGCCTACTATCGCGACACGCTACACTGGGTGCTGGGCCACCGGCCCATCGCCATGGCCGGCTCGCTGGCCATCCTGGTAGCGACGGTGGGGTTGTTCGTGATCGTGCCCAAGGGGTTCATCCCCAACCAGGACACCGGGTCGGTCAACGGGACCATCGAGGCGGCCGAGGGTACGTCCTGGGAGCAGATGGTGGAGCACATGACGCGCGTGAGTGACGCGGTGCGGCAGAACCCCAACGTCCAGGGGGTGCAGGTCTCGGGCGGTGGCGGTGGACCGTTCGGCGGTGGGCTCACCCGAGCCCGCCTCAGCGTGTATCTCAAGCCCCGGCACGAGCGGCGGTTGAACGCAGATCAAGTGATCCGCAGCCTGCAACCGTCGCTGTCGCAGATCCCCGGCGTACGGGTGTTCCTCAGCAACCCGCCCGCCATCCGGATCGGCGGCCGGTTCGGGCAGAGCAACTATCAGTTCACCCTGCAGAGCGCCAACCTGGAGGAGTTGTACGAGCAGGCCCGCGTCATGGAGGCCCGGATGCGGGACGTCCCGACCGTCCGCGACATCTCCAGCAACCTCCAGCTCCGCAACCCGCAGCTACGGATCGACGTGGACCGGGACCGGGCGGCGGCCCTGGGGCTCAACATCAGCCAGGTGCAGAGCGCGCTGTACAACGCCTTCGGGTCCCGCCAGATCTCGACCATCATGGGGACCAGCAACGACTACCCCGTGATCCTGGAGCTGCTGCCGGAGTTCCAGCGTGATCCTTCGGCCATCAACCTGCTGCATGTGAGGTCCCGCACCGGCGCCCTGGTGCCCCTCGGCTCCGTGGCCAATGTCACGCCCATTCTGGGCCCGCAGTCGGTGAACCATTCCGGCCAGCTTCCCTCGGTCACGCTGTCGTTCAATCTCGCGGAAGGCGTGTCGCTGGGTGACGCCGTGGCCGATGTGCAACGGCTGGCCGACCAGACGCTTCCGTCCACCATCACGGGCAGCTTTTCGGGAACGGCTCAGGCATTCCAGCAATCCCAGACCGGCTTGTTCTTCCTCCTGATCGTCGCCATCCTGGTCATCTACCTGGTGCTGGGCGTTCTGTACGAGAGCTTCATCCATCCGTTGACGATTCTCTCGGCGCTCCCCTTCGCGGTGTTCGGCGCGTTGCTGACGTTGCTGATCTTCGATACCGACCTCAACATCTACTCGTACGTGGGCCTGATTCTATTGGTGGGGTTGGTGAAGAAGAACGGCATCATGATGATCGACTTCGCCCTGGACGCTCAGCGCCGTGAGCAAAAGGGACCCGCGGAGGCCATCGCCGAGGCCTGCCTGATCCGGTTCCGGCCGATCATGATGACCACCATGTGCGCGTTGATGGGTACCTTGCCCATCGCCATCGGGTTCGGGGCGGGGGCCGAAGCGCGGCGGCCCCTGGGCATCGCGGTGGTGGGCGGGCTGTTCGTCTCGCAGCTCGTGACCCTGTACGTGACGCCGGTGATCTACACCTACCTCGACGAATTCCAGGCGTGGCTCGGCAAGCGGGTCACCCGGCGGCACCCGGCTCCCGTCGGCGGGACACCGGCCCTGGAGGGGCAGGGCGCCGACTGATAGTCTTGGGCGAGGGGGCGCCTCTCCACCCCTCGTTGGTCTCCACCCCGTTCACCCAAGAGGATCGAATGTCGTCTGTGCACGCCCGTCGGCTCCTTCTCGCGGTCCTGGCCACGCTCGCTCTCCCGGCCGCGGCGCAAACCCCCGCCCCGGCCCGGCATCAGAGCCCGGCGCAGTACCAGGCCCTCGCGCGTGACCTTTTGCGGGAGCTGATCGAAACCAACACCACCCACTCCTCCGGCAACACCACGGCCGCGGCGGAGAAGATGGCGGCGCGTCTCCGCGCCGCCGGGTTCAGCGACGCCGACATCCGCGTGCTCGGACCGGTGGCCGACCGCGGCAACCTGGTGGTGCGCCTGCGGGGCCGCGCCGGCGGCAAGCAGCCGGTGCTGCTGCTGGCGCACCTGGACGTGGTGGAAGCCGATCCGCGGGACTGGACCGTGGATCCCTTCACCTTCCTGGACCGCGACGGCTGGTTCTACGGCCGCGGCACCACCGACGACAAGGACGAGGCCGCGGCCTGGACGGCGAACCTGATCCGCCTCAAACAGGAAGGCTACGTGCCCGACCGCGACATCATCCTGGCGCTCACGGCGGACGAGGAGGGCGGCGACCACAACGGCGTGGAGTGGCTGCTGCAACACCACCGCGACCTGATCGACGCGGCCTTCGCCCTGAACGAAGGCGGGGGCGGTGCCATCAAGGACGGGAAGCGCCTGTCCAACGACGTGCAGGCAAGCGAGAAGGTGTACCAGAGCTTCGCGCTGGAAGCCGCGAACCGGGGCGGGCACAGCTCGCTGCCCCGCAGGGACAACGCGATCTACCAGATGACCGCGGCCCTGTCCCGACTCGCCGCTTTCGACTTTCCGGTGAAGCTGAACGAAGTGACGCGCGCCTTCTTCGAGCGGACCGCGGCCATTGAGGGCCCCGAGGTCGGCGCGGCCATGCACGGGGTGCTCAGGACGCCGCCCGACCCGGCAGCGGTGGCCCGGCTCGCGACCGTTCCCGGGTACAACGCCCGCCTGCGCACCACCTGTGTCGCCACCATGCTCGAGGCCGGACATGCGGAAAACGCCTTGCCCCAACGGGCCCGGGCCACGGTGAATTGCCGCATCCTGCCGGGACAGCCGCCGGAGGACGTGCTGGCCACGCTCCGGCGCGTGGTCGCCGATTCCCAAATCGCCGTGACGCCAATCGCCCCGGCCAAGCCCAGCCCGCCGTCGCCCCTCACACCGGATATCCTGCGGTCGATCGAGGAAACCACCCGGGAGATGTGGCCCGGTCTCCCGGTCATCCCCACCATGAGCACCGGGGCCACCGACGGCCTGTACCTCCGGCAGGCGGGCATCCCGGTGTATGGCGTTTCCGGCATGTTCGGGGACGCGGAGGATGTCCGCGCCCATGGGCAGGACGAGCGGATCAACGCTTCCTGGTTTTACGACGGACTCGAGTTCTGCTACCGCCTCGTCAAGCGGCTCACCGCCAGTGAAGTGATGTAGCCATCAACCTTTGGGCGGGTTCAGGTATCTAACAACCCGGCATTCTGCGTCGAGGCCCAAAATGCGTTTCGCCCTGCGCTCACTCGCCCGGCACCCCGGCTTCACCGCGGTCGGTGCCCTGACCATCGCGCTCGCCGTCGCAGGGAACACCGCAATCTTCGCGGTCCTCAAAGCGCTGGTGCTGGACCCGCTGCCCTTCAAGGATCCCGGCGAACTGGTGACCCTCGACGTTCGATCCTCACGCGGTTTCCTCATCTCGAACTCGATTCCCAACTATCGGGACTGGGGGCGGAGCCGGGCGTTTCAGGCCGTCGGCGCGTCCGCGGGATGGGGCATGATCTTAACGGGGCGGGATCAGGCCCAGGTCATGAACCTGCGGGCGGTGTTGGGGGACTTCTTCGGCACGCTGGGAGTCCAACCGTACCAGGGCCGCGTGTTTGCGCCCGCCGAGACCGAGCCAGGCGCCGAGCCCGCGATCGTGCTGGGCTACCAGTTCTGGCGAACCCGTTTGGGTGGGGATCCCAAGATCGTGGGCCAAACGCTGGCGCTGGACCAACGACCCCATGTGGTGGTGGGGATTCTGCCGGAGGGCGCGGGCTTCCCCTCCCCGACGGTCGAGGGCTACGTGCCGATGGGCTCCATCCCGGACCTGCCCTGGGAGGATCGGGGCAGCTCATTCGGCACCAGGGCCATCGCCCGCCTCGCGTCTGGCATGTCGCCCGCGTTGGCGCAACAGGACCTGGATCGCATCACCGCCGCGGTCGAGGAGCGAGAAGGACAAGCCATCGCGCATCCCGAGCTTCGGACGCTCACCGATTTCTACGTCCGCGATCTCAGGCGACAGAGCTGGGTCCTGATGGCCGCGGTGGGATTCGTGCTGCTCATAGCGGTAGCCAACGTGGGAAGCCTGGTCTTGGTGCGCGGCGAGGGTCGCCGGCAAGAGATCGCGGTGCGCTCCGCGCTGGGCGCTCGCCGCCGCGCGCTCCTACGAATGCTGTTGACGGAGAGCCTGGTGTTGTCGTTCCTGGGAGGCACGCTGGGTTTAGGACTGGCGTACGGCGCCGTGCGGGTGCTGGTCCCGCTGCTCCCCAGCGCGATCCCTCAGCTGCTCCTCGCGCGCATCGGCGTGGACGGCGGTGTGCTCCTGTTCACGCTGGCACTGACTACCACGGCCGGGTTGTTCTTTGGCGCGATCCCCGCCCTCCGGGCCTCCGACCTGGAGCCGGCGGTCGAGCTCCGGGAAGGCACGCGCGGGTCGAGCCGCAGGCAGCGGCTCAGGTCCGCATTGGTCACGTGCGAGGTCGCGCTGGCGATGGTGCTGCTGATTGGGGCCGGGTTGATGCTCAGGAGCCTACAAAATCTCCGCAGCGCGGACAAAGGCTTTGACGCCCAGGGCGTGCTGACGGCGCGCGTCGGGCTCCCCGGCGATCAATACCCCACCAAGGAGCGGTGGCGCGCGTTCTTCGACGAGCTGCTGCCGCGAGCCCGGGCGTTGCCCGGCGTGCAGGCGGCCGCGGTGTCACTCCTGCTACCGTTGTCCGACCGATCCTGGGAAATGGGCATTCTGCCCGACAACGTGCCCTTCGACCCAACCCGCCGGGAATCGGTGCTCTATAATTTCGTGACGCGGGACTACTTCCAGACGATGGGCATTCCGCTGCTCCAGGGACGCGGTTTCACCGAGAGCGACGGCGACGGGTCACCCCCGGTGGCGATCATCGACGAGACCATGGCCGCCAAGTTCTGGCCGGGACAAGACCCCATTGGCAAACGGGTCACCTGGGAGGTGGAGGAGGGCTCGACCCCCGGCGCCGACGCCGCGCCCGTATATCGGACCGTGGTGGGCGTGGTCAAGAACATCCGGCACTACGAGTTGGCGAATCCGTCCAGGATCCAGGTCTACGTGCCGATGGCGCAAACGCTGCGGGTTTGGGGCACCGGCGTCTACGTGATCCTGAAGACCGACGTCGCCCCAGCGTCGCTGGTGGAGCCGTTGCGCCGGGAATTGTCCGGCATGAACCCGGACGTCCCGCTGCGCGCGGTACAGCCACTGGCTACCTACGTGGACGGCGACCTCGCCGGGAGCCGGGTGATGAGCGTCCTGCTGGCCACGTTCGGCGCCGTGGCGCTGGCGCTGGCCGGGGTCGGGATCTTCGGGCTGGTGTCGTACTCGGTGGCGCAGCGGAGCCGCGAGATCGGCATCCGCATGGCTCTGGGCGCGGACGCGCGGGAGGTGCTGGGTTGGATCGCGCGGCTGGGGCTGGGCCTGGCCGGCACGGGCGTCGCCATCGGCGTGCTGGCGGCGGCGGGCCTGACCCGCCTGATGCGGACCCTGCTGTACGAGGTGAGCCCGCTCGATCCCCTGTTGTACGCCGCCCTCGCGACGTTGCTGATCGCGGTCGCCCTGCTCGCCACCTATCTCCCGGCCCGTCGCGCCGCGCGCACGGACCCGGCGACGGTCCTCAAGCGGGAGGCGTGACGTCTTTACTGGTTGCGCACCCGAATGCGGAGCGGGACGACCGTGGTCCCCCAGTGCATGCGTAGCACGGCGGAGTCCGGTGCCACGACGGGGAAGTAAAACGCCAGGACCTCCATGTGAGCGCCCGCTTCCGGCGTCACGGTGAGGCGCAACGCGTCGTGCTGCTCGCCCGGGTATGGGGTGTGGAACACGTGCAGCGCCTTGCTGAAGATCACGGTCCACGGCGCCGGCGCGGGTTGGGGACCCATCCACAACGTGTAGCTTCCCGCCGGCAGCGACTGCCCCTCCACTTCCACATCCCGACTGACCTCGATCGTCGTTGCCGAGTCGGCGCCGGGGTTCCAGATCCGGCCCCAGCGCACCACGCCACCGAACAACGACCGGCCGCGCGCCACCGGGCGATTGTACGAGATCGCGATGTCGGTATAGCCCACCCGTTGGGAGACCGTCCCGTGCTGACTGAAGGGGATCCCTTCCTGCGCCGCCACCACCGACGCACCGATCACCGCGAGAAGTAATCCCATCGATCCAACCGTGATTCTGGACATAACGCCCGCCGCTTGGGAGTGTTTGCATGGTACACGCTCGGGGCTGACCTCACCATCGCGCCGAGTTCCTTCGGTCCCGGCGACGCCGCCTTTCGCGGCCTCCATCATCATCTCCCTAGTCGCCGGCGCTCACTGACGCCGCCGGGCGCGCCTTCGCGCCCAACAGCCCGTGGCGGCTCAACACGTCGGTCAACGTGGGCTCCCCCACTTCCTGCAGCTCGTAGGTCACTCGTACCGCCGGTTTGTCCAGCGCGATGACCCGTCGCAGGTCGATCGGGGACGCCACGATGACGAGGTCGGCCGGCACCCGCCGAATGGTCTCCGCCAGCTCGGCCACCTGGGCCGGGCTGTAGCCCATCGCCGGCAGCACGGGTCCCGTCCGCGGGTAGGATTCGAAGATCTGTCGGATGGAGCCGACCGCGTACGGCCGCGGGTCGACGATCTGGGCCGCGCCTTCGCGCCGGGCGGCGATCCACCCGGCGCCGAACGGCATCCCGCCGTGCGTCAGCGTCGGCCCGTCTTCCACCACCAGCACCCGCTTGCCGCGGAGGGGCTGGCCATCCGTCACATGGATGGGGCTCGCCGCCAGGACGACCTCGGCATCGGGATTCAGCTCGGCCGCCGTCCGCTGGGCCGCCACCACCTGCTCCGGGCCCGCAGTATCCACTTTGTTGATCACCACCACGTCCGCCATGCGCACCACGGCTTCCCCCGGGTGGTAGTGCATCGCGTGGTCGGCGCGGTGCGGGTCCATGACCGCCACCAGGAGGTCCGGTTGGTAAAACGGGAAGTCGTTGTTCCCACCGTCCCAGAGCACCACGTCGGCCTCACCCTCGGCGACCCGGAGGATCTGGCCGTAGTCCACGCCCGCGTAGACCACGTGCCCACCGGCCAGGAGCGGCTCGTATTCCTCGCGCTCCTCGATGGTGGCGTGCTGACGCTCCAGATCCTCCACCGTTGCGAACCGCTGCATCGCCTGCCGGGCCAGGTCTCCGTACGGCATGGGATGCCGCACCACGACCACGCGCCGCCCGGCGTGTTTGAGAATGCCCGCGATGCGGCGCGTCGTCTGGCTCTTGCCCGAGCCGGTGCGGGCCGCGCAGACGGCCACCACCGGAACGTGCGCCCGAAGCATGGTGTGGCGCGGGCCCAGCAGGAGATAGTCGGCGCCCCCCGCCAGCGCCCGGGAGGCCAGGTGCATGACCTGCTCGTGCGAGACGTCCGAATAGCTGAAGACGACGACGTCCACCTGCCGGTCCCGGATGAGTCGGGTCAGGTCGCTCTCCACGTCAATCGGGATACCATCCGGGTAGCGGGCGCCGGCCAGCACCGCAGGGTAGCGGCGGCCGGCAATATTCGGGATCTGCGCGGCCGTGAAGCCCACAACCGTGTAGTCGGGATGATCCCGAAAGAACACGTTGAAGTTGTGGAAATCGCGCCCCGCTGCCCCGACGATCAATGCCCGCTGCATCGCCCACTCCGCATTGAAGCCTGATGACTGATGCTGCCACGGGAGGGGTGAAGCCATTCTGAGAATGGCGGTTCGGGGCCTTTCACGGGGCCATCCAAACAATGCCCCATTGACAACTATCGTTATCACGACTATTGTCGTGAATGGCCGATCGGTTGCGAGGCGAGATCAAGCAGAGGCGTCCCTTTGCCAGCGTCCCCGAGGAGGCGATGCTCAACATCCTCAGGACCGCGGACACCGTCCAACGCCTCGTGGCGGAAGTGTTGAAGCCGCTTGGGCTTACACTCACACAGTACAACGCGCTCCGAATCCTGCGGGGCGCGGGTGACGAAGGCCGGGCTTGCAGCGAGATTGGCGAGCGCCTGGTCACCAGGGATCCTGACGTCACACGGTTGTTAGACCGGCTGGACGCCCGGGGCCTCATCGCCCGGGACCGCTCGGCGGAAGACCGTCGGGTCGTCCGGAGCAGGATCACCGAGCAGGGGCTCGGTCTGCTCGATGAGGCGGAGGGGCCTGTTCGAGCCCTCCAGCAACGCCTGTTCGAGCCCTTCGGGAAGGAGCAGATCAGCGCCCTGATCGAAGCGCTGGAAGCCGTGCGGTCCGGCAGCCGGTAGCGGGCGGGTTTTTTTGGAGTGATAGTCGTTGTCACGACTATCCGCAGGTCAAACCAGTCAGGAGGGCACCACCATGCAGTGGACCATCGACCAGACCCACAGCGGCATCGAATTCGGCGTGAAACACCTGGGCATTTCGACCGTCCGCGGACGGTTCCGTGAGTTTTCGGGCGCGGTAGACCTGGACGAGGACGGCGTGCTCCGCGGGGTCGAAGCGACCATCGCGGCCCGGAGCATCGACACCGGCGTGGGACCGCGCGACGACCATCTGCGCTCGGCGGACTTCTTCGACGCCGACCGCTTCCCGACCATCACGTTTCAGTCGACGCGCATCGAACCGCTGGCCGAGGCACGGTACCGCCTGAGCGGCGATCTCACGATGCACGGTCAAACGCAGCCGGTGACGTTTGACGTCGCAGTCGCCGAGCCGGTCAGGGACCCGTGGGGCAATCAGCGCCTGGCCGCCTCGGTCGCCGGGAAGCTCAACCGGAAGGCCTGGGGCCTGACCTGGAACCAGGTGTTGGAGCTCGGCGCCTTGATGGTGGGGGAGGAGGTCACCTTCGCGTTCGACGTGGAAGCGGTGGCGCCCCAGCCCGCGGCGGTGTGAACGCGACTGACCCGGGCTAGTCCCTTGATGGCGCCGGGCGTATTCTTTGCTCCATGACCGGCGGCGAGGGGCAGGGCAACGGACAGCTCGAGCGCATGCAGGCCGCGCTCGCCGACCACTACGAGGTCCAGCGCAAGCTGGGCGAGGGTGGGATGGCGCTGGTGTATCTGGCCCGGGACCTGAAGCACGACCGGTTGGTTGCCATTAAGGTGCTGAAGCCGGACCTGGCAGCCTCGATCGGTGCGGAGCGGTTCCTGAAAGAGATCCGCCACACCGCCAAGCTCACTCACCCCCACATCCTCCCGCTGTACGACTCGGGCGATGCGGATGGCATTCTGTACTACGTTATGCCATTCGTCGAGGGCGAGTCGCTGAGCGACTTCATGAAGCGAGAGAAGCAGCTCGCGATCCAGGAAGCGGTGCAAATCACCCGCGAAGTGGCGGAGGCACTGGCCTACGCTCACTCCTACGGCCTCATTCACCGGGACATCAAGCCGGATAACATCCTGATGTCCGGCGGGCACGCCATCGTGGCGGACTTCGGGATCTCCAAGGCGCTGAGCGAGGCCGGCACCGAGCAGCTGACGCAGACCGGCACCTCCGTGGGGACGCCCGCGTACATGAGCCCCGAGCAGGCGATGGGGAGCCCCGACGTCGACGGGCGAAGCGACATCTACAGCCTGGGATGCGTGTTCTACCAAATGCTGGTCGGTGATATCCCGTTCACCGGGCCCACCCCGCAGTCGATCATGGCGCGGCACGCGATGGATCACATCACGCCGCCTCACATCATGCGCGACACCATCCCGGATGACCTCGAGGGAGTCATCTACGCCGCGATGGCGAAGACGCCGGCCGACCGGTTCAGGACGGCGCATGAGATGGCTGAAGCGCTCCGCACCTACGAGGCCGGTCTGGGGGTAGGCCAGCGTGCCTCCATCGCCGCCCAGCGGGTTTCCATCGCCACGCAGCGGGCCTCGTTGGCCCAGGGGATGCCTGGCGTGTTCACCCCGCAGACCCCGGTGCCGCAGCTCTCCCCAGCGCGCCCGGCGTGGCGCCGCGCGGCCGTGCCCGTCGGCGTGGCCATGGCGCTCGCCATCGCCGGCCTGATTGGGTGGAAGTTCCTGAACGACGGGCGCGGTGCGGCGGTGGATGCGCTGGACGCGCGGCGCGTGGCCGTGTTGTACTTCGAGGACCTGAGCCCGGATGGCTCACTGGCCCACGTGGCGGACGGGCTGACGGAGGGACTCATCCAGGAGCTCTCGTCCGTCCAGGGGCTGGACGTGCTCTCACGCAACGGCGTGGCGCCCTATCGGGGGACCAACATCCGCCTGGACAGCGTCGCGCGCGCGCTCGAGGCGGGAAGCCTGATTCAAGGCAGCATCGAGCCCGTGGGGGACCGCGTCCGCGTATCCACTCGGCTGGTGGACGGAGTCAGCGGCGCCGACGTGGGCCGGGCGCCGTCGTTCGAATTGCCCCAGCGGCAACTGCTCGCGGTGCGGGATTCGGTGGTGCGGGAAGTCGGGCGCTTGCTGAGGACCCGACTGGGCGACGAAGTGCGCCTCAAAGAGCGACGAGCGGCAACCGAGAGTCTGGACGCCTGGCTGTTACTCCAGCGTGCCGAACGGGTTCGCAAAGAGGCACAGGCCCGGCGCGGGACCCCGGCGGCGGCGGACTCGTCCTACGCCCGGGCCGACTCCCTGCTCCAGTTGTCCAGCGCCGCCGATGCCAGATGGCCGGAGCCCGTGACGTTGCAAGCCCAGGTGGCCTACGAGCGGGCCTTCCTCCAACGGGATCGCTCCAGGCAAACCACCTGGCTTCGGTCCGCGGCCCAATACGCCACGCAGGCCCTCGGCCTGCGGCCGGGTTATCCCTCAGCGCTGACGGCACGGGGACGCGCACGTCGCGTGCTCTACCGGACCGACGCCTCGCTCAGCCCCGGCGCTCGCGATCGGCTGCTCGACTCGGCGGAGGCCGATCTCAAGGCCGCTACCGAGGCAGACGGATCGCAGGCCGCAGCCTACCGTGAGCTGAGTCAGCTGTATTACGACAAGAAGGACAATGTCTCGGCGGCCCTGGCGGCGCGCCGCGCGTACGAGGCGGACGCCTTTCTTGGGAGCCAGAGCGCCAACCTGAACCAGTTGTTCTGGGCGTACTACGACCTCGAAGTCTTTCCCGACGCCCAACGCTGGTGCGAGGAAGGTGTCCGCCTCCTCCCCGGACACTACAACTTCGCCAAGTGCCGATTGTGGCTCATGATCACGGAGCAGGCGCAGCCCGACATCTCCCGGGCGTGGGCCCTGGCCGACTCCGTGGCTCAGCGCGCGCCGGATGCGCGGCGGGCGTACGAGGCCCACCTGGCGACACTGATCGTCGGTGGGGCGCTGGCACGAGCCGGCCTCAAAGACAGCGCCCGACACGTGCTGGATGCCGCACGGGCGGGCCGTGACGTGGACCCCACCCAGGAGCTTCCGGGCTACGAGGCGATCATGCGCATCCTGGTTGGCGATTACCCCGAGGCCATCACGCTCCTCAAGACCTACGTCCTGGCGCATCCTACCGAGGAGTTCACTTCAGGCCGGGACCTTCACTGGTGGTGGCGACCACTTAGGGATTTCCCCGAGTTTCAGGCCGTCGTGGCCCGCCGTCAGTAACTTTTTTGAGTCACCCCGGTCGGCGCGACGGGGGCGAGGCCAACGTGGTAGTGTGGCGTTCGTGCAACACTTCATGAAGGCCGTATGTGATCCCTGCCCTTGTCGTGGCCAGTCCTAGGAGCGAACATGGGGCTGTCTCCGTAGCGGTCGCCCCCTCCGGGGCATCATCCTGCTGTGCAAGGAGTCCCTGTGAAACGCGCCCTCGCAGGTCTCGTTGGGGTCGTGCTATTGGTTGGCTGCCAGGATTCATCGCGCAGCAACCAGTCCCTGTCCGGCCCCTCGTTTGACATTTCTGAGGCCCGCTCCGGCGGCAACCCGGACCTGTTCTTCGCACGGCCGCTGGCCGCCACGCCTCAGCCCGGAGACGCCGGCTTCGAAGAAGGCGCCGCCAACGCGCTGCTGGTGCCCTACGTGCGGGTTTGCGAGACAGACGGCGCGCCGAGCTCGGCGGGGTGCCGGTTGGACGTGACCGCGGCGGTCACGGGATCGGCGACCGGGTTGGCCATGTCCTTCAGCTCCGCGTCCGAGCTGTATCAAGTCAACTGGTCCACCAAGTCGCTCGATGTCGCCAAGGACTACCGGATCGAAATCTGGGGCATCGGGTTCTCGACCCCGGAGGAGAAGGCCGAGTTGGATGCCCGGTGGCTGTTTGGCTGGCGTGACATTCGCAACTCGCCCGACGTGGCGGCCTGCAATGCAGCGGCGGCGTTCTGCAACGTCAACTACGGCCAGAACCTTCCCGTCAAGGTTCGTATCGAGCAATACGTATTCTGTCCGATTGCCAGGAACTGCGCCGTGCAGTTCGTCGCCGCCGGTGTGGACGCGACGTTGGAGGCGACCCTACCCACAGGCGGTGCGACGTCTTCGCAGCTCTTCATCCCCGGTCAGGAGGGCACGGACTTCGCGCTAGCGTTCGAGCCGTGCACCCCGGATCAGAACGCCGCGGTGGAGAACGCGTTAGACATCCCCACGTTCGGGGCCTGTCTGCACACGGTCACCACCTTCACGCCGGAGCTGACCGAGCCGGCCCTCATTTCGCTGTGCAGCGAATTGGGGGGCATTGATCCGTCCGGCCTCGGGTTGTCTCCAGAGCAGGCCGAGCAGCTCGCGCTCCATCACGTCACCGAGGACCTGTCCCAGGTTCATGCCCTGCCGGAGGCGTGGCGGTGCGGCACGCCCACGTCGGGGGGGGTGGCGAGCGCCGGCGCTGGAAACCGTCTGTTCCGGCTCGCCCGAGCGCTGGGTGATAAGGCATTGTCCTGGCTGACGCCACGCGCCTTAACCGCAGCCGTCGCGGTGATTGACCGTGGTGGCGGCGGTGAGGTGTGCAATGAGTGCTGGGATAGTTTCTTCAAGCTGGCTCTGCCGGCCAAGTTCGAGCGCGGCTCGCCGGCGTTTCAAGTCCAGCTGGCCGGCTCCGACGTGACCCTGACGGCGCGGGTGACCGACCTGTTCGGCGCTGGCGTCGCGAACGCGCGCGTGCGGTGGAACTTCCAGCCGGCCCTATCGGTGGACCCGGATGGTTGCGTGCTGGGCGTTTCGGGCTGCGCGCCAGGAGAGGTCGTGAGCCTCACCAACCCGGCGGGTGAGGCCCAGGCCACCGTTCACCTTTCGTCGGCCGAGGGCGACAACGTGGTCTACGCGAGCGGCCGCGGCATCGCCGACGACCGGGAGAGCGGCTGCACCGTGCAGTCCCCGGCTCCGGGTACCGATTCGCGGTGCAATGGGCCAAGAACCGAGCTGCCGTACGGCCCCTACGATCCGTTCATCCCGTTCCACGAGGGCGACGTCTTTGACGGGAGTCCGCCGACCACTGCCGAAGCGACCGTGGAAATCGCGGAGGGCACGCGGCTGCCGTTTACCGTCCACGGCTGCGTCCAGGGCCGAGGCACGCCCGGCGTGAACGGGAGCTTCGCCGACGGCGAGTGGCAGTGCGCCCGGCAGTATGACTTCACCGCCAACGTATCCGGGGGTTCCACCCCGGCCACGTTGTACGTGATGAACGACGACACCAACCTCTACCTGGCGGTACGCCTGGCGCGGAGCAGCTCCGACAAGGTGAACACGCTCCAGTTCAACTTCGACAACAACAACAGTTGGAAGACCAGCGGAACCGGCGCCGCGGAGGCGGGCGATGACATCCTGTCACTCGACGCGGCCAAGGGCTTCACGGATGCGTTCCTGACGCTCAAGTGCGTCAACTCCAGCCAGTCATCGTGCTGGGCCACCGACGTGAGCGATGGCGGCACGGCGGACGGCAGCGGGGCGGTCGCGAACGATGGCACCTACACCACCTACGAGATCGCGCACCCGCTGAACACGGCGGATGACGCGCACGACTACTCGTTGTCGGTCGCGAGCAACGTGGGGCTGTTCCTGACGCTGCAGACGGGCTCTGGAGCCACCGGCAACACCCAGTGGCCGCAGTTCAGGCGGTACCAGGAGATTCTGATTCAGCCGTAGAAGGCGGCGAACAAAGACGGGCAGGGACGGGCTGAGACGGTCTGGGCACAATCCCCAGGCCGTCTCTGTCTGTCTCTGTCCGTCCCCGCCCTTCTCTACGGGACCATTGGCCGGGCCGTTCCCGCGACAATATTCGGAATATTCCTCTGCCGCAGCCGCTCGTTGAATTGCGGGAGATCTTGCCCGATGAGCTGGCCGAGTTGCCCCTGCAGCGTTTGGATCTCACGCTTGAACAGCTCGTGGACCTGGACCTGCTGGGTGGTCGGCGCGAAGTCCGACGAGGCGATCCCGTTGGAGAGGTAGGCGACGCGCCCGGCGAGCTTGATGGGCCAGCGAACACCGTCCTGGCCCCGGCCCGTGAGGCGTAGCTGGTGCAGGTTCTCCTCGAACCCCACGAACTTCTGCTCCAGCGAGTCGGCGGCCGCGCGAATGTCGGCGTTGTCGCCTTCAGCGGCCAGGGTCCGATTCAGGTGCTGGACCTGGGCGCGGATCAACTCCGTCTGATTGTACATATCCACCGCGGCGTTCAGGTCCGCCTGGAGGTCGAGCAGCCGGGCCACTTGGGTCCGGACCTCCTCGAGGCTCCCACCCGAGTTCGGATCCAAGCGCACTTCCAGCGGCTGGGTGAACTCCTGGCCGCCTACGCTGAGCTTCACCGTGTAGGTCCCGGGAGGCATGAGGACCGAGAAGCGGCCAAGCCCGGGAGCTGGGCGGCCCTCGGGAGGCACCTCCACCCAATCCCCGTACAACGGCTGCACCCGCATCCGGCTTTCCTTGGTGGGCTCGTTCCGCAGGTCCCAGTAGATCCGGTTGACACCGGCGTTCTTGGTCCCGCGAAGCGTCCGGACGGTCCGGCCGTCCGACTGCTGAATGCTGATGGCAACGTCACCAGCGGGCACTGCCTTGAGCCAGTAGTTGATGGCGGCCCCGTACGGCGGATTCTCGCCCACGGTAGGATCGTTGGACGTCGAGGCCTGCCCCGGGATGTTCCGGAACCGATAAGCGGCCCGAGGCCGGAACAGGCTCGCGTCCGACGCCGCCACCTCCGGCGTCAACTGCTGGATGGGTGAAAGATCGTCCAGGATCCAGAAGCCCCGTCCGTAGGTCGAAACCACCAGGTCGTTGAAGTGCTCCTGAATCACCAACCGGTACACCGGCGCATGCGGCAGATTGGTCTGCAACGGCTGCCACAGCTCGCCGTCGTTGAACGAGACGTAGAGGGCGTTCTCGGTGCCGGCGTAGAGCAGCCCGCGGCGCACCGGATCCTCGAGAATGGCGTGAGTATAGCTCAACGGGCTCTTGGGGATCCCGTTCACGATCATGCGCCAGGTGCGCCCGTAGTCGGTGGTCTTGTAAAGATGCGGGTCCCGCCCGTTCACCTGGTGAAAGTCCACCGCGACATAGGCGGTTCCGGTGTCGTAGCGCGAGGGCCCGATGCTCCAGACCGTGCCGAAAGGGGGCAGATTGGGGATGTTGCGCGTGACGTCGGTCCAGCTCTGCCCCCCGTCTTGGGTGACGTGCACCAGTCCGTCGTTGGTCCCCACCCAAATCAGCCCCGGCTTCAGGCGGGACTCGGCGATGGCATAGACCACGTCGAAGTACTCCACGCCGATGTTGTCGGGCGTGAGGCCTCCGGAGATCTGCTGTCTGCTCTTGTCATTGAGCGTCAGATCGGGACTGATCTCCCGCCAGCTCTTCCCCCCATCCGTGGTGAAGTGCACGTGCTGGCTGCCCACGTAGACCTTGTTATGGTCGTGGGGGGAGATGGTGAGTGGGGCGTCCCAGACAAACCGATACTTGAGCTCGGCGGCGGGCCAACCGCCGG
>Ga0209002_10002029_pt1 | contig 16433 bp, 18 predicted proteins | sample Rifsed16ft2_FD_184010 | JGI IMG/M metagenome (GOLD analysis project Ga0209002, IMG submission 184010) | Soil microbial communities from Rifle, Colorado, USA - sediment 16ft 2 (version 2) | ecosystem: Environmental > Terrestrial > Deep subsurface > Rock core/Sediment | place: Rifle, Colorado...
ACGGCGGCCGCGCGCGCGGACGCGCCCGGCTCCCCGAGCAGCGACCGGACGCGCGCCATCTCCGCGCGCATGCCGTCCCGGTACGCCGTGTCGTCAAGGATCCGGCGCGCTTCGCCGGCCAGGTTCTGCGGGGTCGCCCGGTGCTGGATCAACTCGGGGATGAACGGCTTGCCGGCCACGATGTTGGCCAGTCCGATGCTGCCCACCCTGACCAGCAGCCGCGCGAGCAGGTAGGTGAACCAGGGCATCTTGTACGCAATTACCATGGGCGTCCCAATGATCGCGGCCTGAAGCGTCGCGGTGCCGGACGCGATGAAGAGCAGATCGGACGCCGCCATGACCCCGTCGGGGTCCCGCGTCACCAGACGCACGTCGAGGCCGGCCTCATCGCACACCCGCTTGATGGCCGCCTGATCCACCGTGTCGGCAACGGCCAGGATCAGGCGCAGCGGCCGCTCCCGCTTCAGGAAGTCGATGGACGTGATGAGCCGGGGGAAGTGCGTCCAGGGGTTGGCATGGATGCCGCGCTGGCGCCGGAGCTCCCTGAGCAGCTCGGTGTCCACGATCCGGAACTCCAGCCCGAACTTGTCGCGATAAAAGGCGACCTGCGCGTTCATGTCCTGAACGTACAGGATGACCTCCATCAGTTCGCCGATAATGGTCATGGTGTTATCCCTCGCCGCTCGTCATGCCAGACCTTTGGGGTCTCGGAGACCCCAAAGGTCTTACCTCGCCAGTTTCTTCAGCGCGCGGATCGCCTCGGCCTCCGCGGCGTGAATGCTCAGGACGCGCTCGCGCAGGTTGGCAAGCAGGTCGGCCGCTTCCCCCGCGCTCAAGGGGAACTCGTAATCCATCCTGGCCCTGATCTCGGCCAGGCGCGCGTCGGCGGCCCGGATCTCGTCCCGCGCCGCCAGCCCTTTCTTCTCGAACAGCGTCCGCCGTTTGACCATCAGGCGCTTCGCCTCCTTGAGCAGCGGGACCGAATCCGGCAGCAGCGCCGCGCTCAATCTGCCCCACAACCGCTCGGATTCCCGGAACTGCCCGGCGACGTTGTTCAAAGCAGCTTTCCGCAGAATGCTGGCCGCCTCGTCTAAAAAGTCGGCGTACAGCCCGCGCAGCGCGCTCCCGCCGCCGCCCCGGTTCTCGATCTGGTCGAAGGTCGCGGTCAGGGCCTGATACAGGCGCGGCCCCGGCGGGAAGAACTTCGGCCAGCCGCGCGCGTCCTTCGGGTCGGCGAGCAGGTTGGCCCACTTCTCCAATGCGCTCAGGCCGAAATTTGACCTGAAGTTCTTCGGCCCGAACCCGTTTTGCATCTGCTCACAGGTATCCCGGAGGCCCTGCCGGACGGCGGCTTTGAGTCCGGCTGACTTGGGCGGGCGGGGCATGGCGACTAAGACCGTGCGGAAGCGGGGCGGGTCGCCGCCCTGCTGGGCAGAGACGAACTCGGCCTGGCTGATCGTCACCGCTTTGGCGCTGCGGTCGGCGAGGTGGACCTCGCCTCCCTCCTCGTCAATCCCGAACACGACGAGCGGGTGATAGCCGTAGGGCGTGCCGGGGTAAGGCAAGCCTTGCGGGTTGACCCACACGATCGGAGGGCGGCCCTCGGCGAGGGCCTGCTTGATCTTCCTCTCGACGCCCGGCGCGTTGGAGGATTTTTGCACCGTTAGCTTGCCCCCCAGCCTTTCGGTCGTCGCCTGCAGAAAACCCGGCTGCTTCGTCTCCTCCGTCGTGATCCGGGTCGCGACGAAGAGCGCGGTGTAGCCCGCCGAGGCGTAGACAAAATAACCGAGGCCAAGTCCGCCGCCGAGGCCGAACAACAGCGCGTCGGTGAAGGGCTGGCCGGTGTGAGGCGCGGTCACGCCGAGGTAAGCCAGCACGTTTTTGAGCGCGGCGGCTTCAACCTGCCGGCCGCCGAAGTGTTTGTAGCCGGGGAGGATCATCGTCAGGATTTTTTCTTCCATTGGCTCCTCTCCCTTAATCAGCCGCGCCGGTCAGCGCCTGGATAATCCGGTGGTGCTCGCGGTAGTGCGCGTAGGTGTCGCCGATGACCACGTGGATCAGCTTGCTCTCCGGGTCAGTCGGGTCATGCGGGGTCAGCAGACGGGCATAGTCCATCTCTTCCAGGACGACCAGCAAACGCCGGTAGGAGCGGTGGAACATGGCCAGGACTTCCGAGAGCGAGCGATCCTTGTCGCGCCGCTGAAAATACTCGTTCAGGCCGGTCTCCGCCGTCATGTGCGCGGTCTTAGCGGCAGTCGCCTCATCCATCTGCGCGGCTTCGGCAAACGAACGCCCTTGCAGATGGGCGACGACGAGGATCTCTTCCCAGGCGGCCAGGTGAGCCAGGTGGTCTTTCACCGACCAGCCTTCCGGGCCGGGCGCGGTCATCTGCGCTTCGGTCAGGCGGCTGACCACCTGCTCCAGCGCCGCGCGCTCGTCGCGGATGCGCGCTATCAGCTCGGTTTTGTCGCGGGGGATGTCGCTGCTCATGTCTGGGCCTCCTTTGGAAGGAGCGAAGTGTCACAGATGATCCCTCAAAAACAAACGGGGCGCAAGCCGTGATGCGTGCGCCCCGCCGTCTTTTGCGGCTGCTCGAAGGATTGACGCGGTTACTCAGCCGCCCACACCCGCTCCAACTGCCAGGTGTCGCGGGCGAGGTCTTGCGCCAGCTCGAACATTGCGCCCTCGGTGCGCACAGTGAAGTAGTGCCGCTCCACGTCGCCCGGCCAGCCGCGCCGCACTTCGGTCCGGCACGCCTCGACCGCGCGCACGTCGTGCCGCTGGCCGCGCCAGACGAAGGCTTTGGGGAAATAGCCGTGCAGCTTGACTGGTACCAGGATCGGTTCGCTCACCCGGCGGGGGCGGGGGTTCAGCGCTGCGGCCATACGACCTCCTGCCCCGTCTGCGCGTCGTCGAGCGAAGCCTCCACGCCGCCGATCACCGTGAAGCGGCGAGGCGCGGGCGCCGCCTCCGCTGGATAGGGATAGGCCGGATAGGCGAGAGGCGGATAGTAGCCTGCGAAGTTCTGGTAGCGCACCTGGGGCGGGAGCATCGGTTGGGGCGTCATCCATACCACGCGCGCCTCCGGCTGCTCGACCGGGAGCGGCCCTTCGGCCGGCTCCGGCGGCTGGGCGGGGGGCTGGTTCCGCGTGGCAAACCACACGACGATCAGGCTGGTGGGGATGCTTGCCGCCGTCCCGGCCATCACGCCGATCATTACCGCCATCGCCTCCGCCGTCATGCGCTGGCCGATGATCACGCCGAGGGCGCCGAAGAAGGCCAGGCCGCAGGACAGCGCGATGTAACGGATTTTCATCAGAGGCTCCTTGGCAGGTGCGACGCACCTCGGTTTGAGAGTGCGTCACACCTCACCAGATCTAATTGGCCCTCCGGCGCTCCTTGGGGTCGCCCACGCCGAGCCAGAAGTGATTGATCATCACCGTCTTCGCCGGGCGGAGCGGAACGCCCGCGGCCGCCTCCGCCCCATCGGACAACATGCTCGGATGGACAAAGCATATGGTCGGCGTCGCGCCGTACTTCTTGCGGTAGTGCTCGACCGCGCGGGCCACTTTTTCGTCCAGTTTGCGTTTCGTGTCGTCGTCATACCACAACATCCCGATGTCCATGCTTCACCTCCTACATTTGATCTTTCCCTTGCAGCCACGCCCGGATGGCGGACATGTGGTCCGGGTAGTGCCCAAATGAATTTCCGTCGAGGACCTCCCACGGTATCCAGTCGGCGGGCATGCCGGCGAAGCGGCGCGGGTCGTTCAAATCGTCGTCGGACAGCGCCTCCACTGCTTCGACCAGCTCCTGGTGCACCGCGCGGGCTTCAGACAGCACGTCGGCCAGCGCGCGCCCCCGGTTTTGCTCGAACACGGCGGCGTTGCGCTCGTCCTGCGGCAACCCCCACCACTCAGAACCGACCAGCGCCTTCGCCCGCAGCATGCCCACCATCTCGCGCTCAAACCACGTCACGTGGGCGATGATGTCCTTGACCGACCACGCGCCGGCGAGGCCCGGGTGCGTCATCCGCGCCTCGCCGACCTCGGCCAACAGCGCCTCCCATGCGGCCCGGCCTGACCGGAGCAGTTCGCGGAACTCAGTCTTCGTCATCGCGCGGCTGGCCGCCCATGAGCTGCGCCCAATCCCGGGCCGGGACCCACGCGGCCTGGAAGCGGATCATCTGCCCGGCGGCGAGGGCGACGAAATCGCCGTTGCCGGTGAGTTTTTCCGCGCCCGTGCCGCCATGCCCCGACGCGACGCGGGCGTCGTCGGCGCTCGCCACTTTGCCGACGATGCGCACCGGGAAGTTGGCCTTGAGCATCGCGCCGATAGCGGCGGTGGAGGGCTTCTGCACGCCGACGATGAGATGGTAACCCGCCTCCCGCCCGCGCTGGGCGATGCGCGTGAGCGCCTGCTCCACCGTGTAGCCCGAGCGCGTGACGCGGCGCCCGGCGAGCTCGTCGGCCACGAGCAGATCGAGCAGCTCGTCCACGGCAACGACGACGTGCGGCGACGAGACGCCTTCCGCGTCGCGCCGCTCCATCTCGACGATCAATCGGTCGAGCAGCGAGAGCGCCGCGGCCGCGTCGGAGGCCACACCTTCGAGGAGGTGCGGCAATCCCGCGAGGGGCGCGAACCCGCGCGTCTTCGGATCAATGAGCGCGATCTGCAGCTTGGACTGCCGGTTGGCGAGCGCGAGTGAGACGATCATCGTCCGCATCAGCTCGGTCTTGCCCGACCCGGTCATCCCGGCGATGAGCACGTGCGCCACGTCGGGCGAGGGCAGGCGCAGCAGCAGAGGGCGCCCGTCGTCCGCCAGGCCGAGGCAGGCCGTGAGCGGCGGGATGGCCGGGAGGCCCTGCATCAACGGCAGCAGCCGCACGGGTTCGGGGTCCACGCGGGGCACCTCGACCGCAAGCGCCTCGCCGTCCCGCGCCACGCGCACTTCGTCAGCGCCCAGCGCCATCGCCAGCTCCTCTGAAAGATTGCGCACCGTGGCGATCTTCGCGCCAAGTCCGGGCGTCAGCATAAACCGAATCCACCGGGGCGAGATCGAGCCGCCGTGCACCCGCGCCGGGACGCGGTGCGAGGCCAACACGTGCTCGATGCGGTCGGCCTGCTGGTTGAGGGCGTCGCGGGTTGGGGGCACGGCAAGCATTCCATCGCGGCCTTAGAACTGGCGGATGACGGCGACGACGCGCCCCTGCACTTCCACGGCGGACGGGCGCACGACGATGTCCTTGAACTCGGGGTTGGCCGGCCGCAGGCGCACCTGCCCCGGTTCGCGGTAGAAGCGTTTGAGTGTGAATTCGTCCCGGTCGGTCAGGCGCACTGCGACCATGTCGCCGTTCTTCGCCACCGTCTGGTGCTGGAGCACGACGATGTCGCCGTCGTTGACCAGCGCGTCGCGCATCGAGTCGCCGCGCACCCGGAGGCCGTACAATCCTTCCATCTGCGGGACGAGGTCGCGTGTCAACTCGATCGCCTCTTCGACCGAGTCGGTGAGGACCGGCGCGCCCGCGCGGATCCAGCCTTTGATCGGCAGGGAGAAGGTGACGTTTTGGGGTTCTGGATCCAGCACCCGAATGCCCCGCGAGACGTTAGGCGTGTGCTCGATCAGCCCGGCGGCGGCCAGCGCTTTCAAGTGGTAGACGACGAGCGACTTGGTGCTCAGCCCCTTGGCCTGGCGGATCTCGTCGAGTGTGGGGGGGCGGCCTGTCCGGTCCGCGTACGCCCGGATGTAGTCGTAAATCCCAAGTTGTTTCGCGCTTGGCATAGTGACTCCTTTCTTGCCCAGGCTCATGTGGCCGATTAGTTATAGACCTGGCAGGTCTGTGGAGACCCAGCAGGTCTCATGGTTACATGAGCCGCTCCGATACATCGAACCTTTGTTCTAGTATATAGAACAAAAATACTAGTGTCAAGTGGTAATTAACAAAATTTGTGGCGGTACTTGACGAAACATACATTTAAGATAGTATGTATATAAAATGCGCAGGACGAAGGAAGAAGCCGCGGTCACGCGGGAAACGCTATTGAAAACCGCGCTCTCGGTCTTCAGCGCCAATGGATACTCGGCGACTACGCTTGAGGGCATCGCCCGCGAAGCGGGCCTGACGCGCGGCGCGATTTACTGGCACTTCGGGAGCAAAGCGGAGCTATATAACACCCTGCTCCAGCAGTTCTCGGCGAGAGGCGCGATCATCGCAGAGCAGGCCATCGCCGAGGGCGGCTCTGTGCTCGAAGTGCTGCGCCGCGTGTTCGTCCGGCAGATGGTGTTGGTCGAGGAGGATGAGGAAGTCCGGGCCGTCGTCGAGCTGGCGCTGTTCAAGATGGAACTCTCGCCCGAGCTCGAATCCGGGCGGCAGCAGCAGATCCGGTCAGGCAAGCAATTGATTGCTCAAATAGCCGATGCCGTGCAGCAGGGCATCGAGCGGGGCGAGTTGCGCGCCGATCTCGACGCAGCCGACATCGCGCGCGCGTTCCTGGCTTTCCAGAACGGGGCCATTCAGCTCTGGCTGGTCGCGCCGGAGGCCTTTTCACTCAAAGCCAGCGCTGAGGCGTTCGCGGGTATTTTTATAGCAGGAGTGCGCGCCGCGAAGTAGTCGGCCCGGCGCGCCGTTCACCTGGTTCGTGCTGCTCACCACCGCGTGGACGGTGCTGTTCCACGCGGCCATCAACACGACGTTAGGCGCGCCGGGCGTGCTGGGGCGGCCCAGCAACAACTTGACCGTCACCCCAACTGACTCACGCAACAGCAAACTCAGTATGCTGTCGAGCATCCGGCGTGTGAAAGCCTAAAACTATCTTCTCTTTAGGAATGCCAGCCGCGACGAGTTTATCAGCTATCCCGTCTTCCGTCCCGTCGCGTTGAATCCACACCTTGTCATTGATAATGTCAATGTGGATCAGACAGCCATGAATACGCTTGACCCGTTGCCAACCGACCGACATGACGAGATAGCGGTCAGCTTGGCGGTCAAAAATCGTTTCATTCTGAATCTCCCCATAGGCATACTGGAGACGGACGTACTCCGAAAGAACATTGTGAATAATCTGGCGATAGGTGTCTAAGGTATCCATTTGACGATCACCTCCGCGTGCGGGTCAAAGACAATCAGCCGGACACGCCGGTTCTCCAAGAGAATTGTTCCTATCGGCTCTTCAAATACATCGTTGTAGATGGCTTCGCGAATGGCGAGATACAAAATACGGTCAGGCTCAGTGCGGGCTAAAACATCGTGATACAGGATGAACTGGCCGACGGCGTTTTTTAGGTCCTCGACTTCGGAAGGGCTGACGAAGCTCTTGATTTCAACGGCTATCTTTTGACCGGCTTTCTCCGCCGCCAGGAGTTGCTCCGCGCCCAAGTCAATATACAGGTCTTTGAGGCCCCATTTGAGTATCAAGGGGTCATGGGTGATAACCCACCCATCTTTGACCAACGCGTTCTTTACGCTGTCGTGATAAATGTCTTTGGCTGACATTCTCTTCGCTCAACCTGTCCGACGCTGCGTCATTATTATACGATAGCGGTGACAGTGAAGCGAACAGAGCAGGATGTTACGACGAGCGGCCAGTTGATATTCATAGGCTACTCTGATGGAAGGAGAACGGTATTGCTTTAGGAATCTTCTTCGTCCTCTACAAAGTCAAATGCTAGTTGGCCGTCTGGAATTTTCCTTTCGGCTCGTATTTTCTCTGCTATGGCGAGTATTTCTTGCATCGACAGTGACTTTATCTTGGCGATGTCTCGCATGCTGAGTTTGAACCATTCGCCGCGCACATGACTTTCAGCGAAGATAAGATGTAAGGCGCGTTCGGTGTCTCTATGATTGAGCAAGGATGGAATTACGTAGACCAAGCTCACGGGAAAAGGCGTAGAAGTTTGGAGTCCCGTTAATCGGGACTCCAAGTGCGATGTATGGCCAATCTTATAAAGACCATTACACTCGACGATATAGACGCAATTCGTGTAATGCAAAAGGTTCTTCATTAGTGATGATGCCGCCTAACAGTGGGCTTCACCCGCGCGGCGGTGAACGAACGACTACTTCGCGGGGGGGCGACTCGCTGGAATGGCTCGAAACTCCGCCAGGGCGGCGCGTTAGCAGTGTCGCCGCCGTCACGGCCTAGGCTACGGCAAACTCTGTGTGCTTTCTGATTTCCGGTGAGCGAAACCCCAAAACAATCTGCTCTTTGGGAACGCCCGCGTTGACCAACTCGTTTGCAATCCCGCGCTCCGTACCGTCGCGCTGTATCCAGAGTTTGCCGTTGAGAATATCAATGTGCACCAAGCAGCCATGCACCCGACGGTCGTTTTCACGTCCCACGATCATCAATAAATAGCGGTCGTTTTCGCGGTCGAACACAGGCTCAATTTGTACTTCCCCATAGGCATAGGGCACTTGAGCATAGTCGGTCAGGATTTTCCGAATGAGTTGCCGATAGTTCTCTAAGGTATCCATCGCAGAATCACCTCCGCCAGTAAATCGAATACCAGGAGCGGGACATGATAGTCTTCGATCAGGAGATGGCCCAGCTTATACCTTCACGACCGCCTCTTCCCCCTCCTCCTTCGCTTGCCACACCTGCGAGGCCTTGTCAATGAACAGCACGCCATCCAGATGGTCAATCTCGTGCTGGAAGATGCGCGCGAGCCAGCCTTTGGCCTTGATCTTGAGGGGCCGCCCTTTGCGGTTGAGGGCCTTGACGGTGACCGCCTCGTGCCGCAAGACGTTGCCCCAGATGCCCTGCAGCGAAAGACACCCCTCCGCGCCCTCGACCATCTCGGCTGAGCGAGTCACGATCTCCGGGTTGATGATGACGTAGAGCTTGGGCGCGGGCGGCTCGGCCTCCGGCGGGGCATCCGGGGGCAGTTCGGCGTACTCGATCACGGCGACGCGCTGGCCCACGGCCACCTGCGGGGCGGCGAGGCCCACGCCGGGCGCGGCGCGCATCGTCTCGATCATGTCGTCAATCAATTTTTGCAGCGTCGGGTCGTTGGGATTCGTGACCGCGCGCGCCTTCTTTCGCAGGACGGAATTGTCGGGGCCGATGATGGTTCGGATGGTCATGGGGATGAAGGATTACCTGTGCCGGTTGGATTCTGCGCGCCCGGCGGTCGCCTCGCCTCGTCGGCGTTCATCTCGGTGACGATGGTGTGATACACCCCGACCCAGTCGGCCAGCTCGTCGCGCTTCTTGGCTGCCTCGGCCTGGGCCTTGCGGGCGTTCATCATCTCCATCCGCCGGTAGATGTCGTTCTGTACTCCCACCGGATCAAACACGCCGTCGAAGCGGAACTCCTGCCCGGCCACGGTGGCGATCACCGTGCCGTAGTTCAGGAACAGGCCGATCAGGCCGGGGCGCTCGTAGCGCAGGCTCATCACGTTCCCCAGCGGCGCGGCCTTGCGCGACTCCTCGCCGAAGGGTTTCCTGTGCAGGGCGACGATCTGATCCTGGGCGATCTGGTAAATGTCGTTCTTCCAGTCCTCAAACAGGTACAGCCACCAGCCCGCGAGCGGGATGAACCCCACGATGGCGATCATCAGCACCACGCCGAGCGAAAGCTGCTCCGGCAGGAACCCCGCCAGCTGCAGGCCGACTAAGCCGAGACAGACCAGGATGAGCAGCGACGGCTGCATGATCTCCTGCACCAGCACATACCAGTGCTTGCGGTAGACGACCGTATCGCCCTGCTCGAAGCGGACTTTGAAGGAGAAGAAGTGGGCCTGCTCGCCCGACGGTTTGGGAGGTTTGGGTTTCGCGGGTTGAGCCGGCTTCCTGGGCCGGCCAAACAAGCCGCGTCCGGCGGGCTTCTTAGTCTCCTGGGCGAGCGCAGGGACTGGGACGGGCTGTTCTTTCCTCGGCTCCGGCCCGGCATTGGTGATGCGCCGCCGCACGGCCTGCTTCAACGCCTCCCACTCGGCCTCACGCTGATACGTCTTCGTCCGGTTCCAGTGCTCCTCGATGAGCGCGGCGAGCGCCTGCGGGTTGGCGACCGACTTCATCGTGATCGGCCCGGAAAACGTGCGCACGATCACATCGCCGATGCCCAACTGCCGCTCCAGCGCTCCGGCGGTCTGCGTGTTCACCGACTGGACCGAGTGTAGCGGCGCTTCCTGGCGGCTGTCGTAGATGCCGACGATCTTCTCCAGGTACACGACGCGCCGGTTGGTGACGATGTAATAATCGTTGCCCCAGTCCACGTACACCCAGGCCATCCACCCGCCGAGGGCCAGGCCCCCAATCACGAAGAAAAACAACGCGAGCTGCAGGCTGAAGAAGTAGCCCGCGCCAATCGCGAGGAACAGCAGCAGGATCGCCAGCCCGATCGGGGCCGCGAGCGCCTGCCACAGCAACAATGGATGCCGCCGCGCAATCAGGTAGACCACCTCGGACGGGCTGAGCCAGTCGAGGTTGAGGCGGCGGTAAATCTCGCGGCTCCCGCTCGACACCAGCAGGTTGGGCTTGAGCTGGGGGTAGCGGCTGAGCAGCGCGTCGAAGTCTTCCTTGCTCAGGGCCAGGAGCTCGACCTCCGTCTCCGCGACGACGGTGGCCGAGCGCCGCCGCCCGTAGAGCAGCGCCGCCTCGCCGAAGTAGTCGCCCGGCACGAGCAGGGCGACGTGTTTCTGACCCTCCCTCTGCTGGCGCAGGACTTTCACCCTGCCTTTGTTGATGATATAGAAGTGCTGGCCCTCCTCGCCTTCGGCGACGATGGTCGCGCCCGCGGGATGCTTCTCGAGCTTCAGTTCGTTGGCGAAGTCGAGGATCGCGACGTCGCTCAGTCCCTTGAAGATATGGATAGGCTTCAACCGCCCGAAGTAGGCCTGCGGGTTATCCATCGGCGAGGATTGTAGCACGAGTTTGGCCTCACCCCCTACCCCCTCTCCTGATTGCGTTTTTCCGATCGGGAGACGCGAAGTGGCCGGGGGTGAGGTCACTCCACCTCCCCCTTCCACAGCTTGCGCATCTCCTCACACGTCACCAGCAGCTCGTCCAGCGTCCCTTCCGCGTCCACGCGGCCATCTTTGAGGACGATGACCCGGTCGGCGCGGCGGAGGGCCGGGCGGCGGTGGGAAACCACCAGGCACGTCGGAGCGGCTGTCCCGTCGGCCCGGCTGGCAAACAACCGCTCCCACAACAATTGTTCCGTCTCCACGTCGAGCGCGCTGGAGACATCGTCGAAGACCAACAGTTCAGGCTCGCGCACGAACATGCGGGCGGCGGCGGCGCGCTGCACCTGCCCGCCTGAAAGCCGCACCCCGCGCGGGCCGACGACCGTGTCCATGCCCTTCTCCATCAGGGCCACGTCCGGTTCGAGCACCGCGGCGTGAAGTGCGTTCGGCAAGGTCATGTGGTCTTCGGGCAGGCCAAGCAAAATGTTCTCGCGCAGCGTCTCGCTGAGCAGGCGGGGAATCTGCGGGGTATAGGCGCACCGCGGGGGGATAAAGAAGTCCGCCGGGGCGGCGACCGGTTCACCGTTCCAGCGGATTTCGCCCGCGTCCGGCGGGAGAAGTCCGACGAGCGTCTTGAGCAGAGTCGTCTTGCCTGAGCCGATGCGCCCGGTGATGACGACAAATTCGCCGCGCTCGACGCGAAAACAGATATCGGTGAGGCCGCGCCCGGTGGCGGCGTAGTGATGAGTCAACCCTTTGACCTCGAGCGTATGCAAGCGATGCGCGCCGGTCTTGGCGGGATGAGCCAGCGGCGGCGGGTCGCTCGTCACATAGACCGGATGCGGCTCAAGCAGTTTGTGCGGCGAGGCGGGATGAATCAACTCTTCGAGGCGTCGAATGGCGACGCTTTGTTTTTGGAAATCGCCGATGAAGGTGCCGAGGTAAGACGGGAGGGCGGTGGTGAACGACAGGTAGTAGACGAACAGCGCGAAGTCGCCGACCGTGAACGCGCCGGCTTGCATGGCGCGGCCCGCGAGCAAGAGCATCACGCCGACGCCGAAACTGGCGGCGGCGGCGTTGATGGTGAAGATGAGATTGTAGAAGAACTGCGCCCGCAGGGACCTCCGGCGGCGCACGTCGTTGAGCCGCTGCAGGTGGCCGGCCATGCCCGCTTCGGCGTTGGCGACTTTCACCGCCTGCACCGCGCCAAACGTTTCGCCGAGAAAACCCGTCACGGCGTCGACGGCGAGGTCTTCGGCGTACCGATAGTGTTGCGTGCGCTCCCAGGCGAGGCGCGTGACGGCCAGGGTGGCCAGCAACGGCGCAAAGATGACGAGCGTGATGGTCAGGTTGATTTGCGCCATGATGATGAAGCTGATGATGGCCGCGCCGACCTGTCCCACCGCGTCGGGGAACCAGGTGGGAAAGTCGCCCACTTCGCCGACGTCGTTCGAGAGGCGATTAATGGCCTCGCCCGGCGAGAGCGCGAGGGCGTCGCCTGGCTTAGTGAGCAGGCTGGCCACCGCGTTCCGCCGCAGCCATGCGCCCACGGTGAAGCGGAACGTCCAGCCGAACCAATCCACGCCGACCGAGGTGAGCAGGCGGGCGAGTTCCACGCCCACGTACAACGCGATCATCAGCCACAGGCTGACGAGCGCGGGGGATGCGCCGCTGAGCACGTCGAAGATGTTTTTCTCAATCAACCCTGGCAGGACCTGAAAGATGAAGAACTGGACGGCAAAGACCGAGTGGATGGCGAAAATCCACGGGCTGTAGGTTATGAGACGATAGTTGAAGACCCAGGTGCCCAGCGTTGGCTTTAGCGGGCGTTGGATTTCGGCCGGGAGAGTCATGCCAGGACCTCCTCCAATCCCGTCTTGAGCAGTTGGCTGAAACGCGAGGCGGGATTGGCGACGAGTTCCTCCCGCGGGCCGAACTCGGCCACGCGGCCATTGTCGAGGATGAGGATGTCGTCCGCGCGCTGAACCGTTTGCAGGCGGTGGGCAATGACGAGGCCCGTGCGATTCGCCAGGAGCCGGTCAATCCCGCGCTCCAGCAGCGCCTCGGTGGCCGGGTCGAGGCGCGACGAAGCTTCGTCGAGGATGACGAGGCCGGGGTCTCTGAGAAAGACGCGCGCGAAGGCGAGGAGTTGCGCTTCCCCGGCGGAGAGGCCGCGCCCGCCCGTTTCGAGCTGCGTATCCAGCCCCGCAGGCAGCTTCTGGAACCAGTCCCACAGGCGCAAATCGCGGAGGGCCTGTTCGATGTGCGCGTCGCCGAGGCGCCGGTTGAAGAAGGCGAGGTTGTCGCGCAGGGTTGCTTTGAACAACTGCACCTCCTGCGTCACCATGCCCACGCGGGCGCGCAGGTCGTCGAGCGGCACGTCGCGCAAATCCGCCCCATTGATTTTCACTGCGCCGGAAGCGGGATCGTAAAGATGGAAGAGCAGACGCGTGAGCGTGGTCTTGCCGCTCCCCGTGCGGCCCAGCACCCCCAACACTTTACCGTGGCGCAGTTGGAACGACACGCCGTGCAGACTGCGCGTACGCCCGTTGCCTTCGTAACTAAACTCGACGTCCTCGAACTCGACGGCGAGCGGGCCCGGGGAGAGGGGGCGCGCGCCCGCGCGGTCTCTCACCTGCGGCTGGAGCGCGAGCAGTTCCTGAATGCGGTTGAGGCTGGCTGCGGCCTGCTGCAGGTTTTGCAGCTGCCGCCGGATGTTCTGCAGCGGCTCGGAGAGCATGGCGGTGTAGTTGACGATGAGGTAGGCCGTCCCCAGCGAGACTTCCCCACGCGTGAACAGGTACACGCCCAGCCCGAGGCCGACGGCGTAACCCGTGACCGCGAGCAGGTTGGTGAAGTTCATGACGACAGTCTGCAGCGTGTAGGCTGCGCGGTACTTCTCCAGGAAGCGGCGCATCCGCTGCTGCAGGCGATAGAGGCTGTAAGGCACAGCGCCATTGGCGCGCAAGTCTTCGGCGCCGACGAGCCGTTCTTCGATGAAGCCGTAGTGTTCGGCGCTGGCCTGGCGCGCCTCGGCCCAGCGTTTGACCGCCGCGTTCTGCGCCGCGTTGAGGAGGGCGAGGGTCACGGCCACGTAGAGCGTGAGCCCCGCGCCCACGCGCCAGTCCTCGCGGTAGAGTAAAATAAGAATCCCTGACGTCAACAGCCCGTTGCCCAGCACATGGATGGCAAACTCCGAAAAGAAGATGGAGAGTTCGGTTGTGTCGCCGTCAACGCGCTCGATGAGTTCGCCGGGCGTGTGTTCTTTGTGGAACGGCAGATCGAGGCGCAGGCAATGGAGCGTCAGGTCGCGGCGTAAAGCGTTCGTCGCCGTCCACGCGACGTTTTGACTCACGACGCTGGCGGCTAACCTGGCCGCCTGCTGAACGAGCGCGAAGCCGAGATACATACCCGCCGCCATCAGCCACGCCGACTCTGCCCTGCCGGATTGAACGGCGTCGAGGAAGTAGCGGATGATCTGCGGGTTGACGAGCTGTAAGCCGATGCCGCCCAGCAGGAGCGCGGCCAGGAGCAGGACGCGCCCCCGCTGCGGCTTGAGATAGTCAAGGAGAAATCGCAAGTATTGGGGAAGAGGAATGATCATAAGCAAAATCCTTAGCCGCCAGTAGTGAACTAATCAGCCTCCATCAGCGCCTCATCCACGAAATCGGCATGCGCGCGGACCCTGGCCGCCACATACTTCTCCCAGAGGGCATGCGCGATTTTGCCCGGGTTGGCGCGCACGCCATATTTGGCGAAGTACTGGCACAGCCGCTCCACGTCGCGCCCGAAGATGAAGCGCGCATCGCGGTTCGCGTCCGGGTTCACCACCTGAGGGAAATCGATGATCTTGACCTCGCCCTCCCAGTACAGCACGTTGTAGGCCGAGAAGTCGCCGTGAATGACGCCGTGCGCCAGCATCGTCTCCACGTCGCCCAGCAGTTGCGCGAACAGCGGCTGCGTTTCGGCGGGCGCAAGGCGCACCTGGCTCAACGCCGGCGCGGGCAGGCCCACTTCGCCCACGTAGTCCATGAGGATGACGTGCTCCGATTGTTTGAACGGCTGCGGGACGGAAACGCCCGCGTCGTACAGCCGCTCCAGCGTGTAGAACTCGTAAGCGAGCCACGAGGTGTGCTCCAGTTCGCGGCCAAAGCGGCTGTGCAGCTCCAGCGCGCGGGCCTCGCGCCGTTTGATGTCCGCGGGCTTGCCGTCGGCGCCTAACAGCGCGCGCCCCTGCCGGTATTGTGTGTCGTTGCGCAGGCTGCGGAACAGCCGCGGGCGATAAACCTTGGCGGCGAGGGGGCCCAGACCGGTGGCGGGGTGCGCGGCGCAGCAGTAGACGTTGGCTTCCTTGCCGCCTTTGACCTTGCGGAGAACGCTGGTGATGACGCGCGTGTCGCGGAACGGCCCCAGGTTCTCTTCGAGCCATGCCCGTTCTGCGCTGGTCACGCTCAGCGAGGGCGCGAAGAACTGGACCGCGTTTTCCGTGACGCGCGGGCGCTCCTCCAGCAGGGCGCGGATTTCCCACTTGGTCTTTTTCTTTTTATGGTTGTCCTTCATCCGCCGGGGGCGCCGGGCGGCGCCCAGGAATTCAAACTCTTCGAGGTCGTCGTAGTCGTCCATAGCGGTTTGGTCCTCGGATTCGACGTCCAGATCAACGTCGTCAAGTGAATCCTGCAGCGTCATGCGTTGCATGTCAGTCTTCTCGCATTCTCAGATAACTCTGATAACGGCGCGGCGCGATGCGCCCGGCCTCGACCGCGGCCTTGACTGCGCAACCCGGCTCGTGCGAATGCGTGCAGTCGAGGCCGAACTTGCACCCGCCGAGGTACGGGCGCATCTCCACGAACCCGTAGGCCAGGTCGTCCGCCTCCAACTGCCACAGGCCGAACTCGCGCATCCCCGGCGTATCCACCACCTGCCCGCCGGAGTCGAGCGCGAACATTTCGAGGTGCGAGGTGGCGTGCCTGCCTTTGGTGGTGAGTTGACTCACTTCCTTGACGCGCAGGCCGAGGCCGGGTTGGACCGCGTTGAGGAGCGAGGTCTTGCCCACGCCGGACTTGCCGACGAACACCGAGACGCGGTCTTTGAGCGCTGCTTTGAAATCTTCGAGGCCCGCGCCGCTCTCCGCGCTGGTGAAGGCCGCCGGGTAGCCGAGGCGCTGGTAGTCCCGCATTTCGTCTATAAACGGCTCCTCGTCCACCAGGTCCATCTTGGTGAGGCAGATGAGCGTCGCTATTCCCGCGGCCTCCGCCGTCGCCAGATAGCGGTCGAGCAGTTCCCACTTGGGCGCGGGGTTGGCGGCGGCAAACACGGCCACGATCTGATCCACGTTCGCCACGATGACCTGCTCCAGCGGCTTCGGCCAGAAGAAGCTGAGGCCGTTCACCAGGATCACCACGATCAGCCCGGCGATCATCAGGATCGAGATGCCGAGGGCGCTGCCCGTGAACCAGATCATCGGCTCGCCGCGACGTATGGACTTGACCAGATCGCTCATGTCTAGAGGGCCCGGTACCGCTCGCGC
>Ga0209002_10002030_pt1 | contig 16430 bp, 20 predicted proteins | sample Rifsed16ft2_FD_184010 | JGI IMG/M metagenome (GOLD analysis project Ga0209002, IMG submission 184010) | Soil microbial communities from Rifle, Colorado, USA - sediment 16ft 2 (version 2) | ecosystem: Environmental > Terrestrial > Deep subsurface > Rock core/Sediment | place: Rifle, Colorado...
AGGCTTCCACGTTCACCACATCGACCAGCGCCGGGCGCACAACTGCCCGCAGAACCTCATGCTCCTGGACGCCGCCATCCACGATTACCTCACGCTCGAAGGAATCAGGCGGCGACGGCTGGCGAGACAACTGGAGCTCTTGACGAGAAACGAAAATGAAAGTAGCTATTTACTTTGACGGGGTCGGCCAATTGGTCCTAACGCCCGAGAACGAGACCGAGAAACGGATTCTGGACGCCGTCTACCAAGATGGAAACCCGGCGTCCATTTATCGAGGCTCCTTCTATGCCTGCGTTGGAGGATGGGTTCGTGAGAGCGCTGACCGCGATTCTTTGATCGTGCGGATCGAGACGAAGGCAGTGACATGAAACCAACTTCCATCTTGGCTGTTGGCAGGCGGGCTCAGCTAGAAGCAGAGAAACCTTCAGTACGCCGCATCAACACATTTTGCTGGCGGGATGCCGATGGGGGTGATCTTCGGCAAAACGCAGAGCGGTATGGCGTGCTTGTTCGGCAGCAGGGCCTCTCCCAGCCATGAGGACCATCCACGGGCATATTTTGTATTTGCACCGTCCGTGATGGTGATTCTCTGATTGGGCATAGGCGCGTTGATGTTGTACCAGACAACCCGCGCCTTCTTCGTTTGCATCCGAGCCATTTATGGCACCGTAAGCAGGATCCCTCCGGCGAGGCCGTTGATTCCTACACTTGTACCAGTGTTGTTGTGAGTGTAATTCAGCCAATTGCGACCGTCATACATGGGGATGGTCGGCGAAGTCAGATCCATGGTGAGCGTGTCGCTATAAGCTTGTGCCCCGAAAAATTGCCCGACGATTTTAGCCATCGCCGCCTCACCCGTCAGACCCCAGCCGAGGAGCGGCTCTGACAGCGTGCCGTCTTCATTGCTAAATAACGCTCGGTCGTGGTCCCCGCTTGCTCTCACTATCGCTGAAGTCGGAAGATAGATGCGTCCTGCCCCGAATGGGTTGGTAATGTTTGTCTGCCGGAAGTAGTTCTGATTCCAACAGAAGAATGCGTTGGCGCCGGTGCCATGTAGTCGATTCCGCAAATTCACGGAGCTTGTTGTACCCTCTATACCATCCGCTATCATATAAAAAGCCTGCGCCGTCTCACCTAGATTGATATTTCCGACGATCGCGCTGCCGTCATAAATTGGATCAGACGTTGAGTTCTTGTCCAGACTGTACCTGTTGTCATCAATCTTTGTGATCGTGCTCAAGCCGCGAACACTCGGCATGTTGCCGCCAACAAGATAGACCTGCTGCGCAGTCAGATATCCGTGCGCGGGCTGAGTAACCACGGCGTTGACCGCGTTGCTGATGTCCGCAATTGGTTTCGGAGAAGTTGGCGGATTGATGTACAGTGTTCCTGTTTGAAATGCATTCCCACGTTGGCTGACACTATCGTTCCCGAGAACGAATGGCCACAGCTGATGAGGGTTAGCGATGACCTTCACTTGCTTGCCGCACAGAGTGACAATCCGCGCGCCTATATCCATGAAAATCGTGTCATCATCGACGGCATAAGGCTGGAAATCAACAGCGCCATTGCCATAGCCGAAATCCCCAGGACCATAGAAGCCCAAGCCATTCCGGCCCGGATCGCTGACTAGCAGGCGGTACTGCATGCCTTGACTGGTTTTGACCGACTTGTACATAGTTGCTCCACGCAGCCGGCCAACCGTAGCGGGATTTGATTGAGACCAGACGACAGCCAGAGGAGTTGCTGTTCTTGTAACGGTGATCTTGTTGCTCGGGTCCGAAATAACAGCCGTAACCAAGGAGCTGGTGCTATTGATGGCGTTGACCAGTTGAGTCATATATTGAACTGGTATCCAAGGAGGAGGCACCCCGACGATCACTTCCACAACGTCTGGATCAACAGGGGGAGGCACGCTTGCTGTCTCCTTGAAAATATAACGTTTGAAAGCTGTGCCCACCGTGTCGCTAAAAGTAGAAGTGCCGCAATCATAAAGCCTATGGTGAATATTGATGGAGTCGTCACTCAGCATAGAATTCGGCATTGTCCAAACGGCGCTAGTCGGGAAGTTAGTCTTCGTCCATCCCAGGGAAAGCAGGAGTCCGTCAATAGCGCTTAGGAACTCCTGCACCCGATCACAAGCGAGTTCCACATATACCTGCGGGTCCTTATAGACTAACGCCATTGGCTCACCTTTCCGCAATCAACCGGAACGTGATAAAGACAGTCACGTGCTGCCCGGAGAATACCGATCCGACTTTCAGCACCCGGCCGGTAATGATGTCGCCCTCCACTGCTTGCAATGGAGATTGCGCGAACGTCGAGAACGTCACCACGCTGCCCGTGCCATTCGGGATGACAAGTTTCTCAGATCCGAAGATGGATGCGCCGTTGAGAAAAAAATCAAACTCCATCTCACTGCCGATGGGCGGCTCGGTCGCAATTGCGAATACCGCAATGGCTTGGCCTGCGGCTTGCCATGTCCAGATATCCTTGTAATCAAGTTCCTGCGGGACTGTCGGGGGATCGTCAATGCAGATGTTGAATGCGATGCGAACTTCGCCGGCGGCTGCCTGCTTCTTCGCCAAGCAATTAAAAAACATGATCCAGGGCCAGGTCAACTTGCCGACTTCGCCGTTTGCATTCGGTTCGGCTACGGACGCCCCCGTGAGCAAAGGCGTGGTGATGGGCACCACGCACTTGGTAGGCACGTTCACATCAGCCATCTACGGCTCCGTTCCGCCAACCACGTTCAGGTAGGCATTGATAAAGCGCACGGCCCCAGTCTCGATGAGTGTCACACGGTAAACTCGATCCCTTGAGCGTCCAAGCTGATTCCATTTGTAGCGGCTCGGACTCTCTCCGCTCGGATTGATCGTGTAAGGACCCTGCGTGAAGGTCCGCCCACCGTCATTCGAGTACTCCAAGGTCATAGGAGCTGTGGTCGGTTCAACCGACAGGGCCAGAGAAGCATGCTTGATCCAGCGGTCGCCGTCTGAAATATGCGGCGCCGTCCGCCGGTACATCCGTGGGTCAGTATCATCCCGCGTCCACTTGAGACCAAGCTGGTAGATAATGCCGCTGTTCCAGGCCCCGGCGAAAGTAATGGGAGTGGCGCTGCCGCCCCCGAAGTTAGCCAGGGTCGCCACGCAATGATACAGTGGGCGTTCGAGAGTTACGCCATCGGCTTTCAAGTGATACCGCTCATGCCACATCCCGGTGGTCAGATCATAAACGAGCGCCGAACCGTTGGGGTTGCCTGCCGTGGCAGGAAAGGTAAGCATGTAAAACAAATGCCCTTCCTCTTCATAGGTCAGGGCCGTAACCTGTGTGAGACCCGCTGATCCCAGTTGGTAGCTGGCAATCAAGTCCTCGATTGCCGGCGGGCTGATACGCACCGGGAGCAGGCCATCATTTCGGTACACGGCTCCGAAACCGCGCTCGCTGGCGGCCAGCCATATGATGATGTTGCCGACCTTCTGGATCGAATACTGCGCGAGCACGCCCATATTCATCGTGGAGCCAGGAATGCGTTCAAACGGAAATGGCGAGCCGCCTACATTGTGCCAGACCTCAAGATTCTTTGAAGAGAAGATCCAGAGTTGCCCATTCACCTGCACGATGTTCATGCCCAGATCAGGAGTACCGCTCCGGTCGGCAAATGCCAGTGCCGGCCACGTCGATAAATCCAGTTGCGCGGAAACGCGCAGACGGTTCTGTTCGGTCCCTGGCGATCCCAAGGCAACATAAAAGCTGTCCAGAAACTCCAAGGCCCAGGCTTCAAAGAGAACCTGCGTGATTCCAGTCCCGCTAAGTCCAGTCCCGATTTTGAAAATGGCGGGGACGCTTGAATCCATCAAGCCGAGTTCCGCGTTGGAACTATTTGTGCCTCCAGCAAAAAACTGCACCGGGCTGATTCCGTCACTACCCGGAATAACGCCGTAATCCGTGATAACCGCGCCGGCAGCACTGACTTCGTAGACGTGTTTACCTCCTACGGCGAATAAGCGACCGACGCCGGGCCAGAGAGAGCGCACCGGGCTCTCCGGGAGTGTCATCCAGTGGATAACTCCGGGCGCTTGGATCAGGGCAAACTTGCTTTTTGATGTTGGACTGCCAGCCTCGGGATAGAGATTGATGGCTCTGGAGGCGTCTAGAATCTTGGAGGCCGCCTGGTAGGTCGGTCCACAGAATCCGAACTCCGGAACAGTCGGCACACTCTACGACTCCTCACTAAACTCTACATCAATCGTCAAAACCGTGCCGGCAGGAACGGCTGCCCCGTTCCAGTTAAGAGCCAAGGCCTGAGCGACGCCCCGAAGAACCACAGCCCGGCTGTTGCGGGTGCCGAAGTCGAAGACAATCTCTCCGGCCGCGCCCGCCGCACCGAGATTGAGAGTCTTGGCTCGCACCAACCCTATGCTTGTCCCGAGTCCAGTAGGGTTCACGCTGTAGGTGCTGACCACTGCCGTGGCCGCCGCATCGTTGGAATCATGCGGCGCGATCGTTAGGGTAGACGTAGTCCCGCCGGTGTTCGCACTGCTCCGTTTGATGAGTTGAATGCCGATGCTGGCGGCGGCGGTGGCAATGCCGGTGACAGTCACACGGAGGACACGGACAGTCTTGCTAGCCGAACCGATAATCGTCCAGAAATCTGTCGGGGTCGCAACAGGCGTGAATCCTATTGTACCTGCCGAAAACGTAGGCTTGGTGCCTTCGGTATTGACGACCGGAACTCCGGTGGTACCTGCTGCCGCCCGCGCTAGATCGTAGGTGCCCGCCGGGTTGAGGACAAGGCCAACAGACTGAACCAGCCCGGCATAGAGACCAGCGAGGGTCCGCGCATCAATCGCAGTCAGCGCACTCGCATAGGCGGCAGCCGATGCCGGGTCCCCCCAAAGAATGATTTGCCGCTCGTTAGCGCCTACTAGTTTGCTGTCAATGGGCATGTCTATCCCGCCATCCTCAGATTTCCGCTCCGATAGTTGAAGTAGCTCGAATCACTGACCGCCCCAAGTCCTCCGGGCGCATCCGAGTACAGCTTCTTTGTTGGCGAGTTATGCGCCTTGAGAATTGCTTTCAGTTCCCGTGATCGCGCCACTACCATATCGAGCCGCCCCTGTCGCATCTTGTCAGGGATCATAGGAGCCAGGGCCACGGCCAGATTGTGACGGATCGCATCATCGTAGCCGTCCGGAAACGTGTAATTCGTCGTAGCGATATCGGCGAAGCGATCCAGTTGCGCCCAGGAGAACAATTCGAGTTGATAGGCGAGCAACGGCGCCGGCCACAGGTTGATCGTCCCGTTCGGCAGAGTCGGGTCGTAGTAGAGCTTGAGGGGCAGGCTGTTGGTGATCGCCCGCACGCGGATGGCCGCCCATTCGCTCGAATCGCGCAGAATCTCGAGCGGCAAGCGCACGGCCGGCGTTGTCTGCTGTAATATCAAGTTTGCATCCTTGATGTAGGTCGGGCGCGGAGCATTGAACGTGGCGCCAGATCCGATTGTATAGGCTTGCACGTTGACGCTGAGAGTGAAGATATCGGCGCGAATGGCGAACACCAGCAACGATTCATTGCGCCAAGTGCCGATCATGTCGTTCAGAGCGTCCAACCCGTCAGATTCGAGATCCGCTGGCAGGCTCATGCCTTGACGGGCGTAGCCGAGTAACCGACAGGCGCGGTAAATCACTTGACGGGCCGTCATGCCGCCACCGTCGCTGCACGCGATACCAGTCCAGAGTGCTCCGAGTTTAGATCGTAGAGAGTTGCCAGCGCCATCGCTAACTGCTCTTTAGATTCCGGAGAGAAGGCAACGCTGTACTCCGGCGCCAGCATGCGCGCCAGTTCTAATCGCAGGGCCAGTTCATGTCCAGGCAGGAGCGTGAGAGAAGTTGTAGCATCGGCGAACTGCGCTAGAGCGATCCAGTTGGCAATCTCGATGGTGCCTCCCAGGGGCTTTGGGGCCACGTAGACTTTGCCGGTAGGATTCCCCCGGTCATAAAACAGGAACGCCACTTTGTAGCTGCTGCCCTCTCGATCCGGAATCGCCTCCCACTCAGCCACGTTTTGAAGCACTTGCACGGGGCTGCTCGGGCCGGCCGCTAGCAACAGTGTCGCCGCGTTGATCCTCACTGGTCTGGCTATGTTGATGGTTTGCGCTGGTCCGATGGTGTAGTTATTGGTCCCCGAGACCAAGGGGAAAGTGGTCAGCAGTTCTGAGATCACCATCTTGCCCTCGCTTGACCAATTGTCCAGAATTTCGTTCGCCGCAATCAAGGCATCGGCGAGTTGGGCTGCCGACAGTGACCCGCCGGAATCCATGATTCCCAAAGTACGGGCAGCGGCATTGGCGATGGTGGTTAGCGATGGCATTCAGCGTTTGTCTTTCTTATTGCGCTTCAGCGGCTTCGGTTCTGGCTGTGGCGCCGCTTTCTTATGCGCCTCCTCCTCCAAGCGGTTCTGGACAATGCGCCTTTGGCCGTTTCGATCCGTGATCCACTTCGGATACTCCTGAAAATCGGCCATGTTATCACTTACGGGGCTAGGCCGCCGACCCGGTATCCCGACCGGGGCCGGCGGTCCCGCCCCTTCGTCTAGTGGACGACGGTACCGAGGCTATAAGCCGTGTACGCCTCGTTTCCTGAGTCCACCCGAGTCAAGCGCACCAGGAAGGTCTTGCTGTTGTTCTGGGCGATGGTCATGGTTCCGCTGTCGGTGCCTCCCGTACCAGATGCCACCGTGATCGTCTCGGCGGCATCCGCTGTATTCCGAATCGTGAATGTGAAACTCGATCCGACAGTGGCCCCCGGCATAGCTGCTACAAGCAGCGCCGCCGTGGGCAAGGTATCGGTGCGCGCCCCTCCAGCCGGGTCACGGAGAATCAATCCGCTTAGAATCTGCCCAGCCGTCAGGGTCAGATTACCGGCCGTAGCCAGCGTAACCGGGAAGGTACTCGGGTAGAAGAGACTGGCGCTGTACTCCGAGCTGTAGCGGAATCCGCATTGGCCGAAACCGACGGCCCCTCCGCACGCGGCGAAGTTTTCATTAGGAGCCACCACTACAGGCATACCGTTGCCATGATTGGTAGCCCGTGTCCCGAATGCCCCCCGAATGATCCCGATGGTAGTACCGCTCACCGTGCGTACCCGGAGGAGCTCCCGCCCGATCTGAGCGACGGTCGTATTGGCCGTGAAGCCGGTGGCCGAAGCCACGCTCATCGACGTGTCGTCAGAATCGATGGCCGCTGACAGCGTGGTGACCGTGAAAGTGGGCTGCCCATAGGCCAAACCAGCCAAGAGCAGCAGGAGAATACCTTGCAATGTTGCCAGTTTCAGTTTTCTCATGGTCGTTTTCTCTTTCAGCATCCCCCGTTACGCCCCGAGCGCGCGAACCGCACAGTGGTCGGCATACAGATTGCCGAAGCCGATCAGCACGTCGAAGCGGTTGATCATCTTCGACTGTTGGCCGTCGAACATCCTGACGAACCGGATGGCGATTCCGGTCTGCGGGTCGCGAGTCTGGGATGACAACTCCACTGCCTTGGGAGTCTCCAGCTTCACGCCCACGAGCGCAAAGGCATCCCGATGGATAGCCAGCCCATTGGTTCCGGCCTTGCCGTTTGGCGAGCTGGTGCCGGGGAACAACGTCAAGTCGGCGCCATTCGCGGGCAGTGCGCTCACGTTCTGGTATTGGGTGCCGGGCCCCACGATGGCCGGCTGGAACGTGATGGTCGCCGCCGAAGCCGCCGCCGTCACATCGGCAGTGATAACGAACTGCTTCAGCACGCCGGTCGAGCGCCGCGTTTTGGGGTTCACGTTGAAGACGCCGGCGATGTTGAACACGTCACCCTTCAGGAACGTGTCTCCCGTAGTTGCGGTCAAAGCCAGTGAGCCACCGGATTGTCCGGCGCTGCTGGTCTCAACTGTGCTGGCCCATGTGCCGGCCGTGTGGCTGTAGAGCGACATCGACTCGGACCAATCAAAACCACGGGCGCGCCCGTAGTAGCCTTCCTTGAAGGCTTTGGAGATCTGCCCTTGGTCGTTGAACAGCGCGGTGCCGCCATTGACGATGCCGGTCATAGCCGCTGGTGAAATAATCAGGCTAAGCGGACCGGCCGGAACAGCGTTTTCCTTGAGTCGCTGGCGCGCCGAGCCAGCGAAGTTCGTAGTGGTTGGGTCGGTGCCGAGGATTCCGACGATGTTGTTGGTGTTCAGGTAAGCCCAGAGCGCCGCGCGAGAGTCGATTTCTTGCGCCAGTTGCGCCATGGCCGGGTCGATGTACTCCCGCTTGATGGCATCCATACCGCGCTCGGCGTGGAGCGCAGCTTCAACCGAATCCCACTCGAAGTCAATTCCGAAAACCTGATCCACCGTCACAGTGGTATTCAGCCGGTTAATGGCCTGCGGCGAGTAGCCCAAGCCGTCTCGAACGGTGAAGCGTTGCGGCAGCTTCACACGCACTTGTTCACCGACCGCAAACTCTCGCGTGAACTCCTTGTTATAGTCGGTGTTGAACATCTCTGCCACTACCAACTGGTTCAGCAGGGTCCGCAGGGACTCCATGGTGATCCAGTCTACGACTTTGAAAATGTTGGGCATCGCTCAGTTCCTCATTGTGGTCGCAGCCTCTTGATATCCCGAGCGTCCTGCACTCTGCGGTAACGCTCGAAATCTTTGGCTTCCAAGGCCGCATCCGCCTCATCCTCTGGCGCCGTATTCCGCGCCGCAAGGTCGGTAGGAGGAGGGGGAGCCTTGGAGTGCTGTAGGGTTTTCACGGGAGGAGCTGGAGCGCCATTAACCGGCTGCGCCGCCGCCAGGCTATCTTCGATCTTTCCCAACTCTCGGATTGCCTTTGCTGGCGTCAGCGCCGCAATGCGGTGGAACTCGGTTGGATTCCTTGCCAGATGGTAAAGCAACTTGCCGGGAATCTCAGATTCCACGATCGCGGCGAGCATGGCCGGCGTCGGCTTCAGATTATCAGCCTTGCCGGTCACTGCCTCGAAATCCTGGATCTCGGCCGCATCCTTTTCGACGCGATTGGTGAACGCTTCGCGCTGTTCGGCGGCGGTCCTTTCTTTCTCAGCCGCTTGTCTTGTCGCTTCATGCTGGTCGATGGCCCATTTCGAGTGTGCCCGCTGGAACTGCTGCACAGCCTCTTCGTAGGTTTCGGCCTGATCCAGAAAGTGCTTGAAGATCGGTTCGTTCGTTGGCTCAGCGGCGGCGGGCGCAGCCGAGACCTTCTCGCCCTTTTCGCGCGCCAGTGTCGCTCGAACCTCCTCCAGTTCCCTACGGGCCTCGCGGCGCTCCCGCAGTATTTCCTGGATCTCGACGGCAAGCTGCTCTTTCCGCGCCTCAGCGCCTTTGTGCTTCTCTGGCTCCTCGCTCTTTTTTCCCGGTTCCGAGTCCGGCGCAGTTCCGCCCGCAGGCGCGGCAGATTCTTTTGCGGGGGCCGATTCCGCAGGTTTCGGCGTGGCTTCGGGGATTTCCCCGGTTTGTCTCCACTTATCGTACTGCTGTGAACTCAGCGCGGCCAGATCCACAGGAGTGTTTTGCGCATCTGTGCCGGCCGCTGCCAGTTCGGGCGCTACGGTTGACGAAGCCGTTACTTCTACGTCTGGAAGCATTTGCTTTTCCTCACCATGTACTATACACCATCACAAGAACATTTTCCACACCTTCTGTTTCAGGCCCCGGTCGGCATGGCCGCATTCTGCATGGCCGTACCCTCCAAGGCGCTGGTTTTGGCGAACAATTCGAGCTGCTGCCGGATTGCCGCTAGTTCCCCTTGTACCATGGTCTGCGCCTTTTCGAGGTCCACTTTCATCTCAGCAACCGCCAGTTTCGTAGTCTCCTGAAGGGCAGCGATCCCCTCCCGGCTTTCCAGTTCCAGGATCTTAGCCTTTTTCTCGAACTCAGCTTGCGCAAGCGCCTGCTTTGCCGCATCCAATTGCGTTTGAAGTCCTTGGAGGGTCGCTTGCAACTCAGCCGGAATCGGCTGCTGGCCAGCCTTTTGAGCCGCGATATCAGGCGGCGTCAGACGCTCGGCAATCTCATCACCGATCGGGCCGAGATTGCGCAAGCGCACGATCAAGTCTCCGATCCGCGCAAAGACTTCCGGCATACGAGCCAGTGTATCCGCGAACTCCGCAGCCTCTTCTCGCTGGCTCTGGTAACTTGGGCCGGTCGTGATCGTGACGTCGAACTCTCCCTGATCGGTCATGTAGCAACATTGCTTGCCCGTCTTGTCCGTATACGCTTCATTGATGCGAATGACCTCATAGGAATCATCAGGCTTGCGGATGGCCTCATCTCGCGGTGTATCATAGTAGTACTTCAGCAGGTCGTTCAAGATGCGCCCACAATGCGCAAGCGCACGATCAAAGTTGTCCGTGTAGTGAAAGGACCCATGTTCTTGTATCTGCTGGATACGCTCGATTGCCACACCGGATTTTTGATTCTGGCGCTGCGCGGAGGTGGGAAGCGCAGCCGTCCCCATCGCAGCTTGGATCGCTCGCCGGGCGGATTCGGCTCCCATTTCGAGGGATTGAATAGGCGGATCGTACTGCGGCCGGTTCGGTGGCGGCAATAGGGCTCCTGCTGCGCCGTCAACCACCGGCTTGTATTCCAGATACCCCAATGGAGCCTTATTGACGTTCTGCCATGCTTCCTCGTAGCCCTCGAATTGGCCGGCAGCTCCCACAAAGGGCACCTTCGGGGTCATCCCCACAAGCTCTGCCTGACAGGTACGATAGTAACAATAGAGCATGTAGGGATCACGCGCTAGCCGCACCAGCGACATGATGATGCGTTTGGAGCCAGCCCCGGCGTCCACGTACATTTCTTTGCCCATTACGGGCACAATCGGAATCCATCGCCCCTTCCATGGGTTGGTCTCCAGGATCTCGATGCCGTTGGTGATGTACTGTATGACGGTCGGCGTTTCGGTCTTGGCCTGATTCAGAACACGGAACTGAAGGCCATCAGGCAATGTCACCGCCTCACCCTTTAGCTTTGCCCCTGGCAGTTCATCCAGGAAAATCTTGAGTGGGCCGTCCTGATTATCCAGCAACAGAAGCGTGCGAGCCTTCATCTCCACGCGCCAGTACTCAGCTACTTGAATACGATTGTCCTTGACCCAGGCCGGCGCCAGTTCCGCGATCTCCCCCGTAAAGGTCTTGATCTCCGCCTCGGGCCATCGACTCTCAAATCTTTTCACTGGTAAGGTATCGATGATGAATGCTGCGCGTCCGTCCGAAAAGTCCGCTTCTTTTGCGTCGGGGTCGAGCAACACCGTGTCAGGATTCGGAATCGCCCGAATGACAAGCTCCTGATCGAAACTGTCTGGCGCTGTCCGCCGGGCGGTGACCTTAAAGTACCCATAGGAGCGTTCCACCGCGTTCTGGAAGGCCGTGGCATAGGCGGCCTGGGCAGATGATCGGTACTCGATCTGGCGAATGATGTCCGCCCGGAAGCGCGCCAGGTCGTCAGTTGCGCCGGCGCCTTTTGGCACAATCTTGATAGCCCGTTTGGACACCCGCACGTCGTTGACCGTGCTATTGACGTACTGGCTCAACTCGTCCAGGCTCAGGCAGGGGCGTCCTGCCGCTTGACGGACGCGTCGTTCGCGGGGCTCCCAGGGATCACCCGAGATGAACTTCATGTCCGTGCGCGCTTCCTCACGGATCTCGCGCCACTGCGCCATGTAGTAGTCAAAGTTCTGGCGAATCTCCTTGAGCAGGTCGTTGTTGTTGGGCATCAAGCGTCCTTCATCGCCTACCTTGATGGTTCCGCCAGTTATAACTATGCGATTCGCTGTCGCTCTTGCTTTTCACTTTGGCGGGCAGTTTCTTCCGTGGAGTTGTGGCAAACTCCCGCAGTTGCGAATCAGACATCTGCATCAGGCCCTTGTTGCGCTTGTAGAGCTTCCCCGGCTCATGCAGAGCTATCGCCATCGCCCGTTGCTGAGCCTTTGATTTGGCCGGCATTTCAGTCGCCTCCCTCTCGCCAACTGCGGTAAAGAATCAGGAGCGCCGAGCCGATCAGCACTGAACCGAAAAGCCGTATCGCCAAAACGTACTCGTCCATAAATCACCTCAACCATCGCCCTCGTCTTTTGTGGGAACTACCTTGGTTTCCTCGACTGTGGTAACAACCTTAGTCTCGGGAGTTGCCTTACTCGCGGCGGTTGAGCGGTGCGCGGGTTCGACCGTTGTTTCTTGAACGGTTGTCCTGATCTGTTTGTGATCCGGCACCGGCTTTTGCCGAAGGAACATCATCATGCTCATGATACCGTTCACCACAAACATTGCGCTCATCAGGGACAGGAGTTTTGGCAGTCCGTCGTTAAGGTTGTAGTCTTTGGGGTCCATCCCTACCACAACAAACCCGCTGGTGACCGCCGAGGCTCCGCCCCCAATAAACGCGCCGGTCAAACCATAGACCCATTCACCGAAATCGAGACTGCCGAACCCGAGAGGAAGTTCCATTGTGGCTCACCGAATACAAATGCGCTGGATGATTCTCATGTGAAGGAAGTTCCGTAAACTGTAAACTCTCGATCCGGGGTTGTGACGATCAAGGCGCCGGCGGCTTCCCACCGATACAACCATGTGCCTGCCGTCGCCACGACAAAGAGCATGGTATAGACGCCCGTGCTCTCCTTCGTCAGTTGACCCCCGGCGTAAGTATATGAGGTCTGCGAACCTCCGGGCGGGCGCACTTTCAAAGTGGTGGTCGTTGGATCGGTGAGCGCACCTGCGAGATTGCTGAAGGACGCGCGAAAACGAATCTCGGAACCAATGCTCAGCACTTGATTATCTCCGAGACGACCTTCCCGGTCGGTTCCCAGGAATCTGTAATCGTGGCCGTCGCATAGATTTCATCGGTGATCTTGTTCGATTCGATAATAGCATAGATGCACCCTAGTGGCCCAGTCGCTAAAACAGAAGGAAATTGACCATTCAGGATCAGCGTGCCTACAGGAACCTGAATGTTGGCGCCCCGACCAACAGTCGGGACATGACCGATCAGCGTCAGAAGTCCCGTATTGACCGGGATTGCAGTGGGCGCTATTACAGTTGGAACCTGGCCGCTGAGTGAAAGACTTCCTGCCTCGACCAGGATGCTTAGATGGAGTTGCGGGGTGAATCCATCGAACGACAGCAATCCGGCCGGGACAGCGACCGCGACCGGAATGAGGGGAACCTGCCCCGTGAGCGTCAGGCTGCCGGTATCCACGGGTACGGCCAGATTCATTTGCGGGCTGAATCCTGTCAGGTCGAGCGAGCCGACAGGTATAGAGACCACGACTGGTTGTAGAATTGTTGGAACTTCTCCCGTCAGGGTGAGTTCACCGACCGGAATAGCGATTGTGAAGCTGACGCCGACTATTGGAATCTGCCCGGTAAGAGTCAGTTCCCCGGTCGCGATCGGCACTGTCAAATTGACAGCGGGACCATAGCCCGTCAGGGTGAGTTCACCGGCGGGGACGGCGACCAGAAAGGTGATAACGGGCGTAGGATCGTGCCCGGTGAGGCTCAACGTCCCAGTGGCAGGTAAGATGCCGAAGTTCGCTTGGGGCGAATTGCCGGTGAGAGCTAACTCACCAACCGGAGGGATGACCACCACATTCGCGGCGGCAAGAACCGTGGGGGCCTGCCCGTTGAGGGCCAACGCGCCCGCGTCGGGCAAGACACCTGTGGCGAGGACCGGAGCCTGGCCGTTTAGGGTCAACTCCCCGAGCGGGACGGGCACCGCGACCGGATTCAGGATGGTGGGCGCTTGGCCTGTCAGCGTCAGTTCACCAGCCGGGGGAGTGACGAATATGTTGTTTGCAGCTGTGACAACAGGCGCTTGGCCCGTGAAAACCAAAGCGCCGACTGCGACGGGAACTGCGAGATTGACCTGCGGAGCCTGCCCGGAAAGAACCAACGCAGCCGCCGGGACCGACACTGTCACTGGGGTAATGATCGTGGGCGCAAAACCCGTCAGCCCCAGCAAGCCAACGCCCACGGCGATAACTGTTCCAGCCGCCGCGGTAAAAAGCGCCTCTGCTATGACTCCACCGCAGCGCGGGTCAGGCGCAGCATCACTGGAAAAACCGAAGCGGAATAAGAGAGCATCAAAAGCTGCATCTGTCCAAGCTCCCCCCGAGGGTTTCGTAGGGTAGCCTTTGGTCCGAAATACGTCAGAAGTTTCAGAAGGATCGCCGGAGTACACGTCGGAATCAGTAGAGCCATCACGAATCCGATACGTCGCATTGTTCGCGGTTGCCGTATCCGATCGTATCGCAAGAGAAACCTGCACATGCAGGGGCGCGGTGGTCTCGGCGGAATCGGCGAGTACTACTTCAACGTAGTCGCCTGTCCCGATCGCACTCTGCGTCACATATTCAGTCTCGGCCGAGAGGGGCACAGCGTCCATCTGATCGTAAGCAGGATTGGAGCCGCTGATGGCGACGTTCCCGGCGTCCTCGAAATTCGCCGCATTCGAATGCGTGCCGTCCGCGCTCGGCTGATACCCGAGGACGTAGATATCGCCAATGGGATAGTCTCCAGCGGTAAAGCTGTACGCACAGTCATCAAGGAAGAAATCAACCGTGGTCGTTCCGGTCGCATGGCCAAATGAAATGGTTCCTATGTCATCAGCAGCGGTAGCTAAAGTTGCCTGCGTTTCTGCCACCCCGTCGATACGCCAATCAAGAGTCCACGGGTCGGCGCTGGTATCCAGACGACACTCAACTCGGTACCATGTTCCAAGCGAAGGTCCGGAAGAACTTACTTGCGCTGTTCCTGAGCCTACTTGCGCGAACCATTTGTTCGTACCTGCTCGGATGCCAATTTTTACCACAACGGCGCCCGACTGTACGACTAAGATAAAAGCATCGAAACTCGGGGGAAACGCAGCAAAATTAACGTGCACGACAGCTACGAGACGCCTGTTCCCAGCCGGGATATTGCGCGTGAGGCCCTGAAGAAACGCTGCTGGATTTATGCGAAGTGACGCTACGCCGGTGCGTTTTGTAGATGTGCTGATTGTCGGGCTGCCGGGAACACTATCCCACAACGCCTCGCCTGTCGCGTGGCTAGCGCCTAATGCGGCAACTTGGTGCTCAAAGCCAGTTCCAAATATCAGCGTTGGCATAGCGCATTCGCATTAGGCTCATCGAATCAGAGGCGTTCGGATCGTTCCGAGCGACCCAAAGTTGACAAACAACGAGAGTAGCCAGAGCACCACTAGGATGATGGCCACCACATTGATGATGCGCTTGATCGGCAAGCGCGCCGTCCAGCATGGCGACATCGCCACCGACAATCAGTGGAATCCGGTCCAGCAGGGGGCTGGCGATACGCTGACCGCCCGTGCGGTGTCGATCGATGACGCTTCGCTCAAGGCGATCGGTGCAATGGTCGCCGCAGCGGTGGCCGAGGCATTGAGTAAGAAATAGACCTTCGGGAAGACGGCGAAGGATAAGCGGAAAGGCGTTAGGAGAGTTGCGTTCGCAACTCATCTTACGCCGTCATTCCAGTGACGGTTAATATCCCAGAGGCGTTCAGTTGAATCGTCAAAGTGTTGCCGGTAGTGACGGTAATGTCCGCAGGGGTCGTATCTAGGAGGCTGTAGCAGATCAGCGGATCTGCCGGGGCTGTTGGCGTGTCGTCCCAGATGACGGCAAAGCGGCAGACAATGGAACCGCCTGAGGCGGTCCACACGGGATCGGTGGAGGAATCCCACGTCGTGGTGTCGGTCGTAAACGACCAGACAGGAGTGAGCGTGATCCCGCCGGTAGTGTAGCCGTTGGCGTTGGCGTGCTCATTGGTGAGATCCGCCCTCACGGCGTTGCTGACCGTAGCGGCGTTCGAAGTGGACAGATAGAGCGCCATCTTGAACGTATCGGTGTCCATCTCGAACACCTTGTTCCCCAGACGCTCCGGAAACGACTGATACTTACGCCAAGCAGATGCAGCCATGTCAATCCTCCAAGGGTACACCCTCAATCACGACACGTGCTTTTAAGAAAAAGTAGCGACCGCAACTTACGCAGCAGCGCGGGTCCTTGATGTTCTCAACCTGTACGATATCACCCTCGCGGACCATCAGCACCTCGCAGAAGCCGGCAACACAGTACGGGCAGGTGATCCGCAGAACATCCGCAGACGGCCCGCCTGAAATACGCGGCAGGTCTGAGAGGCTGGGCGGCATCTGCATCAGTTCACCACCAAATAGCTGAAGCACGCCGGATTCGTGGTCGGTGCAGTGCCGACCGTGATAGTGAAACTCGTACCTGCGGTTCTGGCGGTGACTCCATACTCATCGACGAGCGTGGTGTTGCAGGTCACCCCCAACTTGGTGCCAAGGCTCGAATCGAACAGAATCAAAATCTGGCTGTTGGCAGTAACGGCGGTGGTATTGACTACCTTGGTTGTAGCCGCA
>Ga0209002_10002036_pt1 | contig 16420 bp, 17 predicted proteins | sample Rifsed16ft2_FD_184010 | JGI IMG/M metagenome (GOLD analysis project Ga0209002, IMG submission 184010) | Soil microbial communities from Rifle, Colorado, USA - sediment 16ft 2 (version 2) | ecosystem: Environmental > Terrestrial > Deep subsurface > Rock core/Sediment | place: Rifle, Colorado...
GTCTCAGAAATGACTACCAGTTAAGTTGACTATAAGATCTCCCGAAGAGTTATCAGAACCGAAGGTTTGATATTGGCCTGACAATATCTTATTAAACGTAAATTCCACCTGCATTTCCTAGGAACGTGAAGTACATTCTTGGTCGAGTCTAGAATAACTGGCATCTACCCAAGATCAGAAACTCTTATAGAAGCTACTAGAAGGTATGACAAGAAACTTCCAGAACTCTTTGTAAAAGAAAAAAGAAAGATCATCGCCCATCAGGCAAAGTCCGGGATAACACACGTATCAGATCCTCTTCTTGACTGGGACGACATGCTGAGGCCGTTTACCGAGAGCCTTGGCGGCGTAGAAAGGGGTCCTCTTAACAGGTTCTACGAGAACAACACATTCTACAGGCAGCCCATAATCAAAGGAGAGATCAGCAGAAAGGGCCCGATTACAAAGGACAGAATAGCACTCAAACTATTCCCTAAAGGAAAGAAGTGGAAAGTAGACCTCCCTGATCCATACACGTTTGCCGATCTAAGTGACAACAGGTTCTACAAGAAGAAGGAGGATATTGTATTTGCATTTGCAGAAGTTCTTGCAGAAGAAGTCGATTGGCTAGCTAAGCAGGGGGTAACATCATTCCAGCTCAATGCGCCCTCTTTAGCATTAGCAAACGATCCAAACACCATAAAGCAGGCTGGGGAAGCCATCAGGGTAGCCCTCAAAAAGTCATCCGAAAGCGCAGTTCACTTCTACTTTGGCGACATCTCAAAGAATATTGACAGGTTTTTGGATTATCGAGTTGACATGATAGGCATAGACTTCCGCTCTACAAAACTGGAAAGGCTCAAAGGGACAAGCTTCACAAAGAGGCTCGGCTGCGGTTATGTAAACGCACAGAACACGAAAATGGAAACTCCAAAAGAGATAGCAGATTTTGTGATAAAGGCCAAGGAGATGCTTTCCCCAAGATCGATAGCAGTAATGCCGAACTTGGACTTTGAGTTCATCCCACAACCCTTTGCAAGCAGGAAGGTTTCGAATATAGGCAAGGCGTGCAAGATTCTGGAGGCTGAGAAGATTTGATTGACAGGCCTCTGTTGATTCAGGAAATAGGCAGCGTGAAGAAGCCAGAATGGCTAGTCTCTACTCTCAAGAACAAAAATGCAACAGCAGAGCAGAAAGAAAAGGCAAGGGATGATGCTGCTTACCTTAACATACGGATGTTCGAGGATATAGGGCTTGACATTGTATACGATGGTGAAGCCAGAAGGGTAGAGATGTATGAATATCCAGCAAAGAACATACACGGCATGCTCTTCTCTGGCAGAGTGCGATCATGGGACAACAGGTACTACAGGAAAGCAAGAGTTATTGACAAATTGCAATACGTAAAATGCTATCATATAGACGAGCTAAAATTCGTAAAGGATCATGCGAAGAAAATAGTCAAGATTCCCATCACAGGCCCTTACACCATGGCAGACTGGTCTTACAACGAATACTATAGCACAAAAGAGGACTTGGTTATGGACTTTGCAAAAAAAGTCATCAGGCCGTTGGTAAAGGACTTGGTAGCTTCGGGAGCGCAAATAGTGCAGATAGACGAACCAGCAGCAACTACACACCCATCGGAGATGAGAGTTTTCGTTGACGCCTTCAACGAAGTCGTGAAAGGCATAAATGCCATATTCACATGCCATATATGCTACTCAGGAAATAATTATGCATCTTTGTTCCCTGCAGCAACAGAAATGAAGTGCGATCAATTTGCACTTGAATTCGCAAACAGGGACACTTGGGAACTCGGAGTCTCTGACGAGAAGAGAATCGGATACAGCGCCCTGAAATTGTTCAGAGAATACGGCTCAAAGGCAGGAATAGGTCTTGGCGTTTCAGATGTTCATGTCGATAAAGTGGAAGACCCAAAACTTGTGCGCGACAGGATTCTTTATGCCGTCAAAGTCCTTGGAGACCCCAAACTTGTCTATACGAATCCCGACTGCGGTCTCAGAACCCGCTCAAGGGAGATCGCATTTGCGAAGCTGCAAGCTATTGCAGAAGGCACTGTAATGGCACGGAAGCATCTTGGCATACCAGCATAATTACGGGAGATCAAAATACATGAATACTTCAGATGTATGTTTAACGCTTAAATAGAATCCCCATTCGTGTAAACTGAAGAGGTAGGCTTTTGTCACAGAGTGAAAAGAAGAATGAACCCAAGCCCACTGCATCCTCTACGGCCCCTACTGTTGCTCCGAAACCTGTAGCATCTGTTGCGCGTCCATCGCCTGTTCCGAAGCAGCCGCTACCAAGGGCACAGCCAGCGGGTCGAAGAAACTTTTTGAAATTCATGGGAGCGGTTGGCGGGATACTTGGAATAACCCCGTTCATACCTTTTGGAGCCTTCTTTACCGCAAGTGCTACGACTGGCAAGCAGGAAGCCCAGAAAATACTCCTACCAGATGGTTCATTCGCCAATGTCAAGACTTTCCCTCCAGATTCCGCAGTTATCTTCCCATACCCAAGAACAGGTGACGAAAGATTTGATTCTGAACCATTCAGGAGGTTTATGCTGATACGACTGGCACCACAAGAGGGAGGAGGCCAGAATGATGCAAGCGCGTTCAGAGCCTACAGCATGGTCTGCGTCCATCTATGGTGCCTTTGGGATTACAAGCCGGGAAGACAAGTACAAGATCCCAAGACTGGAAGGACAATAGTGGGCAATATGGAATGTCCGTGCCATGGAAGCAACTACAGAGTCACTGACGGTGTTGCAATATATGGTCCCGCTTCGCTTCAAACGCCTCCGAACAACGCCCAGCCAATGCTCGACCTCGCAATAGATTCAGAGGGATTCGTCGTTGTTAATCCTCCAACATATACGGTTGACAGGAACGGGATAATTGGATATGGCAGAAAAGTCCAAGCCTAGCTCAAACCTGATAGTAAAACTGCTACTGTGGATTATTGATAGACTAGAGAGGACCATCTTTCTGGGAATAAAAATAACACTTCCGAGGAAGTTCCTCAGTCCTCTAGGTTTTCTCGGAATGCTGACCTTTGTAGTGTTTGTTATTCTTGGAGTTACGGGGGCAGTGCTGATGCTTTACTATGAGCCTTCAACTGCCAACGCATTTGATGATGTGGAAAACATACAGGAGAACATCCCATATGGCTTTTTGATCAGAAACATACACTACCACGGCTCGAATGCAATGGTCTTCCTCGCAGTTGCACATCTTTACTATCAATACTTCAGCGGCAGGTACAAGATCAGAAATGAAATAATCTGGGTTACAGGAATAATTCTTGGCATAATCACAGTTCTCGAAGCCTTCACGGGTTATGACCTGCTTTATAACGACAGGGCAGAGCTCGCGGTATCCATAGGGGTTTCACTTACCAATGCTAGTCCAGTCATAGGACCCGTCTTGCAACAGTTCATATGGGGAAGCGGGTTTTCAGAGTTCATTATACGGCTCTACGCCCTCCATGTCTTCGTCATCCCGTTGATGATGACAGTGCTGATGTTATTCCATTTCCCAAGGTTCCTCGTACTCGACATACCTATCTCAACCGCGGTTGTCGGGGCGATACTCGTAGTAGGAGGCTTGATGCCTGCAGAGCTTGGAGTAAAATTCGATCCCAACTTCCCTCCTGGTATTACGGTGCCAGAATGGTACCTTACAGGATTGTATGCGTTCATCAGGACTGGGTACGACAAGTTCTTTACAGGAGGAGTCTTGCCACTGTTGCTCATTCTGATGTTCTTGGTAGTTCCATTCATTGACAGGGGGAGGAAGTTCACTTGGAAGGATAGGCCGTTCTTTACAGCTATCGGACTGACAAGCATTGCACAGATTCTAATAACGACGGTGTGGGGCTTCTATATCGATCCAGATAGCTCAAAGCCAACCGTGCTCAGGCTGTTCATAGAGCCCGTGTCATTCTATACCTTGCTGATACTCTCAAGCGCGGCAATGTTTGTAGGGACTTATAGCTATATGAGGGCCAAAGCGGCTCTCAACGTAGGAAAAAAGAGGGTAATAACAAGACCAAAGCCGATAACTCTCAGCACCCGCTGGACGACAATATCTGTCGTGTTATTGGTAATCTTTGAGGTTTATCTTAACATCACGGCGTACATGTCATACAATGCCAAACTGTGGAACCTTACACTTTTCGAGATAGGCGCAGCCTTCATGGTCTTTGCGGTTCTGTTTCATATAGTCAGAGCATACCAGCCTCCTATGACTCCAATTACGACAGCAGTGCCAGCCAAACCTCCAGGAGCTCCAGCAGTCAGAGCAGCAGAAAAGTGAGACCTTATGAAGAATGAGCGAAGAATGGGCATATCGTTAGCAGGACCACTGCTAGCGGTGCTGATATTTGCATCAATAGGTGTTTTCTCGTATATGCAATTCATCTACCTGCCCACCATAACAGCAGAAGAAGCAGTCCCTGAAAACATAGCAAATCCGGCTGAAGGCGTTACAGTTGATATCGTAAAAGGAGCGTACAACATACAGCAGGCAGATAACTACGTGCCCAAGGATATTACAGTTGTTCTGGGCAAGAACAACAAAGTTCTATGGAAGAACATAGATGAAGTTGCTCATACAGTCACTGCTGATGCTGGGCAATCGGGAAAATTTACAGAAGAAGCTTCTAGGAGCAGGTTCCTCCAAGCTGCTGAAAACTGGGAGTTCGTCTTCACAAAGGAAGGCACCTACAAATACCATTGCGAACCCCATCCGTGGATGAAGGGCACAGTCATAGTGCAGGCTGAAGGCGGAGCTTAAGCAGCAAACTTAGCCCTTGCAAGAAGCTTAGCAACCCTTACGGGTTCTGGTATAGCACCTTGAAGAGTGTACTTGTCCAGAGTCCTCTTGGCTTCCTTTTGGGTCATGCCAGTAGCTCTTACAAACACAGTATAACCAGTATGAAGCTTGACACTCTTCCTTTCTCCTATCTTTTTGTAAGCTTTTAGCTTTGACCTCCAATCTTTTGGAAATCTACGTTTAATGTGTGACTCCAAGCCCTTAGATTCTTCAAACGTAATGTTAAGCACGGGAACCTTCGTTTCTTTGTAAATCTTATCGGAATCTACGATGTTGTACAATGCAATAACTGAACCCGCTATCATTACGACGTTGATGTCGTTCCTTTTCAAAGATTTGCACATTGAGAGTATGCTTTCTGTTGCGTCGTCTCCTTCAAGAGTCGCATACCCGTAGATACATCCATCTATTACAAGGTCGCTCCTCATAACTATCCCTGCCAAAACGGATTCTTTTGAGATATTCTTGCGGAAGCACTCTGCGACGCCCAGCGCCCTGATAGCCTTCTTCTCCAGATGGATTCTCATGCTTAAGTTTTTGGCCTGAAAGGAACTTCCCTTGCCGACGCAACGATCAGTTTTGCAAGGTTTATGGCCGCTGTAGCCTGCTCCTTCGTCAGTGTTCGGCCAAGGGCCAGCCTGAGCTTTGCATTGTTCAGTCCCTCTACCGCGCTCTGAAAGTTAGTTACAAAGCCGCTCTCGCTCAGCAACCTTAGAGAATCCGTCAGCGAATAATTTGGTTCCCCTTGCACTACTCTGCTTAGAATCTGTGAAAACACTGACTTCACCGCATCATAGCTAATTTCTACGGCTCTCCTTTCTTCTCCGACATTCAACAGTTCTTCTGCGTGTTTTAGCATCCCTTCAGCTTCCACTGTGTTTGCCGTATAGTAGGTTTCTGTCTGTTTTTGCCCTGCTTGAGGCATTATGCCAATTTGAGTGGCTACTCTTCTTGATGTTCCAGTAACCATCCTGTAGATTATCGTAAGCAGTCCTACTGCAAACATGGTAATAAGTAACCATTGCATCAGGACAAATATCTGGAGCTCCGTTGCCACAAACATAATCTGTTATGGGAGAACAATAAACCTTGCTTCCTATCTGAATTGAGCCCAGTTGCAGATTCGGATAGGGTATGATGCGTGAGCCTGCACAAAAATTTCTGCCCTCCTCGGCGTATCTCCCAGCGCCTTAGACATCATAGGGGGCGGCGACCTCTCCCAGGGCTAGGAAAACCTAGCCTGCATTTTTTATTTCCTATTAGCTACAAGTATGTGCTTTATTCTGCTGACAGCCTTTTCCGCATCAAAACTCCATTCACCATCGTCAAACATCTGGTAAGGTATGGAATAGCCGTCTCCAAATGGTGAATCAGAGAAACCAAAGTTCAGCTTTGACGAGAACTGCTGTGTGTTATTCCACACAAATGAAAGTAGGTCTGGCAGCTGTTCGGCAGGGATAGCAAGTTCGGCTATGTACATCGACCTGTCCTTCGATATAGCGTCAGACCATATCAGAGGGATGCTGTTGAAGACCTTTTGCACCTGCATAAGTTCCGCTCCAGTCAACCCGCTATACCAGAACTTCATTGCTGGCGTTACATATTTTCTCTTGCCGAATCCTCTCCATCGCAACACGTAATTCTTCAGGAGTTTTCTTGCAAGTACGTGGTTTCTGTAATGGTAATATGCTGTTTTGGAATTTATTTTGAGCTTTCTTGCAATCTTTGTCAGAGGTGCAATGGAATCAACTTGCATCTCCTTCAGAATCGAAAGATCAATCTGATCAATTTGCTGCTGGGCTAACTCCTCTGATTTCGGTTCAGCAACGCTGGGCATCGCCCTATCGAGAATCTCCCAGTCTATGTCCCAAGTCTTGGCCCCAAAGTCGTAATGTTCGGCCTTCATTTCTGGGTGCCTTATCCAGAGCAGCTCGTGCATCTGACAGCTCTTTAGAATCTCTTCATCAATCAAGCCAGAAATAAACTGCGAGTATTCAGCCCTGACACTGGTTGGAACGGTAAGGACCGCAACGTACTTACCTTGAGGGAGCAAGCGTGTAAAATAAATCAGGTAAGCGCTTTCATTCATGGCCTCGAAGAACTGCTTCTCTTTACCCCTGTATTTGTCGCCAAATTCAAAGAACGCCCAGTACCTTTCGAAGCCGAGCTTTTCGTATGCTATTGCTGGCTGAATCAGTATACCCATTCTTGAAAGCCTACTGACATTGTAACGGACTGTCGATTCTGGAATTTTTGCCATCCTAGATATCAGTGAATAGTTTGATGGTCCGACCTTTGCGATAGCTTTAGCAATCTTTGATGGTATTTCTTTCATTGTATTTACCTAAGCTATACGAAGCTCAATATCTCCTATATTTTTAGATTTCTTACGTGAAATCTGGATTTTCCATAAATTTGGATTTCAGATTATACAGAAAGACTAACTTCGTATCAATTTGCATCTTCCCTGACACTGAACCAGTTCCTAAACAATTCTGGTGCAGGCTTCCCGTACCATCTTTCAAACAAATCCACAATTTCTTTTGCAGTGTCAACACCTGCGAGTCTAGCTTCGTCATCAGAAAGGTTGTACGGATTGACCTTTTCTGTCTTATGGAACTCTATTATGGGACAATCGTCGGTTCTGGGCTTGAACCTGTTATTGACAACATAGTAAATGCCGAATTTCGGGCCCTTTCTGTAAGTTACCTGAATCTCTCCATTCCTGATCTTTCCAATTAGAGGCTTGATGAAGACTATCTGCTTGATCCTTTTAGTCTGCTCATCTATAATGTCATCTTTCCAAAGTGTAGGGAACCTGTACAAAGCCATTTCAATAGCCTCTGAATATGTAAGGTCGCTTCCAATCTCCGTAGCCCAGTCTATCCTGTCGTATTGGTCTGGGTCTGCAAGGTTCTCCTTGACCCATTTGTCGAACCTGTCCCACGAACTTCTGCTTCGGCTAAACGGCATTATTCGCTAATTCTGCAGAATCAGTAGATAAATTATCAGTCGATATTCGAAGCTAATCTACTGATGTTATGTTTCCAAGGTCAAGTCCAAGGCTTGTCTCTGGCGCATCATCGATTTCGCTGTCTACCAGAATCTTTGATAGAGGGTCATAATCGTCGAACTTTGTGCTCTGGTATCCAGAAGTCAGCAGAATTGCGGTTGTTGTAGATGTCTGCTTGGACGAAAAGCCGTACTGTATTTCTGGTGAACCTTTGCCAATTACCCCGCTTATCAGGTTCATGGATGCATAGAGATCGCTCGATGAAAGTTTCTCGTCTCCAATGAGATATAGCAGAGCTTTTGTTGCTGATTCTGGGTTAGCACTCCTGCAGATCGACTTTAGCGCTCTCTTGACTGCTTCTTCCGGGCCATTTGTCGATGATGTCACAATCTCCAGCAGCGAATATCCTCCCGAGTTCATCGTATCAAGCAGTTTGTGCATGTCAACAGCAACACCACTTTCTTCGGCGCCTCCGAGCAGCCTGCTAAGGGCTACTCCAATCTTATCGTTGATTGTTCTGTAGACTTCCAAGAGCGGTGCTTGGGGAGCATTGTCAAGTATTTCGTCGTTGTCGACAACTATTATCCCAGCTGCGAGCTTTCTGAGCCTTTTGAGCGCCACGCCAGCAGTAAAGTGCTTGTTATTTTCAAACCTAAAGGGCATCGTAACTATTGCCATACACTTTTTGGAGTACTTTTTGCAAGCCTCCGCAACAAGCGGAGATATTGCGGAGCCGACTTTACCTCCCAGCCCTGCGGTAATAATCACCATGTCAGCGTCTTCGACCATATGTTCTATCTTGTCCAGAAATTTTAGCGCTGCTCCCCTTACATAGCCAGTTGCAACTTTACCTCCAACCTCCAGAGGAATTAGCATCTTTTCTCCATTCTGCAATTTCGTAAGATCGGTTTTGTCGCAGCTCAAGAAATGCAACGAACCTATTTCCAAATCATAATCAGCAAGCTGTGAAAGAATGTTGCATCCTGCAGTGCCTATACCTACTGCGACTATTCCTTTAGACTTATTTTCGGGAAGCTGGGTGGGAGACATGTGCCCTGAGGTTGTACCAATGGGCTTTTAATCCCTGATTGGGTGAAAAGCTTAAACTTCGGATAAAAGAAGTTTGACCGAAATTAAACTTCTACCCTATCCTTCAGACATTCCTAAAGCCTTGAGGACTGTCCTCTCGTTGACTAAACTAAATAGGTGTGCAGGCCTGTATTTTCGACAGATCAAAAGCGGCAAGTGTATTACGCTGTGAATAGGGATGTTTTTAACCGCAATCTAGTATCATCAAGGTTTACGTTGTCAATGCCAGCAGAGTTATCATGATAGAAGGAAACGAGCGCTTTGACTACCATATCCCTTGTGTGCTTTGTCCCCGATTTCTTGTGATTCTGGAAATCAAGGATTCTCTTGAACGTCAGAGTCTTCAAATAATCAGATTTGCTGGATATATCCCCTAATCTCTCTAGGATTAGCTCGTCAGGAGTCTTGTTGCTCCAGTCACAAAAGACTTGGAGCCCCCACACATAATTCTGTATTGTCATGTTTGGCCTGTTATAGCTTAGTTCATCTTCCCATGTTTTAGTAGTTTTGTAATCTTGTACTAACATGGTGTTCTATACGTTACCGTACTATATAACCTGCATAGAGCTAAATTGGAGTCCAGTTTTGGAGAGAAAAAAGGAAGTGCTGCTTAGACTTTATCTTCAAGGCTTGTTATGGCCTACTTCTTTGCAGCTTTCTTTGCTGCCTTTTTGGCTTTTGCCAAAATTCTCTCCACCCTAGCTATGTTATATCAGCTAATAACACTGTTGAGTTATTTAGCTGCATTGTATCCATAATTTCCGAGATCTGTCTCCCCATGTTAGGCTCTTGAACTATATGGAAAAACAGTGATGTGTGGCTCCATTTTCTAGGCCTTAACGTGGTTCAGCAGTCTGTTGACCTCTTCGATATCCAGATCAAGTTGGTTTGAGACTAGTTGGGCGGAGACATTAGGAGTTGACCTCTTTACGCTCGCCAGAATCTCCTGCACGTACTTTTCATAATCAATCGCTTCCTTCGACTCCCATAGCTTTGCAAAGTCTGTCTTCAGAACTCCCGCCAGGCCTTCTGATGGAATTCTGTATCCAGTTCTTGTTGGTTCCTGCTCTCCAGTTTTTTCAGAGAGACCCATAACAACGGTTTTATCATCGATAATCATGTATCTTACGTCACTTGTAATAATACCTGGATGATAGCGGACAGTGGCACCAACTTTTGTATACCTGTAGCCTACAGAGATTCGCCCCGGACTTTTGGGGAGGAGCAATCTGATTTCTACCCCCCTTGTTCCTATTACCATACCTATAGTTGAAATCAGGCGCTCTACCATCTCCTTTTCGCTCTCGTGAGGCTTCTTCCCTGTTACTCTGGCGAAAACATTCTGAGAGGCGGTTTGGTAGCCCTCCATCACATGGTTGAAGTAATCTTCTCTTGATACGATCCTAGCTGTCTTGTACATTTCCTGTATGAGCTGCTCACGCCCTCTTTGCTCCCTCCTGTTGGTCTGTACAATGAATAGAGTGGCTACTAATAGAACAAGCTCTACAATGAGAAGCAGAATCTGCACAATTGAAAGTAGGTCGCTATCCATGTGTACACTCTGCACGGCAGAGTTTTCTGCCATAAAAGCAGTTATGTTAGAACTAAGCCCGTAGTCTAGGCTTTACTTCAGGCAGCAATTTTAGATTCTGTTGTATCAGATTCTTGAGGACATGAGTCCCATCACCACGCTTTGCGGAAATTACAGTGTACAGTGAATCTCCCATAACATTCTTGACTGCCATCAGGTTCTCTTTCGAAGCTGCATCCGATTTGTTAAGAATGGTTATGACCTTCCCTGGTATCTCCAGCTCTTTCAGGATACTTAAACAGCTGTCATATTTTATTTTCATGTCAGAATCTGGTTCGCTGGCATCTACCATTAGGAGGACCAAGTCTGCATACTTCAGTTCATCGAGGGTCGACTTGAACGCTTCAATCATGTATGTCGGTAATCTGCTAATGAATCCCACGGTGTCTGAGAGAAGTATTTTCGTGAAGTCTGGTAACACCACACTTCTGGTAGTTGTCGTAAGAGTAGTGAACAGGCTGCTCGCGACTTCTTTGTCTTCACTTGCTAACCTGTTGAACAGGGTTGTCTTTCCCGAGCTTGTATAGCCGACAAGGGAAACGAGGGACATCTGTAGTTTTTGCCTCTGTGACCGATGTAGCTCGCGTCTCTTCTCAGCTTCACGAAGTCTTTCCTTTATGAAAGACATTCGCTTCTTCAATGCTCGGAATCGAACATCAACAGCATATTCGCCCATTCCTGAAAGACCCTGGCGCTCTCCCTTCTTTGAGAGGTGGACATTTGCCTTGGCTCTAGGCATCTCATATCCTAGCTCTGCGAGTTGGACTTGGAGCTTTGCCTCGGTAGTCTTGGCCCTGCTTGCGAAGATGTCAAGGATGACCCTCTCTCTGTCCATAACATGCTTACCGGTTATCTTTTCAAGGTTGTTTAACTGAGATGATGTTATTCCTTCATCAACGATAATGTCTGCGCAATCCGCTGCATCTGCGATCTGCTTGAGTTCTTCAGCTTTGCCAGAGCCTACTCCAAACTCTCCATGTCTTAAGTATCGCTGAACAACTGTCTGAGCAACTTCAAACCCGGCGGCTTCGGCTAGCCCGATTGCCTCCTGCTTTGTAAATGCGTCGGGATATGTGACCAGAATAGCCTTTTTGTCCAGCACCATTCATTCCACCATTTTGCCTAAACCGCTGTAGGTCAGCGACTAGACGTAGTTAGCCATTGTGCGCAGTGATGAGGACCCCCGCTAAGATTGAACGGACGCTGGGGCCTACCTAAATTGCCCATCCAAACAATTTCTTGCTCGCAGAACTTGCACTGGGAAAATCGCTCCATTTCTAGTGTCTCTTACTCCATTCCTTCCATGCCTCCTCTTGGAGGCGTCTGTGGTCCCCTCATCTTACTTCCAGCAATAACATCATCAATCCTTAAGATCATGCAGCTACATTCGGTTGCCGAGTTGATTATCTGCTCCTTTACTGACGCTGGTTCGATTACATCCTTTTTGTATAGGTCTTGGACCCCGCTTCCTAGGACGTCAACGCCATGCCATGTTTTGCCCGCTCCATGCTTTTCTCTTAGTTCAACCTGTATATCTAACGTGTCGAAGCCAGCATTCTCAGCCAACGCGAGCGGAATTGATTCCAAAGCGTCAGCGTATTTCCGTACTGCAAGCTGCTCTCTCCCTGGCAGAGTACTCGACCATTGCATTAGCTGGTGTGACAACTCCTCTTCTACAGCGCCCCCACCTCCGACAATCATGGGCTTTTCGACAACATCCTTTATGGTCATAATTGCGTCGTGCACGGAGCGTTCAGCCTCGTCAATGACTCTCTGGCTTCCGCCTCTTATGAGCAGTGTCACTGCCTTGGGGTTCTTGCAGCCCTCGATAAACACCCATTTATCCTCTTCAACTTTCCGCTCTTCTACTAGGGCTGCGTACCCAAGGTCATCCTTCGATAGATCATCAAGTCCTGTCACAACCCTCGCCCCTGTAGCTTTGGCCAGTTTGGTTATGTCGGATTCTTTAGCTCTTCTTACACTTAGAATACCCTCCTTTGCGAGGTAGTGTTGAGCAACATCATCGATGCCCTTCTGGCAGACCAGAACATTTGCCCCTGAGCCAGATATCTTCTCCACCATATCCTTCAGCATCTTGTTCTCTTCGTCTAGGAACCGCTTGATTTCGCCTGGATTGTTAATATTGATTTTCGCATCGAACTCTGTCTTTTCGATTTCAAGAGCTGAGTTCACCAAGGCAATCTTTGCCTTCTCGATACGTTTTGGCATACCTGAATGCACCACTTCCTTGTCTAGGATGATTCCTTTTACCAGTCGGGTATCTTTTAGCGAACCACCTGCCTTTTTCTCAACCTTCACGTTGTCTATGTCGACTTTGTATTTCCCGTCCTCAACCTTCTCCGCGACTTGTAGAAGTGCCTCAACTAGGAGATTGGCCAAAGCTTCGCTGTCATTCGAGACAAGCTTCGAAGCCATGGTAGTTCTTGCAACCTTAGTCAAGGTTACAACATCGGTTGGTTGAACTTTGATCGCTATCTGATGCAATATTTTTCGTGCCTGGGCTGCCGCCTTCTTGTAACCATCAACGATTACCGTTGGATGCACTCCTTTGTCTATTAGCTCCTCCGCGTTACCAAGTAGAGCACCGGTTAGAACTACTGCTGAAGTTGTTCCATCACCTACCTCATTGTCCGTAGTCTTGGCTATCTCTACCAACATCTTTGCGGCTGGGTGCTGTACATCAATATCCTTCAATATGGTAGCTCCATCATTGGTTATTGTAACGTCGCCCATGCTATCTACAAGCATCTTGTCCATGCCCCTAGGACCTAGAGACGACCTAACAATGTTGGCAATCAGCTTAGCCGCCATAATGTTATTACTTTGAGCTTGTTTTCCACGACTTTGCGATGTTCCTTCCTTCAAGATGAGAACTTGCTGTCCGCTCTCTGTCCTTCCGTAAGATACTTCTGCCATTTGTCCTCACTTGCTCCTCTACTTTTTCCGTTGGAACCTAGTTTTAATTCGAACGAAAAATTCCTTAATCCCGTTACCAGTGACACTTGTTTTTTTGGATGTTATTTCCTGCTCGTTAGTGCTCATTATTTTATTACCTAGTTGTAATATGTATTACGTACTATATAGATATATTGGCTTTAACACACAACTGCAGGGGGAAATTTAAGATGCGATATTACAAATGTCTTAAGCTGGATTTGAAGGCGATTGTCACCGCGGCTCTCGGCTAGCAATGACGGCAGGGGGGACTAGGGCAAGGTTGGAGGAGGGTGATCACTGCGGCGATAAACACTATCGCAGGGCGTAACTGAGCCAATCGGAAATAAACTTCGCACACATCAAGAATTGCAAAGACCACGCCCGCAAGAGCAATTCCCGGTGTTTCATAAGGTCTGTTTTCAGAACTCCCGCCAAGCCTTCCGATGGAATTCCGTATCCAGTTGTTGTAAATTCCTGCTCTACAGCCAGAATTGCCCTCGACAGAGGCAGATATCGTGATGAGAGCAAAAACATTACGAGGAAATTGACATATCGATCATCTAATCCTTGCGTTTGTAATCGAGCCGAGACACTGTCCAGCTTGCATGTTGCAACAGTTTCTCGTCGTAGCCTTCTTTAGCCAGTAGCGCTTTGGCTCTGACCTTGGCATCATCAACATCATTCGCAAATATCCCAAGTTCCCTTTCAAGACCCATTTCAGTTCAGTCACTGTCTGGCATATATGAGGTCCAGACCGTTTCTTTAAGCTTGCCTTGACTCGAAATTTCCTAATTGTCCCATTTCTCCGACCGAAACAACATATCGTGCATTGTTATAAAAGGTTAGTCCGTTTGGATAGTCCCCCGCTCTACTATCCTGATACCTGTTTCTGGATACTTTAACCTCTGATTAGAGGCGCTCCTCTCTGCATGTAGCTGGTGGTCTTTACAAAGAAGGTAGGTTCGCATCTCTTTTGGTAGGGTTGGCCAACTGTACTCTACCAGAATCCAGTGCGTGGCCAAGTTTTTACAGTCCTCGCTTGACTGACAAATAACCATGACAGCGTAAATATGTGGGCGGTATAAATTAATTCCAATGGAGTTCTGTGAGTTGATCAGTATATAATTCGCTTAAAGAAATGACGTTCTTACTGGAAAAAGGTAAAATCTGGACGTGGGCGTATTATAGGTCTGAACACAAAGAGTTACATGCAAAAAGAACTGCTAGAACACTGTGAGCTTCGGGGATGAAGTTCTGACGATTGGTCAGAATATCGAGCGAAAAAAGGAACTGAAAAAAGGAAGTTTGAGATACCACTTCCCAAGAGAGACTTCTGGTTTCTCAAATTGACCAGCTTCTAGGATTAGGCTCATTAAAACTGAGGACAGTTTGATTTGTTACATTAATATAGTAATTAAGAATCTCTAGACATAAATATTTCATTTTGTCAATAAATCCTTATATAGAGACATATATAATACAACACTATGGCAAACATACATACAGCAAATGGACTACCAACATACCTGTTCGCAACTGTCGAAAAGCAAAAGCTTAAGTCAGTACTGAACAAGTTGAAGGAAGTCGCATACATACACTGGTTCGGAAGTACGTCAGGTCGATACGACATCGTAGCATCATTCAAGGGCAATGATATGCAGAAAACATATGCAGCAATCAAGGAAATCAGGTCTTTCAACGGCATAGTCTCTACTACCTCTCTCTTCCCCTTTGAAGGTCACGTGAAACCACAGAGGAATGGAGAACACGCAATAGGTCAAGTATTCCTAAGAGTAGACAAACCTGCCCAGGAAATGATTCAATCATTGAAGAGCATTTCAGGCGTATCAGAAGCACTGGCCGTATCAGGACAGTGGGACGTACTAGCAACAGTACGAGGACAGTCCTACGAAGAGATTCTCGCGAAGACCATACAAGAAATCTCTCAAATTGACGGAATTCGAACAAGTGAAACAACATTCGTCTACAATCCGACAGTATCCGCGTAGACGGATACCCCTTTTTTTCTTAGCTTTCTAGAGAAATTCTAGTAACCTTATCTTTCAGAAGAGACATCGAAAATAGCCGAACGAACTTAGAAATACTGAAAGGGAACTGCTTATTCAATATGGTTGGATGATTTGAATTGTTAAGCTGTTTAGGCTAGACTTTGACCTCTTCTTCAACCAAAGCTGTTCTGCTTTTATCGATCTCCTGCCGCAAGACCTCATAGGCTCTCGGGCCGTCAGATCTACCAAGAATAAGAACAGTTTCTTCTCCGATGTAAGTATGACGAATGTTTATCCCGTGACGGTAGAGCACTTCAGTAAGGAAAAGCCCGAACTCGGGCGTCATCTCAACTGCAGGAGAAAGGTGAATATCTAGTCTTGACAATTGAGCTGTCTCCCTCGCAATTTGTATACTCTCAAGAGCTGAACGAATCGAAGAGTTATATTCCCTCTCGTCTGCAATTAGCTTGATTGCGTTTGAAAGCTGGAATAGATGGATAGGTTCATTTAGGCCTGCCGATAACTCAGCTATCCGCTTTACGATCAAAAATAATTCAGATCTCTGTGCCTTAATAGTTACGTCTACTATGTCGCTGGCGAGCGTTATTCGGGCGTCTCTTAGAATGAGCAACGGTTCAGCCGTTCTTACTTCGGTGATTGTATTAGAAAACCTCATAATCGAAACCACGATTGTATTTATACTCGTAGGTCTTCCCGCCTCTCTCTCAACCTCGGATTTGATGCTTGCAGCCAGGGCGTGATAGTTGATTATCTTCTGCTTTAGACAAGTATAAACAGCTTGGTTGTGTGTTATTATAGACACTACTGCGGCGGGTATAGAGGGGTATTTGCTTGGCAAATCCAACTTATAGTAGGATCATTAAATGTAATATTTAATCATTTATCATCGATATACCTA
>Ga0209002_10002037_pt1 | contig 16416 bp, 12 predicted proteins | sample Rifsed16ft2_FD_184010 | JGI IMG/M metagenome (GOLD analysis project Ga0209002, IMG submission 184010) | Soil microbial communities from Rifle, Colorado, USA - sediment 16ft 2 (version 2) | ecosystem: Environmental > Terrestrial > Deep subsurface > Rock core/Sediment | place: Rifle, Colorado...
TCCGAGCGATGGTGAACGTGGTGACCGACGGGGAATCCACCACGGCTACCGTGATGGCGCCCTGGGCGTCGGTCTGAAAAGCGATGTTCCCCGAGCCGTCACGCGGCAGCTGGCCAGTGGAAGTCAGTTCCACCACGCCCAGCTTGAAGTTGGACAGCTTAAGCGGGGCGCCCGAGCTATTGACGATACTCAGCTGGATCTTGGCATCGTTCAAGGTCGCCTGCTTCACCGCGTCCTCGAGATCGCCCAGGTCGAAGTCCCCAGCGTTGATCTCCTGGTACTCCTCGGTGGAGACGGTAAGCTCCGGCGTCTTCGTGGGATCGAGCGTCCCGGCCAGCCGTTGGATCTGGAGGTTGCCGTCGCCGGACACCACGACGGCGTTGGTCGTGACGGTGGGGGTGATGGTGGCCAGCGCCGACGTCGCTGATCCCGCGACGACCGTGCTCACCGCGCCGGGGACGATGCGCGCCCCAGCCAGGTTGATCGTCAGGCTGTCGGTTCGGGTCGCCCCGCCGCCAGGCGCCGCCGCCACGATCAAGCTGTCTTTCACCGTGACGCCGCTCCTGGTCACGCCGTTCAGCGTGAGCACCGCCTTGAACTGGAGGGGCAGCTTGTGCTGGACTCGAATCTTGAAACTGCCCGTGAGTACCGTGATGGTGTCCACCGCAGTGATGCGGGGCTCGCTGGCTAGCGGCGAGTAGTTCTGACTGAAGGTCTCGTTGATTCCCGAGAGCGTGACCGAAGCCAACGTCACTTGCTCGAATCGGACGGTGATCGCCGCCGATCCGCTCGGGACGCAGGCGCCGGCACCGGACGCATTGGGGATGACCCGAACGTAGCCACCGCTCAAGGAACTGCCAGCGAGCAAGGTCGTATCGGTCACGGTGGCCCCGTTGGCCACGGCCACAGCTGGGAGCGTCACCACCGTGTTTCCCAGCGCATCCCGCACAGTGATCGAGATCGTGGCGTTGCAGCCCGAGTTGTTGACCATTCGTCGGACGACCCGGCCACTGCCGAAGCTGGCAGCCTGTACTTGGGCGCCCTGTGCTGTTCCAAAGCGGATGGTGTCACCACTGACCCCCGGTGCGGGCATTACGACCGGGGCCCAGAATCCGGGAGCCGGAGCGATGGAGCCCACGCTGATCGACACCGACTCTGCGTTGGCCGTGAGCATCTGGTCGTAGCCGAAGGTGAACTGGCTGAAGCTCAAGTTGTCGAACTTGAGCAGCTCGCCCACCTTGGTCGTCAGCGTCTCGGGGTCGAACGTGATCCCCATCAACCCGTCCGGCGTGGTGACGGTGTCGCAGGGCGTAGTCGACGAGGACGGACACAGGAACTCGCCCACGGTCACGGTGTCCTGGGCGACCGGGATGGTGAACTGCACGATTCGCGCAGGCCCGCGGCGCAGCTGGTTCCGTGCCTCGGTGATGCTCGTGGGCTCACATCCCGCGCTGAGCAGCATCAGGCTCATGACGCAGGTCCAGGCCGCCCAGCGGGCGCCTAAGCCCCTATGTGACAAGAACATGGCCTCCGAAGCTCGTACTCTTGAGGGCCTGCGTCAAGGTCGAATGTCACAAACGGGGGAGGTTACGCCGCCCGATTGAGCACCATGAGCAGCAGCAGCACCGGCAGATACAGGTTAGAGGCCGCGAACAACCTGCCCGCGCTCTTGGGTGAGCGGACCCGCGCCGCCCTCAGGCTCACCCCGGCCAGCCAGCCCGAGATGAGGAGCGCCCCCACGAAATACGTGGTTCCGGAAAGACCGAGCACCGTGGGCGCCAGACTGACCGGGACCAGTGCCAGCGCATAGAGCGAGGCCTGCCGGAAGGTCTCGGTACCGTCGCCGTCGGTCACGGAGAGCATGCGGAGCCCCGCCCGCCGGTAATCCTCCCGGTAGATCCAGGACAACGCGAGGAAGTGCGGCAGCTGCCACAGAAACATGATCCAGAACAGGACCCACGCCCCCGGCCCCAGCGCTCCGCCACCGGCGGTCCAGCCCCCTACGATCGGCAGGGCACCCGGGACCGCCCCGACCAGCGTGGCGAGGGTGCTCCTGCGCTTAAGCGGGGTGTACAGAAATACGTAGGACAACAGCGTAAGCGCCGCCAGGGCCGCGGTGGTTGCATTGGTGAACCACGCCAGCCAGACGATACCGCCCGCACCAGCACTCCATCCGAACGCGGCCCCGGCGAGGGCACTCAGGCGACCAGCGGCAAGCGGCCGCCGCTCGGTGCGGCGCATCAGGGCATCTACGTCCCGCTCGAACAGCTGGTTCAAGGCGTTGGTCCCGGCCGCCACCAGGGTCGTCCCGATCACCGCGTGCACCAGCACCAGCGCGCCGGGGCCGGGGACCGGGACCAGCAGGAAACCGGCCACCACAGTGATGACGATGAACGCCACGATGCGTGGCTTCCCGAGAGCCAGGAAGTCGGCCGCGGCGGTACGCGGGAGGGCCAGGACCGCCATGGGCGCTGGGCTAGTCCTCCGCCATGAACGGATACCGATACTCCGTGGGCGGCACGAAGGTCTCCTTGATGGTCCGGGCCGACACCCAGCGCAGCAGGTTGAGCATGGAGCCGGCCTTGTCATTGGTCCCGCTGGCCCGGGCGCCGCCGAACGGCTGCTGGCCCACCACGGCACCGGTGGGCTTGTCATTGATGTAGTAATTGCCTGCCGCGAACCGCAGTGCCTCGTTGGCTTCACGCAGCGCCCGGCGGTCGGTGGCGAACACCGCCCCCGTGAGGGCGTAGGGGGAGGTCGCGTCCACCAGCTTGAGGGTCTCGGTCCACTGGCGCTCCGGGTAGACATACAGCGTCACCACGGGACCGAAGATCTCCTCGCACATGGTGCGGTAGTCCGGCCGTTTCGCTTCGATGATCGTGGGCCGGATGAAGTACCCGGTGGAATCGTCCGCCTCGCCGCCCACCAGAATGGACGCGTCCGAAGCGTGCCGGGCCTCCTCGATGTAGCCGGCGATGGCGTTGTACGCGGCCCGATCAATCACGGCGCCCATGAAGTTGCGGAAGTCGGCCACGTCCCCCATGGCCAGCCCCGAGGTCTGCGCCAGCAGATCGTCCTTGATGGTCCGCCACAGGGTATCGGGCAGGTACACCCGCGAGACGGCGCTGCATTTCTGTCCCTGGTACTCGAACCCGCCTCGGACCATGGCGGTGACCAGCGCGGCGGGATCGGCGCTGGCATGGGCCACGATGAAGTCCTTGCCGCCGGTTTCGCCCACCAGTCGTGGGTAGGTGCGGTAGCGCTGGATGTTCTCGCCCACCGTCCGCCACATCATCTGGAACACGCCGGTCGATCCAGTGAAGTGAATGCCGGCGAGGTCCGGATGGTACAGCGCCACCTGGCTCAGCGTCCCCGCGTCCCCGGGGATGAAGTTGATGACCCCCGGCGGCAACCCCGCGGCCTCCAGCAGGCGCATCAGGTAGTAGCCGCTGTAGACGGTCGAGCTGGCCGGCTTCCAGATCACCGTGTTGCCCATGAGGGCGGGCGCCGTCGGAAGATTGGCGGCGATCGAGGTGAAGTTGAACGGGGTGACCGCGAAGATGAACCCCTCCAGCGGCCGGTAATCGAGGCGGTTCCACGCGCCGCCGACGGAGAGCGGCTGGTCCTCGTACAGCCGTTCGGCGTAGTGGGCGTTGAATCGGTAGAAGTCAACCACCTCGCACGCGGCGTCGATCTCGGCCTGATGCGCCGTCTTGCTCTGGCACAGCATCGTGGCGCCGTTGATGGTGGAGCGCCAGGACGTCGCCAGCAACTCGGCCGCCTTGAGCAGCACCGCCGCGCGCTCTTCGAAGGGCCAGGCCGCCCACTCGCGGCGCGCCTCCGCCGCCGCCGCGATCGCCGCGGCCACCTCGTCCGTGCCGGCCTTGTGCCAGGTGCCCAGCACGTGACCGTGATTGTGCGGCATGACGGCGTCGCAGGTCTTCCCGGTGCGCACTTCCTTGCCGCCGATGATCAGGGGGATCTCGATGCGCTCGGCCCCCAGTTCCGCGAGGCGGGCCTTGAGGGCGCGCCGCTCCGGCGTACCTGGGGCGTACGAGCGCACCGGCTCGTTGACGGGAATCGGAATCTGGATGTTGCCGTTCATGAAGGCCGTGCTCCTCGACTGTGAGAGGTGAGAAGCGAGATGTGAGAAGTACATCTCACTCCTTACATCTCACTTCTTACCGGTCTTGCCGGCGAAATCGGGTTGCCGCGTAAGATGCACTGGCGAGCGGGCGGAGCGTCAGCCCCCGTCCAACGCCTCCCGCACTCGGTGCAGCAGGTCGTCTACGTTCCAGGGCTTCTGGAGCAGCGGGCCCGCGTGGTCCAGCACCGCGCGATCCCCTACGTCCCGCGCGGCGTAGCCGCTCGTGAGGATGAACTTGGGAGGGTCGGGATCGCGATGGACCTCCTGATACAGCTGGGTGCCGCCCAGCCTGGGCATGACCACATCTGAGATCACGAGATGGATATCGGCCCGGTGTCGCCGATACAGCCCCAGGGCCTCCTCACCGTCCGCCGCGAGCAGCACCTGGTATCCGAACCGGCGCAGGATCCGGCTAGCCGATCGGCGAATCCCCTCTTCGTCTTCGACCAACAGGATGGTCTCGCTGCCGCCCGGCAGGTCGGCCGTGGCGCCCGTGGGGGTGGCTCGCGCCGACCGCGTGGCCACCGGCAGGCATACCTCCACCGTGGTGCCCTCACCCGGACGGCTCTGCACGTCAACGAATCCGCGCTGCTGCTTCACCAGGCCGTAGACCATCGCCATGCCGAGACCGGTCCCAATGCCGGGGGGCTTGGTCGTGAAGAACGGCTCGAAGACGTGCGCCAGCGTAGCCTGGTCCATCCCGATCCCGGTGTCGGTGACCGAGAGGCGCACGTACGCGCCCGGCTCGCCCCAGCCATGCGAGGACAGGTACGCCTCGTCAATCACGGCTTCGGCGACGGCGATGGTGAGCCCGCCGCCCGACGGCATGGCGTCCCGCGCGTTGGTGACCAAGTTCAAGAGGACTTGCTCCACCGCGCCCGGGTCCGCCAGCACCGGGGGCACGGGTTCCGGCGCCTGGGTTTCGAGGGTGATATGCTCGGGCACCAGTCGCCGCAGCATGCCCGTGAGATCGGCTACCAGTTTGGGCAGATCCACCGGCCGCAGGCGCAGCTCCTCGCGGCGGCTGAACGCCAGCAGCTTCCGCACCATGGCGGCACCGCGCCGGGCCGCGCCCTGGAGGTCCTCGACGTCGGCCCGCAGCTCGGCGGCTTCGGGAGGCAACGACTTGGCGATGAGATCGGCGTTCGCGAGGATCACGGTCAACAGGTTGTTGAAGTCGTGCGCGATGCCGCCGGTCAGCTGCCCCACGGCCTCCATCTTCTGAGCCTGGCGCAACTCCGCCTCGAGCGTGTGCCGCTCGGTGACGTCCTCCACGATCATCTCAAACGCTTCCACCGCTCCTGTGCCGTCGCGCACCGCGGTTCCGCTCAGCCGGACCCGCAGCGGGTGGCCGTCCTTGCGCTTCCAATCCACCTCGATGCCTTCCACGTAGGGCGCGGTGCCGTGCATCTCGATCAATCGGCGCCGCTCGTCCGGATCCTGATAGACGTCGCGCGCCAAGTCCACCGCGAGGAGCTCGGCTTCGGAGTCGTACCCCAGCATGCGGACCAACGCGGGGTTGACAGCGAGCAGTCGCCCGTCCGGCGTGGAACGGTAGATGCCGTACGCGGCCCGCTCGACCAGCGTTCGGTAGCTCCGCTCCGAGTGTCGCAAGCCCTCTTCGGCCAGCTGCCGGTCGGTGACATCGCGGGCATGCCCCAGGACATACGGTTCGCGGCCGGGTTCCCGTACCACCGTGTTGCGGTACTCCCAGACGCGCTCCTCGCCGGCCGTGGTCACCACCCGCATGATGCCGGCGTCCATCCCGTTAGCTTGAATCCGTGCCAGGTAGTCGCCGAAGAGCGGCCGCACGGCGGGGGCAAGAAACTGGTCCAGTCGCCGGCCGACGGCCGTGACCGGACTCGCCAGCCCGAGCGCCCGTGCGGCTGCCGGGTTCAGCGAGAGGAGAACGCCGTCGAGGTCATGGGTGCAGATCAACCCCAGGCTCGACTCGACGAGTTGCCGATATCGTCCCTCACTCGCCTCCAGCGCGGCGGCCGCCCGGATCCGATCCCGCCACTGGGCGAGCCGCGCGGTGCGGGCGATCGCGACGAAGCCGAGCCCGAACGCGCCCAGCACTGCGAGGGCGAGCAGCATCTCGGTCCGCAGCCGATCCCGGTAGGCCGCGAACGCCTCACGCTGCTCGACCCGGCTGATCAGGCCCCACGCGGTTGGCTCGATGTGGCGCGTGGCCGCGAGGATGGGAACGCCGACGGAGTTGATGAAGGCATCGAACGTCTCGACGCCGCCGATCGCCAGCTTGGAAACGGCTGACACGCTGTCCCACGGCGTGCGAAGCGCAAGCGGGCGGCTCCCCGAACCGCTCTCCGGGTTGAGCAGGGCCACGTCACCACCCACCCGCACCAGGATCCGGACGTCCGCGGTCGTCCCGACGCGCTGCCTCCCCTGGAGCAATGGAAACAAGGACGTCGCGGGATCGAGCCGGATCACCGCAGCTCCCAGCAAACGGTGCGCTCCCCCCTGCACCGGGACGGCCAGGGAGACGGTGACGCTGCTATCGGCATGGAGAAACGGCTCGGCAAAGCCCGAATTCCCGTCCCGCGCGACCCGGACGGCCAGGGCAATCTCAGGAGACGTGAGCCCCGGCCCTCCCGGCAGTTGCACCGCGACACGCCCGGACCGGTCCACCACCCACTCGCCGGGATAGCCATAAGCCTCGTGCACAAAGACCAGATGGCGCCGCAGGCGATCGATGGCGCGCGCACGGGACAGACTTGACGGCGTGGCCGCCGGCGACAGCAACTCGGGAACCGTGGCCGCATAGGCCGCCACGACGCGGCCGTCCGCCACGCGCTCCTCGAGCCACTTGGTGACGGCCAGCTTCGCGACATCGGCCACGGCGCCGAGGTTGGTTTCCCAACGCCGCAGCGCGTCAGCCCGGAGAGCGGCCCCGCGCGCGCGGAATCCGAACCCCAGAACGAGGAGCCCTACTGCTGCGGAAAGGAGCCACAGCCATCGTTGCCGCGTTGCGATCGTGCCAACCTCCCGACGAACCCAGCCGGGTCAAGTATGCCCGCGGGCGAAACTAGAAATGGAGGTGTAGCTCCAGGCTCACGCGATCCGGCGCCGTCGCTTGGGGAATCCACAGATCCGCGGTGTAGAACGCCGCCGCCCTTAAGTATCCCACCGGGAACAGCTCCAACCCGAATCGCAGGCGCACCCGCTGGTCTTCCGGGACATCCAGGTTCTTGTCGAAGTACCCGTACGTCACCTTGGCGTTGACGCCCTTGGCGGCGAGGAAGTCGCCCTCCACGTACCCCGCCAGCTGTTTCAGCTCGGTACCCGATTGCACCCGCTCGGCGATCTGGTCCACCTCACCCAGGACCGAGAGCGGGCCCACGGCGAACCCAGCAAACCCACCGAACACATCGCGGCGAGCCAGGCCGTTGCCTTCGTTCCGCGAGGCGGATCCGCCGAGCCGGAACGGCCGCTTCACGATCGCCAGCGTGGAGGTGAACTGCTTGCCGTTGTTGTCCTCGGCGGCCCCAGCGGTACCGTTGCTCACCGCGATGAAGAACGACAGCGCGCCGGGCTCGAACCCCATCTCGATCCCCTGATCCGGCGTCTTGTATGAAAAGCCGCTCTGGGCCCGGATGAACTCGGCGTCGTCCTGGAGCCGGAGGCCGTACGGCAGCAGGAACTTGCCCGCCTTGGCATAGCCGTTGAGCGGCAGCCCCTCGATCAGCGCGAAGGCCTCGCGGGCGCTGGCCGGGCCCGGACCCAGCGTCTGGTCCAAGTACAGCGCCAGCTTGCGCTCGATCATCCGCGCCTCGAGGTAGGCGTTGGCCTCGCCCAGCTCGATGGCCGTACGCGGCGAGCCCTGCTGGTAATCCTCGACAACGCCGGACCCGAGCGCCCGCACGTCCCACCCCAGCGCGAGGAAGTCGTTCAGGGCTCGGTTCCGCACGGTGCCGCCGCGCAGGGCGAGCTGGGTCTGGGCATACACGCTCCCGTACGCCGAGCGCCCCCCGCCGCCGCTCCGGTTGACGTGACAGGCGGAGCACTTGAGCCCGGTGCGCACCGCCAGGTAGGGCTCGGGAGCGGCGTGGGCGTTCCCGGCGGCGACGATCACGGCGACAAGGGTCGCAAGCATAGGGTCAGTTGTTCCTGGCGCCCTGGGTGATCCAGGTGCGGATGAGGGAAATCTGCTGCGCCGACAGGGGCGTTCCGCCGAGCGGCATCTGCCCGCCGGACCCGCCGATGGCCGTTTGCGTTCCCTGGATCTTGTGAAATAGATAGCTGGAGTCGGGCTCGAACGGCCTGATGCGCATCATGCCCGGTCGTTCGGTGGACGGAACGCAGACGATGTTCGCGTACGCGACTCCGGCGCTCAGGTTCATGCCTTGCTGGGGTGCCGTACCGGCGTGGCAGCCCGAGAGCGCGCAGTTGCTCGAGAATATGGGTTGGATGTCTTGGGCGAAGCAGGCGCCACCCGTGCAACCCCCGGTCGCGGCCACACAGGGTGACGTGGAGACGACGGGGTTGCCGTTCTGGTCGAGGCCGGTCCCGTCTCCCGCACACGCGACGGCGGCAACCACCAGCGAAGTGATGCCGAGTGAAGGCCAGACTCTCACACGCGAGGATCCCACAGGCAGGCTCCGGTTGGAGGGTTCCTGTATACTAGACCGGCAGCGTCAACCGCGCGATACAGCCTTGCCCCTCGGCGCGATTCTCGAGGGAGAGCGTGCCGCCATGCGCCTCCGCAATCTGGCGGCTCAGCACCAGCCCGATCCCCGACCCTTGGGGTTTGGTGGTGTAGAACGGGACGAAGAGGTTCGCCGTCTCCGGGACTCCCGGCCCCTCGTCCTCTACCCGGACCTCGACGGCGTGATCCACCAGATTCCACACGACGGTGACGCCGCCGCCGGTCTCGAGGGCCGCGTCCACCCCGTTGCTGACCAGATTGATCAGGAGCTGCTCCAGCTGATCCGCATCGGCGGTCACCCATAGCGCAGACTCGGACGCGATTCGCACCGATAGGCGCGTTTCCAGGCCGACGACCCGCCGCATCAGGGCCGCGAGATCCACCGGCGCCAGCTTGGGGCGGGGGAGCCGGGCCAGGCGCGAATAGGCGGCCATGAACCGGCTCAACGCCTCGGACCGTGCGGCGATCACCGCGAGACCGCGGCGGAAGTCCTCGGCCGAGTCGGCGGGCGCGGCGGTCCCCGGACGCTTGCCGCGATCCAGCGCCTCCCCGAGGCTCTGCGCGATCGATTGAATGGGCGCCAGGGAGTTGTTGATCTCATGCCCCAGCACCCGGATCAGCCGCTGCCAGGCCTGGCGCTCCTCTTCCCGCAGCGCCCGTGACAGGTCCGACAGCACCACGAGCTGGTGCGGCCGGCCGTCTTGCCGGAACGCACTGCGGCGGATCTCCCAGCGTCCCAGGCGTCCACCGAACGGCAGTTCCACGGTGCGCGGCACCTCTCCCTCGAGGCAGGGAGCCAGCCCCAGCTCGCCCGCCGTACGCTCCAGCGTCCGTGCCGCCGCTTGACCCAGGAACCGCTCGCCGGCGCGGTTGATCAGCCGGAGCCGCTGGTCCTGGTCGAACGTGAAGATGGCGACGTCCACCTCGGCGATGACGCGCCGCAACAGCGCGGTGGCTTCGAGGGCGCCGAGGCGTTGCCCTCGGAGCACGTCGGCCAGCGCGTTGACCTCGAACAGGGCCAAGCCCAGGGCTTCGTCGGTGCGGGCGCCCCGGGCGCGGATGGAGTAGTCGCCTTCGCGCAGCGCCGCCAGCAGGTTGGAGATGGTCTGGAGCGGGCGAATCACGCGCTCGCCGATGGTCCCCGCGACCGCGAGCCACCAGCCCACGGCGAACAGGGCCGCGGTCCAGCGCACCTTGGGTGTGAAGTCGCCCGCCCACAGCAGCGCCAGCGCTACCCCGACGGCCGGCAGGCCGGCGAGCAGCGCTCGAAGGAAGACGCGGCGCTCGTGCGTCAGGGCGGGTTACCCCGGAGTCTTGAGACCGTGGTGCTGGAGACGGCGGTAGAGCGCGCTCCGGCTCAGGCCCAACTGCTTGGCGGCATCGCTCACGTTGCCGTCCGCGCGCTGGAGCGCCCGCTGGATGAGATACCGCTCCGCATCTTCGAGGCTCATGCGCTCCAGCAGCACGGCGCCGTCACCGTCGGCCGGCCGGAGTCCCAGGTCCTGGGCTACCAGGGCCTGTCCGCGCGCCAGCAGCACGGCGCGCTCGATCGCGTGATCCAGCTCCCGCACGTTGCCCGGCCACGGGTGATCCAGCAACGCCTGGAGCGCCGCGGGATCGAACCCGGTGAGCGTCTTGGCGTAGCGGCGCGCATACTGGGTCAGGAAATGCCGAGCCAGCGCCGGAATGTCTTCGCGTCGCTCGCGGAGTGGGGGGAGCGCGATCTCGACCGTGTTGAGCCGGAAGAGCAGGTCCTCGCGGAACCGTCCGGCGCGCACCGCTCCCCGGACGTCCGCGTTGGTGGCCGAGACCAGGCGCACGTCCACGTGACGGGTCTTGGAGGAGCCCACCCGCTCCACGTCGCCCGTCTCGATCACCCGGAGCAGCTTGGCCTGCTGGCCCAGCGGGACGTTGGCGATCTCGTCCAGGAACAGGGTGCCGCCGTCGGCCAGCTCGAAGCGGCCCACCCGGTCGGTTTTCGCATCCGTGAAGGCGCCCTTCACGTGGCCGAACAGCTCGCTCTCGAAGACGCCGTCCGAGAGGCCGCCCACGTTCACCGCGACCCAGGCCCGCTGGACGCGCCGCGACGCGGCATGGAGCCAGCGCGCCACGACTTCCTTCCCGGTGCCGTGCTCGCCCGTGATCAGCACATGCGCATCCGAGGGGGCGACCTGCTGCAATAGCTCCATCACCGGGCGCATGGCGCGCGACTCGGCGATGAACGTGGGCGCCGCCGCGGGCCGGAGTAGGCGATTCTCGCTCTCCAGCCGCTCGCTGTGGCGGAGCGCCCGGCCCAAGGCCACCTGGGTCCGGAGCGTGGCGATCAGCCGCGCGTTGTCCCAGGGCTTCTCCACGAAGTCGCGGGCCCCGCGGCGCATCGCCTCCACCGCCCGGTCCACGGTGCCCCACGCCGTCATCACGATGACCGGCAGCGAACCGTCCGCCGTTTGGAGGCGCGACAGGAGGTCCATCCCTTCGGCGCCGGAGGTGGTGTCGCGCTGGTAGTTCAGATCCATCAGCACCGCGTCGAAATCCTGCGCCTCGACCGCAGCCAGCACACCACCGGGGGAGGTGGCGGTCTCGATCTCGAAGCCCTCGCCCTTGAGGAGCAGGCGCAGCGCTTCGAGCACGTCGCGCTGGTCGTCGGCGATGAGAATCTTGGAGGGCTGGTCAGGCTGGGTCACGATGGGTGCTCGCTCCGCGCGCCGGTTAGCGACGGTGTTTCAATCTACGGACGAACTCGAGCCCCGACCACGTGGCGTCCGCGGCGCAGACTTTCACGTCCACGAGACCGAGCGGCAGGATCACCTCGCGCAGCACGTCCTCGGTGAGTCTGTTGGGCGGCCGGAGGATCTCTTGGGCCAGGAGACCCATAGGACGGCATCGTCCCGGAGCGACCGGTCAAGGGCGGCGATCCGGGACTCGAGATCCCGACGCCATTCGGCGCAATAGTGCACCACGTCTGCCCGCGTGCTTGGGCGGGCGGTAATCATCATAGCCCGGGTGAGCGGCCCGAGGAGCGAGGCATAGCCTCTCGGCGCGCTCACGGCCGCGACCCGCATGCCGGCACCCATGCCCAGCTTGTCTGCCAGAGCTCTGCCGGAATACCCAACCGTTGATCGCCCCGTCACGGATGAGAAGCGAGCCGGACGAAAAGCCCTGCGGCGACGATGAGTGCGGCCGCGCCGAACGACACGACCGCCACGAGCGCCACGACGTCTGCCGGGCACCAACGGCGCAAGATCCGGCGAGTGGGGCCAGGTGGCGTGGTGGGAACGTCCGATTGACGGCTCATGGTCTCGGCGCTTCCATTACTCAAGACGCGTGCCACGCCCGCTAATCGAGTAACTATATCCACATCAATATGTTATGACAACTGACCATAGCCCTGCACGGGCCGTCATTGGGACGCGCCGTCCCACAATCGAACAGACCAGCTTGGCCAGAGGTGGACCTTGACGGCGGGAGAATTACCATATATGGTAACCATATGTCGGAGCCAACCAAGACCACCGTGTATCTCACCGGCGCGGATTACCACCGATTGAAGCAACTCGCGCGCCGGCAGGGCGTGCCTGCGGCGAAGCTGGTCCGCGAGGCGGTAGCCGAGTACGTGCGGCGGCGGACGCGGAGGCTGCGGCCGCGCACCATAGGAGCTTTTCGGAGTGGCACGCCGGATTTCGGATCCCGTGCCGAGGAGTTGCTTGAGGGCATGGGGGAGGAGTGATCGTCGCTGATACCGGCGCGCTTCTCGCCCTGCTCAACGCCGATGAGGAGCACCACGCGAAGGTCGTGACGCTGTACGACGAAAATCCTGACGCGTGGGTGCTGCCTTGGGCGATCCTCCCCGAGCTCGATTACTTGCTCCTGGGGCGCGTGGGACCCTCGGCGGCGCAAGCCTTCCTGGCCGATCTGGCCGACGGCCGATGGGCGGTCGAGTGGGGCGTCGAGGACGATCTAGGGCGCGCGCACGACCTCGATGGCCAATACCGAGCACTCAACTTGGGTTTGGTGGATGGCGTGGTGATGGCGATCGCCGAGCGGCTCAAGGCGGAGGCGATCGCGACGTTGGATCTCAAGCACTTCGGGGCGGTCAAGCTCGTGGGAAACCCGAAGTTGTTGCCGCGGGACCTCAAGACGTGAGATGAGAAATGAGAGGTGAGACTGGAAGGGTAGCCCGAAACGACGCGGCGCGAGAGCTGTCTCCCGCGCCGCGATGTCTGATCACTACGTGAATTCAGCTACAGCACTTCGGCTTGGCCGTCCCTCCGGAACTGCCCGATGAAGACGACCCTCCGCTCCGCGTGTAGCCGCCCGGCGAGGCACTGCCGCTGCCGCCGCTCGAGGACGAGCCGCTGGACACCGACGGTGAGTAGCTCCCGCCGGCGCGGTCCTGCGTTGGCGCACCCCGGGGCCGGGCGTACCGCCCGCTGGTACTGCCAGTCCCGCCGCGCGTGTACCCGCGCCCCCTCACCGCCGCACCGCCCGGCGCCCCGCCGCTGCCGTCTCGTACCACGATGACCGGCCGGCCCCAGTATCCGTAGTAGCCGTACGGGTCGTACCAGTACGGCCAGTATCCACCGAACCCAAAGCCGGACGCCCCGTAGTAGAGCGAGCCACAGTAGGGCGACCAATACCCCAGGCCCATATAACACCGCCCGTAGCCCCACCATCCCCAGCCGAACGGATCGCCATAGGCCACGCCACTGCGCTCGCGCGGCTCGTCTGGCTTGAGCGCTGTCCGCAGCGTCTCGTGATCGATGGCGAACCGAGCGGGGTACGAGGCCGCGACGAGCGCATCAATCACGTCGTCCGGGACGCCCGCATCGTCCAGCGCGGCGAGCTTCGGGGCCGAGAGATCGAACTGCTGGCTCCGCTCCATGAGGAATGCCGCGAGTGCCTCGTGGTCCACGTGGGACGCCGCTTCCTGCACATCCACCAGGGACAGCTCGCCAGCCGCGAGCAACCTTGCGTCGGCCACCGCGGCGGCGCGCCGGGTCGAGAGCATGAACTCGGCCGGCCAGCTCGATCCCGCCGCCGGGCGGTAGCGGAGCACACGCGGCACGCGCTCACTGTCCATCCCCAGTGCCTGTGCGTCCAGCCACTCGGCGGGCGACGCCATGGCCATGATGGCCGAAGCGGTGCGCTTGAGGCCGCGCTCGCAGGTGAGCGTGGACCACAGGTACACCCGACGCCCATCGGCCGAGAACGAGGCAAACTGCGAGCCCGAGCAATCTTCGGTCCGGAGATCGTGGGGCTGGGCGTCGGCCACCAGGGTTCGAGAGGAGGCGATCTCCCCGTTCGCGATGGTGGTGACCTCAACGCCGCCCTGATCGGACGAGGGCCGCACGCACACCAACAAGTGCTCCGGCCCCGCTTCTTGGCCCACCTGCCAGCAGCCCAGCCAGGGAAGCCAGCGCGAGTCCAGGCTTTGCTGGGCGGCGAGCGTTGCCGGGCCCAGGGCCAGCAACAGCGAGAGGAGTCTTATTCGTTTCATGGCGCCCCCCCTAGATCCGGACGTGCAGCCCCACCGAGAATTGCATCCCGCTGAGGTCCATCCCGTCATCGAAGCTGAAGTCTCGTCGTAACTCCCCGTTGGCCCACAGGTACCGCACATCCGCGTTGACGAAGACGCGCTTGCCAAGGCTGTAGTCGGCGCCGGCCATCACCAGGGCCAGCGTCGTCCAGCCGTCGGACCTGAGTTCATCCTGGAAGATCGACAGGTCCACGAAATCCACGAACGATCCCGTCTGCGTCAACGAGTACCAGACCATGCCACCCCCCGCCCCAACGTATGGGATCAAGCGGGAGGGAATCCAGACGAATCGTCCGATCTGGCGGCCTCGCGAGGCGAAGTTCCACCGGGCGGCCAAGGTTAGGGGGACAGTCGAGAGCATGGTGCGCTGAGTGATAGGCAGGTCGTTCTGGTCCACCCAATTGCGGAACTCGGAGGGCGCGCTGGTGGTGGTATATCCGCCGCTCAGGACCAGTTCCACCGGCCCGGCAATTATGACCCCAAGGTCGCCGGCGATGCTGAACGCGTTGAAGTCGCTCTTCCTGAGCGTCAGCGTGTCTGTGAAGAGGCCGTAGATGCTGCTGCCCGCGCGCCGCAGGTTGAACCCGCCTCGGACGCCGAAGGTGACGCGGGGTGCGTGGAACAGGAAACCGGGCCCCCCCTCGGGCGGGCGCTGGGGGCGCCGTTGTGCCTGGAGCGCGGCGGGGGGGACAAGCCCGGCAAGCACGGAAACGAGAACAACGCTGCGGAAGGCGGCAGCCATGACACCTCCTACCCGTACGCTACGGGTCAACCCTCTCCACCGCAAGAGTGGCAGCGAATTGTGTGCCAGGACCTAAGTCATTGAAATAACATGAATTGAGCCAGGCGGCGTGGCGCGGCAGTGTCCTCTCCACGCGACGGCCTGTTCCCACCGGTGAACACTTCGCTCGAAGAGCGGCTAGTGACCGCCGGGCCTTTCGGTGGAGGAACTGGTCCGGGACCCTTGAGGTCTTTCAACCCCGGGGCCCTTTCGCAGGGAGCAGACAGCGAGGCGGCGATCACTCGTACCGCAACGCCACCACCGGATCGACCCGAGCCGCGCGAAGTGCGGGGAGGTAGGTCGCCACCAGCGCCACGATACCCAGCACCAGCGTCACGCCCGCAAACGTCCCGGGATCGCCAGTGCCGACTCCGTAGAGCAGCGTGGAAAGCACGCCACTGGCAGCCAGCGCGCCGAGCAGCCCAAGGAGCAAACCGCCTGCCACCATCACCGCGCCCTGGCCCAGAACCAGCCGGCGAACCTGACGGAAATCTGCGCCGAGCGCCATGCGGATGCCGATCTCCCGGGTGCGCTGAGCCACGGTGTAGCTCAACACGCCGTGCACGCCCACGGCGGCGAGGAGCAGGGCCACCGCCGCGAACGCGCCCAGGACCAGCATGGTGAAGCGCCGCTGCGCGACCGAGTTTGAGACCGTGCGCGCCAGCGGCTCCACGCCGAAGAGGGGCAACGCGGGGTCCATCTCCCGGACGATCCGGCGCACGGCGGGGGCGAGCGAAGCCGCATCGCCAGCTGCGCGCACCAACAGACTGTGGCTCCCGGCGGTGGTGGGGACTTGCGCCAACGGCAGGTACACCGCGGGCGGCGTGGCCTCGGCGAGACCGTGAATTCGCTCGTCCCCCACCACGCCGACCACCCGCCGGCTGGCACCCCAGAGATTGATCTGCTGGCCCAAAGGCTCCTGCGTCGCGAAGTAGCGACGCCTAGCCGCTTCGTTGACCGCGATTACCAGAGCGCCGGCGAGATCGTCTGACTGGGTGAAGGCGCGGCCCGCAACCACCGGGACGCCCAGCGTCTCGAAATAGCGGGCCGTCACCAGCCGAATGGATGGCTCAGGCCAATCGCCTGCCTCGGCCTCCCGGCCGACGACACGGATGGAGCTGGTGTATCCCGCGTCGAGCGGGTGGCTCCCGGCTCCGACGCCGAACGGATGTTCGTGACCATCTTCGGCCCTGACCTGGAGACCGACGCGGTCGAGAGCGGCCTCTATTTGCCGCTCAAGGACGAGGAAGGGGTCCTCGGCGTCCTGGTCTTCGAGTCGCGCTCGG
>Ga0209002_10002038_pt1 | contig 16405 bp, 17 predicted proteins | sample Rifsed16ft2_FD_184010 | JGI IMG/M metagenome (GOLD analysis project Ga0209002, IMG submission 184010) | Soil microbial communities from Rifle, Colorado, USA - sediment 16ft 2 (version 2) | ecosystem: Environmental > Terrestrial > Deep subsurface > Rock core/Sediment | place: Rifle, Colorado...
GAGCAGGGGTCTGCGGCCGGCGAAACCGTCTTCGATGCGATGCCAGTAGCCCACACTCTCCTCGCCGTAGCGCCAGCAGAGAAAGACGATCTCTCCTCCCAACATGCAGGGAAAATCCACCAACCCCTGCTCCACGCCCTTACTGACACAGCCGTAACTGTTGATCTCTTCCACCAGACCCTTTACCTGATGGATCAGACGTGCAACGGCGTCATTTTCTTGCAGCCGCTCCATCAGATCCGGGTTGTTGGGGGAAAGCTGTCCCTCGCGGATCACCGCCTCGCTTTTCTTGCGCAAAAATTCCAGGTGGTCGAAAATCTGCTTTACCAAAGGCCGCAAAGACGGAAGGAGGTCGTTGGCCTCATCCACGGTAAAGAGACGGGGGAATGACTGCGAGGAAGCCATAAGCTTGCGGTTACAGGCCCATGCCCTTTCTGATCTCTCGCAGCAGGGCAATGTTGTCTGAATGACCGGTCATGCGGGCCGTAATCATGCCGCGGATCGGTCGCCCCAGGAGATAAAAGTCGCCGATGATATCGAGAATCTTGTGACGCGCAAACTCGTCGGCGAACCGGAGCTCGGTGTTGAGGATCTTCTCGTCATCCATCAGAATGCAATTACTGAGTCTTCCTCCGTTCACCAATCCGAGCTTTTCCAGTTTTTCGATATCCTTGAGAAATCCGAAAGTTCGCGCCGGGGCGATTTCCTCTTTAAAGGTATCCGGGCCCCTGAAGATATAGGTATGTTCCTGTACCCCTACCGGTTTCGGGTAGTTGAGGACATAGCGGACTCCAAAGGTATCCGAAGGTTCGATGCTGATGGACTCACCGTTTTTTTGATGGATCCGATAAGTCCTGTCAATAACGATTTCAGACCACTCTTCTTCCTGTTCCTGTATCCCCCCCTCCTCGATCAAATGGCAAAATTCCAGGGCGGAGCCATCCATGATAGGGATCTCGCCTTGCATCTTGACCAGCAAATTAGAGATCCCGTAACTATGAAGCACGGCGAGAAAATGCTCCACGGTGCCGACCACAATGCCTTTGCCACGAAGCGAGGTGGCGTAACCGGTCGAGCCGACATAATCTACATGGGCAGGCACACTGGTGTCGGCCGAGATGCCGCTGAATAAAACCCCGCTGTTAGGAGGGAGCGGATGGAGGATGACGCCGGTCTTAATTCCGGAATGGAGCCCCTGACCGGAAATCACTACGCTCTTCTTCAGCGTCTTCTGTTTTAAGCTCTGCGCCGGCGCCGCCGTGCGGGCCGTCCCCCGGGAACGGCGCTTGCCTTTGCCGGCCTTGGGCTTCCCGCTCTCTCCCCTCATGGGAGGAGACTCTCCGAGGGCGCGCCGAACGGTCAAGAGTAACCCATCCAAGGAGAGAGGTTTTTCGATGAAGTCAAACGCCCCCAGCTTGGTGGCCGTCACTGCCGTATGGATATTGCCATGGCCCGAGATCATAATCACATTGACTTCGGGCTCCTGGTCCTTGATCTCTTTGAGAAGGCCGATCCCATCCACCTGGGGCATCCAGATATCCAGAAGAACCAGACGGGGCCGCTCCGCACGAATCATATCCAGGACTCTGGTCCCATCAGACGCCTCAAGGACACGATAGCCTTCGTCGCTCAGAACTTCCCGGACAGATTCCCGAATCCCTTCCTCGTCGTCCACCACGAGGATCGTTGTCTCCGCCGATTTCTCTCTCACTTCCCCTCCAAACCAAACCCGCTAAGAATAGGCCGCCTTCCTTCTTATTTCCTGAAAATCGGTCTGATCCGGCACGGGCAATTCGATAATAAATCGGGTGCCTTTGGGCTCATTCGGCCGCACCCGGATGTAGCCCCGATGATCGGCCACAATCGCACTCACAATCGCTAATCCCAAACCGGTTCCATCCTTTTTGGTGGAAAAGTAGGGTTCAAAAACCCTTGCCCGGACTTCGGGTGCAAGTCCGCAACCATCATCCGCCACCTCCAACTGAACAATCCCTGATGAAGAGTTATAGACCGTTGAAATCTTTATCTCCCCCTTTTCCTCTACCGCAGCCACCGCATTATCCAAAAGGTTTATCAGCGCCCGCTTGATCTGGTCCCGGTCCAGTTCGAGAGGCGGAAGTTCTTCCCGCTGAAACTGGAAATTGATCCCTCGGTGCCCTTCCTTGAATAGAAAGAGCGCCTCTTTCACGACCTCGTTAAGATCGTTGGGCGTGAGTTCGGCGGCAGGAAGGCGGGCAAATTGAGAGAACTCGTTTACCAGGTTTTTCAGCTCCTCGACCTGCTTGATGATGGTCGAGGTGCATTTGTCCAGGATGGCCCCGTTCCCTTCCAGCAGCTTCGCGTACCTTTTCCTCAGACGCTCAGCGGAAAGCTGGATCGGAGTCAGGGGGTTTTTAATCTCGTGGGCGATTCTCCGCGCCACCTCGCGCCACGCCTCCATTCTTTGAACCTTTTGGATCTGGGTAATATCCTCGAGAAATACCATGATCCCCAGAATATTCCCCTCGTCGCCTCTCAGTGTGGCTGCCGTCGCCACAACGGTGAGTATCTGATCGGGAAGCATTATCTTGACCTCCCGTTCCACGCTCGCCCTACCCCTGACATGCTGGATGATCTCCCGCATGACCCTGAGGGGCTCTGACTGGAAAGCCTCACCGTAATTTTTTCCCAGGACCTGTTCCGTCTTCACTCCTAACATCTGGACTGCGGTCTTGTTTATCGTCGTTACACTCCCGGTAGGATCCACAGAGATCACCCCTGCCGTGATGTTGGCCAGGAGGGTCTCCATGTAGCGGCCCCTGCGATCGACCTCCAGGTTGATTTGCTTCAAATCCCGCGTCATCTGGTTGAAGGAATCGACCAGAGTCCCGATCTCGTCGTCCCCGCTAGCCTCGATCTGATAATCCCAATTGCCGTGGGCCACCTCGTGGGTCCCCTCTGCCAGCCTTTGGATAGGGACGGTAATCCCCTTGGCGAGATAAAGGCCGAACCAGGTCGCGGAGAAAATAATCACCAGGGTGATCAACAGCAGCGTCAAGATATAACTGTTTTTGACCGGTTTCTTCAGGATCGTGAGGTGCTTGTGCTCCTCGTAGGAGCGCGATATCTGGAGCGCCCGCTTCGAGATGCTCTTGGGCACGTAGTAATCGACCACCACGGTCCCCAAAATCTTGCGGTCGCTGCTGTAGACAGGAACCCCTCCACGGATGATGTCCCCCTCCCCGAAGGCCTGGGTTTGGGTAACCTCCAAGCCGCGCAGCGCGCGATTGAGAAAATCGGAATCCGGTTTAATCGTCACCCCGGTCGGCACCTGATCGTTGAAGGCCACGACGAGGAGCTGACGGTCGGGAGAAAATACTTCAACGGTCCCCAGATTGTACTCGCGCTGCTTGGCCTGGATGAATTCCTTGAGCTCGCCGACCCGTTGGGAGTCAAAGAGCCCCTCCTGGGTGATCCGCTGACTCACCTGCCGGGCATAGAAAAGGGCGTTGTTGGCGGAATTTTGATAGTACGTCTGGCCGATCTCCAGAGATCCTTGCAGCGCGTTCTCCACCTGGACATCCAACAACCTCTCAAAGGAGCGCGTCACAAACCCGCCTGCGATAAAGAAGAGGAGCAAAGTCGGAACCAGCGACAGGGCGATGAAGGCGATCACCAGACGGACCCGAAGACGAGAGCCGAGAATGCGCCTTTTCCTCTCGAAGATGAGCTTCACGAGATTTCGCACAACGAGAAAAACCAGCAGGATCAGTAAAATGATGTTGATATTGAGAAGGAGAAAAAAGCCGATGTTGCCGCTAAGCGAAGATTCTGTCGACACCCCCGGAAGCTGCACCTCGAAGAAGGCGAAAAGGAGCACCATCAGGGTGGTGATCAGGATCACCAGCCCTTCCCTTTTTCTCCGCACGGCCTCTTCGTGCCTCAGCCTATCTTCCAGTGTCTTGGGGGTATCCGTTGATTCCATGCTTTTGAGCACCGATTAAGAGGTGAAAAACCGTTAGATTTTACCTCCTCAAGAGATAAAGGACAAGGGATAAAATCAGGCTGATGAGCAGGCAGCTAGAACAGACTCTCCTGCTTCTTGGGCCCCGCCGCAAGTTCGGCTCCCTTCTTACGGCCAAAATGCTCATAGGCCAGAGAGGTTGCCACCCGCCCCCTGGGGGTGCGGTGCAGAAATCCCGCCTGGATCAGAAACGGCTCATAAACATCCTCGATCGTGTCCTTCTCCTCGCCAATGGCGGCCGCCAGGGTTTCTACTCCCACAGGCCCGCCGGAAAACTTGTCAATCAACGTTAGCAGCAATAACGTATCCATTTTATCAAAGCCCATGGGATCCACTTCCAACATCTTTAAAGCCTCTTCGGTAACCTGCTTTGTTATGACCCCTCCGGCCTTAACTTGCGCGTAGTCCCTCACCCTGCGCAGCAGCCGGTTGGCGATCCTCGGCGTGCCGCGGGAGCGGCGGGCAATTTCCGCCAGCCCTGCGTCATCCCCGCTCACGCCCAGGATGGAGGCGGAGCGACTCAAGATCCGGGCCAACGTCTCGGCCGAATAAAAGTCCAGGCGAAAGATCGCCCCAAAGCGATTCCGCAGCGGAGAGGTCAGGAGTCCGGAGCGCGTCGTCGCGCCGATCAGCGTGAAGCGCTTAAGATCCAGCTTGATGGATCTCGCCGAAGGCCCCTGGCCGATCATGAGATCGATCTGATAGTCCTCCATGGCCGGGTAAAGGACTTCTTCCACGACATGATTCAGCCGGTGAATCTCGTCGATAAAAAGGATGTCCCCTTCTTCCAGATTCGTCAGCAGCGCTGCTAGATCCCCGGGCCTTTCGACCACCGGTCCGGAAGTGGCCTTAATGTTCACCCCCATCTCGCGCGCAATGATATAGGCGAGCGAGGTCTTCCCTAAACCGGGCGGGCCGTGAAAGAGCAGATGATCCAGGACGTCTTTCCGTCCGCGCGCGGCGGCAATTGCTACTTTGAGATTCTCTTTAACCTGCTCCTGACCGAGATATTCTTCGAAGGCACGGGGGCGGAGATTGACTTCGTACTTTAGATCCTCGTCGGTCCTGATAGGAGTGATCTGCCCGGGGTCCATATTCACCGTTCAATGCAAAAGGCAAAGTGCAAAGTGCAAATTTTTAATTTTCCATTTTTCATTTTGCAATTGTCATTGACTAAGCCTGCGCAATGCCTCTTTCAGTACCTCAGCCAGCGTTTTCTCTCCATTTCGTGTTATCTCGCGCACGCTTTTTTCCGCGTCCCCTTGGCGGTAGCCTAGATTCACCAGCGCTGAAATCGCGTCGCGCATCGGCTGGGAGCCGTCGCTCCGGCCCATCTCCTCCGCGGGCATCGTCAGGAACTTGTCCCTAAGCTCCACGATCATCCGCTCGGCAAGTTTTTTCCCTACTCCAGGGATCGAAACAAGCCGCGGCTGGTCCCCTTCTTTGAGCGCGCGCGCCAGCTCCTCCGCCGGAATTCCGGAGAGGATATTGATCGCCAGTTTCGGTCCGATCCCCGTGACGCTGTTCAGGAAGAGAAAGACCTGTTTTTCCTCATGTTCCAGAAAACCGAAGAGCTGGAGAGCGTCTTCTCTGAGATGGGTGTGAATGTAAAGATTGACAGCTCCTCCCACCTCTGGCAAGCGGTAAAAAACGCTGAGGGGAATAAAAACCTGATATCCCACTCCCCCTACATTAATGATCACTTCGCCGGGGACCTTGCGCTCAAGTGTCCCGTGAATCTTGGCAATCATTTTTCGTTATTCGTTACTGGTTACTCGTTAACTCGCGATTGGTTATCATTGTGGAGAGGCAAGGTCGCATAGCAAATAACTAATAACGATTAACGATCTTCTATCGACGCAGTTCTCGCCCAGCCGCAGGCAATGCCCCCATGATCCGGGCATGAAAATCGCTTTGATGAAGATAACAGATGGCGGCAGCCAGGGCATCGGCAGCATCGCCAGGGATCTTTCCCGACAGGTGGAGCAGCGAAGCGATCATTTTCTGCACCTGCTCTTTAGTGGCCTGACCGTAACCCACAACGGCCAGTTTGATCTCGGCGGAGCTGTATTCGTGGATCGCAATGCGCTTTTCTGCCGCAGCCAGCAATGCCACGCCACGGGCCTGTCCCAGCTTGAGCGCGCTCTGCGGATTGCGCGCAAAAAAAACCTTTTCTAAACTGATCCCTTGCGGCTCGTAGTGTGCGATAACATCTTGCAGACCGTGATGGATCCGGCACAGGCGGCTCCCCTGGTCGTGGCTCGCCGAGGATCCGATGGTACCGTGGGCCAGATGAACCAACGCCCCCCCCGACATCTCCACAATCCCCCAACCCGTAGCGACCGTTCCGGGGTCAATTCCCAGGATTTTCTGGTTCTCCTTTGACAACCCGGCCCCAAGATTGCAACCCGGTCGGATACCCATCAACTGGCCTTCTCTAGAAGCTCGTCAGGAATATCAAAGTTAGCTGATACGCTTTGCACGTCGTCATGATCCTCGAGCTCCTCGGTAAGCTTGAGAATCTGCTCGGCGGACTGGCCATCGAGCGCCACGGTATTCTTAGGGACCATCGTGACCTGGCCGCCTGCAACGGGCACATTTTGCCGTTGCAGGTGCTCTCTTACCTTTTCAAATTCTTCCGGACGCGTCACGATCTCGAAGAGACCCTCCTCCTCGCGCACATCCTCGGCGCCGGCGTCCAGGGCGAGGCTAATCAACTGATCCTCATCAATTTTTCCCTTATCGACCGTCATCAAACCCTTCTTGTCGAACATCCATGCCACACAGCCGCTCTCGCCCAGATTCCCTCCGTGCCTCGTGAAGATATGGCGGATCTCCTGAACGGTGCGGTTCTTATTATCCGTCAGCACCTGCACCATGATCGCCGCTCCCCCCGGTCCGTACCCTTCGTAATGAATCTCTTCGTATGAAACGCCTTCGAGATCGCCAGTGCCTTTCTTGATCGCCCGCTCGATGTTATCGCCGGGCATACTCCCGGCCTTGGCAGCCAGGACTGCCGTGCGCAGGCGCGGATTGGCGTTGATGTCGCCTCCACCTGTACGGGCAGCAACCGTGATCTCTTTGATCAGCTTGGTAAACAGCTTCCCCTTTTTGGCGTCCTTGGCAGCCTTTTTGTGTTTAATGGAACTCCACTTGGAATGGCCTGACATAAGGGCAAAACTCCTCTTAATGTCGATTAAGCTACCACAATCCAGTTTCCGGGTAAACGGTTTCCCCTGCTTCGAGCGCCGCGCACCTTGATTGACGCTGGTTAACTCTCTCTAACAGACCGGACCGTGCAGTCAGCGTAAATCTGAATGGAGCCGTCCTCTACCCGGTATCGTGGCGCTACGAGTTGGACGATGCTGCGGATATTGCGGCTGACATTGTCAATATCATTAACGGGAAACCCGTCTTGTAGGAACCTTCCGATCAGCCTTTCCTCCCCCAGGGTGACAACCTGGAGATATTCCACCTTGTCCTCCTTAAAATAGCGCTCGGTGTCACGGGCACAGTGGTCCAATTCGTTCTGTAATTTCGTCGAGATCTTTACACCGACAAACAATCGTTTATCTAGGTCATACATGCGGCATCTCCCTTATCCGTTTTTCCTCTATCTATCCCGATCGACCAGACACAGCTTTCCTCACCTCGATCCCTGGGCCCGGAAATGGAGGGGATCTCTCAGGTTTTGTAACTCCCGGTAGTAATAAAGCGCGCTGGGCCTTTTATTCCTAAATCTCAGGCGCTTGAGAAATACCAGCTCTTCTTGAGTAACGTCTCCGCTCAGGGAGGCATTCTGAAGGAACTCGCCGAGCCCGGGCTCTTCATCTGCCGCTGGTTCAAGCTCCCTTTCGACAAACTCAAACTGTTTCATCCGTTCACGGCCCAGTTCGGGGGCCAAAACGATCTTCATCCCAAAGGTCACAAGATCGATGTCCCAGGATTCAATGAGCGGGTTTAGGAAATAGACGAAGTTTTGTACCGATAGGCTGAAAATATCGGTTTCCAGGAACTCCAGAACGATCGCCTGCACCTCCTCGTAACTTCTGTGGTTGAGCCGAGCGACCACGCGGAGCCAATCCTCGTTTTTCCATTCCTCCTTGGCCACTCCCTTGGCTACGCCCAGAAGCTTTTGCGTGATGAGACGCTCGATCTCGCCGAAGGGCTCCTTTTCGAAAATAAGGCGAATTTGTTTTGCCTTCTCGGATTTACATTTCCGCAGAATAAGCTCCCGGACCTCCTGATACAACGGTTGGGCAGGTTCTTTGATCTTTCTACTCAGTTCTTCCCTGCGTTGCATCTCAGCCAGCTTTGCCAGCTCCCCGGGCGAGAGTTTCAAAAAGGCCCCGATCTTTCCATAAATGTCCGACCGATTGTGTGCGGGAAGCGACTTCTTTCCGGTCAGCAACTGTGAGATATAAGACTCCGTGACCTGGGCAGCAGCAGCCAAATCTTTCTGTTCGCAGCCTAATTCCTCGAGCCGACGTTTAATCAACCCAGCAATATTCATGGCGTCTCTTGTCTCCAATTAACCAAATACAGTTATCTATACTATTTATTGGCAACCCTGTAAAGATTTGACTTGACAAACTAAGTTAATTAATCTACTGTAAGCAATCCAATCAAAAACATAGGGTTTTGCCCCGAGGTTAACTGAAATTCTTCAAGTAAACCTACAATACTCAACCCTCTATACATTCCAACCAGGGTGGTTGAAATGTATAGTCGTAAAATCATTGGAGGGGGCAATCCCTCTCCGGGTCGCAATAACAAGATGAGTCACGATAATCTCAGTGATCGGGGAGAACCCAACCTTTTACTGCAAGAGGTGGGGGATCTCTCGGATATCGCATCCCGGGAGCAGACTCATGAAGCCGGCTGGGACCCTGATCAACTGGTCGATCCGGAGAGTCAGGTTGAGGAGATGTCGGATGAGGACGAGGCGGACACTGACTTCGAAAATAAATCCTCAGAGAAGACAAAAAACCCTGTTTTGCTTTATCTCCAGGAGCTGGGATCCATCCCCCTCTTGAGCCGCGAAGAAGAATTAAAACTGGCCCAAAAGATCGCGGAAGGTGAAGCACAGATCAACACAGAGATCCTGTCTTCGTCTCTCGGGCTCCGTCTCGCACTCGACCTGGGAAAAAAGGTCGCTACCGGACTGGTAAACATACGCGATGTTATAAATGACCCGGACGAGACCTCGGCGGACCCCTTGGTGGATGAAACAATCCTCAAAGCTCGTTTCCGGACACAAATGAGAAAGCTCCAGCTTCTCGCCCGGAGTTATGAACGCACGGCCGGGCACCTAGACAAGCGCATGACCGCAGAGCGTCGGAAGCAGCTCGGTAAGAAACTCATCCGCCAGAGGGAGAAAATTGCCGCTGCCATCAAGAGCCTCCAGCTTAACCGCGGGCAAATTGAAATTATTTTTGCAGGTCATAAACAGACCCTTGAGAAGCTCCAAGAGCTGGAACAGAAAATCCAGGGAAGACAAGAAAGGGCGGCGATTCGAACCATCGAGAAAGAGATAGGAATGCCGGCCGAGGAAATTGGGCGAAGGGTCGGGGCCATCCTGGAAAAAAAGGCCCAGGTCGCTTTGACGAAGAATAGCTTTGTCGAGGCTAATCTCCGTCTGGTTGTGGCGATTGCGAAAAAGTACTGCGGCCGGGGTCTCCAGCTTCTCGATCTAATCCAGGAAGGCAACATCGGCCTTATGAGGGCCGTGGAAAAATTCAATTACCACTTCGGTTTTAGGTTTTCGACTTACGCAACCTGGTGGATACGCCAGGCCATCACCCGAGCTCTTTCAGATCACTCTCGCACTATCCGTATCCCGGTCCATATGGTCGACATAGCTAACAAATTTACTCAAACCGTGCGTTACCTCAACCGCCGACTTAACCGGCGCCCTACTCTCGAGGAGATTGCCGCTCAAATGGATATAACGGTAGAAAAGGTGCAGATGATCCTCAACCTGGTAAAAGAACCGCTTTCTCTCGAAATGCCCATAGGCGACGGTGAGGAGGGACGTCTGGAAGACTTAGTCAAGGATGAGCACTCTCTTGACCCTGAGAAGGCGGTTATGGACTCTCACTTTCAGGAGGAGACGCGAAGAATCCTTGCGACTCTTACCCCCAGGGAAGAAAAGATCGTCCGCATGCGTTTTGGCATTAGAGAGAAAACGGATTATACGCTAGAGGAAACGGGAAAAATTTTCGGTGTCACGCGTGAAAGAATTCGCCAAATTGAAGCCACGGCCCTAAGAAAGCTCCGCCACCCACGGAGAATTACCACCCTTAAGGCCGTCACGGCAACCAACAGCTAAGACGGGGAGAGCCTATGGGAAACGAGACTTTTAAGAAACGCCAGAAAGAAGTGGCGCGGCAGGAGAAGCGGAAAAAGAAGGCCGCACACCGGATGGAACGAAGGAGCGAGAGGACAGACGTTGGAAAACCGCTTCCAGGAGAGGATCCGGATATAGCCGGGATCATCCCTGGACCCCAGCCAAAAGACGAATAGAAACCGGTGATACAATCCATCCGGTTGCTCACCCGGGCTGAGAGTGCTAGACTAAGGTTGTTCTTTTAGGGCTGATTTCTACTTTGGCGAGCCTCTGAGCTTTAAACGAGCCGGAGGCTTTTTATTTTGAGTGAGGGAGGGCGATATGTCAGAAACCCCAGTTCAAGTCAAACTGCAAGACGGCACACTGATCCGGCATAAGGTGACAGGCTATGAAGGGCGGATAGACGGCATCACTGAGATTAAGACGTGCTTCACGGCGGGCGGAGCAATGTTGGATAGGCTCAACACCAAGCAGACGTTCCAATATCGTGTGGTTATTAAGGGGGAACCGATGCGGCGGATCGCGCCCGCTGAGGATTTAGAAATTCTGGAAGGGGCCGCAGCGGTCATCTGTCCTCATTGTCACTTATCTTTTAAGACCAAGCCCGGCTTCGCAGACAAACCCGGGGGTCGCTGCGAGTGCGGGGGATGGATTTGCCCATCCTGCCTGGACTGCCGGGGTGCGGGCGAGCAGCCTCGATGCCTGAAGCAGCGAAAGCGTTTAGCCCGAAAACTATCCTTACAGAAAAAGGGCAGGATGGGTTGACACAAGGTTAAAATCAACGTATAGTCAAATTTCTTCTTCAGTATACGGCCTTCTGAAAGAGGAAAAGAAAACGGTGAAGGCCCAATCAGTCTCCCCTTGCGAAACGATACCTAAAAAGGATAAACCGACCAGAGCGTGGTTCCAGTCTTTACGTTCCCCATGTTCTGCTCCCATTAGTGGTCAGCTTCCCAGGGTAAAAGACATCAACATTCTCTCATAAGGAGGAGAACATGGGTAATAAATTGTATGTTGGCGGATTGCCTTATTCAGCAACGGAAGGGCAACTGCAAGAACTATTCGCAGCTCACGGGACCGTCGAATCGGCCAAGGTGATCGCGGATAAATTCACCGGTCAGTCACGGGGCTTCGGCTTCGTGGAGATGGGTTCCGGGGCCGAGGCCCAAAAGGCGATCGAGGCCTTGAACGGGACCCAGCTGGACGGACGCACCCTGGTCGTCAATGAGGCCAAGCCTATGGCCAGACGCGACGGCGGGGGCGGTAGCGGTGGGGGGGGTCGGAGTGGCGGTGGCGGCGGGCGTAATAACCGCTGGTAGTCTGATCGTTTTGAAATAGTCAAAAAAAGGGGGAGCGACGGGTCGGTTCGCTCCCCTTTTTATTTTATTAATGCCTCATTGTGCTGCGGGCTCAGCATGCAGTAATTTTTGCAGGAGAAGCGAAAGGGAAAAATGACATTTCATTTTACCGAGGTTGCCGGGTTTATATCTCTTTTTTTTTACGCCAGTTTTTTCGAATGGGTTCTGCACCGGTTTTTGATGCACCAGCCCATCTGGTCGTATCCATTTAAGTCCCATGCCTTGATCCACCACGGTATCTTCCGTTCGGGGCCGACCTATTTCCTCACGCACGACGAGGATCTCAAAAAGGTCCGCTTCGCTTGGTGGAACGCGCCGATGATTCTCGGTCTGCATGTCCCCTTGCTTCTTTGGATCCAACATCTTCTCCAGATGAACATTTTCTTTGGCGGGATGGCGGCCCTCGGCCTCTATTACTTCCTTTACGAGTATCTCCATTTCTGCATGCATGTGCCGAAGGAACGTTGGATTGAGAAGACGGCATGGTTTTCCTGGCTTGACTCCCATCACCACATGCACCACAAGCGACACTATAACAACCTAAATGTAGTCTTGCCTCTGGCGGACCTTGTCTTTGGAACGCTGGTTCCTGCCAGAGATAGAATCGCGGTTCCGGAGCGGCGGAGAAGAACGTTAACCCTCACGCCGACTCTGGGGCAGATTCGCTCTTAGGTTAAAAAGCGCTCTGCATAAGGCCTTTCTCCTCGAACCCTGCCCGGACCAAGGGCCTAGCTTCGAAGGAAAGTCCCCCTTTCGTCCTATCCCCCACTTCTGTATAATAAGATGCCTGATGATCCGAAGCATCGCCGTTCTGCTCATCTCCTTTAACCTTTTCTTCGTCGCCTGTTCTTTACCCCCGACGAAGGTCAAGGTGCCCGCTCCCCCTTCAGCCGAGAGCGGCGCCAGCCAGACGGGAATCGCTTCGTGGTACGGGCCGGGGTTTCATGGCCGGCCTACAGCCAGCGGGGTGATCTACAATCAGAACGAATTGACCGCGGCCCATCAAACCCTGCCGCTTGGCACGCGCGTCATGGTTACCGACCTGGATAACGGAAGATCCACCGAGGTCACCATCAATGACCGCGGGCCGTTCGCCAAAGGGAGAATCCTTGACCTCTCTTATGGCGCGGCGAGAACGCTGGGGATGATCGGCCCGGGAACGATCCCGGTGCGCATTGAAGTGATCGACAGCGGCCCTTACAAAATCCACACCATCCGTCAGAGCCTGGATTATACCCTCCAGGCCGGCTCTTTTATCGATCTCGATAACGCCCAGAGACTAAAGGAGCAGTTGCTCAAAGTTTATTCGCAGGCTTCTGAGGTCTCGATCGTCCCGGTTCACGGCAAGGACACCATCTATTATCGGGTTCAACTGGGAACCTTTTCCAATCGCCGCGATGCCGAAGGACACGCCCAGCAATTGGCGCGCAAGGGCTTCCCCATCATCATCATGGAGAAATAGACGGTGCGCAGGAGACGGTCTTTTGCGCAGTGCTGCCTTTGGAGTTTTTGTTTGCTCCTATCCGGCTGCGCAGAGACGAACTTCGAGATCTCCTCGCCTTCCTCTCTCTCTTTTGAGGAGCTCAAACAGAGGGTCGCTCGCATCAGGGGACTCTCTTTTCAGCGCGAGGTCTATCTGGAAACCACATCGATAGAGGCGATTCGAGCCATTCTGGAGAAATCCCTTTGGGAAGAGTACGGCCAGGAAAATCTTCAACAGGTTGCACGGGTATACGCCCGTTTAGGCCTGCTGCCCGAGGCTACCGATCTGGCCAAGACCCTACTGGATCTGCGCCTTTTCTATCAAGGCATGCACCAGGACTCCCGTGGAAAAACCATTTTTCTGCCGAAGGGGCCCTGGAAGCCAGGCCTCACCTTCCCGGGCTCGTCCCCGACGCGTGAGGACGCGACCAAACAAATCCTGCTCGTCCAGGCGCTTACCCATATCCTGCAAGAGCAACATTTTAATTGGGAGGAAAAAATCAGGAATAGAAACACCGGGGACTCGAGACTGACCCTGCGTGCCTTGAGAGAGGGAGACGCCCTCCTGGTAACGCTAGCCCACCTCATGGGCGCTCCTCAAGAAAACAGACAGAAAATCGTCAACGGGTTGAGAGGTCTCAGAGGTTTGCCGGCTCAAATAGACAAGGAGCTTTCCCGCTTCCCGGAACTCTTGCGCCAAGAGGTAGCCTTTCAATACCTTCAGGGAGGCGAGTTTGTCTCATGGGCCTATGCCGTCAAAGGCTGGGAGGGGGTCAACTCCCTTTTCCGGCATCCCCCTCTCTCCACCGCGCAGATCCTCCATCCGGAGAAGTATTACGTGAAAAGGGACGACCCTGTCCGGATTACGCCCTGGGGCTTGATCCGCCCTTTCAGAGGTAAAATGATCATGGACGAGACCCTCGGCGAGTTTCTGATCCAGAGCCTTTTGAGCCAGACCCTATCCCAGGGAGAGGCCAGGCAAGCTGCCGCCGGATGGGGTGGAGATAGCCTTCTAGCCTTCCGGCAAGGAGAAGAGCTGGTGCTGGGTTGGGTCACGGCCTGGGACGATCGGGAAAAGGCCAGGGAGTTCTATAGGAGTTATCGAAGAGCGCTTGAGCGACGCCATGGTTTTTCTCTGGAGTCCTCACAATCAGGCGTCGACGTTCTAATATCCCCGCCAAAAAGCAATCGCTCGCTGCTTCTCCAAATCAAAGACCACTTTGTCCTTTTCTTAGACGGCATCCCGGCGCCTCGCTCGGCGGAGATTGCTGGGACTATCTGGAACGACCTGGAGACGGGAGCCGAGCCAGAGCCGCTTGATCTTGCCGGAAGAAGCCCTCAAGCCTTCTCCGTCAAGAAGTAGCGCTCCCCTTCCTTGACCACTCGTCGCTCCTTGGTCAACTTGACCAGGTGGGCCTCGACAGAGAGCTGGGAAAAGGGTACGAGAGGCGCGGCAAGCTCGGTGTAGATCCTGGCCGCGATGGACGGGATCGTATGAACGCCTTTCCGTAAAGACTCAAGGACTTCTTGCTCGCGCATCAGTCGGTGTTCAATGTATTCCCGGATCTTTCCATAGGGGTCATGAATCGCCGGGCCATGGCCTGGCAGCAGCAGACGAATCCTTAGCTCAAGCAGCTTCTCCAGCGATTTGATGTACGACTCCATGTCCCCATCCGGCGGCGGGATCACCGTAGTCCCCTGGCCGAGAATATGGTCGCCCGTAAAGAGGATTTCCTGCCGAGGCTCGTAGAAACAGCAGTGACTGGACTCATGTCCCGGCGTATGAACGACGGTCAACTCCCCGCCGTCATAAGGAATCCGGTCGCCGCTCGCGTAAGTAAAATCTTCCCCGCCCAGGTATCCAGCGCGCAAGTTAGAAATCCCCAGCTTCGCCCCGGAGCGCTTTTTTAAAGCCAGCGCCCCGCCACAGTGGTCTCTATGGATATGGGTCAAAAGGATCTTCCCGATCCTCTTCCCCCCCATAGCCTCACCCTGCTGCAAAATCCCGTCAACATTCTCGGCGGTGGGAAGCGCGACATCAATGACGGTAATCTCCTCCCGGCCCAGGAGATACTGGTTGGTTCCCTGGAGCGTCATGTATCCCGGATTGGCCGCCGTGAAGTGACGGATGTGTTGCAAGGCTTCCATAAAGACTTTTTCTAATCTACCACAACTAAGTCTGATTCCACCTCAATCCCTTGTTTGTTAATAGCCCTTTTCTATCAATTGGTTGTAAAAGAGCTTGAAAAACTGTTTCAGCCTCTCCGGCCGCTTGTAATGGGCGAACTCTGGCGGAATTTTGAATTCTTTTTCTATTTGTTCGAGCGTTTTGCCAGCGGCGATCATCTTGGCCACCTCATCGCGCATCACGACGAAATAGCGTTTCTGCTCCTCGAGGTCCTTGACCCCTCTCCCGATGTGAACCGGTCCGTGACCGGGAATGTAGGTATCGACGGGGAGGTTTCGCTGCATGATCTTGTCGAGGATTTCGATCCATCCCTTGACATTGGAAAACCAGACACCCGCGGACTCTCCTTGCCCGGGATGTATTTCGGTGTCGAGGAGATCTCCCATGAGCATCACACGGCGCTGGGGAATAAAGACCGTGAGATCGCCGGTGCTATGGCCTCTCCCTTCCGCCGTAATGTGAAAGGTGAGCCCTCCGAAATAGAGCGTCATGGTTCCGTCAAAACCGATATCTGGCCGCACCAGCTCTTTTCCTTTATAAGCGGCGAATCGCCGCTCGTTGGAATTCTTCCGCTCTTCAAACTCCGACGCCTCTTGCATGAAGAGGTCCTGCACCTGGTTCTTCGTGGCGATATAGATCGGCTTGTCCTCGCGGAAGTGCCAGGCACCGGACGCGTGATCACCGGCGCTGTGCGAGGAGATGAGATATCGGACTTTTTTGTCCGTTAGCTTTCGGATCCCGGCCAGTGTCTGGTCGGCGTTGGCGATGTGAAAATCAAGCACCAACACGCCATCATCCGTGATGACGACTGTGGAGTTGCCGGAGCCGCGAGAGTTCTCAAACATGTAAACCCCGTCGGCCACCTTCACCGGCGTCATCTTCTCCTGAGGAAAAGCCTGCAACGGAAAAACAGACCAGAGCGACAAAAGAACGATGTAAATGGTCACGAATCGTTTCATTATCCTCTCCTTTCCAACATCTTCGCCATCTCGAGCGTGCGGCGGGCGCGTTCGACGATCGGCCGG
>Ga0209002_10002039_pt1 | contig 16400 bp, 17 predicted proteins | sample Rifsed16ft2_FD_184010 | JGI IMG/M metagenome (GOLD analysis project Ga0209002, IMG submission 184010) | Soil microbial communities from Rifle, Colorado, USA - sediment 16ft 2 (version 2) | ecosystem: Environmental > Terrestrial > Deep subsurface > Rock core/Sediment | place: Rifle, Colorado...
GGGGCCGTCCCCGCGGTCCGGCGACACGATCGCGGAGATCGGCCCGGAGGACGCCACGGGATCGAGGGCGACGTTCGACTGGCCGAGCCGATAGACGCGCGGGCCGTCCCAATCGGTGGCGTCGTCCCGGTCGAGGGGGAATCCGAGCGGGTCGTCCCGTCGGACCGCGAGCTCGCCGCGTCCCATCGACCGCGCGGGTGGACCCATCCATCCGGGACCCGCATACGGCGAATCGCCGTAGACGAGTACGTCGACGAGGGTCCCCGAAGGGTCCGTGAGGAGGACCTCGTCCCCGTCGTCCGCAAGGCGAAGGACGCCTCCCTCCATCCGCCGTGCGTCGCCCCGATCCCACGTGAAGTCCGCGGCCGCGAGGAGGTCCTCCGCGTACGACGTGGAGTTCCTCGTCACGACGATCCGCCCGCCGGGCGGAAGGACGACCTCCGGGGGGAACGTGGCAACGGCCTCGCCGTCGCTCAGGGACCAACTGCCAAGGCCGATCCCGTCCGCGCGGACGTTCACGAGTTCGACGAACTCGTCGTCGCGAGCGGCGCTCGCGTATACCCGGGCGAGGAGGACGTCCGCTCGCTCGCTCGTCCCGGAAAAAGGTGCGGCCGCGGACGGAGGGGGAGGGCCGAGGTCAGCAGGTCCGCCGGCCGCATGGAGGAGGGTGGCGGACACGAGGAGGCATCCGAGGACAACCGCCGCAGCGTGCCCCACGCTCCGCACGCCCGAGAAGGGGCGCTCCCGCGGGATAAGCGCCCCGCGTACACGCACGCTACCTCTCGAGGGCCATGCGATCCGGGACGAGGCCCGCCGATTCGTCCGGCCTAGCCGTGCTGCCGTCGGATCCGCGAGAGCTCTCGATCCGTCAATCGCTCGACGAGACCTTCGCCGAAGAACACCGCGATGAAGTGCATCGCAACGCCGATCCCCCACGACGCCGTGACGAACACGAACCAGGGGAAGGTGTTCCACCCGCTCGTGAAGAGCCAGATGGACGCGAGGAACAGGTTCACCACGAGGTAGATCCCAAAGTGCGTGTAGAACCCGACCTTGTCCTGGGCCCGCTTCATCGCCTTCGCCCGCAAGTCTTGCTCGCTCATCATGTATCCACGCCCCGTCGGCGAGTTCGGGACATCCGACTTAACCGTTTGGTCCGTATTGTCAGGGTGGAGTCGCGTCCCCATACGGGCACGCGTCACGAGCGGGCGGGCCCGCCCGCGTCGCACCGCGAGTCGCCGGGTCGGCGACGCGGTACGTGTGGAACGCTTAAGGGCCCGCGGTCCCTCGCGCCGCTGTGGTCCGCCCCGATCCGTCGCGGATTCCCGCCATCGTGTGCAAAGAGCTGTCGAAATCGTTCGGCCGTGTGAGAGCGCTGGACCGCCTGAGCCTCCTCGTGCCGAAAGGCGTTACCTTCGGCCTCCTGGGCCCGAACGGCGCCGGCAAGACGACCTCCATCCGGATCTGGATTGGCCTCACAGCTGCCGACGCTGGCACGGCCTACGTCCTGGGGAAGCGGGTGCCGCCCCGAGCCGTCCTGCCTCGGATCGGCTACATGCCCCAGGAGGCCGCGGTGTACGGCGACCTGACCGTGGAGGAGAACCTCTCCCTCTTCGGTCGTCTCGTCGGGATGGACGAGGGATCGATCGATCGACGCGCGGACGACGTGTTGAAGCTCGTCGAGCTGGACGCCCGGCGGGACGACCTCGTCTCGACCCTGTCCGGCGGGATGAAGCGCCGCACGTCCCTCGCGATCGCGTTCCTCCACGATCCGGACCTGCTCCTCCTCGACGAGCCGACGGTGGGCGTGGACCCGGAACTCCGAGATGTGTTCTGGCGATTCTTCGCGACTCTGACGAGCCGAGGGAAGACGGTCCTCATCACGACCCACTACATGGAGGAAGCCGCCCGCTGCAACGAGGTCGCGCTCCTCCACCACGGGCTGCTCCTGGCCCACGGCCCGCCCGACAGGATTAAGGACCGCACGCACACCGGGAACCTCGATGACGCGTTCCTGGCCCTCGTCCGCGGATCGGGGGTGGGGCCGTCGTGAGCGTCCTCCGGATCCTGGCCATCACGCGGAAGTCTCTCGCGCAGTTCCGCCACGACAAGAGGACCCTGGGCTTCGTCGTCGGCATGCCCCTCTTCATGGTCTTGGCCTTCGGGTACACGTTCGGGGGGCAGGTCCACGAGGTCCGGACGCTCGTCGCGAACGACGACATGGGCCCCTTCGCGGACAGGCTCCTCGCGAACGTCACGGGGGACACGCTGGCCCTCGTACCGGCCGAGGACGAGGCGGCCGCCCGCGAGGAAGTGCGCGCGGGCCGGGCGTGGGCCGCCCTCGTGTTCCCCTCGACCTTCTCGCAGGACCTCAGCGCCCGGCAGGCGTCCCTCCGCGTGTTCCTCGACGGCTCCTCCCCGACGATCGTGGCGGCCGTCCTCGGGACCGTCCGAGCTGCCGCGGAGGCGGCGTTCGCGGGTGCAGGAGGGGCCGCCGCACTGTCCGTCGAGGCCGACTACGTGTACGGATCCTCGGACACGCGGTTCATCGATTCCTTCGCTCCCGGCGTCGTCGCCCTGGCGGTCCTCATGGTGACGACGGTCTTCTCCGTGATCATCATCGTCCGAGAGAAGTCCGGCGGGATGCTCGAGCGACTGTTCTCCACGCCCCTCCGTCCCGGTGAACTCGTCGTGGGCCATGCTTCCGCCCTCGCGGTCGTCGCGTGCCTCCAGAGCTTGGTCGTCCTCGGCGCGGCCCTGCTCCTCTTCCAGGTCCAGGTCGTGGGGAGCCTGCCCCTCGCCTTCGGCATCCTCCTCCTCTTCGCCGTCGGGAACCAGGGCCTCGGGATGATGCTCTCCGCGGCCGCACGGAATGAGCTGCAGGCCGTGCAGTTCATCCCCCTCGTCCTCTTCCCGTCCCTCCTCCTCACGGGAGTCTTCTTCCCGCTCGAGGCGATCCCTGGGGGACTCCGGCCGGTCGCGTACGCGATCCCGATGACCTACGCGAACGATGCCCTCAAGAGCATCATGCTCCGGGGATGGGGCGCCTTCGACGTGGCCCTCGACCTAGCCGTGCTCCTGGTCTACGACGCGATCATGCTCCTCGGCGCGGCGATCTTCGTGCGCCGACAGGCATGAGTCAGCGGAGTCCCTTCACGAGGTCCCGCAGCGCCCGCTCGGGGTCCTTCGCCTTCACGACCCCGGAGGCGAGAAGGACGCCCACGGTCCCGAGCTCGAGAGCCTTCGCGACGTCCCCCCGGGTCTTCACCCCGGCGCCGCAGAGGACGCCCACGTGGGCGTTGACCGCCCGGATGCGCGCCACGGCGTCCGAGACGATTTCGGGCTTCGCCGACGTCACGCTCACGTCGCCGCCGATCAGCTCGGGCGGCTCGATTGCGATGTATTCGGGGGATAGCTTCGCGAGGGTCTCTGCTTCCGCGATGTCGTCCGCGCACGCGATCACCTCGAGGCCGAGCGCCTGGCATCGCGGGATGACCTTCGCCATCTCCTCCCAGGCGACTTTGCGCTCGCTGTGGTTGATCAGTGTGCCGGCGGCGCCGGCCTCCAGGAGGGCCTCGGGTGGGACCCAGCCTGTCGTCTGCCCCGGCTCGACGGCGTCGACGTGCTGCCCGAACACAGGGAGGCGAACGAGCTTCGCGAGGTGCGCGAGGTCCGAGGTCGGTGGGGCGACGACGATGGAAGCCCCCGTGTCCTGGGCGACCCGGTCGCAGGCCTTCGCAAGGTCCCAGCCTCGCTTCCCGAGGACCTCCGGATAGGTCTTGAAGTTCAGGACGACGGTCGGAAGGCGCATCCGCCTCGACATCGCGGACGGCGCAGAAATAGGCTTGGGGGCACCTCACCGAAGCCCTGGGGCGCCTACGGAGCGGCTACTTGACGCTCTCCCACTTGCCCTTGTGCTTCTCCATGAGCTCGGGCATCGTGGTGTACTCCATCTCGTCCATCGGAAGGCGGTGAGGCTCGAAGGGTCCATGGCGACGCATGTAGTCCGCGAGTTCCGCGGCCTTCTGCCGCGCGGGGTCGAACGCGACGTCGTCGAACAGATCGACCGGAGGATCGATGAGGGTCGCGTCCGCGATCTGGAACCCGAGGCCGAAACACCGTGGCGGGCCGTCGAATCGCGACGTGCGGTTGTCCTTCATCCCGACGACCATGACGGGGCCGTTATGGGACCCGCGGTTCCATCCCGACACCAGGAAGGGCCACGCCCATGCCTCGAGGACCTCTCCCATCGCCGGCAGGCCGCTCTGTGCCCTCACGACGGCCACGGGGTCGTCCTTCCCGACGTACTTCCCCGCGATCTGGGAGAGCTTGTCCGTGCTCACGCAGGCTACAGGCTCGCCCTTCGGGACCTTGTCGCTTCGAGCGTACACGCGCTTGATCACGTACCGCCCCTTCGTCCCGATGAACGCGAGGAGGTCGTACATCTCCTCCGGGCAGTCCAGGAAGATCCGCTTGTGGTCCTCGATGTCCCAGACCTCGAAGCGGAAGCCCATGTGCATCGCCGTGTCGATCACGAGCCCCGCGGAGTTGAACGGATCTCCGAACATCCGGAAGATCGGGAGGTTGAACGCCCCGGGCTCCGTCTTGTCCATCATGAAGATCGCCACGGGCTCCGCGGGCCGCTCGACGAACTCGATCTCCGCACTCCCGGGTCCCATCCCGCGGACGTTCCCGCTGAACGCGTCGGCGAGGAGGTCCTGGCCCGCGCCGTAGAGGTGGAGCTCCTTCGCGACCTTCGTCCCCTTCTCGAACGTGAGCCACGCGAGCTCATGAATCTTCGAATTGTCGACGCCCTTGCGGTGCGTCATGATGAGCTGCATGTCGTCCCCCGCGTGGGTCACGTGGAAGTCCTCGATGATCCCGAGGGACTTCGCCTCCTTCAGGCTCGCCCTCGCGGCGTCTTGGACCTTCGGGTGGACGACTTGGTGACCGGCGATGCTGCCGACGTCCGCTTTGATGACAGACAGGGTCGTCTTCTCGGCCATGGGAACCCCCTACGCGTGTCAGATGCGCGGGCGGGGTATTAAGATTCCGTCGTGTCTCCGCGGGAGTCCGCGGGTCAACGCCGTCGGAAGGTCGCGAAGAGGGCCTTCGGGTGCGGCTTCAACGTCCCCTGGAAAACCGCGTCGACGATGGAGAGGATTTCGAAGCGCTTCTCGAAGTCCGCGCGGAGTTCCTTCGCGGGGATTCGATACGGGCCGTACGTCCCCGGCTCCTTGTCCGAGAAGCACTTCAGGAAGAGCCAACCGTGCGGCCTCAGGATTCGGTGCACCGTGTCCACGTACGTCCGGCGTCGCTCCGGCGGGAGGACGTGGAACACGCCGCGATCCACGACGGCGCCGACCAGACCGGTTTCGAGCTTCGACGTGAGGACGTCGTCCACGCGGAAGTCGATGCGGAGGCCTTCCTTCTTCGCGGCCTCCTTCGCGCGGTGAATCGCGCTGGGGGAGATGTCCGTCGCGATCATGTCGAAGCCGCGTCGCGCGAGGTTCATCGCCTGTGTCGCGGGACCCGTCCCCAGATCGAGAATCCGGGCGCCGTCCAGGTCGTTCGCCTCGATCGCCGCCGCGAAGTCCGGATCGAGGTTCGGGGTGTACCACGGGAGGGAGGCGAGGTCCCCCGCGCGGTAGAGCCCGTCCCACCAGTCCGTCGGCGGCACGAACCGTTCAGATGCTCCGTCGGCTAAGGCCCTTTGCCTCTCAGAAAAGCCCGTGGACCTTGCCCGCCTCGTCGATGTCCATGCTCAGGGCCGCAGGCTCCTCGCCCAGGCCGGGCATGCGCATGATGTCCCCCGCCATCACGACGAGGAACCCCGCGCCCGCGGACGGCCGTATGCCGCGGACCTCCAGGATCCATCCTGTCGGCGCGCCGCGGGCTCGTTCGTCGTCGCTCAGGGAGAGCTGGGTCTTCGCAATGCAGATCGGGAGGCCATCAAGGCCTGCGCTCCGCAGGCGTTCGAGGTCGTCCAGGGCCGCGGCGTCGTACTTCACCTCCCCTGCGCCGTAAATCGAGGTGGCGACCTTCACGACCTTCTCCTCGAAAGGGTCCTCGTCCTTGTAGACGAACCGCAAGGCGTGCGTCGAGCTCCTCGTCGCGTCGAGCACGAGGCGCGCGAGCTCCTCGCCCCCTGCGCCGCCATCCGCATGGAACGTGTGGGGCGCCGCGCGCACCCCGAGGCCCTGGCAGTGCTCCAGGATTGCGTCCACCTCTCGGTCCGTGTCCGAGGCGAAGCGGTTCACCGCGACGACGGCCGTGAGGCCCAGGGTCTCCAGGATTCGGACATGGGCATCGAGGTTCGGAAAGCCCGCCCGCAGGGTCTTCACGTCCTCCGAGGTCAGGTCTTTCCGCTTCGCGCCCCCGTGATACTTCAGGGCGCGGACGCTCGCCACGAGGACCGCCGCGTCCGGTCGGAGTCCGCTCTGGCGGCACACGAGGTCCACGAACTTCTCGGCCCCGAGGTCCGAGCCGAAGCCCGCCTCCGTCACGACGACGTCCCCGAGGCCCAGGGCCAGGCGGTCCGCGAGGACGGAGCTGTGCCCATGCGCGATGTTCGCGAACGGGCCGCCGTGGACGAACGCCGGCGTGCCTTCGAGCGTCTGGACGAGATTCGGCATGAGGGCGTCCTTCAGGAGGATCGTTGCGGCCCCGTGGATGTACAGGTCCCCCGCGGTCACGGGCTTCTCCCGCTGGTCGTACGCGAGGACGATGCGAGCGATCCGTTCCTTGAGGTCCCCGATCCCCTCTGTGAGGCATAGGATCGCCATGACCTCGCTCGCGGCCGTGATGATGAAGCCGTCCTCCCGCGGGACGCCGTGCTTCGGCCCGCCGAGGCCCGTGACGATGTTCCGCAGCTGGCGGTCGTTCATGTCGACGCACCGCGGGAGGAGGACCCGGGTCGGATCGATGTCGAGCTCGTTCCCGTGGAAGATATGCGCGTCGAGGACCGCGGCCATGAGGTTGTTCGACGCGCCGAGGGCGTGGATGTCCCCCGTGAAGTGGAGGTTGATCTCCTCCATCGGGATGACCTGGGCCCGGCCCCCGCCCGTCGCGCCGCCCTTCGTGCCGAAGACGGGACCGAGGGAGGGTTCCCGCACGGCGACGACCCCCTTCGTCCCGAGGCGGTTCAGGGCCTCGCCGAGGCCAACGGCCGTGAGGGTCTTCCCTTCCCCGTACCGGGTCGGCGTCGTGCCCGTCACGAGGACGAGCTTTCCGTTGCGGCTCTTCTTCGCCCGCTCGACCGCCGAGAGCTGAACCTTCGCGATGTGCTCCCCCCGGAAGAGGAGGTCCTCCCGGCCGAGGCCCAGGTCCGCGGCGACGTCCACGATCGGGCGCAGAGGCGCGTTCTGGGCAATCTCGATGTCTTTGACCATTACGGCGAGAAGGCACCGGGAGGCCAAGAATTTTCCTTCACCACATCGCGCGAGGGTCCGGCGGCGGTTGCGCCCGCCCTCATTCGCTGCCGGGGGCGGACTCCGACGGCTCCTTGGAGACGGGGCTCTCGCTCGGGACGTTCCTCAGGAGATGCTTCAGGAGGGGCGGGGCGACGAGGGTCGTCAATACGACCATCACCAGAATCGCGCTGTAGAGATCCTCCTGGATCACGCCGAGGGTGAGGCCGAACCCTGCAAAGATAATGCCCACCTCTCCCCGCGGGATCATCCCTGCGCCGATTACGGGCCGGCGCAGGCTGGCGCCGCTGACCGCATAGCCCGCGACGGCCTTCGTCGCGAGGGCGATCCCCGTGAGGGCCGCCGCCATCGCGAGGACCACGGGATCCAGGAACGTCGACACGTTCACCAAGGTCCCCATCGAGACGAAGAAGATCGGCACGAGGACGTCGGCCAAGGGCTTCACGTCCCGCTCGATGTGCTCGAGGTCCTCCGTCTCCGAGAAGATAAGCCCCGCCGCGAACGCTCCGATAATCGTCGCGAGCCCGATGAGGGCCGCGCCATACGCGAGTGCGAGGGCGAGAGAGAAGGCGAAGACAAGGAGCACGCCGCGGACGCGCATGTTCCGCACGAGCGGGAGGATCCGCATCCAGCCCCGGGTCCCGATGATGATGGACCCGACGACGAAGGCGATCGCGAGGACGACGGTCTCAAGGATCGCGAAGACCGAGACGACCCCCGCGGACGCGAGGGTCACGAGGATCGAGAGGAGGATCAGCCCGACGATGTCGTCGAAGATCGCGGCGGCCAGGACGATCTGGGACTCGCGGAGGTTCAAGCGACCGAGGTCGGAGAGGACCCGTGCCGTGATCCCGATCGACGTCGCCGTGAGCGTCGCCCCGATGAACAAGGCGACAAGACCCTCTTCGACAAAGGCGAGGGCGAAGGCCCAGCCCGCGAGGAAGGGCGCGATGATTCCCACCGCGGCGACGGCGGCCCCCTGACGCCCGGCTTTCTTCAACTCACTCAGATCCGATTCCAATCCGACCTCGAAGAGGAGGACGATGGCGCCCAGCTCCGCGAGGAAGACGACGATCTCCGTCCTCGCGACGAGGTTCAGGAGGCTCGGACCGAGGGCGATTCCCACGAGGAGTTCGCCAAGCACCGCCGGTTGACCCAGCCGCGTGGCGGCCTCGCCTGCGAGTTTCGCAGCCACGAGGATGAGGACGAGGTCCAAGAGGGGATCGAGGAGCTCGATGGGAGTGGCCATCGTCCAGGTTATGGAGCGGCGTTACAAAAGTGTGCCGCGATCTCACATGAATGGAAAAGGCCGGCGGACCAAGGACCTTCCTCCCTGTGATTCTTGCGGGCCAGGCCGTCGCCTCGTTCTGCCTACGGGGCGAGGCTTCCGATCGCGCGAGGCCGGCCTACTTCATCAGGAGCGTCGCGCGGACCTCCTTCAGCGCGCGCACCCGACCGAAGTCCATGAGGCCTTCCTTCTCATCGACGCCGATCACGCGCGCCTCGTCGATCGGCGTGCGGTTCAGGATGGGCGAGAGGTACGGATACGCGGACACGTCGACCCCGAGGGCGAGGGGGCTGAAGGCCGGCAGGACGATGAGGCGGTCGGTGACGAGGAAGGCGGGGACGCTCACGACCGCCCCGAGATCGTCCTTGAGCTTCACGGCTGGATGCTCGTGGCCCATGACGATCGGATGGAGCGTGGAGACCTCCTCGTGGCCGTGGACGATCGTCACGCCGCCGAGGTCCGCCCGATCGTGCAGCGTGAGGCGCAGGTCTCCGAGGATCGTCGCGAGGTAGTTGTCGTGGTTCCCGCGCACGAGGACCGGCGTGACGCGGTCCTTCAGGAACCGCAGGACCTGCTTCACCTCGACCCACTCGTCCACGAGGTTTTTCGAGAACTCGTGTTTGAAGTCGCCCGCGATGACGACCTTCTCAGCCTTGACGCGATCCAGCATGCCCCCAAGGCGCTCGAGGATGACCCTTCGCTGGAATCGAGGGATCGACACGCCCTGTTCAGCGAGCGCACCCTCGAAGCCGAGGTGGAGATCCGAGATCACGAGAGCTCGTTCATCCCGGAGGAACAAGGCGAAGTCCCGCGTCGCCTCGACGCCCTTCGTGACCTCGATCCGGTCCACGGTTGGCGCCAGGCGCCGAGCGGAGATAAGGCTTCACTCTCGGATCTTCCAGAAAGAGTCCTTGCGGATGATTTTGCCGTCCCGGAATGTGAACAGGTCACATCCGCGGACTTCGACTCGATTTCCGCCCACCGTGGTGCCGGTGATCGTCCATTCAGAAACGCCGCGATCGCCCGCGACCCAGTGGCGGTCGTCCCCATAATGTACGTCCGGGAGTCCAGCGAATCGCGTGGCCAGGCCTTCCCGAACCGCCGCCTTGCCGACGTACCGCTTCCCCCATGGGTCCGGCCCGCGCGGCATCTCGAACACGGCGTCCTCAGCGAAGAAATCCGTGATCGCATCGAGATCGTGGCGGTTGAACGCGTCGAGCATGTCTTTCAGCGTGGATTCTCTGATCACGGGGGACCGCGCCATGGGATCGAGTCGGGCAACGGCTGGAGGCCTAGATGTACGTTGCTTGCCAGGAGAAGGAAAAACGAGCTCCGCGCCAGCCGCACGGCGGTTTGGAGCTCGAGCGAAAGAAGGTTCGAACGCTCTTGCCGTTCTGATCTTAGAACCGTCGCGGCCGGCGCTTTGCGAAACAATCTCGGCAGTAGACGGGTCGGGCCGGGTCCGGCTTGAACGGGACCTGGGTCGCCTGGCCACAGTCCGAGCATACCGCGTCATACATTTGGCGCGGGCCTCGGTCGTAGCCGCCTCGTCTGCCGCCTCTCTCTTCGTCCATTCACTACCTACTATCCGTCCCCTACAGGGGTCGGATGCCGGGCTCACAGCCCCCTATGCTCTTAAAGGTGCGGGTTCGGAGACCACACCGTGAAACGACGGGAAAAGGGGTCTGAGGGTCGGTTTTCGGCTACGCCGGAAGGGAGGCAATCGCGTACTTCGCCCGGATGAGCTGCCGCCGGAGGTCCTCGGACGCCCGTGCGTAGTAGGCGTCGATCGCGCGTTCGAGGCGCGCCGCCGTCGCGGGGGACCGACGAGGACCCATGTACTCGTGGATCTGGCGACGCCGACCTGCGCGGACCTCATACCGCCAGAAGTAGACGTAATCGGAGCCCTTGATCGTCTTCAGGCGGAAGCCGCAGCCGATCTGCATGGGTCCTCCATGAGTTACCCTTACTTAAGGGTAACTCGGAGGGGACCGAATGGACCGCCCATGGGCTCCCTGAAATAGCCCGAACCCCATCGGCCCGCGGATGCGGATCGCCGTCCTCTCGGACGTCCACTCGAACCTGCCCGCCCTCCGCGCGGTCCTGGAGGATGTGGATGGCGTCGGCCTCAACACGATCTGGGTCGCGGGGGACCATGTCGGATACAATCCCTGGCCCAACGAGGTCCTGGAGATCCTGCGGTCCCGGAGGGTCCGCGCGATCCGCGGGAACCACGATCGGGCGGTTCTGGGCGGGGACACGTCCTGGTTCAACGAGCTCGCGGCGGTGGCGATCCGGTGGACGCGGATCGTCCTGGCCCCCGCCGGGGTCGGGTACCTGAAGGAGCTCGAGGACCGCACGAGGGGGACGATGCCCGAGGGCGTCGTCGCGATGTACCACGGGAGCCCGCGCCACGACGACGAATACGTGATGCCCTGGATGGCGTCCGAGGACCTCATCGCGTTGGCGGGCGCGCCCTTCGTGATCCTCGGTCACACGCACCTGCCGATGGCCGCCTCCTTCCGATCGGGGCTCCTCGTGAACCCCGGGAGCGTGGGCCAGCCCCGGGACGGGAACCCGCGCGCGGCCTGGGCCGTCCTCGACACGGGCCGCCGCACGTTCGAGGTCCGCCGCGTGCCGTACGACGTCGACGCGGTCGCGACGGAGATCCGGCGGGCCGGCTTGCCGGGCGACCTTGCGGACCGCCTCTATGCCGGCTGGTGACCCGCCCGGCGTCCCTCGGGATCAATCTCTGGACATCTGTCCGGCGGAGACCATCGATTGCTTTCATCTGTCCATCGTTTTCGTGAGGACCAACAGGAATGTCCATATACGGACGGCAGGTTGTTTGTCGTCGATGAGGCGTGGGCGGAATTGGAAGGCCGTCCCGTCGGAGCCCGACCCCTCCCCGGAGGGCGAGGACGCGGTCGACTCCGCGGGGTTCGCGTGTCCGCTGTGCGGGAGGCCTCTCGAGGCCTGCGCCTGCGTCTGTCCCTTTTGCGGCGAGTCGGCGGACTGCCGCTGCTGCATCGGCTACGGTGTCGCGACGGGCGGCTGATGGCGCTCTCGCGCGCGATTCGCCACGTGGTCTCGCCGCCCGACGCCGATGGACGCGAGGCACGCGGAAAGCTTCATGTCATCCGCGACGCTGTGCGCGCGTCGGGGCCGGTAGATCAGCGGAAGATCGCCTGCTTTGCAAGCAGGAAGTCCTGGGTTCAAATCCCAGCCGGTCCACTCCGCTCCTCCAGGTGGACGCTCCCGGCTTTCGTCTCCACCGGACCTTTTTATTCATCATCTTAAATACATTCCTCCCCCTGACGCAACGGGCGTACCACAAGGCCTATGTACCCCGGCCGCTGTCGCTCCGACCGAGGGGTTCCCATGTCGAGGAGGATGGTTGCACTCGTCGTCTGCGGCCTGATCGCACTCCTCGTGGGCGTCTACGTGCCCGCGAACGCGGTCTGGTCGCCTCTCTCGCCTGTGGCCACCGTGGACGCGGGCCGCGTCCCGGAGTCGTCGATCGCGCCACTCGCGGAGTACGTGAAGGATCAAGTCGTCACGTTGGAATATCGAGCGAAGGGCACCGCCGGCTCGAGCGGCCTGTTCTGGACGGAGCTCTTCTACAAGCGAGCGGACATGTCCGACTGGGCGTTGTACACCCCGCCCTGGAACCCGTCGGGCCACTGGTTCGGCCAGCTCGGGTTCGCGACGGACGAGCTGTTCGGTTCGATCCCGTTTGACACGTACTACACGGGCGGCGAGGCGACCTACGAATTCCAGACGATCTCCGTGGACCGAGGGTTCTGGCGCGAGCCGGGTCCGCCGGGCAGCGCGGGGACCGTGAAGGCGAAGACGACCCTCGATGTGCGTCCGCCGGTCCTGTTCATCTCACGCCCGACGCCGGACGCCTGGACGAACGAGCGGCTCCTCGAGTGGCTCGCCCAGGACAGCGTCTCCGGCGTCGATCGGGTCACGGTCGCGCTCGACGCACTCGACCCGACGCCCTTCACGACCGCAGCGGGCTCGACGGAGCTCGCCCTCGAGTCGGAAGGGGACCACACCGCCGTGGTCACGGCGTTCGACCGGGCGGGGAACGAGATGCGGATCGCCGTGCCGTTCCACTACGACCCGACCGCGCCGACCCTCGAGATCCTCACGCCCGCGCGCGATGCCTACCTGCCGAGCAGGTCCGTCGACGTCACCTGGACGACCGAGGAGAGCGGCGCGGGGATCGCATCGTACCGGCTTTCCGTGGACTCGAACCCCGCGGTCGAGCTCGCGGGGGACCGGACCTCGTACGCCCTCGCGGACCTCTCGGAGCGGGGGCACGTGATCAGCCTCCTCGCGACGGATCTCGCAGGGAACATCGCGACCCAGACGATCTCCTTCGGGGTCGACGTGACCCCGCCGAGCCTCGAGGTCGTCGCGCCTGCGTCCGCGTACGTGAACACGGGGGACCTGAACCTCCTCTGGCTCTCAACGGACGGCGGGTCCGGGATCGCCGGCTACCGCCTCGAGCTCGACGGAGGGAACGCACGGACGCTCGAGCAGGCGGCCGGGTACTCCTACGAGAGCATCTCCGAAGGCGCTCACGCTGTCGTGGTGACGGTCTTCGACAAGGCGGGGAACTCCGCCGCGCAGACCGTCCAGGTGACGGTCGACCGCACGGCCCCGACCGTGCGCCTGACCGGGCCCTCGGCCGGGGAGACCGTGTACGGGTCCCTCGACGTCGAGTGGACGGCGGACGACGGAGCGACCGGATCGGGCGTCGCCCGAGTGGACTTCGTCTACGACGGCGGCACACCGGTCGCCGCGACGGGCACGACGACGCGCACGATCGACGGTCCCGCGATCGGACCGCACTTCGTCACGGTCCGCGTGTGGGACCGCGCCGGGAACTCCGGTGAGGCGAGTACGCCCTTCATGTACGGCGGCGCGGCGCCCCCGGGCCCATCCGGGCTGTCGGCGTTCGACTTTTTCCTGCTGATGCTCATCATCGGCGCGATCGCCGTGACGTCCGCCTACCTGGCCGTCCGCCGGCGCAAGAAGGTCCGGGCCTAGGCGAGATGCGAATCCCTCCGCCCCGAGCGGAGGGACCTTCCCGTTTCCCGCTCCGGTCGGTCAAGCCTTTACGCGGGCTCGTGGATGACCCTCCGATGAATCCTCGGATTGCTCGCATCCTGCAGTCGTTCGTCGGGCTGAGCCTCGTGGCGGGTGGGATCGGCCTCCTCGTCGGAGGCCTCGCGAGCGGGACCCTCCGGGATCCTCCGACCTGGGCCGTGCTCCTCGTCGCGACCTGGGTCGTGCTGCTCTTCCTCCTCGCCGTCGTGAGCGTGCGGAGGCGCTGGCCCTGGGCCCTTCCCGCGGGAGCGTTCCTCGGGTCCTTCCTCATCCTCATCTTGTGGGCCCGGCTCGATCCGACGGGTCACACGGTCCTCGCGGGCTTCGCGCCATACGTGGCCTTCGGGACGGGATTCGGGATTCTGTATCGCCATGCCTGGGCGTGGCCCGTGGCCCTCGCTTCCGTGAGCGGTTTCGGTCCGATCGTTTTGCTCCTTGCGCCGTTGCCCGACGCCACCGTCGCCTCGGGATTCGTCCTCTTCCTCCTCGATGCAATTGCGCTCCTCGCGCTCCACGAGGTGTTTTTCGGACCCCGAGAGGGCGCCGGACCTTCCGGCGGTCGCCGGGCTTGGGAATGGAGCGACCGTTTCAAGTCGATGAAACGCTAAGACCCTAGATGAGGCGTCTACGACCGCAAGACGATCTCGATGTTCACGCCGTCGGGCACCTGGATGCGCATGAGCTGCCGCAACGCGCGCTCGTCCGCATCGAGGTCGATGAGCCTCTTGTGAATCCGCATCTCCCATCGGTCCCACGTCTCGCTCCCCTCCCCGTCGGGCGACTTCCGCACGGGCACGACGAGCCGCTTCGTCGGGAGCGGGATGGGCCCGGACATCGCGACGCCCGTGCGCTCGCTGATCGTCTTGATCTGCTGGCACACGTTGTCGACCTTCTTGGGGTCCGTGCCGCTGAGGGAGATGCGGGCCTTCTGAGCCATGGTCGTACCAAAGGAAAGGGAAAAGGAAGGCCGAGCCTAGCGCTTCTCGACCTCGATGACCTGGCCCGCTGCGACGGTCTGCCCCATGTCCCGGATCGCGAAACGGCCCATCTGCGGGAAGGCCTTCGCGGCCTCGATGACCATGGGCTTCGTGGGCCGGATCTTGACGATGGCCGCATCCCCGGTCTTGATGAAGTCGGGTTTCTCCTGCTTCGTCGCGCCCGTCTTCGGATCCAGGGACTTCTGGATCTCCTCGAACGTGCACGCGACCTGCGCCGTGTGCGCATGGAAGACCGGCGTGTAGCCGACCGTGATGACGGAGGGATGGTTCAGGACGACGATCTGCGCGGTGAAGGACTTCGCGACGGTCGGCGGGTGGTCCGTCGGGCCCGCGACGTCCCCGCGGCGGAGGTCCTTCTTGTCGACCCCGCGGACGTTGAACCCGACGTTGTCCCCGGGCTCCGCCTGCTGGATCGACTCGTGGTGCATCTCGATCGACTTCACCTCGCCGATCTTGTCGGCGGGCATGAAGTGGACCTTCATGCCGACCTTCAGGACCCCCGTCTCGACGCGGCCGACCGGCACGGTCCCGGCCCCCGTGATTGAGTACACGTCCTGGATGGGGAGCCGCAGGGGCTTGTCCGTCGGCTTCGGCGGGACTTGGAGCTCGTTGAAGGCCGCGACGAGGGTCGGGCCCTTGTACCAGCCCATCTTCGTGGACGGCTTCGCGATGTTGTCCCCCTTGTACGCGCTGATGGGGATGAAGGGGATCCTTTCGACCTTGTATCCCACGGACTTCAGGAGGGTCGAGACCTCCGACTTGATGTCGTTGAACCGGGCCTCGTTGTACTCCGGCTTCGTGGCGTCCATCTTGTTGACCGCGACGATGAGCTGCTCCACGCCGAGCGTCCGCGCGAGGAAGATGTGCTCCCGCGTCTGCGTCTGCGGGCCTTCCGCCGCGCCGACGACGAGCACGGCCGCATCGGCCTGGGACGTGCCCGTGATCATGTTCTTCACGAAGTCCCGGTGGCCCGGCGCGTCGATGATCGTGAAGTAGTACTTGTCCGTGTCAAAGCGCTTGTGTGCGACGTCGATCGTGAGGCCGCGCTCCCGCTCCTCCTTCACCTGGTCCATGACGAAGGCGAACTCGAAGGTGGCCTTGCCCATCTGCTCGGCGAGCTTCTTCAGGTTCTCGAGCTCGTGCGGGTCGATGTTACCCGTGTCGTACAGGATCCGACCGACGGTCGTCGACTTGCCGTGGTCGACGTGACCGATGAACACGAGGTTCAAGTGTGGCTTGGCGGGCATGTCTTCTACCCCGTAGGTCGCACCTTATCATCCAGTCCTATAAGAGCTTTGCCGCCCGCGCGCGATCGTTTTTCTCCCGTCGGCGCGCTCTCACGCGATTCCGACGCGGAGGCCCGCGGACGCGAGGATGTCCTCGTGGCTCCGGGCGATTTCCTGCTTCGTCGTGCGACCGAGGTCCACGAAGCACAGTTCCTTCCACGCGGCGGGCTCGGGTACCGCATCGGCCTCGATCTCCCCGCGGAAGAGGAACTCGAGGTCCCAGTGCATCAGGTCCGGCTTGCGCGCGGACGGATAGGTCTCGGAGGCCACCGTTGCG
>Ga0209002_10002041_pt1 | contig 16389 bp, 17 predicted proteins | sample Rifsed16ft2_FD_184010 | JGI IMG/M metagenome (GOLD analysis project Ga0209002, IMG submission 184010) | Soil microbial communities from Rifle, Colorado, USA - sediment 16ft 2 (version 2) | ecosystem: Environmental > Terrestrial > Deep subsurface > Rock core/Sediment | place: Rifle, Colorado...
CCGGCTGTGCCATACAACCACGTCCTCGAGGACTGGTTCATGGTCAGCCCCGACAAGATCGCCGACGGGATCCGCAGCCTCGCGGCGTACTGAGGAGTCGCCCACAGGCCACCGAGCCTCGAGCGGCCGCGAGTCGCGCTGACGGGCGGGGCGACAACCCGATCGTTTTCCGTCACCTACGAACCCCCATAGTCTTGGTCGAGGAGCTTGCCCTTTCGCGCGGGTCGCAGCCACCATTTCCCGTCACAGAGCCTCCTCATTGCTGCCTGCCGATGAACGCGGCTTGCGGACCCGCTCGGGCCCGCCTCGTCTCTGAATAGCACTACGGCCATTCGTAGCTGTCAGGAACCAGAGCCCCGCCAACGGTCCCGAGGGAGCAGCGATCCACCGGCGTACCGCGATGCTGCGGGACGGCAGCGCCAAATCCACGAGACGCGAATGCCGGGCGACGCGGCGGCGCAGCGTTCGCGTATCTGGGAGCACCACGACGCGTGCTACGGCGCGCGCCTCCCATCCGAAGCGCTTTCTGACGATGACGGATGCGAGACGTACCTTCTCGTCGACCTTGCGGAGCGTTGCCTCGAGGGACGGCAGGTCCGTCTTGACCTCGACCACGAGGACGATGCCCGTCTCAAGGTGGAAGGCGATGATGTCGAACGATCCTCGCTCGGCGTAGTGCGCGTAGGTGATCTCGGTCTCGACGGACCAGCCTGCGCGTCGCAGCCGCTCGGCCATGATCCCCGCGAGGTACGCATGATCCTCGTCCAGCAGACGGTCGAGCGCCCCGGCGCGCCAGCGGACTTCGATCAGCGCCGTCGCGTCGACCGCGGCCAGGATCCGCCGCACGATGCGCAGCGAGGCCCGGTCGAGGTGCCCGCGCTCGACGAGCGAGACCATTCCCTGGGAGCACCCTGCCGCCACCGCCAGATCCAGTTGACGCAACCCGCGTCGGCGGCGGAGGGCGCGGACGATGAGCCCGACCTTGCGATCGTCCACGGGTCGATGATGGCGATCTCGGCTTCGCGCCGGCTTATCGGCCGGCCGCCTGCCGCCCTCTGTTCCGAAATCGGGCGGCTCGCCACGGGCACCTCGAACCGTCGCGCGACGCTGCGGGCCGAGACGCGCGTGACTGGACGCGATGCGCGAAACTGTCGCCGACAGGACCGACGACCGCGGGGTACCGGCGGACGGCGATCGGGAGGATGCCAGCCGTGGCCAAGGTGAAGATGCCGCAACTCGGCGAGAGCGTCACCGAGGGTACGATCGGGCGCTGGCTGAAGAAGCCCGGCGAGCACGTCGACAAGTACGAGCCGATCGTCGAGGTCATCACCGACAAGGTCAACGCCGAGGTCCCCTCGCCGTTCGCCGGAACGCTGACGAAGATCCTCGTCGAGGAAGGCGCCACGGTCCCCAACAACGCTGAGATCGCCGAGATCGACGAGGGCGGCACGGCGGCCGAGGCGCAGCCCGAGCCTGCGGCGGCGCCCTCGTCGGCGGCCGGCCCGCCGGAGCCGGAGTCCGAGCGCAGCGTTCTCGGGACGACCGCTCCGCCACGCGAGGCGCCAGCTGGAGGTGATGGGCGGGCGATGCCAGGCGCCGCGGCCGCGATGGCCACCCCGGCTCCTGCCGCGATGGCCGAGGGGGAGGCCGCCGGGGAGCCGTCCGGGCGTGTCACTCCGGCTGTGCGGCGCATCGCCCGGGAACAGGGCGTCGATCTCTCCCGCGTCACCGGCACCGGCCACGGCGGGCGCATCACGCGCGAGGACGTGATGGCCTTCGTGGCCATGATGCAGGCCGGTACAGCCGCACCCGCGACCGCTCCCGCACCTGCGCGCGTCGCCGGCGCGCCCCCGGTCCCGGCCGAGGCTGGCCCCGACGAGGAACTCATCGCCCCGGTTCCGATGCGCCGGATGATCGCCGAGCACATGGTGCGCGCCAAGACGACGGCGCCTCATGCGTACACGTGCATCGAAGTGGACATGTCGGGCGCGGTGCGTGCTCGCGAGGCGGCCAGGTCGGCCTACCAGGCCCGCGAGGGGATCGGCCTCTCGTACGTGCCCTTCGTCGTCAAGGCCGTGTGCGAGGCGCTTGGCCGGCATCCGAACCTGAACGCGCTGTGGACCGAGCAGGGCCTCCTGCGCAAGCGCCACATCAACGTCGGCGTCGCGGTCGCGGTCGACGACGGGCTCATCGTGCCGGTCATCCACGACGCCGATCGGCTCTCCATCCACGGCGTCAACCGGGCGGTGAACGATCTGGCAGCGCGCGCCCGCTCGCAGCAGCTCAAGCTCGAAGAGGTCCAGGGCGGCACGATCACCGTGAACAACACCGGCTGGTTCGGGTCGGTGACCAGTCAGCCGATCATCAACGTGCCGCAGATCGTGATCATCTCGATGGAGGCGATCGTGAAGCGCCCGGTCGTGATCGAGACCCCGGCCGGCGACACGATCGGGATCCGCCCGATCATGGCCCTCTGCGCCTCGTTCGACCACCGCGCCACCGACGGTGCGCAGATCGGCCGCTTCCTGCAGGACGTGCGCAAGGAGCTCGAGACCGTCTCGATCGACACGCCGATCTGGTAGACGTCGGTCGACCCGCGAGCGGCCCGCTAGCCTCTCTGCGCAGTGCCGTCGCTGGGCGAGCGACGCTTGGCCGAGGTGCTGTCCTGACGGGTGAGGCGGCGGAAGTAGGCCCTCGCGGCCGAAGACCAGGCGGCACCGCTCGAGCTTGGGCCGAGGTGGGGATCGCCTCGCGAACCGGGGAGATCGACGCCGACCGACCGGCCTCCCCGAATCTCCTCCCACCACGGCGCAGCCGCGTCCGGGCGGACGAAGCGACCACGCCGGTCGCGGGGGCGGGACATGCGGCCGTTCCCTGCCCCGGCGTTGTATTCGGAGCGCGCGGCGGGACCTCGGCCGGCGCCGCCCGACGGGTGGCGGCGATCCCACTCCGTGCGCCGATCCGGGTCGATGAGGGTCTCGTAGGCCCTTCGGAGGGCCACGAATGCGCGTCCGTCGTCGCGCGCGGCATCGGGGTGGTACCGCTTGGCGAGGCGGCGGTAGGCGCGCTTGACCGCGCGCGTGTCGGCCGCGCGGTCTACGTCCAGCAGCTCATAGGGGTCGCGCGCCGGGGGCACGAGGTGAGCGTAACGCGTCGGTGGTCCGGATACCGGATGGCGGGACGGCCAGGGCCGACCGCCTAGAATGCCGTGGTGCGTCGCGAGCTTCCGATCCTCCAGGTGGCCGCCGTCGCCAGGTCGGCCGCCGAGGGCGGCTCGTCACCGGCCAGCGGTCACGGCCACCGGCACGAGATCGCCCCGCCGACGATCGCGATGGGCGGCGGCCCGATCGTCGAGTGGGCAAGCGACCGGCCGGACACGCCGCCCGCCCGCCGCCACCCGGACTGGATCAAGGCCCGCATCCCGACGGGCGACAACTACTTCGAGCTGAAGTCGCTCATGCGCGGGCTCGACCTGCACACCGTCTGCGAGTCGGCCCATTGCCCGAACATCGGGGAGTGCTGGGACCAGCGCACTGCCACGATCATGATCCTCGGCGACATCTGCACGCGGGCCTGCGGGTTCTGCGCCGTGACGACGGGCCGGCCGATCGGGCTCGACGAGGACGAGCCGCGCCGCGTGGCCGAGGCGGTCCGCCAGATGGGCCTCGAGCACTGCGTGGTGACGAGCGTGGCGCGCGACGACCTGCCCGACGGCGGGGCGCACATCTTCGCGAAGACGATCCTCGCTCTTCGCGAGGCCTGCCCGGGCATGGGCGTCGAAGTGCTGATCCCCGACTTCAACGGCCAGGAAGATCCACTCCGGGCGGTCATGCGCGCGGCGCCGGACATCCTCAACCACAACATCGAGACGGTCGAGCGGCTCCAGAAGCCGGTGCGCAAGCGGGCCCGCTACGACCGCTCGCTCGGGGTCCTCGAACGCGCCAAGGCCTATGCCCGCGAGTCCGCCGGGCGCGACGGCACCGTGCATACCAAGTCGAGCATCATGGTCGGCCTCGGCGAGACGCGTGAGGAGCTCAGCCAGGCCTTCCGCGACCTGCGTGCCGTCGACTGCGACATCCTCACCGTCGGGCAGTACCTGCGCCCCTCCGAGAAGCACCTTTCCCTGGAGCGCTACTACACCCCTGCCGAGTTTGCCGAGATGAAGGCCGAAGCGGTGGGGCTCGGCTTCAAGCACGTCGAGTCGGGGCCGCTCGTGCGCTCGAGCTACCACGCCCGCGACCAGGTCCCGAGGCGGACACCCACGGCGGCGGTTGCCTGAGCGCTCGCCTCAGGCGAATGTCAGGCGGCAGAGGGTCGTTCTGACGGCACTATCGGCAACAGGCCAGTGAATGGGTCCTAACGAACGACCGGCGCCAGCGTCCGGGCGGCTCCCGCGGCTGCCGTGGGCGTGAACTCCCGCGACGGAGGCGCACGGGATGCCCAAGCGGGCCGACCTACCGCGCACGACCCTGAGCAAGGGGGCCGCTCGACGATAGTGCCGTCACCAGGCACCCAAGCCCGGGAACAGGGCGCTGCGCTGAGCCGAACCGCTCTACTGGGCCGGGCCTCGTTATCCTCGCCCCTTGATGAGCGACCCGCTTCTACGCCGCCAGCTCATCGGCGGGTTGAACGGCGCCGAGGCGCACATGAGCTTCGAGGAGGCGGTGGCCGAGTTCCCCGCCGAAGCGATGAACCGCCGGCCGCCGAACGTGCCCTACACCCCATGGCACATCCTCGAGCACCTGCGCATCACCCAGTGGGACATCCTCGAGTACATCCGCGACTCGGCCCACCACCTCTCGCCCGACTGGCCGGAGGGCTACTGGCCCGACTCGAACGCGGAGACGACACCCGATGGCTGGGCGGCGACGGTGGACGGCTTCCTAAGCGATCGGAAGGCCATCGAGGAGATCCTGCGCGACGGCTCAGCGGACCTCTTTGCCCCCCTGCCGCAGACACCCGGGCACACGATCGTGCGTGAGGTGCGCCTGCTCGCCAACCACAACGCCTATCACATCGGGGAGTTCGCGATCCTGCGTCAGGTGATGGGCACGTGGGGTCCGGGCCACGACCTCTGAACCGTGCGGCAGCATGGCCCCCCAGGGCTCGGTTGCCAGCGACTCGGTTGCTAGCCGCTGGCCTTCGCGGGCGCGACCGACGCGGGGGTCGGCGCGCTGGCCGGAACGCGGGTCGGCGCGCCGGTTGGCGCGCTCTTGGGCGCCGAGTTCGTCGCTGTGGTCTTCACCACCGAGCTCGTTGGGGCGATCCTGGTCGCGGCGAGGTGCTCCTTCCACTCCGACGTGCGCCCGTCTGGGCTCGCCGAGCTGCCGTGCCAGCCGCACGTGCAGGTCACGGTCTGAAGGCGATGCTTGTACTCGTCGATGAGGTGACGGAAGGGCTCGTCTGCGCGACCGGGCGGGCGTCGGGGCTGCAGGTTCATCGATTCGCTGCCTCCATGGCCGGGTCGCCGGCACGTCGCGATCACGCGGAAGGGACGAAGATGTACGCCGGTCGCCGCTTGCTGGCCCTGGACTCCCCGCTCGGTCAGGAAGGATGACGATGGGGTACCCGCATAGTGTACCGGGGAACGAGGATCGCCGCTTGCAGCAGACGCAGCCAGGCCCCGATCACGTCGCGACGCCCGAGCCGGTGATCACCCGTGGCTCCCGCCGTGGTCCGGACTCGGCCGTGGTGGTGGCCCTGACGGTGCTTGTCGCCATCGGGACGCTCATCGTCAAGCCGTGGGCGGCCGCGGGAGAGCTCGGGCCGGCTGCTCCCGAGCCATCGCCGCCTCCCGGAGGCGCGTCGACGGAGAGCGGCACGCCCAGCGGCACCGCGCTGAGGGATTCCGTGCCCGACCTGCTCCGCGGCGACGGGCCCGGCGATGCCCCCACTTCGCCGCCGCCGCTCGGTGCCCTGATCGAGAACCTGGATCCGATCGAGCCCGCCAGATGGTCCCGCATCTCGACCATCCTGCGGAACGTGAATCACGACGGCGTCGTGTTCGTGGCCCGCTGGCCGGGGGGCCTGTACTGGACCTTCGTGCCCGTGGAACCCGGCGAGCGAGGATCGCACGCCATTCCGCCCGAGCGTGGCGACGACAGCGGTACGGACGTGACGATCTCGCCCGACACGGTCCGCATGACCGGCTACCTGGCCGCGCCGGTGGCGATCGGGTTCACCCGTCCGTCGGGGGCTTCCCCGCCCAGCGCGCTGGCCTGGCTGATCCCCGGTCCGGGGTCCGAGTTCCGCGTGCCCCTGCGCCACCCGGTCGGGGACCTCGACCAGTACCTGTGGCTCGGCCCGGGTCTCGGCCTGCCCCGGGGCGAGCAGCGCAACCGACGCGAGATCTCGCGCTGGCCGCCGATGTGGCTGCCCGGCGTGTACCGCTTCGACCTGGGCGTCGATGGCGTGACCCGCCACATCTTCGTCGTACTCGAACCCGACGGCACCGGTTGAGGTGACCGCGAGCCGATATCCTCGGCGCGTGCCCGGCCAGCTCTCGCGCAAGGCGGCCCTCGTCGAGCTGCACTGCCATCTCGGCGGCGCGGTGGCGCCCGCGATCATGTGGGGCATCGCGCACTCCCAGGGGATCCGCCTGCCGACCAAGGACTACTGGGAGTTCCGCGAGATGATCACCGTCTCGCAGCGCAAGGGCCGTTCTTTCGACGCGTATCTCGAGCTCTTCCACTGGACCGAGCTCATCCAGTCCTCGCCGCTGGCGGTCGAGCGGAGCGTCTACGAGGTCGTCGGCGGCGCCTACCGCAAGAACAACATCACCACCATCGAGCTGCGCTTCAACCCGATGAAGCGCAACCGGGGCGGCGAGCAGGACCTCGACCACATCATCTCGGCGGCCATCCGGGGGATGGATCGGGCGATGCTCGAGTACCCGGTCAAGCCCGGGCTCATCCTGTGCCTGGATCGCGCCTTCCCCTACGAGCTCAACGAGATCATCGCCGAGAAGGCGATCGCCTATCGCGACCGGGGCGTGGTGGGTGTCGACATCGCCGGGCCCGAGACGCCCGACTTCCGGGTGCGCGCCTACCGATCGCTCTTCGACCGCTGCCGCCGCTACGGGTTGGGCATCACCGTGCACTCGGGCGAGGCCGGCCCGGTCGAGGAGATCGCGGAGGTGATCCGCCATCTCGAGCCGTCGCGCATCGGGCACGGGGTGAAGGCCGCCTACGATCCCCGCACGTTGGCCATGATCCGCGAGCGCGGCATCGTTCTCGAGGTCTGCCCGACCTCGAACATCCACACCCGGGTCGTGTCCGGGTGGGATGAGTTCCGCTGGATCTTCGACACGTTCCGGCGCAATGAGATCCGCTTCACCATCAACACGGACGGCCCTGAGCTCCTGCGCACGTACATCCGGGACGAGCTGGCGATGCTGGGCCGGCTGGGGATCCTCTCGTCGGAGGACCAGCGGCGCGTCATCGAGACGGCCCGCCAGGCGAGCTTCGTGCCCGACGTCTCGGACGTCCCACCGCCGCGCCACCGACCGGCACCGCGCAGCGAAGTGGAGCGGGAAGAGGCGTAGGCCGGCGCGGTTGGGAAGGCGACGAAGAAGGCGTCGCCCTGGGTGTCCACCTGCGTTCGGATCGCCTCGCGGCTTGTTGCCCGCCGCTAGGTGATGGGCGTCTGCCGTGTCGGCAGGACCGGGAGCGCTCGCACACCGCGCCGTTCGGCCGGCAGCTCCTCGATGCGGTACGTGCAGGAGCGCGACCCCGCCGCGATGTGGGTCTCACGGACGACCCGCGCGCCGAGCACGTCGCGGAACCAGCCGATCTCGCAGCGGCACGCGTCGGGGTGCGCGGTGGCGATGGCATGGATCGCGCAGTTGTACTCGCGCAGGCGCACTGCCCCGGTGGGCGTCCCGTCGGGATCGGTCATCACCTCGGCGGAGGCAAGGTAGCCCAGCTCGTCCTGGATGCACGCGAGCAGCGCCACGCGGTCGGCCAGTGGGGCGTCAGTCAGACCCTCGGCCGCGAGGCGGTCCCCGGCCGCTCGGGCGAGGAGGGCGCGCCGCGTCCGGAAGACCTCGTTGAGCATCGCCCGGCCGCCCACCGATTCGATGGCCTGGAGGAGCCCCTGCGAGAGGCGATCGTAGGAGGACGGGAAGGCTGTCTGAGCGTTGGGCGTGACCTCGTAGAGGTGGCGCGGCCGGCCGACGCCGTGGCGGATCGCCCGCCGTTCGACCAGGCCGCCCGACTCGAGCCCACGCAGCTGCTGGAGCACCGCCGTACGACTGATCCCGAGGCGAGTCACGAGCTCGTCAGGGGAGAGGGGACCGTCGCGACGCAGGGCGAAGAGGATCGCTTTACGGGTCGAGTTCCCAGCGTTGGGGCGCCCTCCATTCGCCCCGGGTCCCGCCATGCGCCGGAGGGTAGCACCGCATCCGCGGACACGCGTCGCGGGCCTTGCCCCCGACGGCGCGGGCGTAGGGAACCCCGTGCTAGGCTCGCGCCCGCCGTGGATTTCGCCCTGTCAGCCGAGCATGAGCTGCTGCGCCGCACGGTCCGCGATTTCGCCACGCGCGAGGTCGAGCCGGTGGTCGAGGCGCACGAGCGCGAGCGGCGCTTCCCCCGTGACGTGGTCCGCCGCCTCGGCGAGATGGGCTGGCTCGGCATCCCCTTCCCCGAAAAGGAGGGCGGCTCCGGCCTCGACACGCTGGCATATGCCATCGCTGTCGAGGAGCTCGCCCGCGTGTGGGGCTCCCTCGCTCTCATCGTGGCCGCCCACACGTCCCTCGGCTGCAACCCTATCCACGTCGCCGGCACGCCCGAGCAGAAGCGCCGATTCCTCGCGCCGATGGCCCGTGGCGAGGTGCTCGGGGCTTACGGGTTGACCGAGCCCGAGGCCGGCTCCGACTCGGGCGGCACGAGGACGACGGCCCGCCTGGAGGATGGCCCGGACGGGCAGGTCTGGGTGCTTGACGGGCGCAAGCGCTTCATCACCAACGCCGGTGAGGCCGGCACGTACGTCGTCACCGCGCGGACCGGGCAGCGCAGCGACGGGGCGCCCGAGATCAGCGCCTTCATCGTCACCGCCGACACCCCGGGCTTCAGCGTGGGGCGGCTCGAGGCGAAGCTCGGCCTCCACGCCTCGGCTACCGGTGAGCTGCTCTTCGACGGCTGCCGCGTCCCGGCGGACCAGCTCCTCGGCCGGCGCGGGCAGGGCCACAAGCTGTTCCTCGAGACCCTCGACGGAGGCCGGATCTCGATCGGTGCGATGGCCGTGGGGCTGGCCCAGGCCGCCCTCGACGCAAGCGTGCCCTACGCCCGCGAGCGCCGCCAGTTCGGGCGACCGATCGGCTCCTTCCAGGGCGTGGCATTCCTGATCGCCGACATGGCCACCGAGGTCGACGCGGCCCGGCTGATGGTCTACCGCGCGGCATGGCTGAAGGATCAGGGCAGGGACTTCGGTCTCGCGGCTGCCGAGGCGAAGCTGTTCGCGTCGGAGGTGTCGCAGCGCGCGACCAACGCGGGCATCCAGGTCCACGGCGGCTACGGCTACATCGAGGAGTACAAGGTCGAGCGCTTCCTGCGCGACGCCAAGCTCACCGAGATCGGCGAGGGGACGAGCCAGATCCAGCGCCTCGTCATCGCTCGCAAGATCCTCGACCTGAAGGTCGTCTGAACGGCCCGGGGCACGTCGACGATCAGGCCCGGCGCGTCCGCGTCCCACCGGTCGTGACCGAGCGGCTGACCCTGGTCTCGCTCCCCGCGGGCGCGTTGCGGGACCTGGTGGCCGGCCGGACCGCGTCCACGGAGCGCCGGCTGCGGGTCCGCCTGCCCGGATCCTTTGCACAACGGGCTCATCGCCTCCTGCAGGTGCGTCTCGACGACGTCGAACGCGATCCGGGGGCGCGACCGTGGCTCCTTCGCCTCGTAGCCCTGTGCGGCGAGGACCCCCGGACGGGCGTCGGATTGATCGGCTTCCATGGCCGGCCCGACGCCGGCGGGCGGGCAGAGGTCGGCTACGAGATCTTCGAGCCGTTCAGGCGGCGCGGCTACGCCACGGAGGCCGTGCTCGGGCTGCTCGCGTGGGCTGCCCGACGCCATCGCGTGCGCACCTTCGTGGCCGCGATCGCGCCCGACAACGAGCCATCCATGCGGCTCGCCCGGCGGATCGGCTTCCGGCAGGTCGGCGCCCAGATCGACGAGCAGGACGGCCTGGAGTTGGTGTACGAGCTCAGACGGTAGGCGGCGGGGGTGACGTGCCGCGGGCTATTCGGCCTGCGCCGGCAGGCGCTCCGTCACTGTTGTCACGTCTTGCCCGGACGCTAGGGTTCCTGCCAACATCCAAGGTCGGCACCGAGCCCGCCTTTACTCACGCGGACTGCAGGTCGGCAGCGGGAAGGAGCGTCCAGGACGAGCAGGCAGAACCGGGCCGAGGATCCGCTGCGAGAGCATCCAGCTGGGGCGCCAGGGGCCGAGCCGGGTATTCCCCTCGACGATACCGCCATCGTCGAGGACCCCCAGCTCGGTCGGATCGCGACCGCCGACGCCTTGTTCGTGACCGATCAGCACCAGCGGATCGTCAGCTGGTCGAGTTCCGCGCAGCGTTTCCTGGGCTACTCGCCCGAGGAGGCCATCGGCCAGCGCTGCTTCATGGTCCTCATGGGCCGTGAACCCGGTGGCCATCCGATCTGCCGACGGTACTGCCGGGTGACCGTCAACGCCGAGCGGGGACGGGGTACGGCCGCGTATGAGGTCGCGGCTCGCACCCGAGACGGAACCGTGAAGGCGCTGAGCAGCAGCGTGCTGGTCCTCGAGGGCGCCGATCGAAGCTTCCGGGTCATGCACTTGCTGCGCGAAGTGACACGGGGGCCCGACCTGCCGCAGCGGGTCCCGCCCTCTTCACCGACCGGTCCCGACGACATGCCGCCGATTGTGGATGCCCTTACGCGCCGAGAGCACGAGGTGCTGCTCCTCCTCGCCGGGGGCGCGACGGTTGACGAGATCGGCGGGCAGCTCACCATCAGCGTCTTCACCGCCCGCAATCACGTGGCAAACGTTCAGCGCAAGCTCGGCGCGCGGAGCCGGCTGGAGACGGTACTCCTGGGGATGCGCAACGGCCTGATCTAGCGGCTTCGATCTGCGGGAATTTGGTTCTCCCGCACCATGAAATGGCGGACCGCCCGCCCGAGGATGACTCCCAAAGCCGGCGCAGGCGGCCGGCGTGGTATCGGGAGTCACCGCGATGAGCGCACTTGACGAGTCCCCTGCTCCCGTCGGCCCGCCAGCCCGCCTGGAGATGCCCGACCTCTCGCGACGCTGGTTCCTGCGCGGGGCGGCCCTCACGGGTGTCGGCCTCGTCGGCGCAGGCATCGCCGCCTGCTCCCCGCAGCTGGTCCAGTTCCAGACGCCGACAACGTCGCCGGGTGGCGCTTCTCCGACCCCCGTCCCCCCGACCGTCGTCCCGAGCATCGCGCCGACCCATACCGGCCCATCCGGCTCGATCCCGGCGGGCTGGACCCAGCACGACGTCGACGCGCGCACCAGAGTCCGGCGCTACATCGGCAACCTCGCGCCGGCCCTCAAGGGTATCTACGGCGACGCGGCGTTCGCGAAGCTGGCCGACATCCTGGGCGCGGCGGACGGCTACCCCGAGCTCGGGGCGAAGCCGGCGTTCGCCCAGGTGCCGCAGCTCGTCCTGACCGATGTGCTCAAGCCCCTCAAGCCAGAGCTTGACGGCGACGTCAAGGTCTTCAAGCTCACGATCGATGAGATCAGCCAGCCGATCGACGAGCTGCTACCTCCCGTGGCAGGGCTCGGGTACAACAAGCAATGGCCGGGTCCGACGATGCGCGTCACGCAGGGCGACAAGATGCGGGCGATCTTCACCAACAACCTCAAGGAGACGACCGGCGTTCACTTCCACGGGATGGAGTTCGACGACTTCTTCCAGGACGGCGTCCCGTTCGTCACGCAGAAGCCGATCAAGCCCGGCGAGACGTACACCTACGAGTTCACGGCGAAGACCGCCGGTTCGCTCATGTACCACTCCCATCACAACGCGACCGATCAGGTCGGGCGGGGGCTCCTCGGCGCGTTCATCGTCGAGCCGAAGTCCAACCCGGTGACGTTCGACCGGGAGTACGTCTGGATCTCGAACGACACCCTGGGTGGGTTCACGATCAACGGCCATGGCTTCCCGGCGGTCGTCCCGGTCCTCGCCGCCGCCGGCGAGACGGTCCTCATCCGGTTCATGAACGAGGGCGTCATGATGCATCCATGGCACAGCCACGGCTACACGATGAAGGTCGTCGCCCGCGACGGCCGACCCCTCGGCAGCGCCGCGTTCGAGTGCGACACCCTGGGTGTCAACCCGGGCGAGCGGTACGACGCCCTGATCAAGGCCGACCGCCCCGGCGTGTGGGCTTTCCACTGCCACATCCTTCCCCACGTGGAGGGGATCTCGGGGATGTTCGGGATGGTCAACACGCTCATCGTCGTGCCCGAGAAGGCGCACGTGGACACGATCGTCAATGCCATCGTCAGCTAAGTCCGCGCGAGGGGCGCGGACGCCTGCGCTGCTGCTGTGCCGATCCTTCGTGATCGCCCTGGTGGCAGCCTCCCTCGCCGCCTGCGGCACTGCCGCTCCGTCGCCGACCGCGCTTCCCACGCCCACGCCAGCACCCGTGAGGCTCGAGTTCCATGCCACGGAATTCGCCTTCACGCCGATGACCGCCGAGGTTCCCCAGGGGCGAGCCATCCGGATCGCCATCGTGAATGGCGGGTTGATCCAGCACAACCTCGTCATCGACGCCCTCAACCTGGAGCTGACGGCAGCCGCGGGGGAGTCAGCGGAAGTGATGCTCGAACCGCCGGCGGCCGGGACGTACCAGGTCTACTGCTCGATCACGGGGCACCGGGAGGCCGGCATGACGGGAACGCTCGATGTCAAGTGACCCCTCGGCCGCGCCCGGCCTGGCGCGGAGCTCGGCGACATACGGCAGCGGCGCTCCGATCGAGGGCGTCGCCCGCATCCAGATCCGCTCGCTGCCTGACGAGGGCCTCGTGGGCGGCGCCGTTCGCTTCCTGCTGCAGTGCCCGCACGGCGTCACGTCGGGGGTCCTCCTCCCCGGGACAAAGGATCAAGGGCGTGATCACGCGGTGGTGTTGCTGGCAGTGCGCCATCGGTCCCTTGTCCGCTGCCACTGCGAGGCGTCGACGCAAGGAGGTCGCGCCTGATGCCCACAATCGGCCCCTTCGAACTGCTCGCCATCTTGCTCATCGCCCTGCTGATCCTCGGGCCCAGCAGGCTCCCGAAGCTCGCAAACGCCCTTGGCACGAGCATCCGCGAGTTCCGCACCGCGGCGAGCGAACCGCAGAGTGCGACACGGCTCGAGCGGGTCGCCGCCCAACGGCCCGACACGACGCCGACCGAACCTCTCCCGACCCAGGCCTCCGCTCCCGGTGAGGGCGGGTCAGCGGCCTGAGCGCAGCCGACGCGTTGGCCGTCTGCCCAGGGCGGCCGCTTCCACCCGGGCAGTTCAGCTAGGGTTTCGCTGACCGGGCTGACCGGATCGCTTCGAGAGCGCGCGGGTTCTCGAGCGCCGATAGGTCGCCCGGGTCCTCGTCGAGCCAGGCGGCGCGGGCGACGCGGCGCATGATCTTGCCGTTGCGGGTCTTGGGCAGCTCCGCGACGATGACGACGGCCTCGGGCCTCAACGGCTTCCCGAGCTCGGTGACGACGGCTTCGCTGACCGCCTTCCGGAGGGCATCGCCGTCGCCCGCGATGACACCAGAGCGCGGGACGACGAACAGGACGATCGCCTCGCCCTTGAGCTGATGCGGCACGCCGATCGCGGCGGCCTCCCGGACGGGCGCCCGCTTGACCGCCGCGCTTTCGACCTCGGCCGGTCCCACCCGCTTGCCGGCGACCTTGATCGTGTCGTCGGAGCGGCCGAGGATGAACCAGTAGCCGTCAGGGTCGATGGTCGCCCAGTCGCCGTGCACCCACGTCCCCGGGAAGCGCCGCCAGTACGTCTCGAGGTAGCGCTCGGGGTCGTTCCAGAAGCCCCTCGTCATCCCCGGTGAGGGAGCCCGGATGACGAGCTCGCCGACCTCCCCTCGGACGGGTCGGCCTTCCGCATCGACGACATCGGCGGCCATGCCCAGCATCGGCCCGCTGAAGGAAGCCGGCTTGATCGGCCGGACGAGGCTGCACGAGACGATCCCGCCGCTCACTTCCGTCCCGCCCGAGTAGTTGACGATGGGCAGGCGGCCGTCGCCGCCAACCTCGAAGAGCCAGCGCCAGGACGGCGGATCCCACGGCTCCCCGGTCGAGCCTAGGACGCGCAGGCTGCTCCGGTCGTGGGCGCGCACCGGGTCCACGCCGTGCGCCATGAGCGCGCGCACCGCGGTCGGGCTGAGCCCGAGGTGGGTCACCCGATGGCGCTCGACGATCGACCACAGGCGATCGGGGCCGGGATGGTCGGGCACGCCCTCGTACAGGATGAGCCGGGCGCCGAGAAGGAGGGCGCCCGAGATCGCCCACGGGCCCATCATCCAGCCCAGGTCGGTGTACCAGAAGAGCGCGTCACCGGGGCCGAGGTCGAAGCCGTGGGCGAGGTCCTGAGCGCCCTTCACCGGGAAGCCGCCGTGAACGTGGACGGCGCCCTTCGGGCGGCCGGTGGTTCCCGAGGTGTAGAGGACCATGTAAGGGGTCTCGGGGTCCGTTTCCGGAGCGTCGTACGGCCCCGCTTTCGGAACGGCGGCCATGGCGTCGTCCCACCACAGGTCGCGGCGCACGTCCCAGGGCACGTCGCGGCCGATCCGGCGCACGACCACGATTCGGTCAAGCGAAGGCGTTTCTGCCGCAGCCGCGTCGGCGGTCTCCTTCATCGGGACCACGCCGCCCCGGCGGAAGAAGCCGTCGGCCGTGACCAGGACCTTAGCCTCGCAGTCGCGCAGCCGGCTCGCCACGGCCGGCGCCGCGTAGCCCGAGAAGATCGGCGTGTAGATAGCCCGCAGCTTGGCCAGGGCGAGGGTCGCGATGGCCGTCTCGGGGAGCATCGGTAGGAAGATCCCGACCCGATCGCCGGCAACGATCCCCAGCGCGGCGAACGCGTGGGCCGCCCGATCGACCTCTCGCCCCAACTCGGCGCGACTGAGCCGCCGGACCGCCCCGTCTTCTCCCTCCCACGCGATCGCCTCGGTATGTGGTTGGCTCGCGGCCGGGGCGTCGACGGCCGAGGTGGCGTAGTTGAAGCGCCCGTTGGTGAACCAGCGCGCCCATTCCGGGCCGCGCTCGAGGTCGAGGATGGTCGACGGTCGGAGCTGCCACGGGAACCCGAGCTCGTCGATGGCCGCGTCCCAGAACCAGGAGGGGTCAGTCACTGCCCGGGCGTGGAGCGCCTCGAGGCTGCCGATCCGCAGGAGCTCGATCCAGCGCCCGAGCCGGGTCGACCGGTTCGAGTCGGCCGCCGGGCGCCACGCCACGTCCGCTGCCTCCCGCCCGAAGACCGGCCATTCCTCGATGGTCTCCATGGCCGCGAATCTACTGCGGCGCGTCGGCCACGCTCCGTCCTCGCATGAGACCCGCGCCGGCAACGAACACCAGCGGCGTCAGCAGCAGCAACACGAAGCTCGGGAGCGCTGCCAACGCGAGCAACCCGAGGTACCCGATGCGCCGCAGCCAGATCGAAACCGGTCGACTGTCCCGCCAGTCGATGACTCCGGCTGCAAATCGAGCGCCAGCAGGAACGCGCCACCGACCACGCAGCCGTAGAAGACGACGATCACCGAGGTTGAGCGTACCTCGCCGCGTTCCCGGTCTCGATGTTCTGCCCGAGAACCTTCGGCCGTCCACCAGGCTGGCTGTGCCGTTAGCGCCGCGTCGCGCGCCGCTTCGCCTCGCGGAGGCGGAAGATGGTGTCGCGGTCGGGGGGTCCGACCTCCGGGCCAAGAGGCGCCCCGGGCTTCGGGACCGGCTCAACGATCGTCCCGGTCTGGGCGACCGAGGCTGAGGCCGGAGTCGCTCGCGTTGCGTCAGGGGTCGCCCCACCGGTCGCAGCGGCATCGCGCAGGAGCGCCGCTCGGGCTCCCGCCCCGCCGGCCCGTTCCCGCGCCGCGAGCATCTCCCCGACCGCCCGCGTGCGTCTCGCCGGGCCCCGCCAGGCTGCCCACCGCGCCCCGGCCCACGCCCGCGCGTCGGCCAGCTCGCGCTGGGTGATCGAGACGCGACGCACGGCCACGTCGAGCGGCCACAGAAGCAGCGCCAGGACGAGGAGCCACGGCCAGAGGTCCGTGAACGCGCCGGTCGAGGCGAGGTCGTGGCGCCACACCGCGGCCGGGTCGCTCAATGACCGCCCGCCCGTCGCGGTCCGCAGCGCGGCGAGCAACCCCTCGTTCGTGCCGAGGATGCGGTACTCGG
>Ga0209002_10002042_pt1 | contig 16372 bp, 19 predicted proteins | sample Rifsed16ft2_FD_184010 | JGI IMG/M metagenome (GOLD analysis project Ga0209002, IMG submission 184010) | Soil microbial communities from Rifle, Colorado, USA - sediment 16ft 2 (version 2) | ecosystem: Environmental > Terrestrial > Deep subsurface > Rock core/Sediment | place: Rifle, Colorado...
ATGGGCTCTTCGGAGAGGTTGCCGCTCGTCATCACGAGCGCCCTGAAAGACCCGCCGGTGAAAAGCAGGTGGTGCAGGGGCGTATACGGGAGCATCACGCCGAAGTAGTTGTTCTTTGGCGCTACCGCCTCGTCGAGGCTGTGCGGCGTCCTCTTCTTGAGGAGCACTATAGGCCTTGTCCTGTCGATAAGAGCCCGCTCCTCTTCAATTGAAAGCTCGCAAAATGACCTCACTGCATCGATGTCCGGCGCCATTATCGCGAATGGTTTGTTCGAGACTTGAACAGCCTCTTTCTTGAGCGAACGGCGCTTCCTGTCCCTGAGCTTATGCACGGCCTCAGGGTTGTCAGCGTCGCATGCGAGGTGAAAGCCGCCGAGGCCTTTTATGGCAAGTATCGCGCCGTCTTTAAGGAGCCTCCCGGCCTCTCTTATCGCTTCGTTGTTGAATATGTCTGCCCTGCCATGCAGCCAGGAGCGCGGCCCGCACTTGGGGCAGGCGTTCGGCTCAGCGTGGAACCTCCTGTTGGAAGGGTCCCTGTACTCGTGTTCGCAATCGGCGCACATGGCGAACGGGGCCATGGTCGTCTTCGGCCTGTCGTACGGGGTGTCGAGGACGATGGAATAGCGAGGCCCGCAGTTGGTGCAGTTTATGAATGGATATAGATAGCGTCTGTCCGAAGAGTCGAGCATCTCGCCCAGGCAATCGTCGCAGAGCGCCACGTCAGGGGAGACGAGCACGAACTTGCCGTCAACGGCCCTGCTCTCCCGTATGGTGAACGCGCTGTAGTCCTCGCCGTCTTCGACCCGCTCGACGGTCATCTCCTCAATTCGTGATAGCGGCGGCGGCGAGGTCCTTATGTCGTCGATAAAGGAATCGACCGAAGGACCCTGTACCTCAATGACCACGCCTTCTGAGTCGTTCAGGCACCAGCCCTTGAGCCCGTGCCTTGCGGCGAGGTTATATACAAAGGGGCGGAAGCCTACGCCCTGCACTACGCCGGTTATATGTATCCTTGTGCTCTGCATCGCTATTTCTTCTTTCCGTCCTTTACAACCCCTGCGAGATAGGCGGCCCAGGCGTCTACGCCCGCGCCTGTCCTGCAGGATGTCTCGAATATCTTGAGATACGGGTTTACCTTGAGCGCGTTCTCCCTGGCCCTGTTGATGTCGAAATCAGTATGGGGGGCAAGGTCTGTCTTGTTTATTACGAGCGCGTCAGAGGCGTTGAATATAGCCGGGTACTTCAAGGGTTTGTCGTCGCCTTCAGTGGTGGACATGACAGTGACCATGATGTCCTCGCCCAAGTCGTACTCCGCCGGGCAGACCATGTTGCCGACATTCTCTATTACAAGGAGTTCTATGCCGTCCTGGCCGAATACCCAGGGCAGGGCATGGCTTATCTGGTGCGCGTCGAGGTGGCAGGCCCGGCCCGTCGTTATCTGGAGCGCGCTCACGCCGTGCCTTTCAATGCGTTTGGAGTCGAAATCGCCTTCGAGGTCTCCCTCGACGACAGCGAACTTCACTCCGAGCGTTTTCAGCTCTCCTGCCATCCTCTCGATGAGGGATGTCTTGCCTGCTCCGGGCGCGCTCACGATGTTGATGGAATAGATGCCTTTTCCCTTAAGCGCCTTCCTGTTCTCCGAAGCGATCTCGTCGTTACGCGCAAGTATCTTCTCTTCTATCAAAATTTCATGCATTCCTTATCCCTCGATTGAGACTATATCCAGCTCTGTCCCGCCAATCCGTTCAATGTTGGTGCATTTGCACTTCGGGCAGAGAGACTCGAACGCGGTTATCCTGAACGAATTTCCGCAATCCTTGCATCTGCCTGTAAGCGGGACCTCTTCTATATCCAGGGCAGCCCCCTCGATCCGCGTCCCCTTAATCGTTGTCTCGAAGCAGAAGCGGAGCACGTCCGGCTCGACTGCCGTAAGCTCGCCGACCCTGATCCTTACCTTATCCAGACGAGTGAGCTCTGCCCTGTCCATCTCTTTTTCGACGGTCTCGACGATGCTCCTCGTTATGGACATCTCATGCATGCTTCTTTTTAGCCTCTATCTTGAACCCGAATTTTTGGAGCTCCTCGCCTATGGCCTTTGCCGCAAGCGGGACGGCCTTCTTAATCTCGGGAGTGAGCTCAAGGCCGACTGAGATATCCTTCGGGATGACGCCTATAATCATGAGCTCCGGGCTCAAGCCCTGAAATTTGGCTATGGCCAGGAGGTCTCTAAGGCCTATCTGGTGGGCAGTGGAGGGTTTGAGAGCCGGCCACTTCTGGACCTCTTCGCCGGGTATGCGGAAGATCTTTCCAGGAGCGCCGTTTGCAGCGACAGCGTCAACGATGATGATATGCGAGTAGTCTTCTATGTAAGAGAGAAGCCCCAGCCCGGAGGTGCCGCCGTCAAGACAGACGACATCCGGGCCGAAGCTGAAATGCCCTTCAAAGTACTCTATTGCCCTTACCCCGAGCCCCTCGTCCCTCAACAGGATGTTGCCTATGCCGAGTACGAGAGCCTTCTTGCGCTTGCGATTTGCCATCATGAACAGGGGTTCTTTCAGCAGGCCCTAAGAGTATTTTAACAGAAATAGGCTTCCGTTCCAATCAATTAAAGGCTTGTAAATACAAGGAAATCAGGATTATAATAGCCCTGCCGCGGCTCTCAGGAAAACAGGTACAAGGCTAAAAAACCGAGGACCACGGCAATGTTCACGGCAGCGCCCAGGAGTATTATGAAGTCCGCGGGCCGGGAATTTCTAAACACACTCTTAAGCATCCCTTAAGGTTAATCCATGCATAATTTTTTGTCAAACCAGTAAATATGAAGACCGTTCTCGCATTCATAATATCGATAGCAGGCTTCGGGGCGCTCTTTTTCATCATCGACGTAATCCTTCTCAATGCCCAGGGGCTGAGCTTTATTTTCAGGGGCTGAACGGCTGATGGCGCTTTCCAATAAAAGGCTCTCCATAATAAAGGTCGTCTTCTCGCTTTCCTTCTTCGCGTTCCTGCTCGCCGTCTATTTCTTCGCTTCGGGCCAGCCGGTCGTATCGGCGCCAGTGCTCGGTGCTCTCGATTATCCGGCTACGCACGGAGTGAACAGGAGGCTTGCCGTATGGATGGCCGCGCAGATGCACCTGTGGTTCGCGGCCTTCGTGCTCGCGGTGCCGATACTCGTCCTCATACTGGAGTTCATCGGCGTAATAAAGAAGGACAAACGCTACGACAGGGTCGCCTGCGAGTTCCTCAGGGTCAGCATTACCGCCTTTTCGCTCACTGCCATAACCGGCGCACTCCTCCTTTTATCCCTTATCGTATTCTATCCGCAGCTCATGAAGTACCTGGCCTCGATATTCGGGCCTACCGCGCTCTTTTACGCGCTCTTCTTCCTTTTCGAGTCGGCAACGCTCTACGCCTATTATTACGGCTGGGGCCGCATGTCAGAAGGCAGCCTCAAATGGGTCCATCTCCTTATAGGACTCGGCCTGAACACCGCAGGGACAGGCCTCATGTTCGTGGCCAACGCGTGGGTGACGTTCATGATGACGCCCGCCGGGGTCGATGTCAGCGGCGTCTTCAACGGCAATCTCTGGGAGGCGGTGAACAACCACCTCTGGAGCCCCATGAACCTCCACAGGTTCATCGCCAATATCGCGTACGGCGGGTCGATTGTCGGCGCTTACGCCGCGTACAGATACTTAAGCGCGGCGAATGAGAAGGAGAGGGCGCACTACGACTGGATGGGTTACACCTCAAGCCTTATCGCCATCGGCGCCCTGCTGCCGCTTCCGTTCGCGGGCTACTGGCTCACCGCTGAGATATATTCGTACAGCCAGCAGATGGGCATTACGCTAATGGGCGGCGTCTTCGCCTGGCTATTTATCGTGCAGGCCGTTCTCATAGGCGCGCTCTTCCTCGCGGCCAATTATTACCTCTGGTGCGGCTTCGGCAGGGGCAGCTACGGCGAGCGCTATCTCGGATACGTGAAGTATATAGCCTTTGTCATCGCAATATGTTTCCTCGTCTGGTTCACTCCGCATACGCTTATACTTACGCCAACGGAGGCGAGGGCGCTCGGCGGCCAGTATCATCCGTATCTTGGGCCTCTCGGCTTGATGCCTGCCAAGAACACGGCTGTGAATATAATGCTCCTCTTCACCTTTCTCTCCTTCCTTCTCTACAGGCGTTCTCACAGGACGCCGACCGTCGCGTGGGCGGCGTACGGCAAGGCAGCGCAGGCAGGCCTCTTTACGGCGGCTGTCATCAATATAACTTTTCTCGGCGTCTATTACGGGTACTTCACGAACACGCTGTACAAGGTCGCGTCATCGGTGCCGCAGGTCGCGACAACCCTGTTTGTCATAGTGGCATGCCTTGTAATAGAAGCTTTCATGCTCAGGGGCGCCGAGAGGACTGAATTCAGGTGGGGGCGCATGCCGGGCAGGAGCCAGTACGCACTCCTCCTCATTGCGGTATCGTTCACCTGGCTCATGGGCCTCATGGGTTTCGTGCGCTCCGCGATAAGGCAGCACTGGCATGTCTACGGAGTCATGAGAGACGCCTCTGCCGAAGCCTTTACGCCCTCGATCGCATACGCCGCGAAGGTCGTCTCCATCGGGACGATAATCTTCATGTCGATAATCGTCTTCATATTCTGGCTGAGCAGCGCCGGAAGGGAGGCCAGTGATGAATAATTTTTTGAAGGTCGCTGCCTTCAGCCTCGCTGTCATCGGACTCTACACCTTTTATTCGGTCTGGGTAATCCCGCCGATTAACCCGGAGGCTCCGCCGAAGGAGGCCGTCGTTGAAGAGCCCGCGACAGTGGACGAGCTGGTCGAGCTGGGAGAGTCCGTCTACAACGGCAAGGGCGCGTGCAGCCTCTGCCACACGGCTGCCGCAGGCAGGGCGCCTCTGCTGGAGAGGGCGGCCGTCATAGCAGGGCAGCGTATAAAAGAGCCCGGCTACAAGGGCAACGCAACGCATGCAGAAGGCTATCTTTATGAGTCGCTCGTAAACCCGTCCGCGTATGTAGTGCCCGGCTTCGGCGCGAGCGGCAGCGCTGACAAGGTAAGCCCCATGCTTGATGTCAGAGGCAGTTCCATCGGCCTCAACGAGACGGAGATAAGGGCCATAATAGCCTATCTCCAGAGCATCTCTGGCGTGGAGGTAACAATAGCGCCCGCGCCGACTGAGGAGACAAAGGCAAAGGAATGAGGCTTCTAAAATTCATACTCATCAACCTTTTCTTCTTCGGCCTCTTGAAGGCCCCGGGCCTCTTCCTGGGCAAGCCCATACCTGCGAGCATCGTCTCGATGTACATGTTCTTCATCGTCATTACGGTATTGCTCGTGATGACGATAACTGACAAGGGCGCGAAGGGTTTGTTTGCGCCCATTGCCGCGCTTGTCGAAGACCCGTCAAAGGCCCTCATTCGGAACATCGTCTTTGTCATCGTGCCTGTAGTGGCAGCCTTCGTGGTCTATATGCAGTCGAATGACGCTTTCGCGCCGCCAGTTGAGTTAAGGTCAGCGCACCCTGCGCCCCCTGCAATGGTCAAGGCCTATGGGAAGACATTCGACCTCGCTACCCTTGAGAACCCGTACAGGAGATTGGCAAAGGAAGGCCCGGTTGCCTTCAGCGCCCTTGTAAGGGAAGGCGGCGAGGTCTATTTCAAGAACTGCGTCTTCTGTCATGGTCCGAAGCTCGACGGCAGGGGCCATTACGCGAATGCGCTCGACCCGCTGCCAATGCCGTTTTCAGGCAACGACACCATAGCCCAGCTGCAGGAGTCATACGTGTTCTGGCGCGTGGTAAAGGGCGGGCCTGGCCTTCCGAGGGAGGGCGGCCCTTCGATATCTTCGATGCCTTCATGGGAGGCGTCGCTTACTGAGGAAGAGGTCTGGAAAGTGATACTCTTTATCTACGACTACACCGGCAACACTCCGAGGAGCTGGAAGTAGATGATATTCAGGTTTTTGATATTCTTCCTCTTACTGGCCTCATTCTCGCATCCTGCGCTGGCTGATGATATCGACCGCGGCAAGGTCATCTATGACAAGAGGTGCTCCTGGTGCCACGGGGCCGAAGGCGCGGGCGACGGCCCTGCTGCGGAGTTTTTGAACCCGCCCCCCAGGGACTTCACGCTCGGCCTCTATAAATGGAAGTCGACCCCGTTTGACGAATACACGCCATCTGACGAAGACTTCGCCAGGATGATAGCCGGGGAGAGCGCCCACAAGAAGGTCTCGGGCTGGGACGGCATGAGCAGAACATCGATGCCGGGCTGGGGAGACCTCTTGAGCAAGGACGAGGTCAGAGAGGTCGCAGCCTATATAAAATCCCTTGCCGGGCTTGAGAAGGCGGAAAAGCCGTCCATCAGCACCTCCGGCAAGGTCAGCGCATCCAAAGAGAGCATCGAGCGCGGCAGGAAGATATTCAAAGACGCGTGCTCCGAGTGCCACGGCAATGAGGGCAGGGGGGACGCCGCCAAGAAGCTCAGGGACGACTGGGGCGCGAGGACATGGCCCAGGGACCTTACAAAGGGCTGGAGCTTCAGGGCAGGGAACAGGCCAGAGGACATCTACACAAGGGTCACGGCAGGCATCAATGGCACGCAGATGCCTTCCTTCGCGGACCCGGCTTCGAAAAAGACCATGACTGAAGAAGAGAGATGGGACGTCGCAAACTATGCCGCCTCTCTCGACGAGCCTCAAAGAAAGCCGAAGCCGGAGAGCGTATTGAAGGCCGTAAGGGCGGACAACAGCCTGCCGTCCGCGCCCGAAGACGCGGCATGGGACAAGGCCGAAGTCTCGAACTATTATCTCTTCCCCCAGATAATCGCCGGTGAAAAGGCCTATACGCCTTCTCTTGATTCGATATCGGTCAAGGCCCTGTACAACGATAGGGAGATAGCCTTTCTGCTTGAATGGGATGATCCCACAAACTCCATGCCGTGGGACGACAAGTCAAAAGAGATAGCCGGCGGCGAGCTATTCCCCGATGGCGTAGCCATACAGATCCCCGCTGATATCAAAGGCAACGAGCGTCCCTACTTCGGCATGGGCGGCGCAAAACCCGTCATCATCTGGCGTTGGCAGAGCGAAAATGAACCGGGGGCAGGACAGAGCGTAAAGACTCTTTTTTCCAAAGGCCCTGAACGCATAACCGTAAAGGAAGAACCCGGCATCACGGCTTCCGGCAGATACGATAACGGCAGGTGGCGCGTAATAATCAAAGCCCAGCTCAAGCCCGCGACAGGCCCCGTAATCGAAGAAGGCTCTTTTCTTCCAATAGCCTTTGCCGCGTGGGACGGCTCAAACCAGGACCATAAAGGCAAACACACCATGACAGGCTTGCAATGGGCAACCCTTCAAAAACAGGCCAGCAAACCCTCCTATATCTGGCCCCTCATCATCGGCATACTCGTCCTCGCCGTCGAGATCCTCTGGCTCATGAGCGCGCGAAGAGGCAAGCAGGCCCGTTAAATACTTGAGAGAACCTTTTTTGCAAAAAGGTTCCCCCAGGTTCTTAAAGAGCCTGCTTGCCTTATCGGGCGCGCCATGTGCCAGCGGCTATGAGAAGAGCGCCGATGGCGGCCATGACGATGTAGAGGGTATCGGGGGATTCGTTTGCACTTACGGTGAGAAGGGTATTCAGGAGGCCGAGCGAGACGAGGGCTGCGCCGATGAACTTTGCTGGTGCGCCTTTTTTTGGGCTGGTCTGCGCCATTATCTTCCTGCCTTAGACTTAAGCTCTGCCATTAGTTCAGGGGTTATGGTGTTTATGCCTTTTGAAGAGGCGTAACGTTCGAGCCCTTTTTTTATCATGGGGCGGATAAAGGCCGGGATATTTTTGAGGCGCTCTTCGGCCTCCGGGCTCCACGCGGGCGCGGTTTTGGGCTTAACGGGCTTTCCTTTTGGCTCGTGCAGGCACCAGGGGTCTTCGGCCATGAGGTCGCCAGTTGAGGCAAAGGCGCGCGCCCTGCAGCCTCCGCACGATTCGGCGTATTCGCATTTGTTGCACCGCCCTTGATATGCCGGGCTCCTCAGGGCGGCAAATTCACTGCCGTGCTCCCATATTTCACCCAGCGGAATCTCTTTGAGGTTAGGGGATGAGGGGCTCACCGGGATATATGGACAGGGCGTTACGAAGCCTTCAGGGGATATGCGCAGGTAGCCGCGTCCGGCTATGCAGCCGCTTGTTGCGCCTTTGAGGAGCGTGCTTTCGGGGTCTGCGAGGCCAGCGACCCTCACTAAATGAGGGGCGCACCTTGCCCGCACCATTATCCTGCTTTCGTATTCCTTCTCTTTCCGGGCGATAAGCGTTAATGCCGATTCATATTCCTGCGGCGTCAGGTCGGTCGCTTTCTGTCCGCGTCCCGTGCAGACGAGGAAGAAGAAATTAACGGCCTTTGCGCCGATATCTGTCGCGAAGTCGATAAACCGGGCCATCTCTTCGCGGTTATCTCTGGTGACTGTGAACTGGAGCTGGAAGGGCGAGCCTGAGGCGGACAGGGCTTCAATGCCCTTCATTGTCTTTTCCCATGCGCCGCCCATGCCCCTTATGCGGTCATGGACTTGAGGGTTGAGGGAATCGAGGCTTACGCCGAAGCCCTGCACTCCTGAATCGATTAGCTTCTCAATCGTTTTTTCCGTTAGCAGCGTGCCGTTGGTGCCTATGACCGGAGAGAGTCCGAGGGAGGACGCCCGGCTTGCGATATCAAAAATATCCGGCCTCAAAAGCGGCTCTCCGCCAGTGAGTACGAGCATGGCGCCGGGAGATAACCCGGCTATCTCAGCAAGAAATCCGTACGCGTCTTCTGTCGAGACCGCGTCAGGGCCGGTGAGTTCGCAAGAATCGAGGTAGCAGTGGCCGCAGAGCAGGTTGCATCTTTTGGTGAGGTTCCATGAGATTAGAAAGGGAGGGGCAGGTGAGTCCATCATTCTTCCATGCTCTTCCTGACCTTGCGCATGAACTCGGGCGTGACTTCGTTCAGGCCTCTTTTGCGTGCCGCGTCCTCTACCATGCCTCTGACAACGCCCCTGGCGAACTGCGGTATGCGCGAGAGGATGAGCGCGGCCTCTTCTGTCCAGGCGAGCGCGTCATTTCCGGGAAGCTCGGGCGAGAACTCCCGGGATGAAACCAGAACATGGCAGTCGACTTCCCTCAGGCAGTTCCCGGTAACAGAGCCTATGTCGAGCCCTTCGATTGCATGCGCGCCGACTCTCCCGAGGACGAGCATGAACGGGCGGGTCTTCCTGACGTGCTTTATCACTTCATCCGACGCCTTGCCTGAAAGGAGAGTAGTCCTTATGCGCTTGCCCTTTGAGGCGGCAAGTCTCTCTGCAGTATCGAGATGATTCCTGTATATCTTCGCGAGCCCCTTGTCTATTATCTCGTCATGGAGCTTCTCCTGCTCCCTGAACCTGAAGAGCCTTCCGGCCTCGTCCGAGAGCACTCCGGCAAGAGAGCGGAACGCGGTCTGATGGAACATTGGGTCGAACGCGCTTATTGCCTCGACCTCGCAGTTGAAGACGTCCGCGAGATGGAGAGCGGTAAGCAGGCCGCCGAACGAGGCCGGGCTGCCGTCTATGGCTACGGCTATTCCCTTCCCTGTATCAATGCCTTCCTGCGCCAGGAGGATATCCGTACGGGCCCTGCGCACGACCCTTTCAGCAACGCTCCCTATCCTGTCCGACTCTGTCTTTCCCAGGCCGAACCTGCCCATGGAGATGAGGCCATAAGTGCCTTCAGCGGCCTCTTTTACTATCTCCTCGAAGTTCTTGCCTTCCCTGCTTACGCCTCTGGCCGCGATGCCCGCTTCTTCAGCCTTCGCAAGAAAGACAGCCGTATAAGAGTCCGAGATTATCCGGAGGCCCTTTGTGATGAGGGTGTCATGGACCTCTCTCGTGTTTTTAATTTCGTCCTCGCGCCTGTACTCCTGCGGCAGGCCGTCTTCCATCTCCTGGAAACGGGCGTTGTGGAGGCGCGCGGCATAGACGTGGAGGCCGGTTAATGTTGACGAGGAGGCGCGGGCAATCGAGACCGCCAGCTCCGAGGCGGTCATCGAGTGCGCCGAATTATCGAGGCATACGAGTATTTCACCGTACATAACAACGGTATTTTATCCCAACTCGCGGCCTTAGAAAAGGTTTTTGATATCCGGCTATTTCCGGTATGCCCGGAGGACAAAGAGGGCGAGGAGGATGATTACGATAAGGGGCAGGCTAATGATGTGTATCTTGATGAACTCTACCATGGTCGCGTAAAAGGCCTCTTCCACCGTGAACTTCGCGGGGTAGAAGGACTTTAAATAATGTATCTCCTCCACCGAGTGGAGCGAAATGGCTATTATCAGGAGCACGCTTGCAATGATGACTGCTACAAGGACGGGCTTTAGTATCCGCATCTGTCAGCCTTAAGTTTTTAACTTCAATTATATCCGGAAAAAACGGGTTTGCCTGAAATGGACGCGGCCAGGCTGAAGCGGAAGGGGGCTTTATGTCAGCCAGATCAAGTGAGGTCCTCGCACTCCTCCGGGTCGTCGCACAGGCCGTGGTAGTCGCGGTCGCTGCATTCTATCTTCTCGAAGTAGCTGGTCTTCGGGTTATAAGCATAGACCATCCCGGTCGAGATATCGTAATACCAGCCGTGGAGGCGGAGTTTCTCTTCCTCGACAGCCTCGGCGATTAGCGGGTAGGTCTTGAGATTATCGAGCTGCTGAACTATGTATTTCTTCTCGGTCATCTCTATCCTGGCCTTGTACGAGGGGTCGTGGTTGTGCTGCAATACCGCCTCTTTTACCTCGGAGGCCGTGCTTACCCAGTCCTTAAGGTTGGGCATCTCGGAGAGTTCCTTCTCGTCAGACCAGAGCGCCTTCAACGCGCCGCAGTCCGAATGGCCGCAGACCACGATATCCGTTACCTTGAGCTTTATCACGGCGAACTCTATAGCCGCGGCCGTGCAGGTCTTCTTCCTCATGGGCTCGTTCGGAGGCACTATATTGCCTACGTTCTTGACTATAAAGAGCTCGCCGGGCTTGCTCTGAGTGATCAGGTTCGGGTCGACCCTGGAATCCGAGCAGGTGAAGAAGAGGACGTCGGGAGACTGGTTCTTCCCTAACTCCTTGAAGAACGCCTCCTCCTGCTTGTAGCGGGTCTCCTGGAACTTGCGGATGCCTTTATATAGCCTGTCCATAGAAATCCTCCGGTCAATTCTCGATACTGGATTAAGCAGAAACGGGTCTTTCGCCCTTTCCTCTAAAGCAGCCCTATCTGCAATGGGTGTGTCTGCGGAACAATCTTTTTATCGAAGACGCAAATCCGGCCGAACTCTCCGTCATAGCCGGGGGAGACAGAGATCTCCCCGCTCCGCACACGCTGGATGGCCGACGCGATAAGCTCTCCGCATGACTCCGTAAGTTCATCGCTGTCCATGTCGAGCAGGTAGCTGAACTCCGGCGCGGCTGAGACGAGCCGTCTGTATTCCCTCTGGACCTTTACTGAGGCCACGCCTACGCCCATTGCCGAGGCGAGTATCTCTTCCAGCGGGACCATGTGCCTGGCCGGTATCGCGTTCTCAGGTATATAACCCGATGGCCTGTCAGAGAGTTCTTCCACCCTTGAGAGCACACCTACGGTGAGGCCCTTTCCACAGACCGGGCAATTGCCTGAGAGCGCCTTGGTCTCCTCCGGGCCGAGCCTCACCCCGCAGGCCCTGTGGCCGTCAGAGTGGTACTTGCCTTCCTCAGGGTAGAACTCGACGGTGTAGAGGAATCTTTTTTTGTCCTTATTTATGAGGATATCCCGTATTTCGTAATAGTCCATATTGCAATCGAATACGTTTGCCTCCCTGCCGAGCTTTGAGGGAGAGTGCGCGTCAGAGTTGGATATGAGCGTTATCCGGTCCAGGGCCGAAATGCGCCAGTTCATCTCCGGGTTCGACGACAGCCCAGTCTCGATTGCGTGGATGTATTTCGAGTACTCTCCGAAGCACTCTTCTATCGAGTCAAAGCCCGATTTGGAGCCGAATATCGAGAACCAGGGCGTCCATGCGTGCGCCGGCACGAGCATGGCCTCAGGCGAGGCGTCCATCACTATCTTGATGAGGTCTTGTGCCGAGAAGCCGAATATCGGCCTTCCGTCGGAATTGATGTTGCCGAGGGATGAGAAAGCGGCGTTTATCTTCCTTGCCGCTTCGATTGTGGGGGAGAAGATGAGGCTGTGGACCTTGCGGGTCTTGCCGCCCAGAGAGAAGATGTTGCTGACCTCTGCGGAGAGCATGAAGCGGACATCGTCCCCTGCAATCCCGTTTTTCAGTACGAAGAGCCCGTTCCCTGTGGGTTCGAGCTTTTCTTCAATGGAGGCAAAGTGCGCGGGATGGGTGAAATCGCCTGTGCCGATGAGGCCAATTCCCTTCAACTTTGCCCAGAGAGCGAGTGATTCGAGCGTCATTTCCCTGCTCGTCGCCCTCGAGTATCTGCTGTGGATGTGCAGGTCGGCTATTATTCGCATAGTTTTTCTATGTAAAATAATAAGTTAAGTGACCATCTTTGCTTATGCAGTCCTCTGCATCTCCCCTGCCGCAGTTCAGGCAGGGTCGGGGTTATCTTCTTTTCATAATAAAATCAGGGGTTTTGAAAGAGGTTAGAAGCCACAGTGCCGGATTGTACGTCACTATAGCATGGAAATATGGAAATGGGAAGCCCTAAGTTCCTTTTGGGATGCACTAAATTACGCAGTCTGCTCAAAGCGCCGTCTGCGGGTTTATATGCCCATGATGTTGAACCCGGAGTCGACATGAAGCACTTCGCCTGTGACTCCGCCGGAGAGGTCAGAGAGGAGATAGAGGGCAGTCCTTGCGACGTCCTCCTGGGAGACGTTCCTTCTAAGGGGCGCCTTTGCTTCGACTATGTCGAGTATGTTCTTGAAGCCGCTGATACCTGCCGCGGCAAGTGTCTTTATGGGCCCGGCCGAGATCGTGTTGACCCTTATTCCCTTTGGGCCGAGGTCAGCGGCAAGATAGCGCGCGCTGGCCTCGAGCGCGGCCTTGGCCACGCCCATGACATTGTAGTTCGAGATTACCTTTTCGCTTCCATAATAGCTCATGGCTATCATCGAGCCCTGCCTGCCTGCCATCAGAGGGGCGGCGGCCCTGGCAAGGGCTACGAAGGAGAACGCGCTTACGTCCATCGCGAGCTTGAAGCCCTCCCTGGAGGTCGAGATGAACTCTCCTTTTAGCTCCTCTTTCTTTGCGTAGGCAACCGAATGGATGAGCGCGTCGAGTCCCCCCCATTCTTTTTTAAGGGTGCTGAATACCGCGTCTATCTGCCTGTCGTCGGTGACGTCGCAGGGAAGTATGAGCTTGGAGCCAAGGGATTCGGCAAGGGGCCTTACCCTCGATTCGAGCGCCTCGCCGGCGTAGGTGAAGGCAAGCTCCATCCCCTCCCGGTGAAGGAGCTCGGCAATGGCCCAGGCTATGCTCCTGTCATTGGCCACCCCGAAGATTACGCCTTTTTTGCCATTGAGCATTCCCATCGACTCCTCCTAAGGAAAACTGAGATATACAGGGCCCCCGACTCCGGCCGCTTAGGGTAAAAATTTTCAAAGGACTCTACCTTCTAACATTAATCTACCGTGGTTTCAACTGCTTTTCCCCTTTTCCTGTTGCCGGTAAGGTCCGTTTCCGATAGAATCACTATAAAACAGGTAGCCGGAGGTCTTGAAGATGTTCGAGCACATGGAAGAGAAGGAGGCTGTAAAGACGGCCGCGCTTCTTGAAGTTAACGGCTACAGGTTCTACAAGCTCCTGGCCGAGAAGACCGAGAACAAGGAGGCCAGGACAGTATTCAAAAAGCTGGCGGACGACGAGAAGAGGCACCTTAAGCTCATCGAGACCCGTTTTTTCCCTGAAGCGGGGTTTTCGGACCAGATAACCGAAGAGGAGATAGAAATAGAGGATTTCATAGAGAAAGAGGGCCGGGCCGACATATTCGCCAAGCGGATAAATGTCGACGACCTCGTGCGCTCCATCGACGACCCTAAAAAGGCGCTCAAGGTGGCCCTTGATACTGAAAAACATTCAGTCAAATATTTCGAAGGCCTCTCGATCATATCAAAAACAGAGGAAGGCAGGCGTATGTACAAGGAGCTTGCCGAAGAGGAAAAGTCCCACGTCGTCCAGATAGAGGCCATGATCGCCGGGTAATTGTTTTTTCTTTGCTTACTTTCTTTTTTTCCAAAAAAGAAAGTAAGTGATATAATGCATCCATGCCCGAGCTTAGACTTAATGTAGTCACGCGGGAATGGGTCATCATAGCGACCGAGCGTGCCAAGCGCCCCAGGGATTTCAAGAACAACAAGGAAAGACCGCACCGCCCCGAGCACCTCTCCACCTGTCCATTCTGCCCCGGAAACGAGCACAAGACACCGGCCGAGCGTTTCAGAGTCGTTGACGGAGACGGCTGGCGCATACGGGTCGTCGCGAACAAATTCCCGGCCCTATCCCTTGAAGGCGAAAAAAAGAGGCTCATCGACGGGATAAAGAGGACCATAGCCGGCGTGGGCATCCACGAGGTCATGGTGGAAACGCCGGTCCACAACCTCACGACGGCTCTCCAGCCGTCAGTTCATCTTGAGGACCTCATACGCGTCTACAAGGCCAGGTTCATAGAGGCCAACCGTGACCCGAGGGTAGAGCACACCATTATCTTCAAGAACTACGGGGAGGCCTCCGGAACGTCGCTCGATCACCCGCACTCGCAGCTCATAGCCACGCCGGTAGTTCCGGTGCAGTTCCGGGACCGGGTGCAGGCCGCGCTCCATTACTTCGACGACACCGGTGAGTGCCTGATATGTTCCGTCCTCAAGAAGGACAGGGAGGACGGCTCAAGGGTCATCCTGGACACGGAGCATTTCATGACCTTCATCCCGTACGCGGCGCTCTCGCCCTTTCATACCTGGCTATTCCCGAAGAGGCACTCCGCCTCCTTCGCCTCCGTGACCGAGGAGGAATTGAAGGATCTTGCCCTGCATTTGAAGAACATCCTCTCAAAATTCCACTACGGCCTCGACGACCCGGATTATAATTATGTAATAAGGTCCTCGCGGCCGCAGGACAACGCCAACGTCTACTGCCACTGGTACTTGAGCATCGTGCCGAGGATAACCATGGCAGCCGGGTTCGAGCTCGGGAGCGGCATGTTCATCAATTCAAGCCTCCCTGAAAAGAACGCCGAGTACCTGAGATCAATAAAAACAGAATAGCCGTTTAAAGGAGAGCGCATGCCCGAGTACAGGAACCCGGCGCCTACGGTAGACATCATAATCGAGCTTGCGGATGGCATAGTGCTCATCGAGAGGAAGAACGAGCCTGACGGCTGGGCACTGCCCGGCGGCTTCGTCGATTACGGCGAGAGCTTAGAGGACGCTGCCAGGAGGGAGGCGCTTGAGGAGACCTCGCTGAATGTAAGGCTGAAATCGCAGCTCCATGCCTACTCTGACCCGGGGAGAGACCCGCGAAAGCATACGCTCTCCGTCGTGTTCGTCGCGGAAGCTAACGGAGTGCCCGAGGCAGGGGATGACGCGAAGGGGGCGGGGGTCTTTACGGAGGAGAACCTGCCGGAGCCGATAGTCTTCGACCACCGGCAGATAATAACCGACTACTTCAATTGGAAGAGGAAAGGCTGGAAGGTCTTCGATTACTGAACAAGCCGCAAATACTCACCCGGGAATAAATTTTCTTAAATCCGTAAAACCATAAAAGAAAGGATGAGAGCGATGAAAAAGAGAGCAGTCTTTTCCATAGCAGTCCTTTATTTTCTGATCGCAGGTTTCACGTTCGGGGCGGGGGATTACCGGGCACCCTACGATATGAGGCTCGAAGACGTCAGGGGCGGGCAGTCCTACGCCAGGGTCGAGTTTGAAAGCATGATGTACATGCCGGGGAATCTGAACATGGGCATAAACTTCTACAGGCTTGAGCCTGATACGGTCTACACGGTCTGGTACACGAACGAGAAGAATGAGAGGGTGCCCGCTGGCGTTGACGGCAATGTTTTCAAGACAGACGGCGGGGGCAAGGGCAGGTACGTTACATCGGTTAACGGATATTACCTGGACAATTGGGACCGTATAGAGGTCTACGCGCACCCTGACGGCAACCCGGAAAACACGAGGGACATGGTCGGTGTCCTTAAAGGGGATCTGCTGGGGTGATTCTGTCTCATGAAAAGGCCTTCAACGCCAGCACCTGTCGTCGTACCGGCAAGCGTGCCTGTCGTGGTCCCGGCGGCAGCCCCGGCTGCAATACCTGTTGAAACGGCGCCAGCCGCTAACTAAAAACGAAGAGACCGGGGCAGCCTTTCCGGCTGCCCCTA
>Ga0209002_10002044_pt1 | contig 16363 bp, 11 predicted proteins | sample Rifsed16ft2_FD_184010 | JGI IMG/M metagenome (GOLD analysis project Ga0209002, IMG submission 184010) | Soil microbial communities from Rifle, Colorado, USA - sediment 16ft 2 (version 2) | ecosystem: Environmental > Terrestrial > Deep subsurface > Rock core/Sediment | place: Rifle, Colorado...
GGCCGGCTGGCACGCCATGGGGCTGGAACCGTCCCACTGGGCGGTGGCTGAGGCGCGCAAGCGCGGGTTGGAAATGCTGGAGGGCACACTGGCCAGCGCCGCTCTGCCAGAGGCGAGCTTTGACGTGGTAACGATGTGGGATGTGATCGAGCATTTGACCGATCCGATGGCCGAACTGCGGCGCGCCTACCGTGTGCTCAAGCCGGGCGGGTGGCTGGTCGTCCATACGATGGACGTGGACAGCGCTCTGGCGCGCCTGATGGGGAAACGCTGGCCCTGGCTAATGCAGATGCATCTCTACTACTTCTCACGGCGCACCTTGCGGCAGACGCTTGAAAAAGCCGGTTTTGCGTGGGTGCACAGCGAGCCGCAGGGGCGGTATTTGCGTCTGGGATACCTGGTTACGCGCATCCGGCCTTACAGCCGGGTAATCGCCGCGGCGCTAGAGCGGACAATCACTCTCTTGAATTGGCGCGAGCAACCGGTGTCCATCAATCTGGGAGATTTGATCACGGCGTATGTGCGCAGGCTGGCGTAACTCAAGGCCGAAACTATGAAAGCTGCTTTCTTTTCCCGACATGGCGGGCCGGAGGTGATGACCTATGGCGACCTCCCGGCCCCGGAAGTAAAACCCGGCGAGGTCCTCGTTCAGATCAAAGCCGCCGCTATGAACCGCGTGGACAAATGGGTGCGCGATGGCTGGCCCGGCCTGAAGCTCGACCTGCCGCACATCCCCGGCTCGGACGGCGCGGGCGTCGTGATGGAAACGGCGGACGAACTCGGTGGCTTTCGATCCGGCGACCGGGTGGTCATCAACACCAACCTGGGCTGCGGCGCGTGTGAGTTTTGCGTCGCCGGGCAGGACAACCTGTGCCGCGACTGGCGCCTGATCGGCGAGACGATCAGAGGCACAAATGCAGAGTTCTTTGCCGTGCCCGCGCGGCAGCTGGTGCACCTGCCGGAAGGCTTTTCATTTGAAAACGCCGCGGCGGCCGCGCTGGTGTTCCAGACCGCGTGGCATTCGCTCATCGCCCGAGGCCAGCTCCGCGCAGGCGAGACGGTGTTGATCGTCGGAGCGGGGGGCGGCGTGAACACGGCTGCGATTCAAATCGCCAGGCTCGCCGGGTGCACGGTGTACGTCGTCGGTTCGGATGAGAGAAAACTCGCGCTGGCCGAGTCACTCGGGGCCGCCGTGTTGATTGACCGCTCTAAAGAGGATTGGGGCAGGAAGGTTTACCAGCTCACCAACAAGCGCGGCGTGGACGTGGTCGTGGACAACGTGGGCGCGGCGACGCTGATGACCAGCCTGCGCTCGGCGCGCAAGGGCGGGCGCATCCTCACCGTCGGCAACACCTCCGGGCCAAAGTTTGAAATGGATAACCGCTACATGTTCGGCAAACACCTGAGCCTCATCGGCTCGACGATGAGCACCCGCGCCGAGTTTGCGACGGTGATGGGGCTGGTGTTCGCCGGGAAATTGAAGCCGGTGATCGACTCGACCTTCCCGCTGAAAGACATCCGCGCCGCGCACGAACACATGGAGCGGGGGGAAGTGACGGGGAAGATCGTGCTGACGGTAAACAGTGATTAGTGAGCAGTGATCAGTGGGGTGTGCCTCGCCAACTGCTCACTGTTCACTGATCCCCGATCACTGACCATGCCTCGCCCCCTCTCCGTAACTTTCCTCGCCCTGACGGTGTTGTGTTTAGCAGTATTCAACTTGTTTGGGGCGGTGAGCGGCGTTCAGCGCTATGCTTTCTTGCGGACCCTGCCGCTCGCCGTTTCGCCGGCTTATCTCATCGCCAGCCGCGCGGCCTGGGGCATTGTCTTCAGCGTCGTGGCGTTGGGCCTGTGGCGGCTCAAGCAGTGGGGCCGGCTGGGGGCGCTGGCGGCGTTCAGCCTGTACGCGGCCCAGGCGTGGTTCGACCGGCTGGTATTGAGTCGCTCGGATTTTGCGCGCACCACTGCGCCCTACGCGCTGGGAGTGAGCCTCGTCGGCCTGGCGCTGGTGTGGGGGATCTTGTTCAGGCGCAAAGTGAAGCAGTGCTTTTCGGCCTGACCATAGAGTTTCGACAACTACTCACTCCCGTCAACAGGATATTTTCCATGGCCCTCGATCCCAAAATCGAACAGCTCCGAAAACTCAAGGAAGAAGCCAAACTCGGCGGCGGGGTGGAACGCATCGAGGCCCAGCACAAACGCGGGCGGCTGACGGCGCGCGAGCGCCTGGATCTGCTGCTCGACAAAGGCTCCTTCCGCGAGCTGGACCAGTTCGTCACCCATCGCACGCACGACTTTGGTCTGGACGAAAAGAAGTTCCTCGCCGACTCGGTCGTCACCGGCTGGGGGACGATCAACGGCCGCCTGGTCTACGTGTTCTCGCAGGATTTCACCGTGTTCGGCGGCTCGCTGGGCGAAGTCCACGCGGAGAAGATCTGCAAGATCATGGATATGGCGATAAAGTCGGGCGCCCCGTTGATCGGGTTGAACGATTCCGGAGGGGCGCGCATCCAGGAGGGCGTCGTGTCCCTCGGCGGGTACGCCGATATCTTTTTGCGGAACACCCTGGCGTCGGGCGTTATCCCCCAAATCTCGGCCATCATGGGGCCCTGCGCGGGCGGCGCAGTGTATTCCCCGGCTCTCACCGATTTCATCTTTATGGTGAAGAGCACGTCGTACATGTTCGTCACCGGCCCGGACGTGGTGAAGAGCGTGACGCACGAGGATGTGACGTTTGAAGACCTGGGCGGCGCGAGCGTGCACAGCACGGCCTCGGGCGTCTGCCATTACGTGGCCGAGAACGAGGCCGATTGCCTGTACCTGATCCGCAAGCTGCTATCGTACCTGCCGCAGAACAACATGGAGGACCCGCCGTTCGGGCAGACCGCCGACGACCCGCTGCGGATGGAAGCTGCGCTCGACACCCTCGTGCCGGACAACCCCAACAAGCCCTACGACATGAAAGAGGTGATCCGGCTGATCGTGGACCACGGGGAGTTCTTTGAAATCCACGAGAACTACGCGATGAACATCGTCGTCGGTTTTGCGCGGCTGGGCGGGCACAGCGTGGGCGTCGTCGCCAATCAACCGGCGGTGCTGGCCGGTGTGCTGGATATTGACGCCTCGGAGAAGGCCGCGCGCTTCATCCGCTTCTGCGACTGCTTCAACATTCCGCTGGTGACGTTTGAGGACGTGCCGGGCTTCCTGCCGGGGGTGAAGCAGGAGCACGGCGGCATCATCCGCTCCGGCGCGAAATTGCTCTACGCCTATTGCGAGGCGACGGTGCCCAAGCTCACCGTCATCACGCGCAAAGCCTACGGCGGCGCGTACGACGTGATGAGCAGCAAGCACATCCGCGGCGATGCGAACCTCGCGTGGCCCACGGCCGAGATCGCGGTGATGGGGCCGGACGGCGCGGTGAGCATCATCTTCCGCAAAGAGCTGGCCGAGGCCGAAGACCCGGCGGCGAAGAAGGCGGAACTCGTGGCGACGTACCGCGAGAAGTTCGCCAACCCCTACGTGGCCGCCGCGCGCGGGTACATTGACGACGTGATCGAGCCGCACGAGACGCGCGCCCGCCTGATCAACGGGCTGGAGATGCTCGCGAACAAGCGCGACAGCAACCCGCAGAAGAAGCACGGGAATATTCCATTGTGAGGGGGAGAGAGGCGTGAAACGTGAGGCGTGATACACGCCAGGGGGGCGCGCATCACGCAGCCCTTGCGGCCTCTATTCTGCTTCCTCCTCGTCCTGGCCTTTCAAGAACGTCCTGGCCTGCATGTGCGTCAGCACGCGCACGGTGTTCAGCCGTTCGGCGGGCGGCAGGCTGTCGTCGGTCAGGGCCGCGTTGATTCTTTGAAACACTATTTTTTCCTTGAACAGTCCGAGGAAGCGTTTGGCCTGCTTGCGCCAGCGCGCGCCGTGCCGGATGGCCGTGCCGGTGATGAACTCCTTGCAGGCGTTGTTGACGGTGGACTGGCAGGAGCGCAGGCAGTCGTTCAGGTCCTCCGGAGCGTGCGGCGCGCCGTTGACCAGGTTGGCGAAGTTGATCATCAGGATTTTGACCAGCCCGCCCGTGTGAAAAATTTCCTCCCGGTTGGGGCGATGCTCCAGGCTGCCGACAAACAACAAGTCGGAGATGTCGGCGTCGTGGAAGGCGCTGGCCAGCAAATCGCCGACGACGCGATCGGGGCGGGCCGCGTCCACGAGCATGCCGGTGGTGACGGCCTCGTCCACCAGGCTCAGGTTAAGCAGGCTTTCTTTGAAGTAACTGCCGAACTGGTGGCCGACGATCATGTTGATCAACCGCTCCTGGTCGGCCGGATCAATCCGGTCAAAGCCCAGCGCAGGGTCCGTCGCCAGGAGGTAGGCGCTTACGAGGTGGTGCGCGGAATCGTATTCCGGGGTGTAGCCGTCTTTTTCCATTTCCAGCCGGCGCCCCACGCCAAGGGCGAACAGGCCAATCTGGTCGGGCGTGAGGCGGAGTTTCTGGAAAATCGGGGAGGTCTCGGACAGGTCCGGCGGGGTCAAGGCTTTGAGCTCGTCGCGCGGGATCCATTTGCCGATGTCGTGGCCGAAGGCGCAGGCGTCGAGCAGGGCGTCTTCGTGCACGGAGATGAGGACGCTGGCGCCCGGTTTGGCGCGCTGGAGCTCGGTGTAATAGAGCCAGCGGGTGCGGTTGGCGACGTGGCGCAGGTGGTCGCGCTGCTCGACGCTGTCGTTGCGCAGACTGAGATAACGCCCGACCCGCTGTTCAATGCGGCTGACCAACGCCTGGAGTTCAGCCGTGCGGTCAACGGGCGGTTTGTCGGTCGCGGGGGGCGGGGAGGGCGTCTCCGGCTCGCTCATCCTGGACTGATTGTAACCCGCTCTGTATTTCGTGCAAGCCTCGAGTTAAGAGGTAGTATGAGAAACCGTCCGAGCTTCTCGCGCGGCGTATAAGGCCAGCGACCCGGCGACGGCGGCGTTGAGCGACTGCACTTGCCCATGCATCGGCAGTTTCACCAGGAAGTCGCAGCGGTCGCGCACCAACCGGCGCAGGCCGTCCCCCTCGTTGCCGATGACCAATCCAAGCGGCATGTTGAGGTCAACCTCGCGCATGGGCCGGGCCTCCGGGTTCAAGCCGAGGCCGACGAGCCAGATATCCTGCCGCTTGAGCCGCCGCATAGCCTCGACCAGGTTCGTCACTTGCGCGACGAGGAGGTTTTCAGCGGCGCCCGCCGAGGTCGTTACGACGGTGGGCGTGATCTCGCAGCCGCGCCGCTCTTGAATAATAACGCCGTGCACGCCCATCGCCTCGGCGGTCCGCAGCAGGGCGCCGACGTTGCGCGGGTCCTGCAACAGGTCCAGCAACAGGATGAAGGCCGATTCGCGGCGCTCGGCGGTGCGGGCGGCAATGTCCTCGAGGTCGGCGTAGGGATATGGCCCGACCTCCAACAGCAGGTTCTGATGCCGCTCGCCGTGGACGGCGACATTGAGTTCTCTCTTGTCAATCGTCTCGACGGGGAGTTTGCGGCGGCGGGCCTCGGCGAGGATATCCTGAAGCTCGGCGAGATCGGCGTCGCGTGCGATCACCAGCCGGTGGAGTTTGCGGCGACCAGCGCGCAGGCACTCGCGCACGGCGTTGCGGCGGAAGAGGATTTCGCGGGACATGAACAGGCTGCTAACGCGGGTCGTTGAATAGCAGCGCCAGGCTGGTCAGCCAGAACACTGAGTAGTTGAGCACGCGCTTCGACCGGACGTACGCGCCGAAATACAGCGTCGCCAGGACAAAGCCCACGATGAGCCGGACCAGTCCCAGCGGCTCGCGAAAAGTCGAGTGCGGCGTGAAGGGGATGAACGCGGCGTTGGCGGCCAGGACGAGCACGGGCAGGCTCAAATCGCGCGCCCACAATCGTCTGAGGCTGGCGAAGACGCCCCACAGGCCAGGTAGAACGACCATAGGTATAAAGATTATGGCGAACAACGCCAGCGCCGCCAGGCTGACCGCGCCGATGCGCCACAGGCCCATGTAGGGGATGACCTCGAACGGCGTGGCCAGATAACCGCCGGACCCCAGCCCGAACCGCCCAAACCATTGCCGGATGAGCAGTTGAAAAACGCCGAACGGCAGGAACGTCAGCGCGCCGAGGCGGAGCACGCCGGGCCAACTCTGCCTCACGGCCAGCCACAGCAGGTGCGCCGTGATAAACAGGATGGTCGTCTCTTTGGTGAACAGCGCCAACCCGTAGAACACGGCGGCCCACGTCTCATGCCCACGGCGGCTCGCCAGCAGGGCGCCAGCGACGAGGGCATACGCCAGTGGTTCCGTCATCGCCAGCCGCACGGCGTAGGTCAGGCCCGCCCACAGCCCGTACACGAGCGCATACCAACGGCTTGCGCCGTCGCCGGCCAGCAGGCTGCCCACCAGATCGGCGCCGATGGCCTGCGCGATGATGTTGAGAATGATCAGCGCCCAGGGAATGAGCGACGGCTGGCCCAGCGTCAGCGCCCGGACGAGCAGGGGATACAGAATGCGTTGATAGCGATAAGCCGGGACATCCAGATGTGGGGCGACCGAGGCCGGGTTGGGATCAAGCGCGATGAAATAGTTATACTGTCCATCGTAGCCTTCCAGGGCCGTGCGGTCGCCCGCCTCCCAGCGGATGCCCAGGCGGGCCATCTCCACCACGTCGCCCCGGTTTTGCGCCAACGCAACCGCCACGTATCCCGCCATACAGACTGCGACGACAAGCGCCGGAGCGAAGCGGCGGCGGAGGCCTTCTGGCGTCATTCTTTAGAAATAGCAAGGGAGCCGCGGAGCTGGGGCGCGGGGAGCTTCACCCCCGCAGCCCCGCGCCTCTGTCGGCGTGCTCACCCTATCTTCCACGTCGTCCCGTCTTTGCCGTCTTCCAGGATCACGCCGAGGCCTTTGAGCTGGTCCCGGATGGCGTCGGACTGTGCGAAGTCCTTGCGTTTGCGCGCCTCGGCGCGGAGCTGAACCAGCACGCGGATCAGTCCGGCTTCGCGCTCGGCGCTGGCCGAGGTCGTGGCCTGTTCGGGGAGGATGCCCAGCACCTGCCCGCCGAGCTCGCGGTAAAGCGCGTCCGCGGCTTCGAGCGTGGCGCGGCCGGGCGCGGTTTCGGCGTTGAGCAGCGTATTCACCACCCGCGAGAAGTCGAACAAGGCAGCGATGGCCGCCGGGGCGTTGAAGTCGTCGTTCAACGCTTCGACGAATTTGCTCTTCGTCTCGGCGATGGCCGCGGCGACGTTCGCGTCATTCCCGTCGGGCAAGGCGGGAGAGCGGAGACGCTCACGCACGGTCAGGGCCGGGGCAGTCATGCGCTCCCAGCCTTTGCTCGCGGCTTCCAGCGCCTCGTCCGAGAAATCAATCGGGCTGCGGTAATGGCCGGAGAGGATGAAGAAGCGCAAGGCCTCCGGCTTATAGTGTTTGAGCGCGTCCTTGATGGTGAGGAAGTTCCCCAGGCTCTTGCTCATCTTCACACTGTCCACCGTGAGCGAGCCGCCCAGCAGCCAATAGCGCGCGAAAGGCCGGCCGGTGGCGGCCTCCGCCTGCGCGATCTCGCACTCGTTGTGCGGAAAAATGTTGTCCACGCCGCCGCCGTGGATGTCGAAGGTCTCGCCGAGGTATTTGGTCGCCATGGCCGAGCACTCGATGTGCCAACCCGGGTAGCCCCAGCCCCAGGGGCCGAGCCAGCGCAAAATGTGCTCGGGCGGCGCTTTTTTCCACAACGCAAAATCCTCCGGGTGGCGCTTTTCCTCACGCACCGCGGTCACGACGCGGGCGCCATCTTCCAACTCTTCTACCCTCCGCCCAGAGAGTTTGCCGTAGTCGGCGAAAGAACTCACGTCGAAGTACACCGAGCCGTTCACTTCATAGGCGTGCTCGTCGGCGACAAGCTGCTTGATCATCTCAATCTGCTCGGGGATATGGGCCGAGGCGCGGGGCGAGATGTCGGGGCGGGCCACGCCGAGCGCGTCCATGTCTTCAAAGTACGAGCGGGTGTAGCGCTCCACCACTTCCATCGGCTCGATGCGCTCGCGCGCCGCGCCTCTGAGGATGCGGTCCTCGCCCGTGTCGAGGATGTGTCCCACGTCGGTGATATTCTGGACGTAGCGCACCGTAGAGCCGGAGTAGCGCAGGAAACGGACGATCACATCAAAGTTGACATAGGTCTTGGCGTGGCCGATGTGCGCGTGATCGTAGACCGTCGGCCCGCAGACGTACATGTGCACACGGCCCGCGACGAGCGGCGTGAACTCTTCTTTCTTGCGGGTGAGGGTGTTGTAGACGATGAGAGGCATGGGTGAGAGGGGTAGGGGCAGACGGCCGTCTGCGCCTGCATTATTTGCCGTTCTCAGGTTTGGCGAAGATCATGCGCCCGGCGGTAGTCTGGAAGACTTTGGTCACCTGCACGGTGAGTTCCTTCTGAAGATAATGTCGGCCATCGTCCACCACGACCATCGTGCCGTCGTCCAGATAACCGACCCCCTGGCCGGGTTCGCGGCCTTCCTGGATGATCTTCACCGTCAGGGTCTCGCCCGGCAGGAACACCGCCTTGACGGCGTTCGCCAGTTCGTTGACGTTGAGCACGCTCACGCCCTGCAGCTGCGCGACGTGGTTGAGATTGTAGTCATTGGTGATCACGGCGCTGTTCAACTGTTTGGCGAGGATGACGAGCTTGTCGTCCACCTCGCGCACGCCGGGCACATCCTGTTCGGTGATGCGCACCGGGACGACGGACTCTTTGCGCAGGCGCTCGAGGACCTCCAGCCCCCGCCGGCCCCGGTTGCGGCGCAGGGCGTCGGGGGAATCGGCGATGTGCTGGAGCTCATTCAGGACGAACTTGGGCACGAGAATCGCGCCGGAGATGAAGCCGGTGCGCGAGATGTCCGCGATGCGCCCGTCAATGATCACGCTGGTGTCCAGCAGGACGCTGCGGCCCTCGTTGGTGGTGCCCGCGCCCTCGGCGGCGAGGCGGCTGGTCACGCGCCCGCGAAAGAGCGAGAAGATGTCGCGCTGGCGCATGACAAACACGGAGATGCCCAGCCACGAGAAGAGCACAGCCCCCACCATCGGCAGGACCTGGCTGAACGGCTGGGGCAGCAGAGACAGGGGGAAAGACGACAACCCGGCGATGATCAGCCCCGTGATCAGGCCGATCATTCCGGCGACGAGGCCGGAAGCAGGCATGGCGATGATCCGCGCCCGGATGGCGCGGGCCGGACGGGTGGTGACGAAGGGCGTGATCACCAGGCCGACGAGCGCGCCGACCAGCCCAAACACGACGGCCCACAGCTCGGGCGGCGTGTTGTCCACGCCGGAAAGGCGGATACCCAGGTATACCCCCCCGATAGACAGGACGATCATGCCCACAATGCGGAAAATAAATTCGATGCTCATACCCATTCTTCCCTTTCCAGCCCGCCCTTAAAACAGCACAGGGTGAGCGCCCGGATGTCTCCGCCGCTCACCCCGTTCGACGCTTAAGCCTGGCTTCCGTCTCGTCGGCGAGGAGGCCTCAGCCGCGCGAGGGGGGATGGATTACCTGCGCCAGGAATGCTTCACTGCTGAACCGGATGATGGATGAAGAGGATAAATCCGAGCCGAGGCGGCGGGTGTATGAACGATGATGCGCTGTCTCTGCGGACTATCTTAACACAGAGAGCAGGGGGCGTCAACGGACTACATCTCGGCTTCGAACTCGGCGCTCACGCCCGGGGCATCAGCGCGGCTTCCAGCGCCTCGCGGAGGGAGCGGGCCTGGACGATTTTCAATCCCTCCGGCCAGGCCCCGGTCCACCGGGGAGTCTTGGGGATGACGACGGCGCCAAACCCGAGCTGCTTGGCCTCCCGCAGACGCTGGGGAAGCTGACTCACCGCGCGGAGCTCGCCCGAGAGGCCGATCTCGCCAATGAGCGCGCAATCCGCGCGGGCCGGGCGGTCCCACACGGACGAGGCAATCGCGGCGGCAACCGCCAGGTCCGCCGCCGGTTCGCTCACCTTCAACCCGCCGACGACGTTGACGAACACGTCCTGATCGCCGAGCTTCAGGCCGAGGCGTTTGCTCAGGACGGCGGTGATGAGCAGCAGCCGATAGAAATCCACGCCGTTGGGCGTGCGGCGCGGGTTGCCGAAGGAGGTGACGCTCGTCAGTCCCTGAATTTCGACGAGCAGAGGGCGTGTGCCTTCCATCGTCACGGCGATGGCCGAGCCGGGCGCATTCACCATCCGCTCAGCCAGGAAAGCCTCCGAGGGGTTGCGCACCTCGACCATGCCGCTGCCCATCATCTCGAACACGCCGACTTCGGAGGTGGCGCCGAAGCGGTTCTTCACCGCGCGCAGCAGCCGGTAGGATTGATGCCGCTCGCCTTCGAGCTGCAAAACGGTGTCCACGATGTGCTCCAGCACGCGCGGCCCGGCGAGCGTGCCTTCTTTGGTGACGTGGCCGATGAGGAACACTGCGACGCCGGACGATTTCGCCACGCCCTGCAGCCGCGCCGCGCACTCGCGCACCTGGCTTACCGACCCCGCCGCGGAGGTCAGCCCCTGCAGATACACAGCCTGAATGGAGTCGATGACGACCAGCCGGGGCTTCACCGCTTGAATGTGCTCGAGGATCGTCTCCAGGTTGGTCTCGGTGACGAGATAGAGTTGGTCGGAAAGCTTTTCCGCGAGCGCAGCCTCGGCGAGGTCGGCGTCCTCGCCGCGCAGCAGCCGGAGGGCGCGCATTTTAATCTGCCGCTCGGACTCTTCGCCGGAGACGTACAGCACCGGCCCGGTCTGGTCGGCGAGCAGGAGCGCCATTTCGAGCAGCAATGTACTTTTGCCGATGCCTGGATCCCCGCCCAACAGCACGAGCGACCCCGGCACGATGCCGCCGCCGAGCACCCGCGCGAATTCGTCAATCGGCAAAGCCCAGCGGTCTTCGACGTCGCCCTCGATTTGCCGCAGGCTGCGGGGTTTGGAGCGCGCCGTCCCCGCCGGATGCCGGGCGTCGGCCCTGGGCGGCTCGGCGACGATCTGCTCGACCATCGAGTTGTACGTGCCACACTGCGGGCAGCGGCCCATTTGCCGCAGCGTCACCCGCCCGCACTGCTGGCAGACGAATTGGGTCTTGATCCTAGCCATGCGGTGAATTAAAGCGCAAAGGGGGAAAAACTGCCACTCATGGGGAGAGGCTAAAAACAAGGCCCCGAAGACCAGATGGCCTTCGGGGCGCGGAAATCTAGAGCGAGGGTCGCGTCACGCCGCGGGTTCGGCCTCGGGCTGCGGCTCCGGGGCTGGGGGGGCGCTCTCGTTGACCAGCACAACGTCGTCATTTTGCGCTTCGATACGCACCGTGTCGCCGTCGTGGACCTGGCCAGAGAGCAGGCTGTCGGAGAGCGCATCTTCCACTTTGGCCTGGATGACGCGGCGGATCGGGCGGGCGCCCATGTCGGGGTCATAGCCGAGTTTGGCGAGCAGGTCGCGGGCCTCCGGCGTCAGGGCGAGTCGGATGCGATGATCTTCCACGCGCCTAGCGACCTTGTTGACTTCCAGGTCAACGATCTGCGCGATCTCTTCCTTCGTCAGGGCGCGGAAGACGACGACGCCGTCCACGCGGTTGAGGAACTCGGGCCGGAAGACGCGCTTGAGCGAGTCGGTGAGGGTGCGGTACATGTCCTCGTACGCCTGCTGCTCGCTCTGCGCCTCGTCCCGTTTCACGGCGAAGCCGAGGCCGGTCTGGCGCTTGATCAGCTCGGCGCCGATGTTGGAGGTCATCACGATGATGGCGTTCTGGAAGTTGACCTTCTTGCCTTTGGCGTCGGAGAGGTGCCCCTCTTCCATGATCTGCAGGAGCATGTTGTGCGCTTCGGGGTGCGCCTTTTCGACCTCGTCGAACACGACGATGGAATAGGGGCGGCGGCGCAGGGCTTCGGTGAGCTGTCCGGCCTCTTCGTACCCCACGTAGCCAGGCGGCGCGCCCACCAGCCGGGAGACGGTGTGGCGCTCCATGAACTCGGACATGTCCAGCTGGACGAGCGCCTCTTCGCTGCCGAACATGAATTCCGCGAGGGCTTTGGTCAACTCGGTCTTGCCCACGCCGGTCGGGCCGAGGAAGATGAACGAGCCGATGGGCCGCTTGGGGTCCTTGAGGCCCGCACGGGCGCGGCGCACCGCCTTCGAGATGGCTTCAATCGCCTCGTTCTGGCCGATGATGCGCTGGTGCAGGGCGTCTTCCATCTTCAACAGCCGCGCCGTTTCTTCTTCGGTGATCTGCACGACCGGGATGCCCGTCCACATGGCGACGACCTCGGCAATGTCCTCGGCGGTCACCTTCGGCCCGCTGGTGCGGTCCCAGCCCGCGCGCATTTGCTCGAGCTTGGCCTCGAGTTCGGCCTGGCGGTTCACCAGTTCCTGCGCGTCGTCGAGGCGGTCTTCCTCGACGGCCAGTTGGTGCTCGGCGCGGAGGGTGCGCAGGTCGGTGATGGTTGCCTTGAAGCGCTGCGCCTCCGGGCTTTTGTACATGCGCACCCGGGAGGAGGATTCGTCAATCAGGTCAATGGCCTTGTCGGGCAGGAAGCGGTCGGGCACGTAGCGCGCCGAAAGATGCGCGGCGGCGTCGAGCGCCTCGTCCATGATGGAGAGCTTGTGGTGCTCTTCATAGGCGCTGCGGACGCCGCGCAGGATTTCAATCGTCTCTTCAATCGTCGGCTCGTCCACGTTCACCGGCTGGAAGCGCCGCTCCAGCGCCGCGTCGCTCTCGATGTATTTGCGGTATTCGTCGAGCGTCGTCGCGCCGATGACCTGCAGCTCGCCGCGCGAGAGGGCGGGCTTGAGGATGTTCGCCGCGTCCACCGAGGAGCCGGCCGAACCGGCGCCCACGAGCATGTGGACTTCGTCTATGAAGAGGATGGCTTCGGACTGCTTGAGTTCTTCGATCACGCGCTTGAGGCGCTCTTCGAACTGGCCGCGATACATCGTCCCGGCGACGAGCGAGCCGACGTCCAACTGGAGGACGCGCTTGCCCAGGAGCGGCTCGGGCGTCTCGCCGGCGACGATGCGCTGGGCCAGGCCCTCGACGATGGCGGTCTTGCCCACGCCGGGTTCGCCGATGAGGGCCGGGTTGTTCTTCGTGCGGCGCGCGAGGATCTGGATGACGCGCTCGATTTCCATCTGCCGCCCGATGACGGGGTCGAGTTTGTTATCCTCGGCCAGCGCCGTGAGGTCGGTGGCGAGCTGGTCTACAAGCGGGGTCTTGGGTCTTTCTTTCTTTTGGCCCTGGGCGGTCACAGGCTGGCGGGCGGTGGACTGCACCGGGTTCTCTTGCAGGACGCGGCGCGTCTGGCGGCGGATCTGCTCGGCGGAGATGCCCAGTTTCTTGAGCACGTCAATCGCCACGCCTTCGTTCTGGCGCACCAGCCCGAGCAGGAGGTGCTCGGTGCCGATGTAATGGTGCCCCATGCGGCGCGCCTCGTCCACGGCGAGCTCGAGCACACGGCGCGTCCCGGGGGAAAGGTCAATTTTGGCGATGCCGGTGGTCTTGCCCGCCCCGGTGAGGCGCTCGACCATTTCCTGGACGCGCTTGGTCTCCACGCCCAACTCACGCAAGACGCGGCCGGCGACGCCGCCTTCCTCGCGTAACAGGCCTAACAGCAAGTGTTCCGTGCCGATATAGGCATGATGCATGCGCTCGGCCTCTTCTTGCGAGAGACTCAAGACGCGCCGTGCACGTTGGGTGAAGCGCTCCATTTTGTTTGACACGGGAAAACCTCCCTACTCGGATACCACGATCCCAAAGGTCATTCGACGATCCTATTCTATCAAAAAACCCCAAAACCGGAGGCTACCAGTTCTGGGGAGGGGAAGTAAGTCCTACATGAGAAAAACTCCGGGCGCAGTCTCGATTTCCTGCGCCCGGCTCGTTAGCGCCTGGTTATTTGTCTTCCTCGGCCGCGGAGGCGACCTCGTCCAGATTCAGCGCCTCGGCGACTTTTTCCCAGTCGGCGTCCGCATATTCGGCGGAACTGGCCCGTTTGAGGCTCAAACCGATGCGGCGGTTCTCGGCGTCTATCTTCACGACGCGGAGGGTGACGGGTTGGCCTTCTTTGACGGCCTCGCGCGGATGTTCGATGCGCCCATCCGCCAATTCGGAGACATGGATCAAACCTTCCACGTCGTCCGCGCCGCTGATGCGGGCGAACGCGCCGAACTTGGTGAGCTTGGTGATCGTCCCGGAGACCAACTGGCCCACCTGATACTTCCGCTGCATCAGCGTCCAGGGGTCTTCCTCGCGGCGCTTCAGCGACAGGGCGATGCGCTTGCGGTCCCGATCCACGCTGAGCACTTCGACTTCAACTTCCTGCCCGACTTTGATGACTTCGCTCGGATGGGTGATGCGCTTCCACGACAGCTCCGAAACGTGCACCAACCCGTCGGCCCCGCCGATGTCAATGAACGCGCCGAAATCGGCCAGGCTGATCACCCGGCCCTTCCGCACGTCGCCGGGCTTGATTTCGGTGAGCAGGCGCTCTTTCTCCGCCTCGCGGCTTTCCTTGGCGGCGGCGCGCTCGGAGAGGATGAGGCGGTTGCGGCCCCGGTCTACCTCGATGACTTTGACCATCACGCTCTCGCCGACCATCTTGGCCCATTTCTGCTCCGGAGTCTCGGCGCCCTCGGAGCGGCGGCGGCGCGTCTGGCTGACCTGCGAGGCCGGGATGAACCCGCGCACGTTGCCGATCTTGACGATCAGCCCGCCCTTGTTGAACCCCGCAACCGTTCCACTGTAGACCTCCTGCGATCCGAGCAAATCTTCCGCCTGCCGCCAGTCCCTCTCCTCCTTGGCGCGGGTGAGCGAGAGGACGATATTGCCGTTGCGGTCTTCCGGATCAACCACGTAGACCGAGATGCTCTGGCCGATGGCCAGCGACTTGCGGGTGGCCTCGTCAAGTGACTCGAATTCTCTGCCGGTGATGACGCCCTCGGACTTGGCGCCGACATCCACCAGGATTTCGGAATTGGTGATGCGCGCGATGACGCCGTCGCGCATCTCGCCCTTCGAAGGCATGCTCATGCCGGCGTCGTTGTCCAGGAGGGTCTGCATCGGGTGAGCCGCCGACGGTTGGGCGTCCGCCGGCGCCCCCTCCCCGATGTTGCGATCATGAGAAGTCATGTAATCCTTGTTCTCCATCCACTGAGATGCGAGCATTATACGGGTGAATCGGCGGAATCGCAACCGCCAGCAATCCGGGACAGGATGGTATAATCCCATGGCGGATTGCGGATGAGGCAGTCTGCAATCCAAAATCAACCATCAGAAATCTCTATTCTCATGCCCGCCATTTTCCCGTTCACTGCCATCGTCGGCCAGGACCGCATGAAACGCGCGCTGGTGCTCAACGCCGTCAACCCGCGCATCGGCGGCGTGCTCATCCGCGGCGAGCGCGGCACCGCCAAATCCACCGCCGCCCGCGCCCTCGCCGCGCTGCTGCCGGAAGTCAAAGTCGTCGAGGAGTGCCGCTTTGGCTGCGACCCCGACCGGCCCACGACGTGGTGCACCGAGTGCAAAGAGCGCGCCGCCCAGTCGGGCAACGGCCATCTCCCCTACGCGATGCGCCGCACCTCGTTCGTCAACCTCCCCGTCTCGGCCACCGAGGACCGCGTGGTCGGCACGCTCGACATCGAAAAAGCCATCAAACGGGGCGAGCGCCACTTCGAGCCGGGCGTGCTCGCGGCGGCGAACCGCGGCCTGCTGTATATTGACGAAGTGAACCTGCTCGACGACCACGTGGTGGACGTCCTGCTCGACTCGGCGGCGATGGGCGTCAACGTCGTCGAGCGCGAGGGAATTTCCTTCGCCCACCCGGCCCGCTTCATCCTCGTCGGGACGATGAACCCCGAAGAGGGCGACCTGCGCCCGCAGCTGCTCGACCGCTTCGCGCTCGCGGTGGACATTCGCGGCCTGCAAGCCCCCGCCGACCGCATGGCGATCATGGAGCGCACGCTCGCCTTCGAGACCGATCCCGACGGCTTCCGCGCCCAGTGGATGCCCAAGGAGCGTGAGCTGAGCGAGGAGATCGAGGGGGCGCGCGAGATCGTGGACGAGGTGGAATACTCGAAACGCGACCTCCACTCCATCGCCGCGCTGACCTCGTCGCTGCAGGTGGACGGCCACCGCGCCGACCTGGTCATCCTCAAGGCCGCCCGCGCCCACGCCGCGCTGCAAGCCCGCAGGGCCATCGGCGACGTAGATATCGCTCTGGCCGCCGAACTCGCGCTGCCGCACCGCATCAAGCGCGGCCCCTTCCAGCAGGCCGAGGTGAACCTCTACAACCTGGAAGAGCGGATCGAGCAGATTCAGAGCGAGTGGGGCGGCGAAGAA
>Ga0209002_10002047_pt1 | contig 16332 bp, 11 predicted proteins | sample Rifsed16ft2_FD_184010 | JGI IMG/M metagenome (GOLD analysis project Ga0209002, IMG submission 184010) | Soil microbial communities from Rifle, Colorado, USA - sediment 16ft 2 (version 2) | ecosystem: Environmental > Terrestrial > Deep subsurface > Rock core/Sediment | place: Rifle, Colorado...
CCGGGTGCGCCGTTCGGCGGGCGTCTCGCGCGGCCGAGAGTCGCGAGCCACGACGCCCGCGGGGCCGTGGACGCCCGGACGGCCGCTTCCGCGGTCGCCTACTCGGCCTCTTCGATGCCCTCCACGGGCACCGCGATGTTCCCGACCTTGGCGCGCACGTCGCGCTCGATGGCGGCCGCGATGTCGCGGTTCTGCCTGAGGAAGTCCTTGGCCGCCTCGCGACCCTGGCCGAGGCGCACGTCGCCGTAGTTGAACCAGACCCCGGTCTTGGTGAGCAGGCCCATCGCCGTTCCGACGTCGAGGAGACCGCCCTCGCGGCTGATCCCCTCCGCGTACATGATGTCGAACTCGGCCACCCGGAAGGGCGGGGCGACCTTGTTCTTGACGACCTTCACGCGCACCCGCGAGCCGACCGCATCCGTGCCCGTCTTGATCGTCTCGATGCGCCGGATGTCGAGGCGAACGCTGGCGTAGAACTTGAGCGCGCGGCCGCCGGGCGTCGTCTCGGGATTGCCGAACATGACACCGATCTTCTCGCGCAGCTGGTTGGTGAAGACGAGGGCCGTATTGGAGCGGCTGACCGCCCCGGTGAGCTTGCGCAGGGCCTGGCTCATGAGGCGGGCCTGGATGCCCACGAAGCTGTCGCCCATCTCGCCTTCGATCTCCGCCCGCGGGACCAGGGCTGCCACGGAGTCGATGACCACGCAGTCCAGGCCCCCCGAGCGAATCAGCGTCTCGGCGATCTCGAGAGCCTGCTCGCCGGTATCCGGCTGGCTCACGAGGAGCTCGTCGACGTTCACCCCGCAGGCCCGCGCATAGGCCGGGTCGAGGGCGTGCTCGACGTCGATGAAGGCGACCACGCCCCCGGCCTGCTGGGCCTCGGCCAGGATGTGCTGGCAGAGCGTCGTCTTGCCGGACGCCTCGGGGCCGAAGATCTCGGTCATCCGACCGCGCGGGATGCCGCCCACACCGAGGGCCAGGTCGAGGGCCACGGAGCCGGTCGAGATGACGTCGATCGGCGTGCTCGCACGATCGCCCAGGCGCATGATCGAGCCGCGCCCGAACTGCTTCTCGATCGCGCTGATCGCCGCGTCGACGGCCCGTCCGCGCTCGCCCTCCACGGCCTTACCGTTCCTCTCGGCGATGGTCTGGTGCTGGTCGGCGCCCGTGATGGTCATCGTCTCGCTCCTCGCGGGGCGCCGGCCGGCCGGTCCCCTACTCTTCCTCGATCTCCTCGCGCGGCTTGCGCTTCGGCTTGATCACCTCGACGCTCATGGGCGTCTCGAGGATCGGCTGGATCTTCGCCTTGACGGCGGCGTCCTTCGGCTTCTTCTTCGCTTCGCGGTGGGGGCGGTCTCGTGATCCCATGGCCTCCTCCGCCGGACCGGTCCCACGGTAGGCCACCGGTCTTCACGGCCACTGCACCATCACTGCGCGCCAGCTTGGCTGTCACGTCACGAGGCCTGGTCGCGACGCGAGCCGCACTGCTCTCGAGCCTGAGCTGGGGGAGCGTCCCGGCCGCCAGCGCCTCCCGGATCAGTCCCATGAAGCGTAGGGTGAACGTCAGGTTGTGGCAAGTCGCGAGGCGGTAGCCGAGGAGCTCGTCGGCGCGGAACAGGTGCGCGACGTAGGCGCGCGAGAAGTGCCTGCACAGGCGGCAGGGACAGCCCTCCTCGACCGGCGCGCCGTCGTCAAGGTACCGGGCGTTGTGGATGTTGAGCTTCCCCTCGGGCACCCACAGCGTGCCGTTCCGCGCAACGCGCGCGGGGAGCACCGAATCGAAGAGATCGACCCCGCGGTCCACCGCATCGAGCATGTCCACGGGTGAGCCGAGGCCCATCAGGTAGCGAGGTCGCGGATCCGCCCCAAGCGTCTGACGGACGACGTCGAGGGCCCGCCCTCGCTCCTGCGGCGTCTCGTCCCCTGCCAGGCCCCCGATGCAGACCCCGTCGAACGGGAGCGCGGCGATGGTCCGTGCCGAACCCGCCCGGATGTCCTCCTCCAGCCCACCCTGGACGATCCCGAAGAGGGCCTGGTCGGGCCGCGAATGGGCGGCCAGCGAGCGCTCCGCCCAGCGATGCGTCCGCTCGGTCGCCACGGCCACCTCGGCACGGCCCGAAGCGTGCGGCGGGACCGGCTGGTCGAAGGCGACCGCGATGTCCGCCCCGAGCGCCTCCTGGATGGCCACCGACAGCTCGGGCGTGAAGCGGTGAACGGAGCCGTCGACGTGCGAGCGGAAGGTCACCCCGTCGTCGTCGACCGAGCGCAGGTCGCTCAGGCTCACGACCTGGAAGCCGCCCGAGTCCGTGAGGATCGCGCCGTCCCAGGCCATGAACCGATGGAGGCCGCCGAGCCGGGCGATGCGCTCGTGCCCGGGGCGCAGGTAGAGGTGGTACGTGTTGGCCAGGATCATCTGCGCCCCGACCTCGTGGAGGTCGTCCGGGTCGAGGGCCTTCACCGTGGCGTTCGTCCCGACCGGCAGGAAGGCCGGCGTGTCGACCACCCCGTGCGGCGTCGTCAGGCGGCCGAGGCGTCCGTGGGTCGACCCGTCCGCCGGCGGCGGGACGAGCGTCTCGAAGCCGATCGCCCTCACTCGGCCGGGCCGCGCCCTTCGCTGGTCGCGCCGAGCTCCTCGGTCGTGAGCCCGGGTCCCTCGGAGGCCGGGCTCCGCCCTTCGGCGGTGACACCGTCCCAGAACCCGGGGTCGAGCCGTTCCGGACGACGCGGCGGCGGCACCTCGTAGCCGTTGCGGCGCAGGTGATCGCGCGCGCGCTCGGTGGCGATGCGGCCCTGCGGCGTGCGGTCGAGGAAGCCGAGCTGGAGCAGGTACGGCTCATAGACGTCCTCGACCGTCTCGTTCTCCTCGGAGAGAGCGGCCGCCATCGCATCGATGCCCACCGGGCCCGATCCGAACTTCTGGACGATGGCCGCGAGGAGCTTGCGGTCGGCGGCGTCGAGGCCCTCGTCGTCGATGTCCATGGCCCGCAGCGCGGTCTCGGCCAGCTCGAGCGAGATCGTGCCGTCGCCCTTGACCTGCGCGTAGTCGCGCACGCGTTTGAGCAGCCGGTTCACGACCCGCGGGGTCCCGCGGCCGCGCTGGGCGATGGCCGTGGCCGCCTCCGGCTCGATCGCGATGCGGAGGATGCCCGCCGAGCGCAGGACGATCTGGCGCAGCTCGTCGAGGGCGTAGAAGTCGAGGCGGTAGATCGCCCCGAAGCGATCGCGCAGCGGGGACGAGACGCGCCCCGCGCGGGTGGTCGCACCCACCACGGTGAAGGGCTTCAGGCTGAGGCGCAGAGAGCGGGCCGATGGACCCTTCCCGATCATCACGTCGATGGCGAAGTCCTCCATGGCCGGGTAGAGGATCTCCTCGACCGTCCGGCTCAGGCGGTGGACTTCATCGATGAAGAGGACGTCCCGCTCGTCGATGCTCGTGAGGATCGCGGCCAGGTCGCCCGGCCGTTCGATCGCCGGCCCGCTCGAGTGGTGCATGTTGACGCCCAGCTCACGGGCGATGATGTTGGCGAGGGTCGTCTTGCCGAGTCCGGGCGGGCTGTACAGGAGGACGTGGTCGAGCGCCTCTTCCCTGCCCTTGGCAGCCTCGATGAGGATGTCGAGGTTCTCCTTGACCGTCGTTTGGCCGACGTAGTCGGACAGCCGTTCCGGCCGCAGGCGCGTCTCCCCGACGCGCTCCTCGGGATCCAGCAGCGCCGGCGCGACGACCCGGGCGAACTCCTCCATCTGGGCGCGCAGTCTACCAGACGGTCGGCCCATTTCGCACGGATGTTCGACTCCGCGCCTGCCCGGCGGCTCGCCGGTCTTCGGCGGCCGGGCGGCCTCAGGCCGGGACCGTCTCCGGTGCCGCGTTGCGAACCGCCCGCTCGACGAGATCGGCATCGGCGTCGCTCAGCTCGTGGACGTTGCCCTGGAAGGCGAGCGTCCAGTTCTCGGCCGGCCAGCGTTTGGTGTACTCCATCTCGCGCGCGAGCGGCTCGGCGGGCACGAAGCGACCCGTGTCGAGGACGACGAGCGGCTCGGTCGGGAAGCGCCAGGGATAGTCCTCGAGCGGCTTGTCCGCCGAGCCCCAGATCCGCTCGTGCGACTCGAACGGCTGGCTCGTCACGCGCGCGATCCCGCCGATGGCCTTCTCGCCCGTGACGTAATAGAAGACCCGGTCGCCTGGGCGGACGCGCTCCCACTTGCGGCGATGCCGGCTCTTCATCGCCGACGTGCGGAAGCCGATCCCCCGGCTCCGCTCGAAGTTCTCGGGCGAGCTCACGAGAAGCCAACTGCCCATGTCGCCTCTTTCTCCTAGCCGCGCGCCAGCCCGCGCAGCGCGGTCTTGACTCGATCTTCGAGCGAAGCGTCTGGGGAAGCCCGGCCCGCGGCGGCACGGGCCGCGTCGCGCGCCTCGGTCGGGGTGTAGCCGAGCGCCTGCAGCGCGGCGATGACCTCGCCCTCGCTCACGCCCGCGCGCTCGCCTCCCCTCCCCGACCCGGTCGCCGCGGCGGCGGCCATGCCGGCGGCCGCGACCTTCTCCTTCAGTTCGAGGATCACCCGACCGGCCAGCTTCTTCCCCACCCCGCTCACCGACGTCAGGACCGCGTCGTCCGACTGGAGGATCGCGAGCTGCAGGTCTGGCACACGGCGGGCGGACACGATCGCCAGGGCGACCTTTGGCCCGACACCCGTCACGGCGAGGAGCTGCTCGAAGAACCCGAGCTCCTCCGGAGTGCGGAAGCCGTACAGCGCCTGCGCGTCCTCCCGAACGAGGTGGTAGGTGCGCAGCTTGAGGCGCCCGCCCACGCGCGCCCCGGCCAGTGTCCCGGCGCCCGCGTAGACGCGGTAGCCCAGCCCGCCGGCTTCGATGAGCAGCGCGTCGGCGCCCACCTCGGCCACCACGCCCTCGATCGACGCGATCACGCCGCCGTCGGTCGGTAGCTGTGGGCGAGGCAGATGGCCACCGCCAGCGCGTCGGCGGCGTCGTCGGGCGTCGGCAAGAGAGCCAGGCCGAGAACCGTCTGGACCATCCGCTGGACCTGGTCCTTGGAGGCACGCCCGTAGCCGGTGACGGCCATCTTCACCTCGTTCGGGGTGTACTCGAAGATTGGGAGGCCCGATTGGGCGGCGGCGAGCAGCACCACGCCGCGCGCCTGGCCGACGGAGAACGCGGTCTGCACGTTCCGGCTGAAGAAGATGCGCTCGACGGCGACGAGCGCCGGCTGGTGGCGCTCGATCAGCTCTGCGATCCCGGCATGGATCGCCACCAATCGCTCACCCTGCGTCGCCGCGGGGCCCGTCTCGAGGCAGCCGAACTCGACCGCGCGGAGGCGCGTGCCCACCCGCTCCACGACGCCGAAGCCGGTCGCCGCGGTCCCTGGGTCGATGCCGAGGACGATCATCTGCTTCAGTGGCCCAGGATGCTGATCTCGCGCCACGCCGGCCACAGCCCCCCGGCGAGGGACGTCGTCTCGACCCGCACGTACCGCACGTCCCTGAGCGGTTCGTTGGGCGCGAAGATGAGCCAGTCGCCATCGCGGGTGGTGCCCTTGAACACCTTGACCTGGCGCCAGTCACCGCCGCTGCCCCGCACCGACACGACGTGCCGCGAGGCTCCCGCCGGATCCTGGGCGACGAGGAGCCGGATGGCGTCGACGGTCCGCTCGGCTCGTAGGTCGATCCTGATCCACTGGGGGGCCGGCGCGCTCGCGTTCCAGAGGGTCTCGAAGAGCCCGTCGATGGCCGCGCCTGCGGTGCGGCCCGACAAGGCGCTGGATGCGCGCGCGCTGGCCCCGATCGTCAGATCGAGGCTTAGCTCGAGGTCGCCAAGCGTGCACGGGTCGGGCCGCAGCGATGGAGCCAGCGCCTGCTCGATCGCCCCGTCCGCGTCGAGGGCGTTCCAGAACTCCGGCTGCTCGAGTGTGTCCCAGGTCCACAGGAGCCAGCCATCGAAGCCATGGGTGCACGACTCCATCTGCCACTGGACCAGGGCGCGCACCGCATCGTCGGCGTTCGAATAGGCCACATGCTCGGCCCCGAACTCACCCATGAGGATCGGCTTGACGGTCGTGGCCGGCAGCTTGAAGTTCTCGACGATCTGGCGCAGGTCGAGCTCTCCGCCGGGGTAGCCGTGGAGGTCGATGAAGTCGGCGCTCGATTCGAGGATCGCCTTCTTCGTTTCGATGAGCCGGTCGTCGCCCACGCGCGAGGTGTTGGGTCCCTTCGGCTGGAAGAAGCCCACCGTGACAAGGGCGGTCGGGTCGACCGCCAGGATCGCGCTGCGCATGGCGTCGATCCAGGCGACGAGGTTCTCCTCCAGCATCAGATTGCGGTCATCGTCCGAGGCCAGGTCATAGGTCCGACCGTTGGCGGTCGTGACCGTGCCGCTGGACCGGGAGAAGGGCGGGTACTTGTCGGTGAAGTAGAGCTCGTTGCGCAGCTCGTAGGCCAGCAGCGCGTCGAGACGAGCACCGCGCTCGACGAGGCCGCGCCCGAAGTCGCCGAAGAAGCGCGCGTTGGCCGCCACGCCGCCCTTCGAGAGGTACATCCCGTTGACGTCCTCGATGCCGGGGTCGCTGGAGAACGCGTACGAGGCCGACTCCGGCAGCCAGTCGGTCGTCAGGAGCACGACCAGTCGATGCGCCGCGGCGCGAGCCAGGAAGTCCGTCACGTTGTCCAGATACGCGCTCGAGAGCGCCGTCGCGCCACCGGGCAGGCCACCCGAGAACGTATCGAGGAAGACCCGGACCGTGTTGTAGCCGTCGGCCGCCATGCGCCCCAGCGCCGCTTCATAGGCGACGGGATCGTAGTGGCCGATGCTGAGCGTGCTGTGGTGCCCGCCCGCCAGGCGGATGAGGTTCGCGCCCCGGGGCACGAAGGGCTCGCCGGTCGCGCGATCGAAGAACTCACCCGCGCCGTCCACGACTCGGACACCGATGCGATGGGCGGTCGGCGTGGGCACAGGCGTTGCGGTCGGCGTCGACTCCGTCGTCGGCTCGGCCGTCGTCGTCGTCGGCTCGGCTGGCGACACCGTCGGCCCAGGGGTCGCGGGGGCGCCGCAGGCCGCCACCATCAGGCACGCCGCCACCGCGAGGGCGATCCGTCGTGGCGGCTGGCTCATCCGGTGCCCGCCTCGGCTCCGGTCATCCGACCGCCGCCTCGGCGAAGACCTCCTCGGGGATCTCGAAGTTGGCGGTCACGCGCTGGACGTCCTCCTGTTCCTCGAGCGCCTCGATGAGGCGCAGGTTCTGGCGCGCCCGTGCCGGGTCGACTTCGATGGGGACCTTGGCGACCATCGTGAGCTCCGCCGAGGCCACCGCCACCCCCGCCCGCTCGAGCTCCGCCCGGACGCCCTCGAGGCCCGCGGGCTCGGTGTAGATCTCGACCAGGTCCGCCTCAGTGTCGACGTCGCTCGCGCCCGCGTCGATGGCGAGGAGGGCGATGTCGTCGGGAGCCTGGCCCCCCGGCGACGCGCTGATCACGCCGCGCGGCTCGAACTGCCAGGCCACGCTGCCCGCCCCGGCGAGCTGTCCGCCGTGCTTGCTGAAGATCGAGCGGATGTCCGCCGCCGTCCGGTTGCGGTTGTCGGTCGCGGTCTCGACGAGGATGGCAACGCCTCCCGGCCCGTAGCCCTCGTACGCGATCTCCTCGTAGCGCTCGGCCTCGCCCGGACCCGTGGCCCGCTCGATGGCCCGCCTGATGTTGTCCTGGGGCATGTTGATGGAGCGGGCCTTCTCGACCGCCAGGCGCAGCTTGTAGTTGCCGTCCGGGTCGGGCCCGCCCTCGCGGGCGGCGATGACGATCTCGCGCGTGACCTTGGTGAACATCGCCCCGCGCCGGGCATCGGCGGCGCCCTTCTGGCGCTTGATCTGGGACCACTTCGAATGGCCGGACATCGGGCCGGATTCTAGCGTCCGCCCGCGGCGCTATGATGCGGGCACCAGCTTGTGACCCCCGCCCGGCGCGGCCGCAGTGCCGTCCGACCCTTCCAGGAGAACCTCCCAGCCGATGCAGAGCGTCGATCTCCCGCACCTCCGCAACGTCGTCATCGCCGCGCACGCGGGGGCCGGGAAGACGACCCTGGCCGAGCATCTCCTCCACGAGGGCGGAGCGATCGCCCGAATGGGCAGGGTGGACGACGGGACGGCCAGCCTCGACTTCGAGCCCGAGGAGCAGAAGCGCCACATCTCCCTGTCGCTGGCGGTCGCCTCGTTCGATCACGCCGAGCACCGCATCACCCTCATCGACACGCCCGGCTACGCCGACTTCCAGGCCGAGGTCATCTCCGGCTTCGCCGCGGCCGACGGCGCCGTCTTCGTCATGGACGCCTCGGGCGGCGTGGAGGCCGGTGCCGAGACCGCAGTGGCGACAGGTCGCGCGACCGGGACGGCGGCGCTCTTCGTCATCTCGCGCTGCGACCGGGAGAACGCGGACCCGCTGGCCGCGCTCGACGCGCTGCGCAGTTCGTTCGGGATGAAGATCGCGCCGCTCCACGTGGCCATCGGCAAGGCGGACGCGTTCAGCGGTTACGTCGACCTCGTGCGCATGCGGGCGTGGACGCTCCAGGGCGGCAGGATGGTCGAGGGAGACGTCCCGGTCGAGCTCGCGGACGAGGCGACGAAGCGACGCGACCAGTTGCTCGAGGCGGCCGCGGAGGCCGACGACGACGTGATGATGAAGTATCTCGAGGGCGAAGAGATCGGTCCGGAAGAACTGGACGCCTGTCTCGCTTCCGGCGTGCGTCGGAGCATCCTCGCGCCCGTCCTGGTGTCGTCGGCTGCCAAGGGGATCGGCATGGCCGCCCTCGCCGATGCCATCGTGCGCTACCTGCCCTCCCCCGCCGAACGCCCGCCGGCGAGCGCCACGAACGCGAGGACGAAGGCCGAGGTCTCGTTGCCCGCGGACCCCGGCGGCCCGCTGTGCGTGCGCGTCTTCAAGACGACCGCCGATCCGTTCGTCGGGCGCCTTAACTACCTGCGCGTGATCTCCGGCACCCTCCACTCCCAGGCGCCGGTCTTCAACGCCACGCGCGGAGAGGAGGAGCGGGCCGGCCAGCTCCTTCATCTGAAGGGCAAGGACCAGGGGCCGGTGGGCGAGCTACGCGCCGGGGAGATCGGCGCGGTCGCCAAGCTGACCGCGACCGCCACCGGCGACACCCTCTCTGCGAAGGACCAACCCCTCGTACTGCCGCGCCTCTCCTTCCCTGAGCCCACCCTCGCGGTGGCCGTGGATCCGCAGACCAAGGCCGACCTCGACAAGCTCAGCGGGGCCCTCCAGCGCATGCTCGACGAGGAACCGTCGGCGCGGGTCGAGCGCAGCGAGGTCGGGGAGCAGCTCCTGGTGGGCATGGGCGAGACCCACATCGCCGTCATCGGGGAGCGGCTCAAGCGGAAGTTCGGGACCTCGATCGTCACCCGCACGCCCAGGGTCCCCTACCGCGAGACGATCCGCGGCAAGACCCAGGTCCACGGCCGCTACAAGAAGCAGACCGGCGGTCACGGCATGTTCGCCGACGTGTGGATCGCGCTCGAGCCGAACCCTGGCGGCGGCGTCGAGTTCGCCGAGCACGTCGTCGGGGGCTCCGTGCCCCGGCAGTTCTTCCCGGGCGTGGAGAAGGGCATCCGCGAGACCGCCGCAGAGGGTGTCCTGGCCGGCTTCCCACTCGGCGACTTCAAGGCGACCCTCTACGACGGTCAGTTCCACACGGTCGACTCGAACGAGCTGTCGTTCAAGATCGCGGCATCGATGGCCCTCAAGCAGGGCGTCCTGGAGGCGAACCCGGTCCTCCTCGAGCCGATCATGACGGTCGAGGTCCGTGTGCCCGAGGAGTACATGGGCGACGTCAACCGCGACCTCAACACGCGGCGTGGACGCGTCCTCGGCATGGACACCCTCGGCAACGGCCTGCAGGTCGTACGCGCCCACGTGCCCCAGGCAGAGCTGTTCACGTATGCCACCGAGCTGCGCTCATTCACCCACGGGCGGGGCAGCTTCCGGGCCGAGCTCGACCACTACGAGGAGGTGCCCGCGCACCTCGCCCAGCGCATCGTCGAGGCGCACAAGAAGGACGGCGCGAAGGAGAGCTAGGCGGCCTGGGCGCGCAGTGGCCTGCGGCCCGGTGATCCGTGGCCTTCAGCCCGGTCGTCGCCGCCCGATGAGGTAACGCTTCTTGCCCGTTCGAACGACGTAGAACTCGCCGGCGATGGGATCGGGCGGGACGGCTGCCGGGTCGCTGGCGCGCTGGTCGTTGACGTAGAAGCCGCCCTGCTCGATCGCGCGCCTGGCCTCCCCACGAGAGGCGAAGGCCCCGCTGGCCAGGGCGAGCTCGAACACAGTGCCCGGCGGCGCCGCGCTATCCCACTCCCACGGCTCAAGCTCCGGTTGGAGCTCGGCCAGGCGTTCCGGCGGCAGCGAGGCGACGCGCTCCCCGAAGAGCGCCTCGGCGATCTCCTGCTGCCGGCGAGCCACCCCCTCGCCGTGCACGCGAGCGGTCAGCTCGATGGCCAGCGCGCGCTGCCCGACCCGACGCTCTGGATGGGACCGCTGCTCGGCGTCGAGCGCCTCCACCTCGTCCCGCGACATGAGGGTCAGAGCGCGGAGGTGCTGCCCGATGTCACGGTCGTCCGTGTTGATCCAGTAGTGATAGAAGGCGTACGGCGATGTGTGCCCGGCTGCAAGGTAGAGCGAGGCACCCTGCGTCTTGCCGAACTTCTGTCCGCGCGCGTCGGTCAGCAGGTTGAAGGCGAGCCCGTACGCGCGCTCGACGCCCTCGGGCGACGGGCCTTCGGCACGGCGAATGAGCTCGAGGCCGGCCGTGATATTGCCCCACTGGTCGGCGCCACCCATCTGCAGCTCGACCTCGTGGTGCCGGTACAGATGGCGGAAGTCGGCGGCCTGAAGGAGCATGTAGCTGAACTCGGTGAAGCTGAGCCCGCCCGCCATGCGCGCCTGGACGGACTCCTTGTCGAGCATGTAGGCGACGGTGAAGTGCTTGCCCACCTTGCGCAGGAAGTCGAGCAGGCCGTAGCGCGCGAGCCACTCGCGGTTGTCGAGGAGGAGCGCCCCGGTGCTCGAGTCGTTGAAGTCGATGAACCGCTCGAGCTGGGCGCGGATCGCCGCCGTGTTGCGGGCCAGGGTCTCCTCGTCGAGGAGGTTGCGTTCCTCGCTCCGGCCGGACGGGTCGCCGATCATGCCCGTCCCGCCGCCGAGCACGACGACCGGTCGTCCCCCCGCCTGCTGGAGACGCAGCAGGCCGAGGACGGGCACCAGGTTCCCGGCATGGAGCGACGGGAAGCTCGGATCGAAACCGACGTACCCGGCGATCGGCGTCCCGGTCGCCAGGCGTCGCTCGAGGCCCGGGGTCTGTTCGGCGACGACACCTCGCCACGACAGCTCGGACAGCAGATCGCTGAGCGCCAAGGACCGAACCTCCCGGGTGCCTGGGGCACCTTCATGCCGGCGTCGCCCCGGGACGACGAGCGTGCCAGGGTCGCCACACGGGACGTCTCCCGCACGTCATCAGCCAGGCCGGACGGCGGGAGCGCCGGCGCCAGTATGGTAGGGTTCAGCCTCGCATGCAGACCAGCCTGAACCGGCGCGCGCAGCGTCGCCGGAACGGGGGACGCCGCAACGGAGGCGGCGCGTCGCTCGCCCGCGGCATCGCGGTCACGCTCCCCGTCTTCCTGTTCGCCACCTTCGTCACGCTCTCCGCGGTGGCCTTCCTGGGGGCCGTCTCGGCATACGGCTACTTCAGCCGCGACCTGACCGACCCCAAGACGCTCAAGGACCTCAGCTTCAGCCAGCCCTCGGTCATCTGGGACCGGACAGGCACCATCCAGCTGGCGAGCGTCGGCGTCGAGCAGCGCGAGCTGGTCACGTTCGAGCACATCGCCCCGCTCGCGATCGACGCCACGACGGCCATCGAGGACAAGAACTTCTGGACCAACACCGGCTTCGACCCGCTGGCCATCGTCGCCGCCGCCATCGATTCCCTGCGCGGCGACGTGCGGGGCGCCTCGACCATCACCCAGCAGCTCGTCCGGCAGCGCCTCCTCGACCCCGAGCTGGTGGGCGACCCGGACCGCGTCGTCGAACGGAAGATCAAGGAGATCATCCAGTCGGTCCGCCTCACGCAGGCCTATCCCGGCGATGCGGGCAAGCAGCAGATCATCACGACCTACATGAACCAGAACTACTACGGCAGCCAGCTCTACGGCGTCAAAGCCGCCGCGCGCGGCTACTTCGGGCTCGAGAACCTCGAGGAGATCACCCTCGCGCAGGCGGCCATCCTGGCCGCCATCCCCAAGTCGCCGTCGACCTACGACCTCCGGCGCAACGCGGTGACCCTCGATGACGGCACGATCGTGGTGCCCGCCGGCACCGAGGTCGTGCAGCGCCGCAACTACATCCTCGAGCTCATGAAGTCACGGGCCGTGCTCACCGCCGGCGAGTACACCGCGCGCGACTACGACCGGGCCAAGGAAGAGCCCGTCGTGCTCGTGCCCGAGGTCAGCCCCCGCTGGATCGCCCCGCACTTCGTGTGGCGGGTGCGCGCCGAGCTGACCGCCATCCTGTGCGGGGAGGAGACGGAGAGCTGTCGCGCTCTGGAGACGGGCGGCTACCGCATCGTCACGACCATCGACGTGGAGATGCAGGAGACGGCCGAGAAGTGGGTGAAGGCCTCGACCCTCGTGCCCAAGTCGAAGGATCCCAGGGCCACGGCCAAGGAGCTCGGGCTCAAGTACGCCGCCTGGATGGAGCGCCTGCGCAAGGAGAACGTCTGGAACGGCGCCCTGGTCGCCATGGACTACCAGACCGGCGAGATCCTCGCCTACGTCGGGAGCGCCGACTACTACGCCGCCAAGTCGAGCAATAGGTTCGCGGCCCAGCACGACGTCCTCACCCACGGCTGGCGCCAGCCCGGGTCCGCCTGGAAGCCGATCCACTATGTCGTCGGCATCGACGACGGGACCTTCACCGCGGCGACGTCCTTCATGGACGTGACGACCGAGTTCGCGCCTGGCTGGGCTCCAACCGACGCTGACAACCTGGAACGGGGACCGGTCCGCCTGCGCGGCGCCCTCCAGTGGTCGCTCAACATCCCGGCCATCAAGGCGATCTACATGAACGGCGTGGAGAAGGTCTTCGATCGCGCCCAGCGCATGGGCATCCGCTGGGAAACCGAGGAGCCCAGGGCCGACCTGTCGTTCGGCATCGGCACGGAGCTCGTTCACGCGGTCGACCTGGCGAACGCCTACGGGACCATCGCCAACAAGGGGCGCTACATCCCCCACGTGACCGTCCTGAAGATCACCGACCACGCGGGCAAGGACGTCTACACCTACGCGCCGCCGGAGGGCGATCGGGTCCTCTCCGAGCAGGCCGCCTACATCATGACCGACATCCTGAAGGGCAACACGAACCCGAAGGTGAACCCCGCGTGGGGCAAGTTCCAGATCCTCTCCGACGGCAAGCGCCGCCCCGCCACCTTGAAGACGGGCACCAACGACGCGGCCAAGGACCTCGGCGCGTACGGCTTCATCGCGCCGTCCAAGGACCCGGACAAGTACCCCTCCCTCGTGGTCGGGGTGTGGAACGGCAACAGCGACAACACCCCGCTGGGCAAGATCTTCTCCTTCGACGCCCCCACATACGTCTGGCAGGGCTTCCTCACCGAGGTGACCAAGGGCTGGCCGATCAGCGACTGGAAGGAGCCCGACGGCATCGTCCACGCCAAGGTCGATGCCTGGAGCGGCCTGAAGCCCGGGCCCTTCAGGACCAGGACGGTCGAGGAGATCTTCATCACGGGCACCCAGCCGAAGCAGGAAGACAACACCAAGATCGGGGTGCAGGTCGACAGCGCCACCGGGATGCTCTGGCAGGAGGGCTGCACCGGCCCGCCCGAGACGCAGGGCTTCCTCGACTTCAGCCAGGTGGAGGCCGCCTTCCCGGCATCCTGGCAGAAGGCCATCGCCGGCTGGGTCGAACGGGCCAAGCAGGGCCCCGGTGTCAGGGGCGGACCCAACGCGAGGGTCAAGACGGCGACGGCGTACTACGCGAAGCGGTACTACATGCCCTACGGCAGGAGTTGGGGGGCGCCGTTCCCGCCCACCGAGTTGTGCACTCCGCTGCCGTCGCCGGAGCCGCCGGGGCCACCGGAGACGCCGCCGGGTGGTGGTGGCGATGGCTGCGGCCACGGCAACCAGCCGACCTGTCCGCCCGAGACACCCGTCCCGACCGAGAGCCCGATACCGCTCCCCTCCCCGACGGGGAGCGCCGGCGGAGACGGGTTCGCCTGGTTCGCGCTCGTCCCGCTCTTGTGGCCTGCCCTGGGCGCCCTGGTCCGCTTCATCCGCTGAGCCCGTCCGGGGGCTCACAGGGATACGATCGTCGCCCCGTCTCCCCCTTCGCCCTGACCGCCAGGCCGCCACCCGCGCACCTGCTGATGTCCGGCCAGGTGTCCGCGAACGGCGTCGCGCAGGGCCCCTGTGCCCGATCCGTGGACCACGGTCACCTGCTCGGCGTCGCCGAGTGAGGCTCGATCGAGGTAGCTGTCGAGCAGCTCGAGCGCCTCGTCGACCCTCGCGCCGCGCACGTCGAGGGTGAGGCGCACGGCAGACCCGGGGACGTTCCTTCCCCGCCGGCCCGCCGGGAGCGCCCCGAACTCGCCCTTCCGACCGGCCCGCGGGGTCCGCCTCCCGAGCCCACCGACGGCCTCCCGGTCGCGCGTCGCACTCCCCACCGCCGGGGGCTGGGCCTCCGCCCCGTCACCCGCAGGCAGCAGGTCTTCGACGGGCACGAGGACGCGGACCGTGCCGGCCTCGAGGGTGGCCCGCCGTCCGCCCCGATCGAGGGCGGTGACGCGCCCGTCCCACCCGTCCCGCGTCCGTGCCCGCATGCCCACCTTCCAGGCGGCGACACCATCGCCGGCGGTGAACCGAGCCGGGGCGATCGCTTCCAGCGCGGAGACCCGTTCCGAGACTCGGGCCGTGATGGTCTCGAGCTCCTCGTCGGCGATCGACCCCCGTCGGATGCGTTCGCGGGCGGCGGCCACCTCACGCTCGAAAGCGGCCATCAGCCGCTCCGCCTCGTCGCGTGCCGTCTGGAGGACCTCGTCCCGGGCGCTCCGCGCCCGCAGTCGTTCCGCGTCCGCTGCGCGCCGATCGGCGCGCGCCCTGTCCTCCGCCTCACCCGCCCGCTCGAGGGCTGCCGCCGCCTCGGCCCGCGCCTTCTTCACCGAGGCCAGGGTCTCCTCGAGCTCGGTGTGGGCGGCGGCCAGACGACCTCGTGCATCGGCGATGAGCTCGGCCGGCATGCCCAGCCGCTCCGCGATGGCGAAGGCCTGGCTCATGCCCGGCAGGCCGATCGAGACGTGATAGGTCGGCGACAGCGTCTCGAGGTCGAAGTCGACCGACGCGTTCGTGGCACCCGGCGTGTTGTGGGCGTACGCCTTGAGCTCCGCGTAGTGGGTCGTCGCCGCGACGAGGGCACCGGCGCGGATGAAGCGGTCGAGGAGCGCCCGGGCCAGGGCAGAGCCCTCGGTCGGATCGGTGCCGGCGCCCAGCTCGTCGAGGAGCACCAGGTCGCCGGGTCCCACCCGACCGACGATCGGGACGATGCCGCGCATGTGGCTCGAGAAGGTCGAGAGGGACTGCGCGATCGACTGCTCGTCGCCGATGTCCGCGTGCACGTCGCGGAACACCGGCAAACGTGAGCCGGGCGCGGCGGGGATGTGCAGGCCGGCCTGGTGCATCAGGGCGAGCAGACCGATGGTCCGCAACGTGACCGTCTTGCCACCGGTGTTCGGACCGGTGATCACGAGGGCCGTGAACTCACCGCCCAGGCGCACGTCGATAGGCACGACCCGTCCCGTCAAGCCAGGGTGGCGGGCCGCGCGCAGCTCGAGCTCCCAGCCGGTGGTCGCCTCGGCCCGGGTGGCCTCCATCTCGGCGGCCAGGCGGGCCTTCGCGCCCCACAGGTCGAAGCGGGCGAGGGCGTCGAGCGTCGAGTGCAGGGCTGCCCCGTTCGCGCCGACGAGGGCCGACAACTCGTCGAGGATCCGCTCCACCTCCGCGGCCTCGGCGAGTTGCGCCTCGCGCCAGGCGTTGCCGAGCTCGACCGCCACGAGCGGTTCGATGAACAGGGTCTGGCCGCTCCCCGACTGGTCGTGGACGATGCCCTTCACGCGGCCCTTCATCTCGGCACGCACGGGCACGACGTAACGGCCCCCGCGAAGGGTGATGAGCGGCTCCTGGAGCGCCGGCGAATACTCGGCCGAGTGGACGAACTGCTCGAGCCGGCTGCGCAGGCGGTCGTAGGCCACGCGAACGGCCC